>JAESFK010000572.1_pt1 | contig 17195 bp, 9 predicted proteins | sample 9269391 | NCBI WGS metagenome assembly JAESFK01 (sample SAMN14506231, study PRJNA617097) | algae metagenome | isolation source: Drouetiella hepatica UHER 2000/2452 and co-occurring heterotrophs from... | place: Slovakia: Slovak Paradise National Park, Hrabusice, Kosice Region | collected 2000-01-01
GCCAGCGAACCGGGGTCGGTGACACCCACCTGCCACCCGCGACCCCGTCAGGCTCGGCCGGCCACCACCGCGTCGGCGTGCCGCGCGACCCAGCCCATGAGCGGCAGCAGGTGCGCCCCCAGCTCCTCACCGAGCGGCGTGAGGCTGTACTCGACCTTCGGCGGGATGACCGGGAAGGCCTCGCGGTGCACGAACCCGTCGGCCTCGAGCGTCCGCAGCGTCTGCGCGAGCATCTTCTCGCTGACCCCCTGGGCCCGACGCCGCAGCTCGCTCCACCGCTGCGGCCCGTCGGTGAGGGACAGCAGGACCAGCAGCCCCCACTTGCTCGTCACGTGGTCCATGACCACCCGGCTCGGGCACGCTGCCGGGAAGACGCCGTCCGGGAACGCCGCGCGCACCGCGCTGACCTCGTCACTCACCGCCACGTGAGTACCTTACCCAGAAGTGCGTACTTCCCCTCGGGAAGCAACTCGGCACCACCCGGGTTGGCCCGGCAGAGACACCGCACCCCCACGAGAGGACCCACCATGACCACCGTCGTCACCGGAGCCACCGGACAGCTCGGCCACCTCGTCGTCGAGGCGCTGCTGCGCCGCGGCGCCGAGCCCGCAGACATCGTCGCCACCGGCCGCGACCTCACGAAGGTCGCCGACCTCGCCGCCCTCGGCGTCCGGACCGTCGCATCCGACTACACCGACCCCGAGTCGCTGCGCGCCGCGTTCGCCGGCGCCGACCGCGTCCTCCTCGTCTCGGGCAGCGAGGTCGGTCAGCGCGTGGCCCAGCACGCCAACGTCGTCGAGGCCGCCCGGGCCGCCGGCGTCGACCTCCTCGTGTACACGAGCATTCCGAAGGCCGACACCTCGGAGATGCAGCTCGCCGCCGAGCACCGGACCACGGAGCAGCTCATCCGCGGGTCCGGGCTGTCCTGGGTGTTCCTGCGCAACTCGTGGTACCTCGAGAACTATCTCCCCCAGCTGCCGACCTGGCTCGAGCACGGCGCGATCCTCGGTGCGGCGCAGGACGGTCGGGTCAGCGCCGCCACCCGGGCGGACTACGCCGACGCCGCGGCGGCCGTCCTGCTCGACCCGGCCACCGCCGGCGGCACCGTCCACGAGCTGGGCGGCAGCCCCGCCTTCACCCTGGCCGAGCTCGCGGCCGCGGTCACCGAGGCCACCGGCACGGAGGTCGTCTACCGAGACCTGTCCGAGGCCGAGCTCACCGAGGCCCTCGTCGGCGCCGGACTCCCCCGCCCCTACGCCGCGGTCCTCGCCGACTCCGACCGCGGCATCGCCCGCGGCGAGCTCGAGGTGACGAGTGGCGACCTCGAGCGCCTCATCGGCCGGGCTCCCACGACGATGACCCGCGCGGTCGCCGACGCAGTGGAGAATCGGGCATGAGCAGTCCACGCCTCGGCGTCACCGGATCCACCGGAGCGGTCGGCGGGCTCGTCGCCCGCGAGCTGGCCGCGCTTGCCATCCCCCAGCGCCTCGTCGTCCGCGACCCCTCGCGCGCCCCGCAGCTACCGGGCGCCGAGGTGGTCGCCGCAACCTACGGCGACGGGGCAGCGATGCGCGCCGCGCTCGACGGCGTCGACGTGCTGTTGCTCGTCTCGGCGTCCGAGTCCGCCGACCGGATGGCCGAGCACCGCTCCGCCGTCGAGGCCGCGGCCGACGCCGGCGTCGGGCACGTCGTCTACACCTCGTTCCTCGGGGCCGCGGCCGACTGCACCTTCACCCTCGGTCGCGACCACTGGGCGACCGAGGGCCTCGTGCGGGACGCCGGTCTCGCGCACACGTTCCTGCGCGACAGTCTCTACCTCGACTTCCTGCCGCTGATGGCCGGCGAGGACGGCGTGATCCGCGGCCCAGCCGGGGACGGGAGGCTCGGGGCGGTCGCGCGCGAGGACGTCGCCCGGGTCGCGCTCGCCGCCCTGCTCGACCCCCAGGCGCACCGCGGCGCCACCTACGGCCTCACCGGTCCGGAGTCGCTGTCCTTCGGCGAGATCGCGGCCACCATCACCGAGGTCACCGGGCGCGACATCACCTTCCAGGACGAGACGGTCGAGGAGGCCTACGCCTCCCGGGCGTCGTACGGCGCCCCTCCTTGGCAGCTGGACGCCTGGGTGTCGACCTACACCGCCGTCCGCGCGGGTGAGCTCGACGTCGTCACCGACGACGTGGAGCGGGTCACCGGGCGGCGCCCCGTGTCGCTGCGGGAGCTCCTCTCCCGCAGCTGAACCCGCGCCGCACGGACGGCGAGACCGGCTCAGGCCACGCGGGTCTGCGGGGCGTTCGCCGCGGTCTGGGCCGGGTCGCGGACGACCACGTCGCCGAGCGCCTCGTCGATGGCCGCCATCGCCGACGCCTCGAGCTTCACGCCGGCCGCCTTGACGTTGCTCTCGACCTGCTCCGGCCGGGAGGCGCCGACGAGGGCCGACGCGACGTTGTCGTTCTGCAGCACCCAGGCGATGGCCAGCTGCGCCATCGTCAGCCCGGCCTCGTCGGCGACGGGCTGGAGCTTCTGCACCCGGGCCAGCAGGTCGTCGTCCATGAAGCGCTTGATCATGTCGGCGCCGCCCTTGTCGTCAGTGGCCCGCGAGCCGGCCGGCGGCGCCTCGCCCGGCTTGTACTTGCCGGTGAGGATGCCCTGCGCGATCGGGCTCCAGACGATCTGGCTGACCCCGAGCTCCTCGCAGGCCGGCACGACCTCGTCCTCGATGACCCGCCAGAGCATCGAGTACTGCGGCTGGCTCGAGATGAGCTGGATGCCGAGGTCCCTGGCGAGGGCGTGGCCGGCGCGGATCTGGTCGGCGGTCCACTCCGACACCCCGATGTAGAGCGCCTTGCCCTGCCGCACGACGTCGGCGAAGGCCTGCATCGTCTCCTCGAGCGGGGTCTCGGTGTCGTACCGGTGCGCCTGGTAGAGGTCGACGTAGTCGGTCTGCAGCCGGGTCAGCGAGCCGTTGATCGACTCCATGATGTGCTTGCGCGACAGCCCGGTGTCGTTCTTGCCGCCCGGGCCGGTGGGCCAGTAGACCTTCGTGAAGATCTCGAGGCTCTCGCGGCGCTCACCCTTGAGCGCCTCTCCGAGAACGGTCTCCGCCTTGGTGTTGGCGTAGACGTCGGCGGTGTCGAAGGTGCTGATGCCGGCGTCGAGCGCGGCCCGCACGCAGGCGGTGGCGGCGTCGTTCTCGACCTGGGAGCCGTGGGTCAGCCAGTTGCCGTAGGTGATCTCGGAGATCTTGAGTCCGCTGTTGCCGAGGTATCGGAAGTCCATCCCGCCACCGTAGGCCGCGGCACCCGGTCACCGGGGCGCGGGGTGCGCTACCTCGACGACGGGACGACGGTGATGCCGACCGGGTCCGCCGGCGGCGCGGTCGGCGACGGCGAGGTCGCCGGAGCGGACCCCGGCACGGACACGACGGTCCGCACCGGGGTCGGGTCCTGGGCCTGGGCGTCCGCGCCCCCACCCGCGCCGACGTACAGGCCCAGGAGGCCGGTGGCGAGCGCGAGCATGATGCCGTGCCCGGTCAGCAGCTGGGGCTTGCTGCCGTAGAAGCCGGCGGGCCCGGGGACGGGCACGCCGTAGTCGTTGCGCCAGAAGCTCCATCCGCGGGGGGCGGCGGGCCAGTCGGGCTCGGGGGTCCACCCGGGGTCGGGGAACCACCCCTCCGGCATCGGTGGCCAGGTCGGAGGTGCCGTGAACCGCATCGCCGGCTACGCGGACGCGCGGTGGTGACCGCCGCAGACCTCTTCGAGCCGCTCGGCCAGGCCGGGGACGGTGTCGAGCGCGAGCGGGACCATCACGGGGCTGTCCACGCCGGGGGCGCCGAGGCGCACACCGCGACCGAAGCGCTGCAGGAGCGAGACGGCGTCGGTCGCGAAGTCCGCGCGGAGGATGTCGTCGCGCGTCAGCTCGGCGACCGCGAGCAGGTTCAGGTCGTCGAACGGCCCGGTGCAGGTGGCGCGCAGGGCGTGCACCTTGACCGAGTCGGCGCCCGGCGACGCCGCGAGCACGCGCCGGGCCGTGGCGATGACGACCGCCGCGACGTGCTGCCGGTACAGCTGCCCACGGTGCGCGACCGACGCGCGGCGGATGGTCAGCGAGCCGTCGGCGGCCAGGCGGACCTCCTCGGCGGGCAGCACGTGCTCACCCGAGACGACGACGGCGACCTCGACGCAGGCGCCGCGGGTGCCGAGCGCCGTCGCGCGGCTGCCGCGCTCGGAGGCGAACACGCTGTTGAGGTGCTCGGTGACCGTGCGGGGGTCGTTGGCGCACAGGGCCTTCCACCACTGGTCGATGCGGAGCTCCTCGGCCTGGACGCGCTCCTCGGCGGCCCGGCGGGCGGCGCCGATGTCGGTGAGGGCGCGGCGCTGGGCGACCTTGGCGGCGCGCCGACGGTTCGGCACGTCGAACCACGGGACGCCGCGCACGGCCGCCTCGGCGTGCCGGGTGCGGATGGTCGACTCGTCGACCCGCTCCGGCGAGGGGGCGCAGGGCCGCGTGGCCGGCGCGAACCACGACCGGTGCACGGAGGTGAGGGCGTCCTCGGCGTCGAGGATGGACTCCGCGAGCGCCGACTTGGCCGCCGAGCAGTGGTCGGAGGTGAGGCGCGGCGTCCGCTCGACAGCGGTGAGCTGCGCGCCCGACCCTCCGGGCAGGTGCCCGGTGGAACTAGCGGTCGTCCCGGCAGTGTTCGCGGCCGGGGTCGCGGCTGCGACCCGGGGCGTGAACGTCGCCCGGAAACCCGGGCTGGAAACCCGAACGCTGACACCCGTGGCGGTGTCGATCGTGATGCTCACCTGACTCCTCCGGCTCCTCCTGCACTACGGAAGTTAATGACGCGGAACGGAGTTCGACGAGCACTTGACCAACCCTTTACGAAGGTCGGCAACGCCCTTTACCGACACCGATGTCCTCCTCCACCGAACGGCCGAGGGTGGCTGTCCGGACACCCGATCGACCCCTGTCGCCGGGTGTGCCGGGCGCGGCACACTGGGGTCGTGCAGGTGCCGTGGCCGGTGGTGCCGGAGAACCTCCGGTCGTTGCGTCACTACCGACGCCGCCACCTCCCCGGCGACCTCCTCGCGGGCCTGCTGGTCGCCGCCCTGGCGGTGCCCCAGGCCCTCGGCTACGCGGCGGTTGCCGGGGTCCCCGTGCAGGTCGGTCTCTACACGCTCCCGCCCGCCCTGCTCGCCTACGCCCTCTTCGGCACCTCGAGGGTCCTCTTCGTCGGCCCGGTGTCGACGGTGTCGGTGCTGTCCGGCTCGCTCGTGCGGGCGCTGGCCGGCGGCGACCCCGAGCTCGCGGTCCGGCTGACCTCGACCCTGGCGCTGACGGCGGGGGTCATCCTCGTGGTCGCCGGGCTGCTGCGGCTCGGGTGGGTGGCGCAGTTCCTCAGCGAGCCGATCGTGACGGGATTCGTCGCCGGCCTCGTCGTCCTCATCGTCGTCGGCGAGGTACCGGCCCTCGCCGGGCTGCCCGCGCCGTCGGGCAACCTCGCGGAGCGCCTGCTCACCCTGGTGCGGGGGGTCGCCGACTTCGACGGGCTGACCCTGTCCGTCGGCGCGGCGGCGCTGCTCCTCCTCGTCGGCGGTCAACGCCTCCTCCCCCGCGTGCCCTGGTCGCTCGTCGTCCTCGTCGGGGGGATCGTCCTGTCCGCCCGGGCCGGCCTGGCCGACCGAGGGGTGCTGACCGTGGGCGCGGTCCCGAGCGGTCTCCCCGTCCCGTCCCTGCCATTCGTCGACGTCCGGCTGCTCGGCGGGGTGGTCACCGGCGCGCTGGCCATCGCCGCCGTGGGGATCGCGGAGGGGCTGGCGGCGGTCCGCACCTTCTCCGCCGACGAGGTCGACGCCCGCACCGACGACCGCGAGCTCGTGGCGCACGGTGCGGCCGACGTCGCCTCCGGGCTGTTCGGCGGGATGGGCGTCGGCGGCTCCCTGTCGAAGACCGCCGCGAACGCGAGCGCCGGGGCGCACACCCAGCTGAGCGGGATCACCGCGGCCGTCGTGACGCTCGGGGTGCTGCTGGCCGCGACCGGGGCCCTGGCCGAGCTCCCGCGCACCGTGCTGTCGGCGATCGTCGTCCACGCGGTCTGGGGGCTGGTCCGGCCCGAGAAGTTCGCCCGCTACGCCCGGCTCCGGCGCAACGACGCGGTCGCGGCGCTCGTGGCCCTCGGCGGCGTACTGGCCCTCGGGCCTCTCGGCGGGCTGCTGCTCGCCGTCTCCCAGTCGGTGCTCGGACTCGTCTACCGCTCGGTCCAGGTCGACGTCGACGAGATGGGGCGCGTGGCCGCCGAGAAGGCGGCCTGGGGGTCGCTCGCCTCGGACCCCACACGGCGCACGTACCCCGGGGTGCTCGTGCTCCGGCCGAACGGACCGTTGTTCTGGGCGAACGCGACCGCGGTGCTCGCCCGGGTCGAGCGGATCGCCCTCGACCGGGCCGCGGAGGGCGGGCTGCGGGCCGTCGTGCTCGACCTCGAGGCCACGAACCAGATGGACTCGACGACGAGCGACCGGCTGACCCACCTGCTGCACGTGCTGCGACGGCACGGGGTCGACCTCCACCTCGTCCGCGTCTTCGGCGAGGTGCGCGGGGTGCTGCGGCGGGCCGGCCTGCTCGACGAGCTCGGGCCGGGGCACCTCTGGCACTCCATCGCGGCCGGGGTCAAGGCCGCGCAGGACGGGCCGGACCCGCGCGAGGCACCGGGCCGTCCGGATCCCGATGACGATGCCGCTCCGGATGCGTCGCGTAAACGCTTCCACTAGATTCCGCTCGTCCCGCTCGCACGCCGCGAGCACCGGCCTCCCGGGTCCGGCGCTCGCCCGCCCCCGGAGGTCCCCCGGTGTCCGTGCTGCCCCACCCCCGTACTGCCGTCACCCCGCGCGTCCGCGCCGCCCTCGTCGGTCTGGTCGCCCTCGCCCTGGCCGTCCTGCCCGCCGCACCGTCGGCCTCGGCGGCGACCGCGACGAACAACCCGGCGTTCAGCGCCAACGTCATGGCCCCGCTCTGGGTCGACGCCTCGCAGTGGCCGACCTTCGAGGCCCAGATCCAGACGGCCAAGGAGTACGGGGTCGATGCCGTGAGCGTCGACGTCTGGTGGGGCAAGGTCGAGACCTCCGACCAGGTCTTCGACTGGTCCTACTACGACACGATGTTCGGCAAGATCAAGGCCCGCGGCCTGAAGATCGTGCCGATCCTCTCCTTCCACCAGTGCGGCGGGAACGTCGGCGACACCTGCAACTTCCCGCTGCCGTCGTGGGTGTGGGGCAAGTACGCGGGCCAGACGCTCAACGGCGTCGCGATCGGCGCCGACGGCCTGAAGTACAAGAGCGAGCAGGGCAACCTCTCGAGCGAGACCCTCCAGGTCTGGGCCGACCCGCTGGTCGTGAACGAGTACTCCGCCTTCGCCACGGCGTTCAAGAACCGGTACGGCAGCGGCTACGCGAACGACCTCCAGGAGGTCAACGTCTCGCTCGGGCCGGCCGGCGAGCTGCGCTACCCCTCGTACAACAGTCACGACAGCGGAGCCGGCTACCCCAGCCGCGGTGCGCTGCAGGCGTACTCGCCGCTCGCCATCAAGGCCTTCCAGACGGCGATCGTCGCCAAGTACGGCTCGCTGGCCGGGGTCAACACGGCGTGGGGCACCAGCCTGACCAACTCGACGCAGATCCAGCCGCCCTCGAACGCCGGCTTCTTCTTCAGCTCGGGCGACTACCGCAACATCAAGTACGGCAAGGACTTCGTCGACTGGTACAACCAGAGCCTCGTCACCCACGGCAAGACCGTGCTCGACGCGGTGTCCTCCGCCCTCGGCACCTCGTTCGCCAACGCGCCCCTCGGCTACAAGATCCCGGGCGTGCACTGGGCGATGACCAACCCGTCCTTCCCGCGCGCCGCCGAGGTGGCCGCCGGGCTCGTCCAGACCTCGGTCGACATGAACGCCGCGGGCACCGGGCACGGCTACACGAAGGTCGTCGGGCTGGCCAAGCAGATCACCACGGCACGGCAGGTCATCCTCCACTTCACCTGCCTCGAGATGTCGAACACCTACTCCGCGCCGGCGTACTCGGGCGCGCAGGACCTCGTGTTCTGGGTCGCGCAGCACGCTCAGTCGCTCGGGGTGCCGATCAAGGGCGAGAACGCCCTCGCCGGTGGGGTGGCCACGAGCGCCGGCTGGGACAACATCGTCAACGCCTTCGACTACGCGCCGTACGTCGGGCTGACCGTCCTGCGCGTCGGTGACGTCTCGTCCGGGCTCGGGATGTCGCGGTACGCCTCGTTCATCGCGCGCTACCGGCAGCGGGTGACGGTGCACTACGCCGAGCCGGCCTCAGCGCCCGGGTACACGCTGCATCCCTGGAACGGCCTCACCGGCGACCGGGCGATGGCCTACGAGGGCTTCCTCAACGGCCGGCACTGGTGGACGGTGACGATCACCGGTACGCCGACGTTCAACTTCGCCTTCGTCAGCTCGGCGGGCGCGTGGGACGGCACCAACCGCTGGTACTCGGCCAACTCGACGCACGTGTACGTGCTGCCCGCCTCGAGCAACGTGGCCATCACCCGGCCGTAGCGGCCTCCGCCCTTCCCGTCGCCCGACGGCGGAGTGGCAGGGCGCCGGATGGTGGATGTTCGCGGGCGCTCTCGGTTGCTCCGCATGCTGACTCAACCGAGAGTCCCCTCCCACCTCCCGGTCGTCCGCCGTCCGACGGCCCGGCCCGGCCCGGATGCTCTGCTACCGCGCAGTACGTGCCGTGATCACGACCAGTACTGCGGCGTAGCCCGCGATGTGGGGCGCGCGCATGGCCCGGTCGGGCCATACCGGGCCAGCACCGCCGCGCAGTAGCGTCAGCGACCTGCCTCCATCCGTGCCGGCCGGGGTCCGACGCCCGGCACGTATCACCCGGCGCCGCCGGGGCTCTTCGCGTACAGGTCGTCGGCTCCGCGATCCGGCCGTCGACCCCGCCGCCGGATCGCGGACACGGAGCCGGCCATGACCGACCGCACCGTCCCGGGACTTCCCGACGCCGGCAAGCTGCACCCGTACAACCACCGCGCCGGTGAGGACGACCTCGTCGTCGACGTCATCCGCCCCGGCGACCTCGTCGCGCTCACCGTCACCGTCCGCGGGGCGACGCTCGAGCCGCCGGTCACGACAGGCCCGCAGGCCGGTCGACGCCCGCACTCGGTGGTCGTCGCCGGACCGCAGGCCTCCCTCGTCGTCGACCTCCCCTTCCAGCACGCCCACGAGGAGGCCTCGTACGAGGCGAGCGCCGCGCCGCAGGTCGACCCGATGCACCCGGACGAGACGCCGCCGCCTCCCCCGGCGACGACCGTCGTCCTCGCCGCCCAGACGCCGGCCCAGTACCGCCCCGCTCGTGGGAGCCGCCTCGTCTTCCGGCTGCCCGAGGGCGGGCGCATCGACTTCACGTCCGCGGGCATCCTCGGCGCGCTGCCGTGGTTGGATGCCGTGCTCCACCCCCGCGGTGAGGCACCCGGCCGGCGCCCCCCGCCCTACCAGCTGCCCAGCGGGCGCATCCTCATCGACCCCTTCCTCGAGCTGCCCCTCCCCGGAGGGCTGTTCGCGGTCCTGCGCGCCGACGACGTCCTGATCACCACCCGCGGCAGCGCCGGCATCGTCGTCCCGGATGCCGGCACGGTCCGCGGCGTCGCAGCGCTGGCCGCCAACGACCGGCTCGTCGCCCAGTACGCCCGCACCCACGGCATCAGCCTCGGCCGCGGGCTCGACCCGACGGCGGTCGCGGGCCACGTCGGCGACCTCGTCACCAGCCGCGCGCGCGACATCATCGCCTTCCGCCGGGGCACCTACAGCCGCAAGGCGACCCTCGACGAGACCTCCATCGAGGCCCCCTTCCGCCTCCAGGTGTCCCCCACGACCGAGGGCCACTGGGTGCACGCGGCGCAGCCGGTGCCTGCCGCCGACGCCCCGGGCAACGTCGAGCTCTGGCACACCCGGCTCGACACCGGCGAACGTACCCCGGACGACCTGCTCCGCCCCGGACGCGCCGCCGATTCCGAGTCGCGGGTCGTCCGCGCGGTCTGGGCCCGCGACCGCGACGACCTCCCGCCCGCCACCTGGCGCGACCCCGGCGCCGACGACGCAGACACCAAGCCGCTCGGCCCCGACACCGTCACGAGCACCAGCGCGCCCACGAACCCGTTCCTCGGCTCGCTGGACCGCGCCGACCGACACCGCCTCGTCCGGCAGACCGCCGAGGTCTGGCCCGGTAGCGGCCGCGCGCGCATCGACCCCGTCCCCGTCGGCGCCGACAAGCTGTGGCTGACCGCCCTCGGCGCGTGGCTCGACCTGCACGGCCACTGGGACACCAAGCCCTACTCGGAGCAGGGCATCGCCTCGGTCCTCGCGTGGGACCACATCGCCACGGCCGGCCGGGACCAGTACGTGCGCGTCGTCTACCCCGGGTACATGTACCCCCTCGGTCAGCCGACGGTCCGCGTCAAGCTCACCCAGCGCAGCATCCGGCCGCAGGCGAACCCACGCGCGGGGCTCGTCCAGCGCCAGTTCCTCGTCGTCATCGACCCGTTCCGCGACCACACGGCGGTCCACGGGTTCCCGTTCACCAGCACGCGGATCGGGCCCGGCGCCACGCCCGCGCTCGACCCGCCCGGCGACGACGTGGTCCCCGGCCTCACCTCCTCCGAGGCCTTCTGGCCGCGCGTCGGCGGCCAGACCTTCGTCTGGAAGGTCGACGGCGTCGACCGTGACGGACGCCCGGAGACCCACCCGATGCCCATGATCTGGGTGGCCGAGCACGTCAAGACCGCCGCGAAGCTCGCCGCCCTCGACAAGGGCTACCGCGAGGACCCGCGCCGTGTCATCGACCTCGGCGGCCAGCACGTCGCCTTCGCCCCGGCCGGCGAGGACGGCGACGCCCGCGTCGAGACCCGGACGATCCGCCTCCTCGGCACCGCCCGCCAGGGTGGCAGCACACCCCGGATGTCGACCGCCGACGTCGTGCTCCCCGCGGCGCAGGCGGTCGCCGGCACCGGCGCCACCCGCATCACCTACTTCCCCGAGTACCGCGCCAAGGGCTTCACCCCGGGCAACGCCGGCCGCGTGTGGGCCTCGACCCTCCTGCCCGGCCTCACCACCGCCGCCGAGTACAAGGACCACCTCGGAACCACCGGCCCGACCACGGCCCAGGACGAGACGCAGCCGTTGCCGCGCATCGGGTTCGGCGGGAACCCCGGTGACGTCGGGTCCGACCAGGCCGGAGGGTTCGTCCAGCCCAACCTGACGATCGCCGGGCTGTCGCAGGCGCGCGGGCCGGTCGGCGACCTCGCGTCCGTGGCCAGCGGCTCCTTCGACCCCGCCGCCTTCCTCGGCAGCGCCCTGCCCAAGCTGTTCGGGCTCGTCGAGCTCATCGACCTGCTGCCGGCCGCCGGGCCGTTGGCGGATGCCCCCGCGCTGGTCACCGAGGCCCTCGACACGTTCTCGGCGATCGAGAGCGAGGTGCGGCGGGCCGTCACCGTGGCGCAGGACGCTGCGAACCAGGCTGCGGCAGTGCGCGACCGGGTACAGGCCGCCGGCGGTGCGGCCCTCGCGGAGGCGCAGCAGCTGCTCGACGACGCCGAGGCCCTCGCCACCGCGTTCGCCGACCTGCTGGCCTTCGTCGGCGGCCTCCCGGCGGCGCTGGCCGGCCTCGGGTCCGGGGACGTCGACGACGCCCTCAACGCACCGGCCGGGCTCAAGGACCGCCTGACCGCGGCGTCCGCGGCGGCCCGCGCCCTCGTCCGCGCCCCACTGCCCCTCTTCGCCAGGACGCGGCTCACCCAGGCGGCCGACGCCCTCGACCGGCTCGCCGCCTCGGCCGACCTGCTCGCCGACGTCGTCAACGTCCTCCAGGGCATCGACCCCGAGCGCAAGGAGATCTCCTTCCGCTACGAGTGGGGCCCGCGGCTCGAGTCGTGGCCGAAGGGCGAGGACCCGCTCGTCAAGCTGGAGCCCGACTCCCTCGTCATCGCCCTCGCCGGCACGCTGCGGGCCTCGGGTCCGCCGAGTGTCGAGGTCCTCGCCGAGCTGCGGAAGTTCTCACTGATCCTCTTCGCGTCCGAGCCGCTCGTCACCATCCCCTTCGAGCGGCTGAGCTTCCACGGCGGCACGTCGGGCAAGGCCGAGGTCGACGTCGTCATGGGCGACATCGTCTTCGGCGGCTTCCTCTCCTTCGTCGAGACGATCAAGGACCTCATCCCGCTCGACGGCTTCTCCGACCCGCCGAGCGTCGAGGTGACCCCCGCGGGCCTGACGGCCGGCTTCAGCCTGACGCTGCCGAACCTCGCGGTCGGCGTCTTCAACCTGTCGAACATGTCGCTCGGGGCCGACGTCAAGGTGCCGTTCCTCGGCGAGACGATCAGCTTCGGCTTCAACTTCTGCACCCGAGAGCGCCCGTTCGTGCTGTCGGTCGTCTTCCTCGGCGGCGGCGGATGGTTCCTCATCCGCCTCTCCCCCAAGGGTCTCGAGGTGCTGGAGCTCGGGCTCGAGGCGGGCGCGTACCTCGCGGTCGACTTCGGGGTCGCGTCGGGCTCGATCTCGGCGGCCATCGGCATCTACATCCGGCTCGAGGGCGAGAAGGGCTCCCTCACGGGCTACTTCCGGCTCCGGGGCGAGGTCGACGTGCTCGGGCTCATCTCGGCCTCCATCGAGCTGTACCTCGAGCTCGTCTACAGCTTCGACACCGGGAAGCTCATCGGCCGCGCGCGGATCACCGTCGAGGTCGAGGTCCTGTGCTTCTCGGCCAGCGTGAGCATCGAGGCCGAGCGCCAGTTCGCCGGGTCCAACGGCGACCCCAGCCTGCGCGACGTCGTCATGGAGGACGACGGCACGGCGCCCGCCTGGGACGACTACCTGCTGGCCTTCGCCCCCGAGGAGGTGGCGGCATGAGCACCGAGTGGTTCACCGCCGTCGCACTGCCCGTGTCCGTCGCGGACGACGCCCCGGCGCACGTCACCGTCTTCATCGCGCCGACGCTGCGCCCCGACCACGACGGTGCGGTGCTCGGCGAGTTCGACCTGTTCCGCGACTGGGCCGCGACCCTCGCCGCCGGCGTGGAGGTCACCCTCGTCGACCAGTCCGGCGAGCTCGCGGCCGCCGTCGACCTCTCCGGCGTCGACCCGACGCTCTGGGCCCTGGCCTTCGGCGACGACACCCCGGTGCTGGCCAACCGCGTCCCGGAGTGGCAGGCGCGCGACTGGCGCACCTTCGCCGCGAAGGACTGCGCCGACATCGCCAAGGCCGTCCACCTCGCGACCGTCGCCGCGGACCCGCTGACGCCCGTGCCGCCGAGCGGGCACCCGCTGCTGGAGGGCGTCATCGGGCACGTCAACGAGGCGCACGCCATCACCTTCCCCGGCCGTGAGACCCACGGCCGCGGGAAGCGGTGGCCGGTCTACGACGAGGGCAAGCTCACCGAGTACCTCGACGGGCGGATGCGAGGCGGCCCGCGCGGCGCGTGGTCGACCCCGGCCGCCGGCGGCACCGCGCCGTCCGACCCCGCCGCCTCGATGGGCGAGGTGCTCGACCAGCTGCACCTCGCACGGCGCTTCTACGAGCGCCCGGAGAGCCAGGCGGCCTCGCAGGTGCTCGCCGACCCGCCCGAGAAGGTCATGCCCCTTCCTCCGCCGAAGCCCGAGTTCCACGAGCGGGTCGGTGCGGCGGGCGACCACCCGGTGTTCCTGCGCCGGCTCGGTCTGCTGCTCCCGGTGCGGTCCGACCCGGCGCGCCTGGCCAAGGCGCGGTGGCTGGCGGCCGTCGTGCGCACCCCCGGTGGCGAGGAGGCCTGCCGCTCACCGCGGCTCGCCGTGCAGGCCCTGCGGGACGGCTCGTTCGTGGCGCAGCCGAACCCGGCCGACCCTCCGATCTGGAGCGACGGCGCCCTCACCCTCGGCAACACCGACGTGTTCGACGTCGTCGACGTCGACCCCGACGGCTCCGCCATCAAGGCCGAGCGCTTCCTGACGACCATCCCGCGGCTGGCCCTCGCCGAGTTCCAGAAGATGCCGGCGGATGCCGCGTCGCCGGCGCTGCGGGCATCCGGCCTGACCCTGACGCGCCGGCAGCAGGCGGGGCGCAGCCAGGACCAGCTCGGCCGGCAGGAGGGGTACCAAGCGGCGCTCGAGACGCCCAGGCCACCGGTCGACATGCCCCTGCTGCACGCGCAGGACGTCACCCGGGGCATGCGGGTCGAGGTGTGGGACAGCGTCTCCCGCGTGTGGCACTCGCTGCACTCGCGACGCTCGACGCTCAAGGTGTCCGGCAAGCCGGTGTACGAGGACGAGCCCGGAGAGGGGTTCATCCAGGGCACGAGTGCCACCGAGACCCGCGGGGTCGAGGGCGGGGCCGTGCACGTCCACGAGGCGATGTTCGGCTGGGAGGGCTGGAGCCTGTCCGTGCCCAGGCCGGGGCGCCGGGTCCGGCCCGAGCTCGAGGACGCGCCGGGCGGCGGGACGCACATCACGGAGACCGCCGAGCCGACCCCGACGACGCCCACCGGCGAGGAACCGCACCCCTTCGTCTTCACCCACGAGTACGCGCCGGGGACGCTACCGCGGTTGCGCTTCGGGCGTGACTACGCGTTCCGCGCCTGGGGCGTCGACCTCGGCGGCAACGTGCGGCCGCACCACGTCGGCCCGCGCCCGCCGGCGGTGGTCGGGGCGGTCGAGGTCGCCGCCGGCCTGTCGCCGGTCTCCGACACCGCGCTGTCGCGGCGGCTCAAGGCGGCCAGGACGGCGGATGCCCCCCGGCTGGCGTCGACCTTCGCGGGGGCCGTGCAACAGGTGGCCGGCGCCGACCGGGCCGAGCTGCTGGCCTCGGTCCTGCCGACCGACCCCGACGCTCCGGTCGTCGGCGAGGTCGTGGATGGTGTTGCGGCACAGCCGGTCTCGGCGCCCGAGCTCCTCCTCGACGCCGCCTCCCCCGCGCTCTTGCACACCGTCGTCGCGGGGACCTCCCTCGGGCGACCGGCGGCCGAGGCCGTCACCGCGGTCGAGGCGGAGGCGGGCCCGTTGCGCGACCTCGGCGTCCGGGGCGTCGCCACCCGGCGCGTGCTCGCCGAGCCTCCCCCGGCTCCGGCCGGGCTGGTCTCGCGCACCGCGGCCGTCGGGGCGGCCTTCCGGCAGGCCGCCGTCGTCGGTGACCTCGCCCGGAGCACCGTCTCCACCGACCTCGCCGTCAACCGCGACCTGCTCGCCGGCCACCTCGCCGACATCGTCGGGAGCATCGAGGGCCCGGGGCTCACGGTGCCGGGGCTGCGCGCGGCGGCATCCCTCGTCACCCCGGCCCGGCCGTTCCTCCGCTGGGACCCCGTGCCCCCGCCGGTCGTCCTTCCGCTGGCCCAGTTCACCGAGGGCGAGTCGCTGCGGGTCGTCGTGGTCCGCTCGGGCGTGACGCAGGACCCCGACACCCTCGAGGTCGACGTCCAGGACCCCGACGAGTACGCGAGCGCCGTCGCCGCCGAGGCCCCGCTCTACGCCGGCAGCGCCCGGCGCCACCTCGCCCCGCCGAAGACCAGCCAGGTGCAGGCCGAGCTGCACAGCGCCTTCGACGCCGGCATCGACGAGGGCACCCCGGAGGCCCGACGCCGGATGCTCGCGTGGGCGCTGCGCGAGAGCGGCACCTGGTACGACCGCGAGGTCCCGCACCCCACCGACCCCACCGGCGTGCCGTCGACGCAGGAGGGGGTGCGCCTCCTCCCCGAGCCCGTCGGTACCGACCACCACAACCCGCACGACCCGCAGCGCCCGCTCAAGGTGCTGCCACCCGGCGCCCCCGGCACGCCGCCCGAGCTCGTCCTCCGGCCCGGCGACGCGCCCTCCCCCGGCCAGTACGTCGTCCACGAGACCGAGTCCCTCGACCTCCCGTACCTGCCGGACGTGCTGGCGTCCGGGGTGTCGCTGGCCTTCACCGAGGCCGGCAGCGGGCGGCACGTCGCCTTCCCGTGGGGCGCCGAGCAGGTCACCGCCCGCTACGGCGGCACGTGGCCGGAGCGCGAGCCGTTCCTGCTCACCCTGCGGGGCGCCCCGCAGCTCGGGGCATCCATCGAGGGGCGGGCGCTCGACATCCACCTCCCCGCCGGCGACGTCCAGACCTTCCGGCTCGCGAGCACCGTCCCGGAGAACCGGCTCCCGTGGATGGGCGTGTGGCGCAGCCTCTCCGACACGCTGACCACCAACCCGGATGTGCGCGAGGCCGCCGCCGACGGGCTGCTCTGGTCGCTGACCCCCGGCGAGGAGGTGCGGCTCGTGCACGCCGTGCCGCGCCCGGTCAGCGCGCCGCGCCCCACCGTCGTCGTGCCGTTCCGCGCGCCCGGGTCGGTGCTGGCCTCGCTTGTCGGCGGGGTCGAGGTGCACGGCCCGAGCACCGAGAAGCTCACGGCATCCCTCGCCTGGACCGACCTCGTCGACGACGTGACCCTCGACGCGCCCGTCGAGCGGTCCTCCACGACAGCCGGTTTCGAGATCGGGGTGCGACCGCAGGACCGCATCCTCCCGCTGTGGCTCGCCGACCAGACCGTGCCGCTGCCGGGATGGGAGGGAGTGGTGCTGCGCAGCACCGTCCACCCGATGCCGGACACGCGCCACCACCTCGTCCGCTACCGGTTCCGGGCGTCGACCCGCTTCCGCGAGTACTTCGCCCCGGCCCTGCTCGTCGGTGACCCGGCCAACCCGCGCGACGACGGGCAGAGCACGGTCAGCGAGGAGCTGGTCATCTCGCTGCCGTCGACCGTGCGGCCCGACCCGCCGAAGGTGCACTCGGTGCTGCCGCTCTTCCGGTGGGAGGAGACCGAGGAGCCGGAGCAGCCGTTCGGGCGCAGGCGGGTTCGTCGCCCCGGGGTGCGCATCTACCTCGAGCGGCCGTGGAACTCCAGCGGCGACGGCGAGCTGCTCGCGGTGCTGCTGGCCGTCGGTGACGATGAGAAGCCGCCGTACCCGCTGCCCGACCCGGCGAACCCCGAGGCCGACCCGCAGGGTGGGTTCCCGTTCGTCAGCCAGTGGGGGTCGGACCCGATCTGGTCGGCGCCCGGGGTGCCGAAGCGCCCCGTGACGCTGGCCGAGCTCGACGACGCGCTCTCGCTCGTCGGGTGGGACGACCGGGTCGACCCCGCGCGCCCGGTGCGCCAGCCGGTCACGCTGCCGCTGCCGCTCTCGGGTGGCGG
>JAESFK010000573.1_pt1 | contig 17174 bp, 12 predicted proteins | sample 9269391 | NCBI WGS metagenome assembly JAESFK01 (sample SAMN14506231, study PRJNA617097) | algae metagenome | isolation source: Drouetiella hepatica UHER 2000/2452 and co-occurring heterotrophs from... | place: Slovakia: Slovak Paradise National Park, Hrabusice, Kosice Region | collected 2000-01-01
CGAACAGGTCACGACCTACGTCCAGGAGCGCAAGCAGTTCGGCAAGGCGATCGTCGACTTCCAGGCGGTCCAGATCCGGCTTGCCGAGATGGCGATGAAGGTCGAGGCGGCACGCCTGCTGATCCACCGCGCCGCCGCCAATGCCGATACCGGCCTGCCCGCCTCGCGCGAGGCTTCGCTGGCGAAGTGCTTTGCCAATGAAATGACGCGTGAGGTCACCGGCATCGCGCTTCAGCTCATGGGTGGCTACGGCTACGCCAAGGAGTACGGCATGGAGCGGCGGCTGCGCGATTCCTGGGGCTGGGGCATCGCCGGCGGGGCGATCGACATCCAGAAGGTCAATATCGCGGCCGATCTCGTCGGCCGGCGCTTCGACCAGCGCAGGTAGCGGGCGATGGCGCGGGTTCTCGTTGCAGGCGCCTCGGGCGTCGTCGGCCAGCCGGCGGTCGCGGCCTTTGCGAAAGCCGGATGGGACGTCGTCGCGGTTTCGCGGCGCGCGCCAGACTTGGCGCCAGCGCCAAACTGGCGCCATGTCCCGCTCGACCTGCGCGACGCGGAGGCCTGTCGCCGTGTTGCTCGCGAGATCGGGGGCATCACGCACGTCGTCTATGCCGCGCTCTACGAGAAGCCAGGGCTCGTTGAGGGCTGGCGTGACGAAGAGCAGATGGCGACCAATCTCGCCATGCTGCGTCACCTGCTGATGCCGCTGCGCGAGGCAGGTTCTCTGACGCATCTCAGCCTGCTGCAGGGTACAAAGGCCTATGGCGTGCATATCCGGCCCTTCGCGCCACCGGCGAAGGAGAGCTGGCCGCGCCACCCGCACCGCAATTTCTACTGGCTGCAGGAGGATTGGGTCCGCGAAGAACTGGCGCCGCGCGGCATCGGTTTCACGATCTTCCGGCCGCAGGTGATTTTCGGCGATGCGACCGGCGTCGCCATGAACATCCTGCCGGTGCTCGCCGCCTATGGAGCGCTCTGCCGGGAGCAGGGCCGCGCTTTCGCCTATCCGGGAGGACCGGACTATCTGCTCGAGGCTGTCGATGCGCGCCTGCTTGCCGATGCCCTGCTCTGGGCGGCCGAGGCGTCGTCGGCCCGCAACGAGACCTTCAACGTCACCAATGGCGACGTCTTCTGCTGGCGCCATGTCTGGCCGGCCATCGCCGACGCGCTCGGGCTCGAACCCGGCCCGGACGCGCCGCTGAAGCTGGGAGAGTGGCTGCCGCGGCAGGAGGCGTCGTGGCAGCGCATCGTCGCGCAGCACGACCTGCGTCCCGGCACGCTCGCGGCGCTGCTGGGGGAGTCGCACCACTATGCCGATTTCACCATGGCGACAGGCGCGTCGCGCCCGCCACAGCCGGCGTTGGTCAGCACGATCAAGCTTCGCCAGGCCGGTTTCGGCGCCTGTATCGATACCGAGCAGATCTTCCGCGAGCTGCTCGCCAGCCTTGCGAGCAAGCGGGTCGTTCCCCTGCCCGGGAACGCCTAGTCCACTCCGCGCCGATCACAAGAGTCGAAGGGAAACGCCAATGTCACGGAAGCGCTGGGTCAACCGCCCCGACGACTCGAACTGGGGCGATTTCGGCCCCGACGACCAGATTGGCAAGATGAACCTGCTGACGCCGGAACGGCGCAAGGCCGCCGCGACCGAGATCCGCGAAGGCCGCGTCTTCTCGCTCAGCCTGCCGCTCGACTATCCCGGCGGCAATGCGCTGTTCCAGTATCGCCGTGAGCCGGTCTTCGTGCACGAGAAGCGTGGCGACGGGCACAACTTCAATTTCAGGCTCTCGCATGTCTGCAGCGAGTTCTGCGATGTCGTATCCGACGACGCCGTGCTGCTCTACCTGCAATACTCGACGCAATGGGACGGCTTCTCCCATGTCGGCCAGATGTTCGATGCCGATGGCGATGGCGTGCCGGAGAAGGTCTACTACAACGGTTATCGCGGCGGCAGCGACATCGTTGGCCCGGACGATGCCTCCGGAGGCTTTGGCGCCAAGGCGCTGAGCATGGAGAACTTCGCCACCGCCGGCGTCCAGGGGCGCGGCGTGCTCGTCGATTTCGAGGCGACCTACGGTCGCCAGCGCGCGCTGATTGGCTATGACGAACTGATGCGCCAGCTCGACAAGCAGAAGGTCACGGTCGAGACCGGCGATTTCCTCTGTCTTTACACCGGCTTCGCCGATCTGATTCTCGAGATGAACAAGAAGCCCGATGGCGAGGTGCTGGCCCGCTCTTGCGCCGCGCTCGACGGACGCGATTCGAAGCTTCTCGATTGGATCACCCAGAGCGGACTCGTGGCGATCTGCGCCGATAACTTTGCGGTCGAGGCCTATCCGGCCCGCCCGACCACCGGCGACAGCTTCCCCGGTCTGCCGCTGCACAACCATTGCCTGTTCCGGCAAGGCATCCATCTCGGAGAACTCTGGTACTTCGCCGAGTTGGCGAAATGGCTGCGGGCCAATGACCGTTGGCGCTTCATGCTGACCGCCCCGCCACTGCGCCTGCCGGGCGCCGTCGGCTCGCCGGTAACCCCGATCGCGACAGTCTGACGCAAAGGCGACGCCACGCGTTCGAGCCGAACACCAAGCGTGAAGCCTACTAGCTGGCCGGCAGGCGGATCTGCCTGCAGGCCATTGGAGTAGGGTAAGTTTGGCGTCCCGGAAGGGAGCGGGCGCAATATCTACAAACCTGTTTGATATCAATGCTTTAGATTAGTACAGCCGAGCTTCAGATGGCCATCAGGGCGACGAGGATGGGCCCCCAGGCCGTAAGCAGGATGTTCCCGATCGCATAGGGGACCGTGTATCCGAGCGCTGGAATGCTGCTTTGCGCCTCGTCCTGAACGGCTCTCAAGGCTGCCGTGATCGTGCCCGCTCCGGCGCACGCACCGAGCACGATCAGCGGGTCCATTTTCAGGACGTAGCGACCGAAGAGAATGCCGACCGTATGCGGCAGCAGAGCCGAGACCAGACCAACGGCGGCGAGGCTGATCCCCGAAGCCTTCAAACCGGCGACGAAGCTCGGGCCGGCACCGAGACCGACGATGCCGATGAACATGCATAGTCCGACCGTGTCGAAGATCCAGATCGCGGGTTCCGGGATTCGGCCGAAGAAGGGATAGGCCGAGCGCAGCCATCCGAAGAGAAGCCCCATGAACAAGGCGCCGCCACTGGCGGTCAGAGTCAGCGGAATCCCCCAGACGGTGACCGAGAGCAGGCCGAAGAGCCCGCCCAGGAAGATGCCCAATCCGACGAAGACCATGTCAGTCGCCGCCGTCCGCCTGTCGGGATAGCCGATCACCGTGGCGACGCGTTCGACCTCCGCCATAGGGCCCATCAGGGACATGACGTCGCCGCGATTGAGACGCGTCGTCGGGATCACCGGCATGGCGATGCCCGAACGTGTCAGCTTGGCGAGAAAGACCCCGCGCGCGAATTGGTCTTCGGCGAGCTCCGCCAGGGATTTGCCGTCGATCCTGCGGCTCGTCACGATCACGTCGAGGGCTTCGATCGGCATGTCCAGCAGTTCGGGGTCGCTGACCTCGGTGCCGATGAGATCGCCGCGCGCGGCATGGATCTCGAAGCGCGCCATGACGGCGATGACGTCCCCTGTCCGGACCCGATGCTCCGAGGCCTGGTCGAACATGATATCGCCGCTGCGACCACGCAGGACGAAGACACGGGACGCCTTCGGCAACGCCTCCAGCTCGGCGATCGTCTTGCCCAACAACTGTGGGTTCTCGACCCGATAGGCCCGGACGTCGAACAGGCGGGCGGCCGAGGTGACACCTTCCGTCTCCGCCGCCGATCCGGCTGTTTCGTTGCGCCGCGCGGCCGCGACCTCGCGCAGGTCGATCCCCATCAGCCTGGGGCCGACCTTCGGCAGGAACCAGACCAGGGCAGCCGTGCCGATCAGGTAGGTGACGGCATACGCCACGGGGATGTTGTTGATGAGCGCCGTGCGCTCCTCCTGAGGGAGATCCAGCCGCTGGATCGCCTCGCCGGCCGTGCCGATGACGGTCGACTCGGAGAAGGCGCCTGCCAGCAGGCCTGCAGCGGTGCCAATGTCGTAGTTGAGAAGCTTTGCAAAGGCCAACGCCGTGAACAGGCAGGTCACGCACAGGACCACTGTCAATGCCACTTGCGGCAACGCATCCTTTTTCAGGGCGCGAAAGAACTGCGGCCCGACCTTGTAGCCGGTCGTGAACAGGAAGAGATCGAAGAACACCGCCTTGACGACCGCCGGAACCTTGATGTCGAGCTGTCCGACCAGAACGCCCGCCAGCAGGCAACCCACGACGACGCCGAGGCTGAAGCTCCCGAACTTGACCCGGCCGATCAGAAAGCCGAGCGCAATCGTCAGGAACACGGCCAGTTCCGGATTGTTGCGCAGGGCTTCGACGACGAACGTCATGGCTGGTCTCGCTCGCCGGCTTGCGGGCGTTCGGGCCGGCGCAGGTTGCGCCGACGAGGCGGCGGAAAGCACAGATTAAAATGCGATCTGTCCGCCGCGACCGCTCATTCGCCCACGGTCGGCGTCGGCCGTGCCTTCTTCCCCAGAGCCAGGTTGTAGGCGTCGAAGGCCTGGCGATAGCCGCGTGCCACGGCGCGCGTCGCCCGGCCGATCTGGCCATAGACCTCGTCGTCGAGATTGGCGAATGAGACACGCACCGACCAATCCGGCGCATGGAATCCACCGCCGTTGAGCAGCACGATGCCGTGGTCCTCCGCCAGGCGGAATACGATGTCGAGCGGGTGAATGTGCTCCTTCATATAGGCGACCACCTCGGGGCCGACATATTTGTTGGCCCAGAACTCGAAATCGACGAGCCCGTAATAGCGATCGTGCAGCATGTTCTCCGGCACCTCGATGCCGAGGCCCTCGATCATCCGCTCGGCTCTCGCTCTGACGATCCCCATGCAGGTCTTCTGGTAGAGCTTGGCCTCGTCCATCAGCTCGGACAGCGAGAACAGCGACATCATCACCTGCTGCGGCAGCGAGAGTCCGGCGGTGTGGTTGAGCGCGATGTCGCGGCTGTCGGCGACGATGCGGTCGATCAGCTTCATCTCGCGGGGCTTCAGCGTCAGCGGCCCGTAGCGCTTGTCGAGCAACGCCTGCGTCTTCTCCGTGTGGCTGGCGATGGCCTTGTCGAAAATGTTCTCACGATGAATCGCGATGACGCCGAGCCGCCAGCCGGTGCAGCCGAAATACTTCGAGTAGGAGTAGACCCCGATGGTGTTGCGGGGCAGGGCGCCGAGCAGGCCGCGAAAGCCCGCGACGAAGGTGCCGTAGACGTCGTCGGTCAAAAGCAGCAGATCGGGGCGCTTCGTCTCGACCAGCTTGACGATCTTGGCGATGGTCTCCTCGCTCAGGGCCACCGCATAGGGATTGCCCGGGTTCACCACGAAGAAGGCTTTGACCTTCGGATCCTCGAGCTTCTTCAGCTCCTCGTCGGTGAACTGGAAGCGGTTCTCCTGCGGCGCCGCGACCGAGATCACGTTGAGGCCGTAATCCTCGAGATGGGGCATTTCGAGGTAGGGGGTGAAGATCGGCGTCGCCAGCGCGATCGTGTCGCCGGCGTTCAGCAGCCGGTTGGCTTTCAGCGACTTGAAGATGTAGCACATCGCCGCCGTTCCGCCCTCGACGGCGTAGAGATCGAACTGGCCGGACGGGCGCGGCTCGCCGCACATCGCCCACATCAGGTATTCGTGCACGATGCGCTCGTTGTGGACGAGCATGCGATCCGGCACCGGATAGTTGTCGCCGATGATCGAGTCGACGAGTTCATGGACGAAGGCGTCGGGCTTGAAGTCGAACTTCTTGACCGCGAAGGCGACCATATCCCTGAGGAAACCGGCGCCAGGAGACTCCTTGTGGGCGGCGAGCCAGTCGTCGAGCCGTGCGGCGATGCCGTCGGCCTTGGGCATGCCGCCGATGCCGGCCGGCTTGTTCATCACGCGGCGGCTTTCGGTGATCGCGAACTGCCCGAGCAAGAAGAAGCCCTCGCGCGGCGTCATCGCCACCCAGTTCGGATTGCCGCGGCCGGCGTTGAGCATCGATATCGAGGAGTTCTGCGCCGTCAGCTTGGCGAGGCGGATGAGCTCGTCCTTGATCTCGAAGGGGCTGAGTTTCTCGAAGGTCCGCAGGGTGACAGGATCCATGACACTCTCCCGACAAGACAATGAAAATCGAACGAATTCGCGGCGGTGCGCTAGGTCATCAGGATGATGATCACCATCCCCCAGATCGTGAGGAGCGTGTTCCCGACCGCATAGGTCACGGTGTAGCCGAGCGCCGGAACCTGACTGCCTGCCGTCTCGCAGATCATGCCCAGCGCTGCCGTGGTCGTCCGGGCTCCGGCGCAGGCACCGAGCAGGATCGCCGGGTCGAACCGGAAGATGTACTTGCCGGCGAACATGGCGAGGATCAGCGGGATCGCCGTGGCCAGCGCGCCCCAGAGGAAGAGGCCGACCCCTTGTGTCTGCAGACCTTTGACGAAGCCCGGGCCAGCGGAGATGCCGACGACCGCGATGAACATGTTGAGGCCGACCGAATTCATGAACCAGACGGTCGAGCTCGGAATGCGGCCGAAGACGGGCCGCACGGAACGGAGCCAGCCGAAGACGAGGCCCGAGATCAACGCGCCGCCAGCGGTCGATAGCGTCAGCGGGACGCCGCCGACCTTGAACACGAGGGCACCGATCAGCGCGCCGAGCGTGATCGCGCCGCCGATGAAGGCGACGTCGGCGACATCGCTCGGCCGGTCGGGATGCCCCAGCGTCTTGGCGACCGCGGCAATGTCCTGCGTGCGGCCGACGATGGTGAGGATGTCACCCCGATGGATCGCGGTGTCCGGCAGGATCGGAATGCTGACCGCCGTCGCGCCGCGGACGATCTTGCGCAGGAAGACGCCGCGCGCCGTCGGCATACGAGACAGTTCCGTCAGCGTCTTGCCATCGACCTCCTTGCTGGTGACGTAGACGTCGACGCCCTCGGCCTTCAGGTCGAGAAGCTCCGGGTCCTCGACCTCCTCGGCATTCTGGCCGATGAGGTTGACCAGCGTCTCGCGCGGGCCGGCGAGAGCGATGATGTCGCCCTCCCGTAGGATCGTATCCGTCGTGGCATCCTCGATGACGCCGTTGCGGCGAATGCGCTCGACGAAGACGCGCGCATCGGGAACCAGGGCCTCGGCTTCCACGGCGCGCATGCCGTCGACCTTGGCGCCGCTGCGCAGCCGGAAGGCGCGCAGTTCGAAGCGCCGCCAGACCGAGCCCGGGCCGCCGATTTCCTTGCCGCCGCCCAACCTCGTCTCGTAATCCTTGCAGGCTTGGGCGATGTCGATGCCGAGGAGCTTGGGGCCGAGCTGGGCAAGGATCACCGCCGAGCCCACGGTGCCGAAGATGTAGGTCACGGCGTAGGCGACCGGCATCGCATCGAGATATTCCTTGGTCTGCTCCGGGGAGAGACCGAGACGATTGATGGCGTCGGTCGCAAGACCCATCGAGGCGGAGATCGTTTGCGAACCGGCATAGAGGCCGGCGGCATAGCCTGGGTGGTATCCGGCGATCTTCGCGATGATGACTGCCGAGCCCAGACAGAAGAAGCAAACAAGCGCCGCGAAGATCGCCTGCGGCGCGCCATCCTTGGCAATGCCCCGGACGAACTGGGGTCCGACGCCGTAACCGACAGCGAACAGGAACAGCAGGAAGAAGGTCGATTTCACATTCGGCGAGATGGTGATGCCGAGCTGGCCGATGACCACCGCCGCGATCAGCGTCGAGGTCACGGCGCCGAGGCTGAAGCCCTTGTAGGAGAAGCCGCCGACGTAATAGCCGATCGCCAGCGAGAGGAAGAGCGAGATCTCGGGGTAGCTGCGTAGCGTGGTGACGAACCAGTCGAACATTCCGATCTCCTGTCTCCGGAGTTCGGGGCCTGCCGGTTTGCCGGCCGCCCGTCAGATCCTGGGCTTTTCCGGCATTCTCACTTCTTTTTGCGGGCAAGGGCGTCCGGCTTCAGCAACTTGAGGCCCTTTGCCTTCTCGTAGCCGTGGATTTCCTTCACATCGAGCTTGCGCATGAAGGTGATCGTCTCATGCGTCACGACCTGGCCGGGCACCAGGATCGGGAAACCGGGTGGGTAGGGAATGACGAAGTTCGCCGAGATCAGCGGTGGCCCCTTTTCGAGGCGGCGGTCGCATTCCGGGCCGTTGATCGGCAAATACTCGCATTTCTCCGCCGCATAAGCCGTGAAGAACGCCGTGCGCATGTCGCCCTCGGGGGTCGTCTTGCCAGCGTCGGTACGGAATGCATCGTCGAACCGGCTGAAATCGGGAAGATCAGGCACGTCGTTCATCAGGCTGTGCACGCGTGCCTCGAACGCCTTGCGCTCGCTCTCCCCACCCTGGCGCAGGCGTGCCTCGACCTCGTTGCTGATCTTCAGCAGGACGCCGATCAGGAGTGCGACGTCGCTGCGGGTGTTGTTGATGTTGGACTGCAGCAGCACCGAGTTGCGCGAGGTCTTGTTGACCTGGATGTTGTATTGCGCGGCGAGCAGGCCCTTGAAGGAGGTGCCGTCGAACCCTGCCGTGCCGCAGACCAGCGTCATCCGGGTCGGGTCGAGGCAGAACTCGTCCTCGCGCATGCTGCGCAACTGGTCGTCCCAGCGCGTGTCGGGTGCAAGGAAGTCGACAAAGCCGCTGCTGCGGTACTTCTGTGGAACCATCCCGTCCGCGCCGACGACCTTGAAGTACTTCGAGATGACGGGATGAGTCGCGACCTCGCGCCTGATGTCGAGTGCGACCTCGATGGCGTTCATCACCAGTCCATAGCCCTCGAGTTCCATCTGCCGGCGGGCAACGTCGAGGCTGGCGATGAGTTGCTGGTTCGGGCTGGTCGAGGCATGCGTGAATACCGCCTCGTGGAACTGCGCCTCGATCTTGTGGAAGTCGACATCCTTGACCAGCACCATCGAGCCCTGCCGGATCGCTGACATCGACTTATGCGTGGAATTGGTCTGGTAGACGCGCAGCCGGACGGCGCGCGGATCCGGCAGCAGGCGTGTGTTCAGGAGCTTGTCGAGCGAGGGCGTGGCGCCGAGTTCCTTCTGCTGCTTTTCGTATTGCGCGACCGCGTCGGGCCCCTCCATCCAGGCTTCTATGTCGGCCGCCGCGCCCATCGCGGTCCGAGGCCGCAGGAAGGGCGACCAGCGCGCGAAGCCGAACCAGGCCTCGTCCCACAGGAAGATGAGGTCCGGCTTGATGGCGAGGCATTCCTCCATCACGCGTCGGGTGTTGTAGATGTGGCCGTCGAAGGTGCAGTTGGTCAGGTCGACCATCTTGACGCGGTCGAGGCGGCCCTCCGCCTTGAGGTCGAGCAGGGCCTTCTTGATGGTCCGTAGCGGCACCGCTCCGTACATCGAGAATTCGACCATCGGGAAGGCTTCGACATAGAAGGGCTGGGCACCGCTCAGCACCAGGCCGTAATGGTGCGATTTGTGGCAGTTGCGGTCGAGAATGACGATGTCGCCCGGCGCGATCAGCGCCTGCAGCACCATCTTGTTCGAGGTGCTGGTGCCATTGGTCACGAAGAAGACGTGGTCGGCGCCGAAGGAGCGCGCGGCCATCTCCTGCGCCCGCTTGATGTTGCCCGTCGGCTCCAGAAGACTGTCGAGGCCGCCGGTCGTGGCGCTGCTTTCCGCCAGGAAGAGGTTGATGCCGTAGAACTGCCCCATGTCGCGGATCCAGGGCGAGCGGAAAATCGACTTGCCGCGCGCGATCGGCAGCGCGTGAAAGGTGGCGACGGGGCGTTGTGCGTAGAGCTTGAGATTGTCGAAGAACGGTGTGTCGTAGCGCGCCTTGATGCCCTCCAGCACCGAGAGATGGAGTTCGAGCGGTTCCTCGATCTGGTACATGACGCGCCGGATCATGGCCGCTCGCGGATCGCCGGCAAGCTTCTCGACGCGCCGGTCCGACAACAGGTAGATGTCGAGTTCGGGCCGGATCGCCTTCAGCCCGGCCGCGAGACGCAGCGCCAGATCGGCCTCGTCCGCCTTATCGAGAAGCGGCTGCTGCGCGGCCAGAACGCTGCGCAGGACCGGGGCATCGTGCCGCGACTTCAGTGCGAAGCCCTCATAGATGACGACGGCGGCGATATCCGGGTTGAGCACGGCTGCGCAGACCGCGTCCTCCAGGCTGCCCACCATGACCGTCTCGTAGACGAAGGCGTCCTCCGGTCGCCGCAGCCGGCGGAACTCGGCGGCCATATGCGGCCAGCGTCCCGCCGGTGCCGGCGTCACGGCCAGCATCTCGAAATACGGGCGATGCGCATGCGTGTCGCCCAGCGAGGAGGGCAGCGCATCCACCGGATCCGACAGCGAGAGATCGACCGACTGCCATTCCTTGGCGTCGTGCTTGTAGTTGCTCGTGATGATCGCCAGCGAGATCCGCTTGGCGAGGGCAAGGAAGCCGTTGGCATCGCCGTTCTGCAACTGCTCGCGCAGCGCGCCGATCAACTCATGGCCCGGGAACGCATGAAACTCCTCGATCGCGCCGAGTTCATCGAGCGCCGTCTCGACCTTGCCGCGAGCCTGGTCGCCCTTGGCCCAGGAGCGAGCGACGGCGTGAAGTTCCCGCCAGCGATCTGTGCGGCCGGAGGGGGCCGAGAAGAAATGGTCGATGGAGCGGGATTCCTGAACCGTCGTGGCCATCTCGAATCCTTTCCTGCGGGTCGTGTGCAGTAGGCGCGACCCCGCTTCGCAGGGTCGGGGACGCACGGCTTTTGCGGCAAGGGAGTTCAACACAAGCCGGACCGGCAACGTATTGTCCTTGAGGACAGGTTCCCGCAGCGCATATTCGTCTAAGATCAAGGGTCCGGGTGATCGGCGTGTGCCGAGACGGACCGATTTTTCTTTCGAGTCATCAGCGTCGCCCACGCGGTCCGCCGCGCCATATCGGGAGATCAGGTCATGATCAGATGGATATTCGTCGGAACGATCGCGGCGGCGGCGGCGCTCGCCGCCGCCAGTGGCCGCGATGCCGCCTTCGCCTGCAACCGGACGGCCGGATGCGCCATGGACGTGCTCCTCGAAGATCAAGAGATGAAGCGCGACGGCCGGATGGACAAGGCGATCCAGGCCGGCCGTGCAAACATCGAAGCGTTTCGCGCGCTGCAAGCTGCGCAGCAGCACAGCTCAGCCAGCAGATGAGCAGCCTCCCCGCCGGAGTTCGACGTTTCTGCGTTGGCTCCGGGAGCAAAGGGCGCTCGTTGGCGTCAGGCGAGCCGGCTCCCCTGGGCCCCATCTTTCGGGAGAAAACCATGCATCTGCGGATCGTGCTGGCCTGCGTCGTCGTTGGCGGTCTGGTTTCCCAAACCCTCGCGCAGGCGCCGCCGCCTCAATCGCAGCCGCCGGCCGGCGCGCCACTGACGCAAGCCGAGCAGCCTCTGAGCAGCGCGCAACTGGACGCGCTCGTCGCGCCGATAGCGCTCTATCCCGATACATTGCTGGCGCAGGTCCTGATGGCCTCGACCTATCCGCTCGAGGTTGTCCAGGCGGATCGCTGGTTCGCGGCCAACAAGAAGCTCAAGGGTGATCAGTTGAAGACCGCGGCCGAGCAGCAGCCCTGGGACGTCAGCGTGAAGTCCCTCATTGCCACGCCTTCCGTGCTCGAGATGATGAGCAAGAACCTCGACTGGACGCAGAAGCTGGGCGACGCGGTCCTGGCGCAGCAGCCCGATGTGATGGACGGCGTCCAGCGGATGAGGACGCGGGCCTATGATGCCAAGAAGCTGTCCTCGGGCTCCCAGCAGACGGTCACGGTTCGGCAGGAAAGTGGCAAGCAGGCGATCGTGATCGAGTCCGCCCAGCCGGGCACAGTCTATGTGCCCTACTACGACCCGGCGGTGGTCTACGGCTCGTGGCCCTATCACGCCTATCCGCCCTATTACTTCCCGGCGCCCGGCTACATCGCCACCGGCGTCGTCGCGACGGGTCTCGCCTTCGGCGCGGCCTATGCGCTCGGACGTTGGAATTCGGGCAATTACTGGGGCGGCAACGTCAACTGGAACAACAACAACATCAATATCGACCGCAACCGGGTGACGCATTGGGAACACAACCCCCAGCATCGCCATGGCGTCCAGTACCGCAACAACGCGGTCCAGCAGAAATTCGCGAACAACAACCTGCGCGCCGGCAGCGAAGGCAGGATGGATTTCCGCGGGCGCAGCGGCGACCAGGTTCTGCGCCCCGAGGGGGGGCGCGGCGACCTTGGGGCCGGCGGCGCCCGACCGGAGCAAAGGCCGGGTGACCGCCCCAATGTAGGCGATCGGCCCGATCGCGGGCCGGGCGACCGTGCAGGCGCTGGCAACCGGCCAGAGCAGCGACCGGGCGACCGTGCTGGTGCCGGCAATCGCCCGGATCGTCCGGGCGGCGCGGATCGTCCAGGCGGGGATCGTGCACGGCCCGGTGGCGATGGCGGACGCGGCGGGGCGCCACGGGCTGCGACCCAGCCGAACCGTCCAAGCGCCGGGGCCAAACGCCCCAGCCCGTCGCGCGACGGCGCCTTCAACACGCAGCCGGGCCGCGCGGCGAACCTGCAATCGCAGCGCGGGCATGCGAGCATGGGCGCTCGTCCGGGAGGCGGAGGGCGCGCGATGCATGCCGGCGGCCCCGCGATGCGCGGCGGCGGCGGTGCCGCCATGAGCCGCGGGGGCTACGGCGGTGGGGGCGGCCGAGTGGGTGGTGGTGGCTTCGGAGGTGGTGGCGGTCGCGTCGGAGGTGGCGGAGGGCGCGGTGGAGGCGGTGGTGGACGTCGCTCGGACATCCAGCTCAAGCACGACATCATGCTGATCGGCCGGATGGATAATGGTCTCGGCTTCTACCGCTTCGCCTATAACGGCTCGCAGCGGACCTATGTCGGCGTGATCGCGCAGGAAGCCCAGGGCGTCGCGCCCTGGGCTGTGCGCCGCGGTGCGGACGGCTATCTGCGGGTCGACTACCGCCAGCTCGGCGTACCGTTCCAGACCTTCGACCAGTGGAAGGCGTCGGGCGCGCGGGTTCCGTCCGGAGACCAGGGGCACCGGGAAGGATCGCCGGCTCCCGCCCATGTCTCGCATGTCGAGGATGCAAGGCCATGAGCATCGCATCGCCAATGGCGCGAACAGCTTTCAACCTGATCTGCGCAGTCGCGTTCGGCATGGTCGCGGCGGCGACGGCCGCGAGAGCGCAGGAGGTATTCAAGACACCATCGGCGGCCGCGACGGCGCTGATCGATGCGGCGCGCGGAAGCGACGAAAAGCGCCTGCGTGCCATCCTCGGACTGGTCGGGCGGGACACCCTGCGTTCCGGGGACGACGTCGCCGATGCCGCCGATCGCAAGCGCTTCCTCGAAGCCTATGACAGCCGGCACTCGATCAACGAGCAGGGCGACAAGGCGACGCTGCAAGTCGGTCCGGATGATTTTCCCTTCCCGATCCCGATCATGCGCCGGGGCGAGAGCTGGACGTTCGATGGCGCATCCGGCCGCGACGAGATCCTGGCCAGGCGCATCGGTCGCAACGAGCTTGCAGCTATCCAGGCGAGCCTCGCCTTCTTCGATGCGCAGCAGGAATACGCAGCCAAGGACCGTACCGGCCAGGGGGCGGGCGTCTATGCGCAGAGGATCGTCAGTCGGGCTGGCGTCAAGGACGGCCTCTATTGGGACAGCGCGACCGGCGAGGAGCCAAGCCCGCTGGGAGACCTCGCTGCGGAAGCTGCGGCTGAGGGTTACCGGGCCGGGGAGACGCGCAGGCCCTTCCACGGTTACTACTACAAGGTCCTGAGGCGGCAGGGGCCGTCGGCGCCAGGCGGCGCTATCGACTATGTCGCCGGCGGCAAGATGATCGGAGGCTTCGCCCTGCTCGCCTATCCGGCAGAGTATGGCCGCTCCGGAGTGATGAGCTTCATGCTCAATCACCAGGGTACAGTCTACCAAAAGGACCTCGGTCCCAACACCGGCCGCATCGCAGGACGTATGCTAAGCTTCAATCCGGACAAGGGTTGGGAGAAGGTCACGCCGGAGAAGCAGTAGCGCTGCAGATGGCCAGGTTTGGTCGCGATGGACCTGATGCCCATGATCGAGCGATTTCCGGTCCCGAGCGGCATGCGGGGATACAGGTCGGCCTGGCTGCGCTTAGACGTGACGGCGGGGCTGGCCGTTGCGGCTGTCGCCATTCCCAGCGCCATAGCCTACCCCGCCATTGCGGGGCTGCCGGCTGAAGTCGGCCTCTATGCCAGCATCCTGCCGCTGATCGGCTACGCGCTGTTCGGGCCCTCGCACAAGCTGGTGGTCGGGCCTGACGCGGCGACCATGACGGTGCTGGCCGCTGCTCTCGCCAACTTGCCGCTCGACAATCCGGCGGATCGGGTCGCGGCCGCAGCCGCGCTGGCGTTGATGGTCGGCGTGATGTGCATCCTGGCGGGCAAGCTCGGCCTCGGCGTGGTCGCTTCCTTCCTGTCCCGGCCGATCCTGATCGGCTTCATCTCCGGTATTTCGATATCGATCCTGATTGGCCAGATCGGCCGTATCACAGGCGTGCGCATCGAGTCGGACGGGCTGGTACAACCGATCGTCGAGATCGTTCGCAAGGCCGACCTGATCCACTGGCCGTCCGTCATGTTCGGCGGCGCCATGTTCGGGCTGCTCGTATTGCTGGCGCGGCTGCGCTCGCCGATCCCCGGGCCGCTGGTCGTGGTGGTGCTCGCCGGCTTCGCTTCGGCATTGTTCGATCTCGAGGGCCGAGGCATGAAGGTCATTGGCAGCCTGCCGAGCGCCATGCCGGAGCTCGCGCTTCCCGACATCGCGCGGTTGCCTCTCGGGGATCTCCTGCTCGGCGCCGGCGCGATCTGGCTCGTGGCCGTCAGTTCGGGGCTCGTCGCGGCCCGCAGCTTCGGGGCCAAGGACCGCTTCGAGATCGATGCCGACCGGGAGCTCACCGGGCTCGGCGCCGCCAATATCTTCTCCGGCCTGTTCAGCGGCTTCCCGGTCACGGTTTCGGACTCGCGGACCGCGATCAACATCTCGGCTGGCGGCCGCTCGCAGGTCGCGGGGCTCATCGCAGCCCTGGCGCTCACGAGCCTGCTGCTCTTTCTGAACGACGCGCTGCGCCTGCTGCCCAACCCGGCCCTGGGCGCGATCCTGGCTTTCGCCGCGCTGAATCTGATTGACGTCCAGGGGCTTCGGGAGATCTGGCGTGTCAGCCGTTTGGAGTTCGCCTTCGCGTTGATCAGCATGTGGGGCGCCATCAGCCTCGGCGTGCTCAGTGGCGTGGTCATCGCGATTGCCGGCACGCTGCTGCACGTCCTGCTCAAGGAGATGCGCCCTCGCGACGCTCTGCTTGGGCGCATCCCCGGGCGGCCGGGATTTTACAAGCTGCACCGCGCTGCGAATGCTGCGCCCTTGCCGGGGATGGTGCTGTTCATGGTCCAGGGCAGCATCTTGTTCTTCAACGCCGATTACGTCCGCGAGCGTTTCGAGGACGTCGCCGGCAAGGCGCCCGCGGGCACGGCTTGGCTCGTGCTCGACGCCAGTGCCGTCGCACAGATCGATTCCACGGCGGCCGCGATGCTGCGGCAGTTGCGGACGGAGCTGGCCGAGATGGGGATGACCCTCGCGTTGGCGGAACTCCATAAGGAGCCCCAGGAGATTCTGCAGCTCGCCGGCTTCTTCGACGGTCCGGATGCGACGGTCGCCTTTGACGACCTGGAAGATGCGGTGCGCGTGCTTTCGGGGCGGGGATCGTGACGGCGGCGCGAAACTCAGGAAGATGACCCGGTTTGCCTATACTCGCGCAGCAGGATGTCCGCGCTGACGAGGAGCACCCAGAGCGGGAAGACGAGGAACGTCCAGTCTAGCGCATGGCTTCCGAGCAGGATGAATGCCGCGGCGGCATAGCCGACCATGGCCGTCCAGCGCGCCGTGATGCCCGTCCGCAGCACGATGGTCGAGGCGGTCAGCAGGAAGACGCTTGCGACCTTCATCGCGTAGATGCTCGTCAGGTTGTAGGCGAAGGCCCGCGCCAGGGTGAAGGTCACGGAGCCCGAGAGTTCCCGAGGCAGCGCCGCATGGGTGATCAGGATCGCCCCGATGGCGGCGGCGGCCGTGAACAGCATGCCGACGAAGAGCAGGCCGCTGCCAAGAAACACCGTCGCGAACAGCTTGTGCTCCTGCGCGCCCATTCGGTCTCGGAGCACGCCCATGAACCAGAGGAAAGCGATCCCGGCGAAGGGGACCAGGTTCAGCGCCAGGGCGACCTTCCACGACTGCGCGCCGAGCCACTCTCCAGGATCGCGCGGATGCAGGCGCAGGGTCTGCAGGACCAGCGAGACCGCGATGAGCAGCAGGACCGAGAACAGGATGCCGGCGACCGCCGCAGCTCGCGGTGTCTTCAAACCGTCGGGCGCGTGGCGAGGTAACGGCACGGTGCGGACTTCTGCTAGAGGGTGCCGGAACTGAGGCCCAGCCGCTCGGCGCAAGATACGAGCTCGACCACCGAGCGAGCCTGCATCTTCTCCATGACCTTGTGGCGGTGCGCCTTCACGGTGCGCTCGGTCGTGCCGAGTTCGAATGCGACCTGCTTGTTCATCCTGCCCCGGACGACGAGCTCGAAGACCTCCCGCTCGCGCTTCGTCAATCGCTGCAAGCGAGCCGTCACCCTGTCGACCCAGCCTTCCCGTTCGTTGGCGAGGCGATGCCGGGCAATCGCGCGGTCGATCGCACCGATGAACTCCTCGCGTTCCACCGGCTTCGTAAAGAAGTCCTCGGCCCCCGCCTTGATCGCTCGAACGCCGGCGCGCACGTCGCTCTGCCCTGAAAGGAAGATAACGGGGAGGTTGGATCCGGCTCTGCTCAGCTGTTCGAAGAGGTCGGGCGCGACTGCGTCGCGTGCCTGCATATCGATGACAATGCAGCCCACTCGTTCGCGGTCCGGTATCTTCTTGAGTATTTCGTCAGCGCTGCCATAGGCTTTTGTCTGATACCCACAGGATTGGAGCAGGTGGTCGATCTCGGCCTGCGAGGCCGAGTCGGCTTCGACAATGTGCACGAGAGCTGACATGGCCAATCCCCCGATTTCCATGTTGGCGACCTCGGTGACAAGGCGGCCTCAGGGAGCTTTCAAGGCGTCCCGGGTACAGCGCAG
>JAESFK010000575.1_pt1 | contig 17056 bp, 11 predicted proteins | sample 9269391 | NCBI WGS metagenome assembly JAESFK01 (sample SAMN14506231, study PRJNA617097) | algae metagenome | isolation source: Drouetiella hepatica UHER 2000/2452 and co-occurring heterotrophs from... | place: Slovakia: Slovak Paradise National Park, Hrabusice, Kosice Region | collected 2000-01-01
GGCCCCTCAGGCTCAGCGCACGACGCGGACCTTCAGCACGGTCAGCTGGCCGCCGCGGCGGACGCCGAGGTTCCACATCCCGGTCCGCATCGTCGGACCCATCGTCACGCCGATGGCCCAACGGTCCTTCCCGGTGCGGACGAACCAGTTGTCCTCGCCCTTCGGGACCCGGGGGGCGTAGGCGGCGTCGACGTAGCGGGGACGGACCCTGCCGGCGGCGAGCAGCGTGTAGGCGCGGCCCTGGCGGACCGTCCAGACGCCCTTGGACCAGGCGGCGCCGGCGATGGTCACGTCCGTGACCGTGACCTTGACCGACGAGGAGCGGGCGTTCCCGGCCCGGTCGGTGACGGTGGCGGTCAGCGTCTCGGTGCTCCCCGACCGTGTGCGGGTGAGGCGGCACGTGGCGACACCGGACAGGGCGTCCGAGCCGGAGCAGCGGGCCGCGGCCGTCGAGGCGAAGTAGAGCCCGCCGGCGCGCACCCCGGTGACGCGGGCCGTGGGGGCCGTGCGGTCGACCGAGAGGCCGGACACGACCGCCGTGGCGACCCCGCCGTCGGTGGCCGACACCGTCCGCGTCACCGACTGCGCGGCGCCGTTGCGGGACACCGTGACCGGCGACGGGCAGGCCGTCGTCAGCGGCGCGCCGGCCGTCGTGCACCGGAAGCTGACCGTCACCGCGGAGCGGTACCAGCCGGCCTTCGAGCGAGGGGTGGCGCTCGACACCGTCGCGGTGATCGTCGGGTTGGCGCGTGCGGTGGACGCCGAGGACCCGAGCAGGTCGCCGTCGCCCGAGTAGGTGGCCGACACCCGGCGGTCCTTGTCGGCCGGCGTGCGGTGCGCCAGCGTGGCGACCCCACCGACGACGGGGGCGGACCCGACGGCCCGGCCGTCCACGGCGAACGTCACGGTGCCGGTGGCGTCGGCGCGGCCGGGAGCCGTGACGGCGACCCGGGCGGTGATGCTCGACGGTGCCACCGAGACCGAGGTGGTCGTCAGGGCCTTGGCGACCGACACGGTCTGCGGCGCAGCGGTGCTGCCGGCGTAGGTCGCGGCGTCGGTCGGGGTGAAGGTGGCCGCGACGGTGTGCGCGCCGACCGGCAGGGCCGCTCCCGCGGCCGTGGTGACGGGCACCGTGACGGTCCCCTCGCGGCCCACCGAAACCGGTGAGCCGACGGCCTGCCCGTCGACGAGGAGCCCCACGGTGCCGGGGACGCCGTCGGCGACGGTCACCGTGGCGGTCACCGGCTCACCGCGGACGGTGGCGGTGCCGCTCGGGGTGACGGACACGGCGGTGACGACCTTCTCGACCACGACGGTCTGGCTGACCGGAGCCGCCGGCGCACGCGTGGCGTCGCCGTCCTGGGTGGCGGTGAGGACACAGCTGCCGGCGCCGGTGAACCGGACCACGTCGCCGTCGACCTCGCAGGCACCGTCCGTGGAGCTGCGGCCGACGGCCACGGTGACGGGCGCCTCCGCGCCGCCGCCGGTGACGTCGAGGTCCTGGCTCGTGCCGATGGTTGCCGGGGAGGCGAGCGGCGCGAAGGTGAGCTCCTGCGCGGTGCGCACGACGAGGTCGTGGCGGGCCGCAGCGGGGTTGCCGTCGGTCGAGGAGACCTTGGCGATCACCGTGACCGTGCCCGACGCCTCGCCGGTCGCGGTGAGCGGCAACGAGATCGGGGGCAGGTCGGAACCGGCGAGCCACGGACCGGACCCGGTGGCCGTGCACGTCACGAGCTGCGCGGCGACCGTGCAGTCGTACCCGGGGGCCGCGGGGGTCCCGACGGTGAGGCCCGCGGGGATGGTGGCCGTGACGACAGGAGCCCGCGTCTCGTCGCCACCCGCGGCACCGAGCGACGGGGTCACCGTGACGGTGGTCGTCGAGCCGGGGTCGACGACCCCGTCGCCGTCGTCGGTCACGCCCACCCCGAGGAGGGGGAGGAGGCCGGTGAGCGTGGTGGCGCGGACGTTGCCGACCGCGTGGTTCTCGGCGAGCGAGCCCGTCGAGCCGGACCACCCGAAGCTCAGCTGGTACGGCACACCCGTCTCCGGGTCGACCCAGGACGAGGGGATCTGCGCCGCCTCGAGCGCGGCGGCACCCGGGAGGGCGCCGGTCATCACCTCGCGCCCGGCTCCGTAGGAGGTCCACGCGACGAGCCACGAGCGCGCCGGGACCTCGTCACCGGACCGGTTGGTGGCGGGGGTGGCCCCGGGGTTCACCGACACCACGACGGGCACCGGCGCCGGACGCGACCAGTTCCACATGTCGTCGAGGGCCCCGCTGCTCCGCCGGGTCCCGAGGATGCAGTACCCGGCGTCGCCGTGACCCGGTCCCCGGACGGTGACGGACTGCGGCATCGACGGGTTGGCGACGCACTGTCCGTCGCCGGCGTGGTCGCCGTACGAGAAGGCGCCGTAGACGTCGAGGCCGACGCCGAGGTAGCCGTGCGGGAGGCCGTCGGCGCCGGGGACACCGATGTAGCCGAGCGCTCCGCCACTCGGGCCGGCGTGCTCGGGTGCCGCCGGGGCGCCGGGGTCGGTCGCGGCGAGGGCGAAGCTCAGCCCGTCGGCCGGGGGCCAGGTGCCGGCCCACTGGTAGCTGTCGAACGAGACGTCGATCCCCTGCGCGGAGGGCAGCGAGGAGTCGAAGAACACCGTGCCGACCTGGCCGCCCCCGTTGGAGGTCAGGCGCAGGACGCCCGAACCGGGGGCGTCACCGCCGCAGCCGGGGATCGGCGCCTGGGTCCAGTCCTCCGATCCCGTCAGGCAGGCCGTGTTCCCCTCGGGCGAGGGCCGGAACCACGTCGGCGAGGCCGTCGTGGCGCCGGCGAAGGTCTCCGCGAAGAGCGTCGTCGTCGCGGGGCCGAGCGGGTCGGCCTCGACGCGCGAGGCGCCGAGCACGGTGCCGACGGCCGCGGAGGCCAGCACCGCGACGGCGGCGACCACCCGCCGCGAGGTGGTGACGGGGGTCCCGGCGCCGTGGCGGCCGGGACGGGAGGACAGAGCGCGCACGGGCGACCCTTTCGATGGGCGAGAGACCACTGGAGCCGCCACCGTATGGACGCCACTGCGGCGTCACCGCAGGTCAGCGCCATTCCTCGGCCGATCAGCCGGGGTCGGTGGCCGTTCGGTCCGCGCCGCGGCCGAACGGCGTCAGGTCCGGCCGTCCGGCCACGGCGTGGCGTCGCACGTCGCGGTCAGACGCGTGCGGCCCGGGCGCCCTCCAGCAGGTCGGCCTGGGCCGGCCGCGTGTCGGCCTCCCCCGCGGCCGGCCAGTGCGCCATCGCCCGCTCGGCCTGGGCGGTGATGGTCAGCGACGGGTTCACCCCGAGGTTCGCCGAGATCGCCGACCCGTCCAGCACGGAGATGCCCGGGTGCCCCCAGACCCGCTGGTAGGGGTCGAGGACGCCCTGCTCGGGCGAGCCGCCGATGGCCACGCCCCCGAGGAAGTGGGCCGTCATCGGCACGTCGAGCACCTCGGGCCAGGACCCTCCGGCGACCGTGTACTCCCCCGTGGCCGCCGAGATGCGGGCCGCGAGCGCCTCCATCGCGACCTGCCCCTGCGGGATGTAGGACGGGTTCGGCTCGCCGTGGCCCTGGGTCGAGGTGAGGGTCGGCCGGCCGAACCGGCGGCGCCCGGAGACCCGCAGCGAGTTGTCGCGGCTCTGCATCACGAGGCCGACGACTATGCGCTCGCTCCAGCGCCGGGTCGTGGGGAGCATCCGGCGCAGCGGCTCCGGGTCGCGCGCGACCATCCGGACGAACTCGAGCCAGCGCGGGCGTCCGGTACCGCCGGGGACGGCCAGCGTCGCGAGCAGACCCATGGCGTTCGAGCCCTTGCCGTAGCGGCAGTTCTCGACGTGGGTGTCCTCGTCGACGTGGAACGACGTGGTGATGGCGACGCCGCGGGTCAGGTCGACCTCGGCCGGTGCGTGCTCGGTCATCGCACCGACGAGCGCCTCGGAGTTCGTGCGGGTCAGGTGGCCGAGTCGGGGTGAGAGCGAGGGCAGCTCGCCCTCGGCGCGCATCGCGTGGAGCAGGGTCTGGGTCCCCCAGGCACCCGCTGCGACGACGACCCGACGGGCGGTGACGACCTGCCGGTCGCGGCCGCCGCGCGGGCCCGTGCGCTCGTGGAGCACGCGGTACAGCGGCTCGCCGTCGCCGTCGCCGGCGTCCGACCCCGGCACGGCGCCCAGCCGGGTCACGGTGCGCATCGGCCGGATCTCGACCCCGAGGCCCTCGGCGAGCGCGAGGTAGTTCTTCACGAGGGTGTTCTTGGCGCCGACCCGGCAGCCGACCATGCAGTTGCCGCACTCGGTGCACCCGGTCCGGCGCGGCCCCGCACCGCCGAAGTAGGGGTCCTCGACGGTCTCGCCGGGCTTCCCGAAGAAGACGCCGACCGGCGTGCGGCGGAACGTGTCCCGCACACCGAGGTCCTCGGCGGCGCCCTCCATCGCCCGCTCGACGGGCCCGTCGCAGGCGTTCGTGACCACCCCGAGCATCCGGCTCGCGGTGTCGTAGTGCGGCGCGAGCTCGGCCTCCCAGTCGGCGAGGTCACGCCACTGCGGGTCCTCGTAGAAGCGGCGCGGCGGCCGGTAGAGCGTGTTGGCGTAGTTCAGCGAGCCACCGCCCACCCCGGCGCCGGCCAGCACGACGACGTCGGGCAGCCGGTGGATCCGCTGGACCCCGTAGCAGCCGAGCCGCGGCGCCCAGAGGAAGCGGCGCAGGTCCCAGGAGGTGCGGGCGAAGTCCTCGTCCTCGAAGCGCCGGCCGGCCTCGAGCACGAGCACCCGGTGGCCCTTCTCGGCCGCGCGCAGCGCCGCGACCGACCCGCCGAAGCCCGACCCGATGACGACGAGGTCGACGTCGGGCGCGTCCGCGGCGGTCACGGCAGCCCCACGCCCTTGAGCACCCTGAGCGCCCGGGTGAGCGTGCGCGCGTAGGCCTCGCCCGTGACCCCCGGGAGGTCGCCGATGTTGACCAGCCCCTGCACGCTGACGTTCTGGCTCTCGGTGTACTTGAGCAGGCCCTCGCGCCCGTGCCGCCGGCCGACCCCGGAGGCCTTCATCCCACCCATCGGCGAGCCGATGCTGCCCCAGGCCGCGGCGTAGCCCTCGTTGACGTTGACGGTGCCGGCCTCGATGCGCGCCGCCAGCGCCCGGCCGCGCGCGACGTCGCGGGTCCACACCGAGGCGTTGAGCCCGTACTCGGTGTCGTTGGCCAGCGCAACCGCGGCGTCGTCGGACGACACCCGGTAGACGGCGACGACGGGCCCGAAGGTCTCCTCGTCGCGGCAGGCCATCGCCGAGGTGACGCCCTCGAGGACGGTCGGCTCGACGACGAACGGGCCGACGTCGGGGCGCGCCCGCCCGCCGGCGAGCACCCGGGCGCCCTTGGCGACGGCGTCGTCGACGTGCCCGAGCACCCGCTCGAGCTGGGCCGGCCCGACGAGGCTGCCCATGTCGGCGTCCCAGTGCAGCCCGGTGGAGAGCCGCATCCCCGCCACCGCGTCGAGGAAGCGGGCGAGGAACTCCTCGGCCACCGCCTCGTGGACGACGAGGCGTTCGGCGCTGACGCACAGCTGGCCGGCCGAGGCGAAGCACGCCCCGATGACCCCCGGGACGGCGCGGCGCAGGTCGGCGTCGTCGGCGACGTAGACGGTGTTCTTGCCGCCGAGCTCGAGGCTCGCCCCGACGAGCCGATGGCCCGCAGCCGCCGCGACCGTGCGGCCCGTGGCCGTCGAGCCGGTGAAGCAGACGTAGTCGGCACGGTCCACGACGGCCCTGCCGGTGGGGTCTCCCGGGCCGAGGACGACCTGGACGAGGTCCTCGGGGACGCCGGCCTCGACCATCAGCCGGACGGCGGCCAGCGCGGTGAGCGAGCCCTGGGGGTCCGGGCGCAGGACGACGGCGTTGCCGGCGAGCAGGGCCGGGAGGGCGTCGGTGACCGCCAGGCTCAGCGGGTAGTTCCAGGGCGAGACGATGCCGACGACACCCTTGGGCCGGTGGTGCTCGGTGCTGCGGGTCACGAGCGGGAAGACGCCGAGGTGGCGCTCGGGGGCGAGCAGCGCGGGGCCGCGGCGCGCGTAGTGGCGGCAGACGACGGCGACGTCGCCGACCTCCTCGAAGGCGTGCCGGCGGGTCTTGCCGGACTCGAGCTGGACGAGGTCGAGCAGCTCGCCCTGGCGCTCGAGGACGAGGTCGTGGACGGCGAGGAGGATGCGTGCGCGGCGCTCGACCGGCACCGAGGTCCAGCGGCGCTGGGCGGCCCGGGCCCGGTCGACGGCGACGCCGACGTCGGTGGCCGTCGACGTGGGCAGCACCGCGAGCGGCGCGCCGGTCATCGGCGTGTGGGTCGTCATCGGCTCACCCGAGGCCACCACCCCCGCCGTCAGTGCGCGCACCCGCGCGGGGTCCACCGCGTACGTGGCGCGGGGGTCGGTCTCCGGGTCGGCGATGACGTCGGGCATTACCCGAGGGTAACCACCACGCGCGCCCGCGTCACCCGGTCGGCGCGGCCGGCGCGGCAGGTCCGGCCCCCACCCGCCCCACGCGTATCGGGTGACCCGGTACGCCACCGCTTCACCCCGGAACCGTTTCCGGGTGAAGCGCTGCGAACCCGGGTGGAGGCACCGAGGCGGCGCCGATCGACCCGGTCCGGGGTCAGCTGCGCTGGTACGGCGCGACGACGACCTCGACGCGCTGGAACTCCTTGAGGTCGACGTAGCCCGACGTCGCCATCGCCCGGCGCAGTGCCCCGACGAGGTTGGTCGTGCCGTCGGCGAGCCGGCTCGGCCCGAAGAGCAGCTCCTGCATCGGCGCCACGGCCCCGACCTCGACCCGCTCGCCGCGCGGCAGCTCGGGGTGGTGGGCCTCGGGGCCCCAGTGGAAGCCCCGGCCGGGGGCGTCGGTGGCCCGGGCCAGGGCGGCCCCGAGCATCACGGCGTCGGCACCGCAGGCCACGGCCTTGACGATGTCGCCGCTCGTGCCGACCCCACCGTCGGCGATGACGTGGACGTAGCGCCCGCCCGACTCGTCGAGGTAGTCGCGGCGGGCCGCGGCGACGTCGGCGATGGCCGAGGCCATGGGGGCGTGGATGCCGAGCGTCGTGCGGGTCGTGTGCGCGGCCCCGCCGCCGAACCCGACGAGCACGCCCGCGGCCCCGGTGCGCATCAGGTGCAGGGCGGCGCTGTAGGACGCGGCCCCACCGACGATGACCGGCACGTCGAGCTCGTAGATGAAGCGCTTGAGGTTGAGCGGTTCGGCCCGGCCGGACACGTGCTCGGCCGAGACCGTCGTGCCGCGGATGACGAACAGGTCGACCCCGGCGTCGACGACCGTCTTCCAGAGCTCCTGGGTGCGCTGCGGGCTCAGGGCGCCGGCGACGGTCACCCCGGAGGCCCGGATCTGGCGCAGCCGCTCGGTGACCAGCTCGGGCTGGATCTCCTCGCGGTAGATCTCCTGCATGCGCTGCGTGGCCAGCGCGGGGTCGAGCGTCGCGATCTCGGCGAGCAGCGGCGCGGGGTCCTCGTACCGGGTCCACAGCCCCTCGAGGTCGAGCACCGGCAGCCCCCCGTGCTGCCCGAAGGAGATGGCGGTCTCCGGCGACATCACCGAGTCCATCGGGGCGGCGATGACCGGCAGGTCGAAGTGGTAGGCGTCGATCTGCCAGCCGGTCGACACCTCCTGCGGGTCGCGCGTGCGCCGCGACGGCACGATGGCGATGTCGTCGAAGGAGTACGCACGGCGTCCCCGCTTGCCCCGGCCGATCTCGATCTCGTTCACCCGGGCAGCCTACCGACGCGGCATCGGCCGAACGGACCCCGTCCTGAGGGTTCGGGAAGAGCCGGGAACCCGAAATCGTTTCCGCCCTGTCGGACCCCTCCGGCAGACTCTCCACGGCACCGCTGCCACCCCGCTCGCGCGGGACGGCGGCTCCCGCCACACCGGCGCGGCGACCACCGCCCAGACCACGACATGGAGCCCACGTGTCCGCAGCACCCCCCGCGCCCTCGGCGCCCCCCGTGTACCCCGAGAAGATCGACGCGGCGGTCCTCAAGATCGCCGGTGTCGTCGTCCTCGGCGCCATCATGTCCATCCTCGACATCACCGTCGTCAACGTCGCCCTGCGCACCCTCCAGGTCGACTTCGCCGAGAACGGCGTGCCGCTCGACTACTCCACCGTCGCGTGGACGGTCACCGGCTACACGCTGGCCCTGGCCACGGTCATCCCGCTCACCGGCTGGGCCGCCGACCGCTTCGGCACCAAGCGCCTCTACATGCTGGCCGTCGGCCTGTTCGTCGCCGGCTCGGTGCTCTGCGCCACCGCCACGAGCATCGAGATGCTCGTCGCCTTCCGCGTCCTCCAGGGCCTCGGCGGCGGCATGCTCATGCCCCTCGGCATGACGATCATGACCCGCGCGGCGGGTCCCAAGCGGATGGGCCGGCTGATGGCCGTGCTCGGCATCCCGATGCTGCTCGGCCCGATCTTCGGCCCCATCCTCGGCGGCTGGCTGATCGACCACTACAGCTGGCACTGGATCTTCCTCATCAACCTGCCGATCGGCGTCGTCGCGCTGGCCTACGCCTTCTACGTGCTCCCCGGCGACCGCCCGCACCCCTCGGAGTCCTTCGACTGGCGCGGCGTGCTGATGATGAGCCCCGGTCTCGCCCTGTTCCTCTACGGCGTCTCCTCGATCCCGGGTGAGGGCGGCATCGGCCACGCCAAGGTGCTCGTCCCCGGCCTCGTGGGCCTCGCTCTCGTCGTCGCGTTCGTGCTCTACAGCTTCCGCCCCGAGCACCCGCTCCTCGACTTCCGGCTGTTCAGGAACCGCAACCTGACCGTCGCGACCATCACGATGTTCATCTTCGCCGCGGCCTTCTTCGGCGGCCTGCTCCTCATCCCCCAGTTCCTCCAGCAGGTCCAGGGCGAGACCCCGCTGTCGGCGGGCTGGCTGCTCGCCCCGCAGGGCCTCGGCGCGATGCTGACCATGCCGATCGCCGGCGCGCTCGTCGACAAGTTCCCGGTGGGCCGCATCGTGCCGTTCGGGCTGCTGCTCATCACCGGCGGGATGTTCGCGCTCACCCAGATCGAGGCCGACTCCTCGCACTGGGGCTTCATCATCCCGGTCCTCTTCGTCATGGGCCTCGGCATGGGCGGCACGATGATGCCGATCATGACCTCGGCCCTGAAGACGCTGACCCACCACGAGGTCGCCCGCGGGACGACGCTGCTCAACATCACCCAGCAGATCGCCAGCTCGGTGGGCGTGGCGACGTTCTCGGTCATCCTCACCAACGCGTTCAACGACCGCCCGCTGGTCGGGCAGGGCGGCCGGTACCTCGAGGCCGTGCAGACGCAGGGCCCGGAGGCGGCGCAGGGGCTGGTCGCCCAGCTGCCGCTCGTCGGCGACTTCCTCGCGGGCGCGGGGACCGACCCGGCGGCGGCGGTCGGTGCCCTGGGCGCCCGGGTCGCCGACCTCGCGGCGGACGCCTACGCGCACACCTTCTGGTATGCGGCCGGCTTCGTCACCCTCACCCTCGTGGCGGCGGCGTTCCTCCCGCGCAAGCAGGAGGAGTCCCACCTCCTCGACGACGCCGACGCCGACGAGGTCGCACCGCCGGTGGTCATCCACTGACGTGGTGCTCCCGGTGAGGCCCGTCCTCACCCGATGACCGGTGCCGGTCCCGCTGCGGCGGGACCGCACCGTTCGCGTCCGGGGCATGCTGGGGGTGTGCGACCCGGACCCCTCAACGCGATCACCGACGTCCCCGGAGTGCTCGTGGGGCAGGTGACCCGCGACGAGCCCGGATGGCTGACCGGCGTGAGCGTCGTCGTACCGCCCCCCGGGACGGTCGGCGGCGTCGACGTGCGCGGCGGCGGCCCGGGCACCCGCGAGACCGACCTGCTCGACCCGGCGAACACCGTCGACGCGGTCGACGCCGTCGTGCTCTCCGGCGGGAGCGCCTTCGGGCTCGGCACGGCCGACGGGGTGGCCGACGCGGCCTGGGCGGCCGGACGCGGCTGGCCGGTCGGTCCCGGCGCCGACGAGCGCGTCCCCATCGTCCCGGCCGCCATCCTCTTCGACCTCGGACGTGCAGGCACGTGGCGCCACCACCCCGGACCGGCCGAGGGGGCGGCTGCCTACTCGACGGCCGACGGGGGGCCGGTCACCTGCGGGGCGGTCGGGGCCGGCACCGGGGCCCGCGCGGGCGGGCTGCACGGCGGGGTGGGCACGGCGTCGGCCGTGCTCGACTCCGGGCTGACCGTCGGAGCCCTCGTCGCGGTGAACGCCGTCGGCTCCCCGGTCGCCCCGGACGGGACGCTGCTCGGCGCCGCGTGGGGGCTCGACGACGAGTTCGCCGACCTCCCGACTCCGGACCCCGCTGCGGCACGGGCCTACTGGGCCGCCCGACGTGAGGAGGCCGAGGCGATGCGCGCCGGCCGCGCGACGACGCTGGTCGTCGTGGCCACGGACGCGGCCCTCGGCAAGGCCGGGTGTCGCCGGCTCGCCACCGTGTCGCACGACGGCCTCGCACGGGCCGTCTCCCCCGTGCACACCCCGTTCGACGGCGACACCGTCTTCGCGCTGGCCACGGGAGCGGGTGCGTCGCCGGAAGGGCTCGACCTCGTCGACCTGCACGACGCCGCCGCCCGATGCGTCACCCGGGCGGTCGTGCGGGCGCTGCTGGCCTCGACGTCGGTCGACCGCTCGGCCGACGGAGGGCTCGTCGCGCCGTCCTGGCGCGATGCCCTGACCATCGGCTGACGCGCGGCCCGTCGCCGGGCGCCACGTCGAGGAGGCCCTCAGCCGAGGCGCTTGGCCAGCAGCGCGGCGAGCCGGTTCATCTGCTGCACGTGCGCGGCGTCGCCGTCGGTCTGGACGACGGCCGGTCCCTCGCCCACGGTGATGATGGCGACCGCGTAGCCGCCGACGATGCCCATCTGCCGGGTCTCGGACTCCGAGGTCAGCCAGCCGCCCTTGAACGACGAGGCCCCGATGGTGCCGAGCCCCCAGCGGTGCGCCGAGATCGGCTGCATCTGCCCGAGCAGCCACGAGCTCGCCGTGGAGCTGACCACCCGGCCGGCGGCGAGCGCGGCCATGAACTTCACCTGCTGGCGCGGGCTCCACGACATCGAGCCCTGCGAGCGGTCGGGCGCCACGGTCGAGGTGTCACCGATCGAGCGGAGCACCGCGTTGATGGCCGACCCCGGGCTGCCCGGGATCTTCTCGCGGATGGCCACGACCGCGTCGCCGCTGCTGCGGGTGAGCGCGGCCCGGATGAGGTCGCGGTCGCCGCTCGGGATCCGCGACGGGTCGCCGTCGACGACGGTGTCGAGGTAGGCGGCGACGACGAGCACCTTCGAGGTCGACCACGCCTTATAGCGCGACACCGACCCCTCCGACTGCACGGCCGAGGGGTTCGACAGCGGCGCCCACATGATCTGGTTGCGGGTGTTGCCCTTCAGGCTGGTCAGCCCGCCGGTGCCGGTGCCCTGGGCCGGGGCGCCACCCTCGCCGCCGCCACCACCGCTCGCGGGCGGGGCCGCGACCGTCGGCTCGGGGACGGCCCGCACGAGCTCCTCGGCCCTCGTGGCGACCGGGCGCGGTGAGGGCGTCGGGGCCGTGGAGGGCAGGGCGTCGCTGCTGGCGGACGGTCCGGCGCTGCGCGAGGGCGTCGCCGGCTGCCCGGCCGTCCCGCACCCACCGGCGAGGGCGAGGGCGAGCAGCGGGAGGAGCAACAGGACGCGGCGCACGGCCCAGACCCTACGTGGGACGGCGCCGCTGCACGACCCGGCGTCCTCAGCCCTTGCCGCTGTAGTTCGGCGCCTCGACGATCCCGGTGATGTCGTGGGGGTGGGACTCGCGCAGGCCGGCCGTGGTGATCCGGATGAACCGGCCGCGGGCCTTGAGTTCGGGGACCGTGCGCGACCCGACGTAGAACATCGACTGGTGCAGGCCGCCGACGAGCTGGTGGACGACCGCGCCGACCGGGCCGCGGTAGGCGACCTGGCCCTCGATGCCCTCGGGGACGATCTTGTCGTCGGAGGTGACGTCGGCCTGGAAGTAGCGGTCCTTGGAGTAGGACTTCTTGCCGCGCGAGCTCATCGCCCCGAGCGAGCCCATGCCGCGGTAGGCCTTGAACTGCTTGCCGTTGATGAACACCAGCTCGCCCGGCGACTCCTCGCACCCGGCGAGCAGCGAGCCGATCATCACGGTGTCGGCGCCGGCGACGAGGGCCTTGGCGATGTCGCCCGAGTACTGGAGGCCGCCGTCGCCGATGAGCGGGACGCCGGCCGGGCCGCACGCGAGCGAGGCCTGGTGGATGGCCGTGACCTGGGGGACGCCGACGCCCGCGACGACGCGCGTCGTGCAGATCGAGCCCGGCCCGACCCCGACCTTGACGGCGTCGACCCCGGCGTCGACGAGCGCCTGCGCGCCGGCGCGGGTGGCGACGTTGCCGCCGATCACCTGGACGTGCCGCAGCGCGGGGTCGGCCTTGACCCGCTGGATCATCTCGAGGAGGAGACGCGCGTGGCCGTGCGCGGTGTCGACGACGAGCACGTCGACCCCGGCCTCGACGAGGGTCGCGGCACGCTGCCAGGCCTCCCCGAAGTAGCCGACGGCCGCGCCGACGAGCAGGCGGCCCGAGCCGTCCTTGCTCGCGTGCGGGAACTGCTCGGACTTCACGAAGTCCTTGACGGTGATGAGGCCGCGCAGGCGCCCCTCGTCGTCGACGATGGGCAGCCGCTCGCGCTTGTGCTGGCGCAGCAGGCGGGTGGCGTCGTCGTGCCCGATGCCGACGTGCCCGGTGATGAGGGGCATCGGCGTCATGACGTCGCGCACGAGGGTGTGGCCCCACTCGGCGACCGGGGTGAAGCGCAGGTCGCGGTTGGTGACGATGCCGAGGAGGTGGTCGCCGGGGTCGACGACGGGCAGGCCGGACACGCGGTAGCGCCCGCAGATGTCGTCGAGCTCCTCGAGGGTGGCGTCGGGGCCGATGGTGACCGGGTTGGGGATCATCCCGGTCTGGGTCCGCTTCACGAGGTCGACCTGGTAGGCCTGGTCCTCGATCGAGAGGTTGCGGTGGAGGATGCCGAGGCCGCCGTGGCGGGCCATCGCGATGGCCATCCGGGCCTCGGTGACGGTGTCCATCGCCGCGGAGACCAGCGGGACGCGCAGGGAGATCTCGCGGGTCAGCCGGGAGGTGGTGTCGACCTCGCTCGGGATGACGTCGGTCTCGCCGGGCTGGAGCAGCACGTCGTCGTAGGTGAGGCCGAGCTCGGCGAACGGGCCGGACTGCACCGGTTCGGCGGAGGCGGCGGGCACGGCGTCGGCCGGCGCGGCGGTGGGCCGCGCGGGGGTGTCGGTGACGGGGGCGGTCTCGTCGAGTCCGAGGCTCATTGCCCGATTCTACGGCTCGGCGCCGGACTCGCCGAACGCGGCTCGCGCCCTGGCGGCGACCGCACCGACTCGTCCTCTCGGACGCTCGACGACGTCGAAGGGACCCCCGCTCCGACCACCGGCCGAGGGGCCCATCCGCCGTTCGGAGGAGGCTCGGGCCCCACACCCGTCACCCTTGACCAAAGCCTTACCCAACGCTTGCCCACCCCTTCACAAAGGCCGCCTAGCGTGGTCTCCGCTGCCGCTGATGGACGCGGCCCGTGAGCGCGTGGAGGTGTCACACATGGCCGAGATCACCCGGCTTCCGGGCCCCGTGGCCGACCTGTGGGACTGGCAGCTCGAGGGCGCCTGCCGGCGCGTCGGGCCCGAGGTCTTCTTCCACCCCGAGGGCGAGCGCGGCAGCAAGCGTCACCGTCGCGCGAGCGCCGCCAAGGAAGTCTGCATCGGCTGCCCCGTCATCCAGCAGTGCCGTGAGCACGCACTGGCCGTCCGCGAGCCGTACGGCGTCTGGGGCGGTCTCACCGAGGACGAGCGCGAGAGCGTGTACTCCCGCGAGCGTCACCTGGCGTCCTGACCGACGTCACCACCTGACCCGGCGCCTGTCCCCACACGGGTGCCACGCGCGGCCCTCCGGGGGCCGCGTCCCGGGCCGGCCCGAGGACCGTGGGGGCGAGAGCCCACGGTCCACCGGAGGCCCGTCCAGCCGCAGGTGCCGGTCGTGGGGGCGAGAGCCCACGACCGGCCCTGCGGCTCCTTCGTTCCCGGCGTAGCCTGACGCGGTGCCCGACGACGCCCTCGAGGTTCCCATCCGTGACGAGTCGATCCGGCTCGGCCAGCTGCTCAAGCTGAGCGGGCTGGTCGACGACGGCGCCGACGCCCGCGAGGTCGTCGAGCGCGGGCTGGTCTCGGTCAACGGCGAGGTCGACACCCGGCGCGGCCGCCAGGTGCGGGTCGGTGACGTCGTGACGCTCGACGGCGGCGGGTCGCTGCGCGTCATCAGCGGCGCCTGACTCCCCCACCTCCGCCCGACTTCTTGCCCAGAACCCACCACGGGGAGGCCCTTTGGGGCCGCTCGGGGTGGGTTACGCGCAATCAGTCGGGATGCGGGGCGCAGAGCCAGTCGACGCCGGCCGCCACGTGCACGGCCGTGGTGTCGAGGAGGGGCACCTCGGCGTCACCGTCGGCCAGGAGCAGGCCGATCTCGGTGCACCCGAGGACGACCGAGTCCGCGCCGTCGGCCACGAGCCGGCGGACCACCTCGAGGTAGGCCGCGCGTGACTCCGGCCGCACGACGTCGTGGACCAGCTCGTCGTAGATGACGCGGTGGACGAGGTCGCGGTCGGCGTCACCCGGGACGACGACGTCGAGGCCGCGACCGCGCAGCCGCTCGACGTAGAAGTCCTGCTCCATCGTGAAGCGGGTGGCGAGCAGCCCGACCCGCCGGTGGCCGCCGGCCAGCAGGGCATCGGCCGTGGGGTCGGCGATGTGCAGCAACGGGATGCCCGCCGCCGCCTCGATGTCGCCGGCGACCTTGTGCATCGTGTTCGTCGCGAGGAGGAGCGCCTCGGCTCCCCCGGCGGCCAGCCCGCGGGCCGCGTCACCGAGGATGCGGGCCGTGGCGTCCCAGTCGTCGGCGTCCTGCGCCTCGGCCACCGGCGCGAAGTCGACGGAGTGCAGCAGCAGCCTGGCTGAGTGCAGCCCGCCGAGCCGCGCGGCCACGCCGGCGTTGAGCCCCCGGTAGTACGACTCGGTCGAGGTCCAGCTCATCCCGCCGAGCACCCCGAGCAGCCGCATGCCCCGACCCTACGACGACCGCACGCCGGGGTCAGGCGGGGACGCGGGCCTCCACGCCGCCGGCGGCACGGGGGAAGCATCCGACTCCGTGCGACGTGGGGGCGGTTCTGCCGGCCGGGAACCACCCAGATGTGCCCGCAACCCGCACGAGGTCGGAGCGGCCCGGGACGCCCGACGCCGCCCGGCCCCTGGCGGGACCGGGCGGCGTGCGGTGGTGCGAGGGGTGGAGCAGCCTCAGTGGCCGTGCCCGTGGCCGTGGCCACCGGCGGCGGCCGGCTCCTCCTCCTCCTTCTTCTCGACGACGAGGGTGTCGGTCGTCAGGACCATCGAGGCGATGGACGCCGCGTTGCGCAGCGCCGAGCGCGTGACCTTGACCGGGTCGATGACGCCGGCCTTGACGAGGTCCTCGTACTCGCCGGTGGCCGCGTTGAGGCCCATGCCGGCCCCGAGCTCGGAGACCTTGGCGACGGCGACGTAGCCCTGGAGGCCGGCGTTCTCGGCGATCCAGCGCAGCGGCTCGGCCGCGGCCTTGCGCACGATGCTCGCGCCGACGGCCTCGTCGCCCTCGAGGCCGAGGCCCTCGAGCGCGGCGACGGCCTGGATGAGGGCCGAGCCGCCACCGGCGACGATGCCCTCCTCGATGGCCGCGCGGGTCGCCGAGATGGCGTCCTCGATGCGGTGCTTCTTCTCCTTGAGCTCGACCTCGGTGTGCGCGCCGACCTTGATGACGCAGACGCCGCCGGCGAGCTTGGCGAGGCGCTCCTGGAGCTTCTCGCGGTCCCAGTCGGAGTCGGTGCGCTCGATCTCCTGCTTGATCTGGGCGACGCGGCCCTCGACGTCGGCGGCGTCGCCGGAGCCGTCGATGACCGTCGTGGTGTCCTTGGTGACGACGACGCGGCGGGCCTGGCCGAGCACCTCGAGGCCGACCTGCTCGAGCTTGAGCCCGACCTCCTCGGCGACGACCTGGCCGCCGGTGAGGGTCGCGATGTCCTGGAGCATCGCCTTGCGGCGGTCACCGAAGCCGGGCGCCTTGACGGCGACGACGTTGAACGTGCCGCGCATCTTGTTGACGACGAGCGTCGAGAGGGCCTCGCCGTCGACGTCCTCGGCGATGACGACGAGCGGCTTGCCGGCCTGGACGACCTTCTCGAGGACCGGGAGGACGTCGGCGATCGCCGAGATCTTGCCCTGGTTGACGAGCACGTAGGCGTCCTCGAGGACGGCCTCCATGCGCTCGGGGTCGGAGACGAAGTACGGGGAGATGTAGCCCTTGTCGAACTGCATGCCCTCGGTGAACTCGAGCTCGGTGGAGGCGGTCGAGGACTCCTCGACGGTGATGACGCCGTCCTTGCCGACCTTGTCGAACGCGTCGGCGATGATGCCCCCGATCTCCTGGTCCTGCGCGGAGAGCGAGGCGACCTGGGCGATCTCGTCCTTGGACTCGATCTCGCGGGCGGTCTCGAGCAGGCGGGTGGAGACGGCCTCGACGGCCTTGTCCATCCCGCGCTTGAGGCCCGACGGGGAGGCGCCGGCGGCGACGTTGCGCAGGCCCTCGTGGACCATCGCCTGGGCGAGGACGGTCGCGGTGGTCGTGCCGTCACCGGCGACGTCGTTGGTCTTGGTCGCGACCTCCTTGGCGAGCTGGGCGCCGAGGTTCTCGTAGGAGTCCTCGAGCTCGACCTCACGGGCGATGGTCACGCCGTCGTTCGTGATGGTCGGGGCGCCCCACTTCTTGTCGATGACGACGTTGCGGCCCTTGGGGCCGAGCGTCACCTTGACGGCGTTCGCGAGCGCGTCGACGCCGCGCTCGAGCGACTTGCGGGCGGAGTCGTTGAACTCCAGTTCCTTGGCCATTGCTGT
>JAESFK010000576.1_pt1 | contig 16986 bp, 16 predicted proteins | sample 9269391 | NCBI WGS metagenome assembly JAESFK01 (sample SAMN14506231, study PRJNA617097) | algae metagenome | isolation source: Drouetiella hepatica UHER 2000/2452 and co-occurring heterotrophs from... | place: Slovakia: Slovak Paradise National Park, Hrabusice, Kosice Region | collected 2000-01-01
AGCTGGTCGCCGACCTCGCGCTCGTGGCCGCCGAGACCGGGCTCGACGCCGGCCCGGACGTGCTGGCCCGGGCGATGACCCTGTGGGCGGTGCTCGTCGGCGGGACGAGCCTCGAGGTGTTCGGGCAGTACGGGACCGACACGTTCGCGGCGCCGGGTGCGCTCCTCGAGCAGCAGCTGCGGCTCGTCCTGTCCCTCCTCCGCGAGGGTTGACCCGCAGCGCCCGGCACGGACCCCGGTCCATCCACTGATTGCGAGTTCCGCCGCTCGACACGCCTCCGCGCGGGGTGTCGAGCGGTGGAACTCGCAATCAGTCGGGAAGAAGGGGAGGCGTCAGCCGTAGGTGTCGCGGGGGCCGCGGCCGTCCTGCACGCGGTGCCGGCCGCGTGACCACGGCGGCGCGCTCGGCCCGACGACCCGCAGCTCGGCGACCGTCCCCTCGCCGACGTCCTCGGCGAGCCGGGCCATCAGCGAGGACTCGAGCAGCCGCAGCTGGGTGGCCCAGGCGGTGGAGTCGGCGCGGACGGTGAGCACGCCGTCGACGAAGTCGGTCGGATGGCAGTGCGCCGCGACCTCCTCGCCGACGATGCCCGGCCAGCGCCCGATGACCGAGCCGACGGCGACGTCGGCGCCCCATCCGCGCTCACCGACGAAGCGGTCGATCTGGTCGCCGAGCAGCTGCGGGTCGCGGCCGGCGTCCCCGCGCCGGCCGCCCGGCACGTCCTTGGCCCGCCGGCGGGGCTTGAGGCCGGGCCGCAGCCCCTTGGCCCGCGCCCGGGCCCGCGCCCGGGCGAGCGCCTCGGCCGTCGCCAGCCCCGCGTCGCCGACCTCCTCGATGGTGGGGTCCGGGTCGGTTCCGCCCGGTTCGTCCGCCCTCACCCCGGAACCCTGCGCTTCACCCGGGAACGGTTCCGGGGTGAAGGGGGGCGGTATCGGGTCACCCGATACTCGCGGGTCGGGTGGGTCAGGAGTCATCCGCGTCCTCCTCGACCCCGCCGTCGGCCGGCCCCTCGACGGACCCGAGGCTCACCCGGTGGGTGCGGCCCGCCAGGGACGCCGGCACGTCCGCGGGAACCGCCGCGGTGACCAGGACCTGCTCGGCGTCGGCGACCATCGCCGCCAGCCGCTCGCGGCGCCCGGAGTCGAGCTCGGCGAACACGTCGTCGAGGACCAGGACGGGGTCGTCGCCGAGGTCGGTGCGCAGCAGCTGGAAGGCCGCGAGCCGCAGGCCGAGCGCGAACGACCAGGACTCCCCGTGGCTGGCGTACCCCTTGGCCGGCAGCTCCCCGAGCGTCAGCAGCACGTCGTCGCGGTGTGGCCCGACGAGGCAGACGCCGCGCTCGACCTCCTGGTCGCGGACCTCGGCCAGCGTCGCGAGCACCTCGTCGTGGAGCTCGGCGACCTCGGGCACCTCGCCCGCGGCGATCCGGGTCGCGGTCGCCTCCCGCAGCGACGAACGGTAGGCCACCCGCGCGTCGGACTGCCCGTTGCTCACCTCGGCGTACGCCTTGCCGAGGTAGGGACCGAGGTCGCGCAGCAGCCGCAGCCGCGCGTAGAGCAGCTGCGACCCGGCCCCCGCGAGCTGGGCGTCCCACACCGAGAGCGTGTGCAGCGCCGTCGCGGTCTCGGATGCCGGGTCCAGCGACTCCGCCCCCGGACGCGGCCGGCGGCCGCGGGCCCGGCGCGACAGGTACGGCTGGGCCGACTTCAGCAGGGCCGAGCGCTGCTTGACGATGCGGTCGTACTCCTGGCGCACGCCGGCCCAGCGCGGCTGGCGGGCGACGAGCAGGTCGTCGAGGAAGCGCCGGCGCTCCCCGGGGTCGCCCTTGACGAGCGCGAGGTCCTCCGGCGCGAAGAGCACGGTGCGCAGCGTGCCGAGCACCTCGCGCGGGCGCACGGGAGAACGGTTGAGCCGGGCCCGGTTCGCCTTCCCGGGGGTGATCTCGAGCTCGACCATCGTCTCGCGCCCGTCACGGACGACGGCCCCCCGGACCACGGCCCGCTCGGCACCGAACCGGACGAGCGGCGCATCCGTCGCGACCCGGTGCGACGAGAGCGAGGCGAGGTAGCCGATGGCCTCGACGAGGTTGGTCTTGCCCTGGCCGTTGAGGCCGACGAGCGTCGTCACGCCCGGCTCGAGGGGCAGCTCGGCCCGCTCGTAGCTGCGGTAGTCCCCGAGGGACAGGTGCCGGACGAACACCCCCCGAGAGTAGTGCGGCGCCGGACGGCCGTATCACCGCCGCGGCGAGGGCGCTCCTCAGCGGGTGAAGACACCGGGCCCGCCGGTGCCCGACCCCGGGAGACCTGATGACCGGTCCCACCACCCCGACCGACCCGCTCGGCGGCACGCTCGACCTCCCCACCGGGGCCACCGCGTCCGACGACGTCGACATCCTGCTCTCGCTCGAGGGCATCCCCGGCGACTCCGCCCACGAGGCCTTCCCCGGTGCCCTCGACCTGCTGTCGTTCGGCTGGTCGGTGCAGGCCGGACGCCCGTCGGCCGGTGGTGGCGGAGGCGGTTCGGGCCGGCCCAGCGCGGCCGACGTCCGCATCGTCACGCGGGCCTCGTCGGCCTCCCCGCTCCTGCTGCGTCACCTCGCGACCGGACGCCACGTGCGCCGGGGAGCGATCCACGTGATGCACCCGGGGGAGCACCCCGTCGAGGCCCTGACCCTGTCGTTCACGGACGTCGTCGTGACCGGCTACGAGGTCGCCGGCAGCGGCGGGTGGCCCCTCGACGTCGTGTCGTTCGCGATGCGCAGCATCACCGAGACCTTCGTGCCCCGGGAGCCGGACGGCTCCCCCGGCCGGCCGGTCAGCGTCACCTGGGACCTGCGGACCACCCGGGTCGACTGAGCCGCGCGCCCCATGACGCCCGACGCCGGGAGCCACCCACGGCCGGGAGCCACCCACGGCGGGCGACCCTGGAGGCGGGGCTCAGGCCTTCTTCGTCGTGCGCTTCGCGGCGCCCTTGCGCGTGCCGCCGGCGGCCGAGCGACCCGGTGACGCCGGCCCGGCCTCGGCGGCCTGGGCGGCCTTCTTCGCGGCCGTCTTCTTGGCGGGCTTGCGCTCCTTGCGCCCGGCCTTGGCCTTGGCCTCGTCGGCGGAGGCCGGCCCGGAGGCCGCCTCGTCGCGCAGCTGCTGGCCCTCGGCGACGGTCATCACCTGGTGCCCACCGAACTGTCCGCGCAGCGCGGCGACGGCCTGCATCGTCGGGGAGGTCTGCTGGCGCGAGGCGAACCGGGCGAAGAGCGAGGCCGAGATGACGGGCATCGGCACGGAGAGCTCGAGGGCCTCCTCGACGGTCCAGCGGCCCTCGCCGGAGTCGGAGGTGTAGTCGGAGACGTCCTGGAGGCCGGGGTTCTCCTCGAGGGCCTTGACCATGAGGTCGAGCAGCCAGGAGCGGACGACGGTGCCGCGGCTCCAGGCCTTGAACGCCCCGGGGACGTTCTCGACGATGTCCTTCTTCTCGAGCAGCTCGTAGCCCTCGGCGTACGCGTGCATCAGGCCGTACTCGATGCCGTTGTGCACCATCTTCGTGTAGTGCCCGGCGCCGACCTTGCCGGCGTGGACGAAGCCCTCGTCGCGAGGACCCTCGGGGCGCAGCGCGTCGAAGATCGGCATCGCCTTCTTCACGTTGGCCGCGGAGCCGCCGACCATCAGGCCGTAGCCGTTCTCGAGGCCCCAGATGCCGCCGGAGACACCGCAGTCGAGGTAGCCGATGCCCTGGGCGCGCAGCAGCTTCTCGTTCTCGAAGTCGTCGGTGAACTTGCTGTTGCCGCCGTCGATGACGAGGTCGCCCTTGTCGAGCAGCTCGGCGAGCTTCGTGACGGTGTCGCGGGTGGGCGCGCCGTGGGGAACCATCACCCAGACGACGCGCGGACCCTCGAGCTTCTTGACCATGTCGGCCAGGGAGCGGGCGTCCGAGACGCTCTTGTTGCGGTCGTACCCGACGACCTCGTGGCCCGCGCGGCGCAGCCGCTCGCGCATGTTGCCGCCCATCTTGCCGAGGCCGACCAGTCCGAGCTGCATGCGGGTGCTCCTTCGTCGAGGGTGTCGGGGCTCCACCGCAGGCTACGCCCGGCGGACCCCGGTGCCGAGGGGTGCTCGCGGGTCAGGAGGCGAAGCGCACCGGCATGAGGACGTACCGGTACGAGGTGTCGGCCTCGCCGTCGGCACTGTCCTGGCCGGAGAGCACCGCCGGGCGCGACGGCTGGGTGAACGACACCCGCGACCAGTCGGTGCCGACCGCGCCGAGCCCGTCGAGCAGGTAGGTGGGGTTGAAGGCGATCTCGACCGCCGGGCCGGTGAGCGTGCACTCGACCGCCTCGGAGGCCTGGGCGTCGTCGCCGGTGCCGGCCTCGATGGCGACCTGGCCCTCGGCGAAGCGCAGCCGCACCGGGGTGTTCCGCTCGGCGACGAGGGCTACGCGCTTGACGGCCTCGACGAGGTCGGCGGTGCGCACGACGGCCTCGGTCTCCGAGGTCGTCGGGAAGATCGAGGAGACCTTGGGGTACTCGCCGTCGAGGAGGCGGGTCGTCGTGCGCCGGCGGCCGGCCTCGAAGCCGACGAGCCCGTCGCCACCGGCCGTGGCACCGAGCGCGACGTCGATCGAGCCGCTGGCGCCGAGGCTGCGGGCGGTCTCGGAGAGGGTGCGGGCCGGGATGAGGACGACGTGGCTGGCGTCGGTGGCGGTGGGGTTCCACGTCAGCTCGCGCATCGCGAGGCGGTAGCGGTCGGTGGCCAGCAGCGTCATCCGGTCGCCCTCGACCTCGACGCGCACCCCGGTGAGGATCGGGAGGGTGTCGCCGCGGTCGGCCGCGACCGACACCTGGGCGACGGCCTGGGTGAAGAGGTGGCCGTCGACCGTGCCGGTGGGCTCGGGGGAGGACGGCAGGGTCGGGTAGTCGTCCGAGGGCATCATCAGGAGGCTGAACCGGGATGCGCCGCACGTGACCTGGACCTTGTTGCCCTCGGTCGCGAGGTCGATGGGACGGGCCGGCAGGTTGCGCGAGATGTCGGCGAGCAGGCGGCCGAGGACGAGCACGGTGCCGGCCTCGGTGACCTCGGCGGCGACGGTGACCCGCGCCGAGACCTCGTAGTCGAAGGCCGAGAGGGTCAGGGTGCCGTCGTCGGAGGCCTCGAGGAGGATGCCGGCGAGCACCGGCACCGGCGGACGCGCGGGGAGGCCGCGAGCCACCCACGTGACCGCCTCGGCCAGGACGTCGCGCTCGACGCGGAACTTCACGGCTTACCACCCTGTCCGGCGCGGAGGAGCCCACGCCTGTCGTGCTTCGGAAGTCTCACCGTCGGCCCGGCGCGCGCACGACGGCGGCCCGGGGCGGACGGGACCCTGACACTAGTGCACCGCTGGTCCCTCCACCATCGGTTGTCGGTGGCGTCGGGGAGGGTGGTGACACCGGGGTGGCTCGCGGGTCGGCACAGCAGGGCACTGGTCGGGGTGGACCCCTTCATCTCTGGATCTCGTCGTGGTGGTAGGAGCTGTGGATCCTGTGGACGACGCGGTGTCGGTGCAGGTCACGTCGGCGCGCCCGGGTGTGGACCGTCCGTGGACGAGCGGTGGAGGACGACGGCCGGCCTGTTGACGGCCATCGGGGGTTCACACGGCGTCCACCGGGCGAGCGCCTCGCGTCCACCGGCCCCGGGCGTCCGTCCACACCCGTCCACAGGCTCTGTGGACAACCGTGGGGTGGCAGCGCCGTCGCGGGGTGCGAGAGGCGGGTGTGTCCACAGGGTCGTCCCCACCGGTGGACGGTGCACGGGGCCCTGGTGTGGGGAGACCGCGGGGGTGCTCGCCGCGTCACCGTGCGGCAGCGCTTGCGCACCAGGGTTCGACAAGGGTTTTACACGGGGTGGGGACAACCTGTGGACAACCACGGGAGGGGTGGGGAGGTTCCGTGGACGGCGCGGCGCGGCGCGTCGGGGGGTGCGGCGTCGAGGTAGCTCGGGGCGCGGGCGGCGGCCAGGACCGGCCGGGCGCGCGGGCGGCGGGCCCGACCCGCCGGAGGGTCAGCGCGACTGCTGCTTGATCCGGTTGGTCAGCTCGGTGACCTGGTTGTAGATGGCGCGGCGCTCGGCCATCAGCTGGCGGATCTTCTTCTCGGCGTGCATGACCGTCGTGTGGTCGCGGCCGCCGAACTGCTGGCCGATCTTCGGCAGCGACATCTCGGTCAGCTCGCGGCAGAGGTACATGGCGATCTGGCGGGCGGTGACGAGGACACGGCTGCGGGACTGGCCCTGGAGGTCCTCGATGGTCAGCCCGAAGTAGGCGGCCGTCTGCGCGATGATCGTCGCCGGCGTCACCTGGCTCGTCGAGTCGTCGGGGATGAGGTCGCGCAGGACGATCTCGGCGAGGCTCATGTCGACCGGCTGGCGGTTGAGGCTGGCGAACGCGGTGACCCGGATGAGGGCGCCCTCGAGCTCGCGGATGTTCGTCGAGATGCGCGAGGCGATGAACTCGTGGACGTCGTCGGGGACGCTGAGCCGCTCCTGGATCGCCTTCTTGCGCAGGATCGCGATGCGGGTCTCGAGGTCGGGGGGCTGGACGTCGGTGAGCAGGCCCATCTCGAACCGACTGCGCATCCGCGCCTCGAAGCCGGTGAGGAGCTTGGGCGGCACGTCACTCGTGATGACGACCTGCTTGCTCGCGTTGTGGAGGGTGTTGAACGTGTGGAAGAACTCCTCCTGGGTCTGCACCTTGCCCTGGAGGAACTGGATGTCGTCGATGAGCAGCACGTCGACGTCGCGGTAGCGGCGCTGGAAGTTGGCGGCCTTGTCGTCGCGGATGCTGTTGATGAAGTCGTTGGTGAACTCCTCGGAGTTCACGTAGCGCACCTTGACGTGGGGGAAGAGGTTGCGGGCGTAGTGCCCGATGGCGTGCAGGAGGTGGGTCTTGCCCAGCCCGGAGTCGCCGTAGACGAAGAGCGGGTTGTAGGCCTTGGCCGGCTGCTCGGCGACCGCGACGGCCGCGGCGTGGGCGAACCGGTTGCTCGCGCCGATGACGAAGGTGTCGAACGTGTACTTCGGGTTCAGCCGGGTCAGCTCGATCTGCTCGGGGACCTGCGTGCCGGGCCGTGGGCGGCGCATCCCGGGGACCTCGACGAGGGCCGGGCCGGCACCGTCGGGGCCCGCGCCGAGGGCGTCGCCGTCGTCGTCGAGCTCGAGGTCGTCGATCTGCTGGCGGCGGTCGGCGGCGCGGCGGTCGTGGCCGTCGGCGTCGAGGTCGCCGGGGGCGTCGGAGAGCTCGCCGAGCGTCGGGTCGACCGTGACGGCGAGGCGGACGTCGCGCCCGAGCCGCTCGCTGAGGGTCTGGGTGACCCGGTCACGCAGCCGGGTCTCGACGATGTCCTTGGTGAAGTCGTTCGGGACGGCGATGAGCGCGGTGTCGTCGAGGAGGCCGACGAGCCGGGCGAGGGAGAGGAAGGCCCTTTGCTGGACCGGGATGCCGTCCTCGTCGAGCGCCTCGAGCGTCGCCCGCCACACCTGGGTCATCGTCGCGTCCGGCACGTGGTTCCCGTCCTTCCGCTGCCCTGGTCGTGTGCGTGCTCGCGCCTCGGGCGCGGCATCGGTCGGGGGTCGTCCACATAGTTGTCCACAGGCTGTGAGGACGTCGAGGTGGGACGTCAGCCGTGTGTCGTTCCGCTGCCCGCCCGGTGCTCCGTGCGATGGTAGAGGGTTCACGCCGGAGATGGGTACTCGACCTCGGGTTTGGTCGCCGAGCGGGCGCTCGGGTACCGTGGAGCAGCCTGTTCCCGGCTGTTTTCGCATGCCCATGACTCGTGCCCCCGCACGACCCGTGGGTCTCCGACTGCAGCCGACCAGGCCGCCCCCAGACCACCGGGCCGATCGGGCCCGCCACCGCGCGAAAGAGACACATCGTGAGCAAGCGGACCTTCCAGCCGAACAACCGCCGGCGCGCCAAGACGCACGGCTTCCGACTGCGGATGCGCACCCGCGCCGGCCGCGCCATCCTCGCCGCCCGGCGTCGCAAGGGCCGCGCAGAGCTCTCGGCCTGAGGCCGGTCGGTGCTGCCGGCGCCGAACCGGCTGCGTGAGCGGTCCGAGTTCGCGTCGGCGACCCGCGGCCCCGGGACCTCCCGGGCCGGCTCGAGACTGCTCGTGGTCCACGGCCACCGAACCGACGCGCGTGCGGGCTGCCCGCCGCGGGTCGGTTTCGTCGTGTCCAAGGCCGTCGGCGGCGCGGTCGTCCGCAACCGCACCAAGCGGCGCCTGCGGGCCATCGTCGCGCAGCGGCTGTCGACCGTCCCCCTCGGTGTCGACCTCGTCGTGCGGGCCAACCCGCCGGCGGCGACGGCCACGTCGGGGGAACTGGCGGTCGCGCTCGACACGTTGTGGCACAAGGTGCTCGGACGGCTCGGAGGTGCGGCGTGACACTGACGCGGATGCTGGCCGCGCCGCTCATCGGTGCGATCCGGGCCTACCAGCGGGTCATCAGCCCGATGCGTCCGCCCACCTGTCGGTACTACCCGTCCTGCTCGGCGTACGCGGTGACCGCGCTCGAGCGGTTCGGCCCGCTGCGGGGGACGTGGATGGCCCTGGCCCGGATCGGTCGCTGCCACCCCTGGACCCCCGGCGGCGTCGACCACGTACCCGAGCGGGACGCCGTGACCGGCCGCCCGGTACCGGGCACCACCGGACCCAAGCCCTACGGCGGCGCCCCCGGCGCGGCGCCCACCCACCCCTGACCACCGTCACACCGTGACACCACCCGCCGGCTGAGGCCGGCCCCGACGAAGGACATCATGGGCGACTTCTTCAACACGATCATGGCCCCGATCGAATGGCTCGTGGCCTGGATCATGTTCGGCTTCCACGAGGTCTTCACGACGATCGGTCTGCCCGCGGACGGCGGTCTGACCTGGGCCCTGTCGATCGTCGGCCTGGTCATCGTCATGCGGGCGGCGATGATCCCGCTGTTCGTCAAGCAGATCAAGGCATCGCGCAAGATGCAGCTCATCCAGCCCGAGCTGCAGAAGATCCAGAAGAAGTACAAGGGCAAGACCGATCCCGAGTCCCGCCAGGCGATGACCCAGGAGACGATGGAGCTGTACAAGAAGGAGGGGACCAACCCCTTCAGCTCGTGCCTCCCGATCCTCGTCCAGTCACCGTTCTTCTTCGGCCTCTTCCAGGTGCTCAACGGCCTCGACAACATCGCGGTCGGCGACAAGCAGCAGGTCGGTCCGATCACCAAAGAGGTTGCGGCACAGGCGGAGTCGGCCACTCTCTTCGGTGCTCAGCTCTCCGACACCTTCCTCGGCGCCAACGGCCTCTCGACCCAGATCGTCACCATCGTCCTGATCATCCTGATGTCGGCGACGACCTTCCTCACCCAGCGCCAGCTGATGACGAAGAACATGCCGCAGTCGGCGCTGGACAGCCCGTTCGCCAAGCAGCAGAAGCTCCTGCTCTACATCTTCCCGGTCATCTTCGCCGTGTCCGGCGTCAACTTCCCGATCGGTGTCCTCATCTACTGGTTCACGACGAACGTCTGGTCGATGACCCAGCAGTTCTACGTGATCCGCCGGATGCCGGCTCCCGGCTCGGCCGCCGAGCGTGCCTACCACCAGCGCCTGGAGCGCAAGGGCAAGCCCATCCCGGGGGCCGCGCCGGTGCTCGAGGGCGCCGAGGCCGAGGCCGCCGAGGAGACGGCGAAGAGCGGCCAGCGCGTCCAGCCCAAGTCCAAGAAGCGGGCCAAGGGCAGCGGTAAGCAGGGCGGCAGGCCGGCCGGCGGGCCGTCCCCGTCCGGCGGGCCGTCCTCCTCCAGCGGCTGACCCACCCCACCCCCGCGGCCCGGCGCCGCCCTCCTGACCCGACCCGTCCTCCCACCTGGAGCACTCATGAGCGAGAACACGACCGAGACCACCGAGACCGTCGACGACGCCGTCGTCGACACCGAGACCGTCGAGGGGAGCGAGTCGACGAGCGAGGAGACGGTCGCCGAGCCGTCGGACGTCGACGCCGACAGCGACGAGAGCAGCGACGACTCCGACGACGAGGGGTCGGACGAGGGTGACGCCACCGCGTCCAAGCGCTCCGGACGCCGGGGTCAGCTCGAGCGCGAGGGTGAGGTCGCGGCCGACTTCCTCGAGACGCTGCTCGACATCTGCGACCTCGACGGTGACCTCGATGTGGACATCGACGGTGACCGCGCCGCCGTCGCCCTCGTCGACAGCGACGAGGGCCGGGTGCCGCGTCGGCTGGTCGGCCCCGATGGCCAGGTGCTCGAGGCGCTCCAGGAGCTGACCCGTCTCGCTGTGCAGGCCGAGACCGGCGAGCGCAGCCGCCTGATGCTCGACGTCGCGGGCCACCGCGCCGAACGTCGTGCCGCGCTCGTGACGCTGGCCAAGGAGGCCATCGACGGGGTGAAGAGCTCCGGTGAGCCGACGTCCCTGGACCCGATGACCGCGTTCGAGCGCAAGGTGGTCCACGACGAGGTGCTCGCCGCCGGGCTCGTGTCCGAGTCCGAGGGTGCCGAGCCGCGGCGCTACGTCGTCATCAGCCCTGCGTGAGGGTGCGTTTCACGTGAAACATGACGGGGAGAGCCCGTTGACGCCGCCGGCCGCACCCTCGGGTGCGGCCGCGGTGTTCGGGGACCGGGTCGCGCTGGCCGAGCGGTTCGTCGCGATCCTCGCCGACACGGGGGTCAGCCACGGGCTGGTCGGTCCCCGTGAGGTCCCGCGGCTCTGGGAGCGGCACGTCCTGAACTGCGCGGTCATCGAGGACGCGTTCCCGCCGGGGGCGTCCGTGGTCGACGTCGGCTCGGGGGCCGGCCTCCCGGGGGTGGCCCTGGCCATCGCTCGACCCGACCTGCGCATGCACCTCGTCGAGCCGATGCTGCGCCGGACCACCTGGCTCGAGGGCGTCGTCGACGACCTGGAGCTGGGCAGGGTGTCGGTGCACCGGGGGCGGGCCGAGGAGCTGGCCGGCACGGTGTCGGCTCCGTGGGTGACGGCCCGGGCGGTGGCCCGGCTCGACAAGCTGGCTCGCTGGTGCGTCCCGCTCCTCGAGGACGGGGGGACCCTGGTCGCGATGAAGGGACGCAGCGCAGCCGAGGAGCTGGCCGAGGACGCCCCGGCGCTCGCCCGGCTCGGGCTGGGCGGTGGCCGGGTGACCGAGCACGGGGGCCAGGTCCTCGAGGAGCCGGTCCTCACCGTCGACCTGCGGCTGGAGCGCCGACCTGTCGGTCGCCGAGCGGGCGGCCGCCGCGCGGAGGGCCGCGGTCGCCGCGGTGGACGACCGGCACCGGGTGCGCCGCGACCCGACGGGACCTCCCGCGCCGACAGCTGACTCCTGCCGGTCGCCGGGGCAGGACCGGACCGTCCTCTGGCCGGGTGCCGGGTGCTTGACCGCACCGGGTCGGGTTCGGTCGGCAGGTCCGTCCGGGGGCGACCGCGGACCTGCTCCGGAGCAGGCCGACACCGTGGTCTTGGGTTGTCGAGCGGTGGGTCGCCGAGCGGCTGGCCTCGGGGGGCACGTCGCCGGGGGAGGACACCATCCACGGGAGGGCGCGGTCAGAGGGTCATCCGACGGCCCGCATGCTGGCCACGCCCAAACGTCGGCAGCAGTCACCCCAGCCGTACGTCGAGTCCAGCCGTTGCGCGCGTTTCACGTGAAACGGAACCTGTCGGGCTCGCGGACATGTCGGACGAGAGAGGGACCGGGGCAGTGCCGTCACCGGCCAGTCGGCCGGCGACCGCTTCCGTCAGGCGATGCCGAGGGCACACGGCGGACGACCGGTGGGACGGACCGGACCCACCAGGACCGCGGAGAAAAGGACCGTCCGTGATTCCTGGGGATGTTTCACGTGAAACGTCGCCCTGCGTAGCGGACAGGGACAAGGCGCTCGTGCGTCACGGGACACAGGGCGCACGGACCGGCTCGGTTCGTCCCCGCCGCACGTGAAGGCCAGGGGCCAGGGCAATCCCACGGCGAGAAGCCGACGCGGCTCCGCGCAGGTCTGCCCGATCCGCGAGCTCGTGACGCAGGGTTGGCGGTCGTCGCACTCTCCCCGACTCACAGGGACAGTCGGTAGGCGTCGAGGTGGGTGGGGGCGTGGGTCCGCCTGGACTCGTGGACACTCCGCCGTGGGGGGGCGCAGGGGCTGCGGCGGCAGGGCTCACGGCGCGAGCCCCGGTCGGCGCACACCCACGGATCCGTCGTCACCCCAGGGAAGGCGACCGTCGCGCGTCCGTGGAGGCGGCGGCCGCGACGGAGTCGACGGGCTCGCTGGGGAGTCCGGACGGTGACGGCTTCGGGCGTTCGCCAGGACCGGCCGGTGGTTCGTCCGTGGTGTCGGTGGGCGTACCGGGGCGGGCGGTCGGACGGCCATCAGCCGCCCCCCGGAGCCGCTGCGGTGACCGGTGGACAGGCCTCGGCGACCTCGACGGACGAGCTGCACACCTCCCTCGTCCACAGGTTATCCACCGCGCTCTGCGCACCGCGGTTCACACCCGAATCCCGCACAACGGTGCGGATCCACGCACGATGTTTCACGTGAAACACACCCGCCCCGTCCACACCCCCCACCGTTTCCCCCACGTTGTCCACAGGGCACCGCGTTCTTTGGCGTGTCGGCTCGTCGTGCTGTTGGATGGGGGCGCCCATTGTCAAGGAGGTTGCGGTGACCACCACCGTCGATACCCCGGATCGACCAGCTGTCGCTCCCGGTCTGGGTTTCCCGTCCGGCCGGACGTCGCACGCGTCGGACCTCGGGTGGCCGGGCACCGTTTCACGTGAAACGCTCTCGGAGGACGACCGTGCCGCTGCGGTGACCGCAGCGGACGGTGTCACGGGGGACGGATCGACGGGGGACGCGACGGCCGCGCCGGCAGACGTCACCGCCGACCCTCCCGCCCCGGCTCCCGCGTCCACCGACGACAGCACCGACGACCACGAGGAGCGAGCAGCCATCGCCGCATCCATCCCCGGAGCCGACTGGAACACCCCGCTCGCGCAGGCCGTCGCGGAGGACGCCCGCAAGCGGATCACCCTCAGCGGCCGTTCCGTGCCCCGACCGGCCCGCACCCGCGTCCTGACGGTCGCCAACCAGAAGGGCGGCGTCGGCAAGACGACGACGACGGTGAACGTCGCCGCAGCCCTGGCCCAGGCCGGCAGCACGGTCCTCGTCATCGACCTCGACCCGCAGGGCAACGCGAGCACCGCGCTGGGCATCGACCACCACTCCGAGGTGCCGAGCGTCTACGACGTCCTCGTCGACGGCCGCGACCTCGCCGAGGTCGTCCAGCCGTGCGAGGCCCTCCCCGGGTTGGTCTGCGCGCCGGCGACGATCGACCTGGCCGGCGCCGAGATCGAGCTCGTCTCCCTGGTCGCGCGCGAGACCCGCCTCCAGAAGGCGGTCGCCGCCTACGTCGAGCACCGCGCGACGACCGGCGACCAGCTCGACTACGTCCTCGTCGACTGCCCGCCGAGCCTCGGCCTGCTGACGGTCAACGCGTTCGTCGCCGCCAACGAGGTCTTCATCCCCATCCAGTGCGAGTACTACGCGCTCGAGGGCCTCAGCCAGCTGCTCAAGAACATCGAGCTGATCCGCAGCCACCTCAACCCCTCGCTGCACGTCTCGACGATCCTCCTGACGATGTACGACGGCCGCACGCGCCTCTCGGCCCAGGTCGCCGACGAGGTCCGGGCCCACTTCGCCGAGCAGACGCTGAGGGCCACCGTGCCCCGGTCGGTGCGCATCTCGGAGGCCCCGAGCCACGGCCAGACCGTCATGACCTACGACCCGAACAGCAGCGGCGCCCTGTCCTACCTCGAGGCGGCCGTCGAGCTCGCCGAGCGTGGTGCCGCCCGACCCAGCAGCGAGGAGTCCGCATGAGCGAGAAGCGGCGAGCCCTGGGCCGCGGTCTCGGCGCGCTCATCCCGAGCCAGCCGGCGACCGACCGCCCGGTCGACGTCTTCTTCAAGGACCGTGACCCCGGTGTCGGCCCGGCGGGGGAGGGCACCGGGAACGGGGCCACCCCGTCGCCCGCCACGCAGCCCCCGGCGGACGCCTCGGCGGCGCCGGACGAGGGCGACGGCCTGCGCCCGGTTCCCGGGGCCCGGTTCGCGGAGATCCCACTCGACGAGATCCAGCCGAACCGGCGCCAGCCGCGCACGGTCTTCGACGAGGACGAGCTCGCTGAGCTGGTGCACTCGATCCGCGAGATCGGTGTCCTCCAACCCGTCGTCGTACGCCCCGTGTCCGACGCCGGCCCCGACGACACCGTCCGCTTCGAGCTCATCATGGGCGAGCGGCGCTGGCGGGCCTCGCGCGCAGCCGGCAAGGAGACCGTCCCGGCGATCGTCCGGTCCACCGAGGACGACGACCTCCTGCGCGACGCCCTCCTCGAGAACCTGCACCGCAGCCAGCTCAACCCGCTCGAGGAGGCGGCGGCCTACCAGCAGCTGCTCGACGACTTCGGCTGCACCCAGGAGGAGCTCGCCGGTCGCATCGGCCGCTCCCGCCCGCAGATCTCCAACACCCTGCGCCTGCTGCGCCTGCCCCCGCTCGTCGCCCGCCGGGTGGCGGCCGGGGTGCTCAGTGCTGGGCACGCCCGGGCCCTGCTCGGCCTGCCGGACGCCGCCGGGATGGAGCGGATGGCCCAGCGCATCGTCGCCGAGGGCCTGTCGGTGCGCAGCGTCGAGGAGCTCGTCGCCCTCGGCGATGGTGACACCCCGCCGCGCCGCAGCAAGCCACGCGCCGGGTCGCGTCGCCCGCAGCTCGACGACCTCGCCGCCGACCTGTCGGACCGGCTCGAGACCCGCGTGCGCATCGCCCTGGGCCAGAAGAAGGGCCGGCTGACCGTCGAGTTCGCCTCCGTCGAGGACCTCAACCGCATCCTCGACGTCATGAAGCTGCGCGGGGGCGCCGACTCGGAGTGACCTCGGGGAACGGAAGCCGTTCTGCCGGAACGGAATCCACACGACGATCCCGCACACGAGAACGGCCCCGGACCACGAGGTCCGGGGCCGTTCTCCGCTCGACAGCGGTCTGTGCGTCAGCCGAGGAACTGCTCCAGCTCTCGGAGCAGGACCGGCTTCGGGCGGGCGCCGATGATCGTCTTGACGATCTCGCCGCCCTGGTAGACGTGCATCGTCGGGATGCTCGTGATGCCGAGCTTGCCGGTGATGTCGGGGTTCTCGTCGGTGTTGAGCTTGACGACGGAGACCTTGTCCCCGTGGTCACGCGCGATCTCCTCGAGGACCGGGGCGACGGCGCGGCACGGGCCGCACCACTCGGCCCAGAAGTCGACGAGGACCGGCTTGTCGCTCTTGAGGACGTCGGCCTCGAACGTGGCGTCGGTGGTCTTGCTGACGGCTCCCATGGGGGTTCCTCTCTGTGCGCCGGTGGCCGGCGGGGTGGTCGTGGGGCGGAGGTGGACGTGTGGGGCAGGTGGTGCGATGGTGCCGGAGCGGTCCGACACCGGTGGGCGACGAGGTGCCGGAGCACCCCCCACCCTCAGTGGGCGAGGAAGCGTTCGGCGTCCAGCGCCGCCGCGCAGCCGGACCCGGCCGCGGTGATGGCCTGCCGGTAGGTGTGGTCGACGAGATCGCCGCAGGCGAAGACCCCGGGAACGTTGGTCTTCGAGGTGCGGCCCTCGGTGAGGACGTACCCCTCGGAGTCGAGGTCGACCAGGCCCTTGACCAGCTCGTTGCGCGGGTCGTGCCCGATCGCCACGAACAGGCCGGTGGCGGGCAGCTCGCGGGTCTCGCCGGTGACGGTGTCGCGCAGCGTCACGCCGGAGACCTTGGACTCGCCGTGGATGGCGTCGACCGCGCTGTTCCAGGCGAAGTGGATCTTCTCGTTGGCCTCGGCGCGCTCGGCCATGATCCGGCTGGCGCGCAGCTGGTCGCGGCGCACGACGACGGTGACCGACCGGGCGAACTTCGTGAGGAAGGTGGCCTCCTCCATCGCCGAGTCGCCGCCGCCGACGACCACGATGTCCTGGTCGCGGAAGAAGAACCCGTCGCAGGTGGCACACCACGAGACGCCGTGCCCGGAGAGGCGCTTCTCGTCGGGCAGGCCGAGCTCGCGGTAGGCCGAACCCATCGCGAGGATGACGGCGCGCGCGCGGTACTCGGTGCCCGAGCCGTCACGCACGAGCTTCACGTCGCCGTCGAGCTCGACGTGCTCGACGTCGTCGGTGACGATCTCGGCGCCGAAGCGTTCGGCCTGGGCCCGCATGTTCTCCATGAGGTCCGGGCCCATGATGCCGTCGCGGAAACCGGGGAAGTTCTCGACCTCGGTCGTGTTCATCAGCGCGCCACCGGCGGTGACCGAGCCCTCGATGACGAGCGGCTCGAGGTTGGCGCGGGCGGCGTAGACGGCGGCCGTCCAGCCGGCCGGGCCAGAGCCGATGATGATGACGTTGCGGACGTCGGAGGTCACGGGACACATCCCCTTGTGGTGCGAGCGGGCGGCGACCGCAACATGCGGTGCATTCGTGGAACCGATCCTAGGGCCGCGCTGTTCCCGCCGCTGCCCCGCCCCGCCGGGCGGTCGGCCCGGAGATGCCGCCACGCCCGTGACCGGGCGCCGCGACCGGGCGCCATACCCACCGGGGTGTCAGGGCGACGGTGCAGGTCAGGGGACGGTGGCCGGCCCGGTGAGCAGGTCCGGGGCGTCGGCGGTGCAGTTGCGCCCGATGGCCCACACGCGGCGCTCACCCTCGGCCGAGGTCGCCACGAGCACGGCCGCCGGCCGGCCGTCGACGGCGGCGAGGTCGACGACGACGGTGTCGGACTGCGGGACCCCCAGGCCGTCGGCGCACGCCCGGGCCCCCGCCGCCCCGGCCAGCGGGCCGAACCCCGCCTCGCGGTCGGTGGACGCCGTCGGCGACGTGGTGGGCGCGACCGCCGGCTGGCGCCCGGTGCCGTCCCAGGGGAGGGTGGCGCGCACCTCCTCGGCGAGGCCGGCCGCGGTGTACTGGCGGCCGCTGCCGAGCACG
>JAESFK010000577.1_pt1 | contig 16986 bp, 15 predicted proteins | sample 9269391 | NCBI WGS metagenome assembly JAESFK01 (sample SAMN14506231, study PRJNA617097) | algae metagenome | isolation source: Drouetiella hepatica UHER 2000/2452 and co-occurring heterotrophs from... | place: Slovakia: Slovak Paradise National Park, Hrabusice, Kosice Region | collected 2000-01-01
AACAGCGCGAGATCGGCGACATCGCGCGCCATCGGCCCTTCCACGGCGATGGTATCGAATGGATCGGAGAGGCGCTTGCGCGGCACGCGCCCCGGCGTCGGCCGCAGGCCGGTGACGTTGCAGAAGGCCGCGGGGATGCGCAGGCTGCCGCCATAATCGTTGCCATGCGCCAGCCAGGCTTCGCCGGTCGCCAGCGCGACGGCGGCCCCGCCGGACGAGCCGCCGCAGGTCAGGCGGACGTCGTATGGGTTGCGCGTGGCGCCATGGACGCTGTTGGTGGTCTGCGCCCCGCCCAGCTCCGACAGGTTCGACGTGCCGAGCACCACCGCGCCGTTGCGCTCCATCAGCGCGACCGTGCGGTCCGACGCATCGGATATGCGATGACGGAAGATCGAGGTGCCGCCGGTGTTGCGCACGCCGCCGACATCGTTGTTGTCCTTGACGACGATCGGAATGCCGCCGAGCACGCTGCGCTTTCCGGCACGCCTTGCGGCGTCGTTGTCCTGCGCCTGCCGCAAGGCCCGTTCGAGGCACAGCGTCGGCACCGCGTTGACGGCAGGCTCCACGGCCGCGATGCGCTGCTGCGCCGCCTGGACCAGTTCGACGGCGCTGACCTTGCCGGCTTCGAGGAGATCGCGCACGGCCAGCGCGCCGAGACGAGTCAGATCATTCGACATGGAGCGTCCTGGTGACATGGGGAGAGCCGCAGGAGCGACGCACGACGAGGCGGGGCGGCATCACGATCGTGGTGCCCGGGCCGAGCCTTGTTCCGGCGATGCGCTCGGCCAGCACGGTGAGGGCCGTCTCGCCGATCGCGCGCACCGGCTGCGCGATCGCGGTCAGGCGCGGCTGCACGGCATCGGCCCAGGGCAGATCGTCGATGCCGACGAGCGATATGTCGTCGGGACAGGCGAGGCCGCGATCCGCCAGCGCCTTCACCACGCCGATCGTCATCAGGTTGTTGGTCGCGAAGATCGCGGTTGGCGGCTCGCGCAGGGCGAGAAGCTCGGAAAGCGCCTCGAAGGCCGGCTGCTCCTGGAAACGGGCATCGCGGACGAGCGCCGGGTCGAACGGAATTCCACTTGCGAGCAGGGCTTCGCGATAGCCCTGCATGCGGTCGGCCGCGGTCCGCAGGATTTCGGGCCCGTTGACGAGGCCGATCCGCCGGTGCCCACAGGCGATCAGCTGGTTCGTCGCTTCAAGACCGGCCTTGTGGTTGTCGAGCACGACGGCATCATAGCCGAGCCCGTCCATCGCCCGGTCGACCAGGACGATCGGCACCTCGAGCTGCGCAAGAAGCGAGGCGCGATTGATGGAGACCGCTCCGGTCGGCGCCAGAATCAGACCATCGATGCGCTGCGTCCGGAGCATCCGCAGATGCGCTTCCTCGCGCTCGCTGCGTTCGCTGGAGTTGCAGAGCAGGACCAGATAGCCGCGCGCCGCTGCCGCGTCCTCGACCGCCTCGAATAGGTCGGAGAAGAACGGGTTGGTGATGTCGCCAACGATCAGGCCGAGCAGGCCACTCGAGCGCTTGCGCAGCGAGCGCGCCCCTGCATGCGGGGCATAGTTCAGCTTGGCCGCCGCCGCACGCACGCGTGCGAGCAGTTCCGGGCTGACGCGTTCGGCGTTGTTCAATGCGTTCGAGACAGTCGCCACCGACACATCGGCCAAGCGCGCCACGTCGCGGATCGTCGCCATTCGTCCCCCGAAAAAAACGGTTCAACAGCACTTCTAGAGATTGCGACGGCTTTATCAATATCCATCGCATATGCCGTAACGTTGCCCTTGCAGGCATCAAGAACCTGTGAGACCCTATTTTGAAACGTTTTACAAAAATGGATTGGGGGAGGCCGCGACGATGTCGTGTTCCAGCCATCGCGCAAGCGGGGTCCGCGAGCCATGATTCCGTTTTTCCTGCGTCGCCTTGCCGCGACCGTGCCGGTGCTCGCCTTCGTCGCGCTGTTCGTGTTCTTCCTGCTGCGCCTGACGCCCGGCGACCCAGCGGTGCTGATCGCCGGTGACCAGGCAACGACGGCGCAGATCGAGATCATTCGCGAGCAGCTCGGCCTGAACCGGCCGCTGATCGATCAGCTTGTCGCTTGGGCCGGCCAGATCGCGCGCGGCGATCTCGGCCGCTCAGTCTTCTCCGACATGCCGGTGACGCATCTGATCGGCCTTCGCGTGGAGCCGACGGCAATGTTGGCGCTGGTCGCCACCGTGCTGGCGCTGGCGATCGCCCTGCCGCTGGGGACGATTGCCGCGGCGAAGGCCGGCAGCGGGTTCGACCGGGCCGTGATGGCCTTCGCGATGCTCGGCTTCTCCTCGCCGGTCTTCGTCGTGGCCTTCCTGCTGGTCTATGTGTTCGCGCTGACGCTCGGCTGGTTCCCGACGCAGGGCTATGTACCGCTCTCGGCGGGGCTCTGGCCCTGCCTGCATAGCCTGGCCCTGCCCGGGCTCGCCCTGGCGATGCTCTATGCCGCGCTGCTGGCCCGCATCACGCGGGCGACGCTGCTGGAGGTGCTGGCCGAGGATTATGTCCGCACTGCGCATGCCAAGGGCGTCCGGCCCAAACGTGTCGTCATCGGCCATGCGCTGAAGAACGCCGCAATCCCGATCGTCACCGTCGTCGGGGTCGGCATCGCCGCGCTGCTGGGCGGTGTCGTGGTCACCGAGACGGTCTTCAACATCCCCGGCCTTGGCCGGTTGACCACCGACGCGATCCTTCGGCGCGACTACCCGGTCGTTCAGGGCCTGATCCTGGTGTTTTCCCTCGTCTATGTCGTCGTCAACTTCCTGGTCGATCTCAGCTACGCGCTGTTCGACCCGCGCATTCGCTATTGAGGCTGTAATGGCGATGGTCGAGACCGAGCACGCAACCGCCGGCGCGACAGCGGCGGCCCCGCCGGCGCTGGCGGCCTGGCGGTTCATTCGCGGCAACCCGATCATTCTCGCGGGCCTTGGCGTCATCCTGGTGTTCGCGCTGGTCGCGCTGGCAGCGCCCTACCTTCTGGTCGATCCGGTGCGGCTCAACCCCTTGCAGCGGTTGCGGCCACCGAGCCTCGACCACCTGTTCGGCACCGACCAGGTCGGCCGCTCGACGTTTTCGCGGACACTGAACGGCACCGCGATCTCGCTCACGGTCGGGGCGCTCGTCACGGTCCTCACAGTCACGATCGGCCTGTTGATCGGCCTCGTCGCCGGGTTCGTGCGAGGGCTGGACGGCATCGTCATGCGGATCATGGACGGGATCATGGCCATTCCCGGCATCCTGCTGGCGATCGCCCTGATGTCGCTGTTCGGCTCGAGCGTGACGAACGTCGTGATCGCGATCAGCGCCGCCGAAATCCCGCGCATGGTCCGGATCGTGCGCGCGTCGGTGCTGGTCATTCGCGAGCAAACCTATGTCGAGGCGGCGGTGACCAATGCAACGCGACTGCCGCGCATGCTGCTGATCCATGTCCTGCCGAACGCCGCGGCGCCGATCATCGTTCAGGCGACCTATGTCTTCGCCTCGGCGATGATCGTCGAATCCATCCTGTCCTTCCTGGGCGCCGGCACGCCGCCGACGATTCCGAGCTGGGGCAACATGCTGGCCGAGGCCAGGCCCTTCATGCAGCGCGCGCCCTGGATGATCGCCTTTCCCGGCGTCGCGCTGGCGCTGCTCGTGCTCACCGTCAACGTGCTCGGCGACGCGCTGCGGGATGCGATCGATCCGCGGCTCGCGCGCAAGCTCAGGAGCTGAGCCATGGCGGCGCGCAAATTCCTCGACCAGACAACAAGACACCGCCGGCTGAAGGCGGGTGCGACAAACGACAAGCGAGGGAGGACACCATGAGAGATTTCACCAAACGAATGACGCTGGGCTTGGCCGCTATTGCGTTGGCCCTGGCGGCGCTGCCCGCCGCCGCGCAAAGCACTTTGAAGGTCCGCCCCTTCGGCGACCTGCGCACGCTCGATCCGATGACGACCTCTGACTACATGGTCAGGAACCATGGCTACATGGTCTACGACATGCTGTTCGCGCAGGATTCCGCCGGACTGATCAAGCCCCAGATGGTGGAGACCTACACGACATCGCCGGACGGGCTGACCTGGGTCTTCGTCCTGCGCGAGGGGCTCAAGTTCCATGACAACCAGCCGGTGACCGCCGACGACGTCGTCGCCTCGCTCAAGCGCTGGGGCGAGCGCGACGGGCTCGGCCAGCAGCTCTTCGCCCATACCGCCTCGCTGACAGCGACCGATCCGAAAACCGTCTCGCTCGTGCTGAAGGACCGCTGGAGCCTCGTGCTCGACGCACTCGGCAAGCCGAGTTCGATGCTGCCGGTGATCATGCCGGCCCGCATCGCCGCGACGCCCTCCAGCCAGAACATCACCGATGCGACCGGCTCCGGCCCGTTCATGCTGGTCAAGGAGCAATGGTCGCCCGGCGCCAAGATCGTCTACGCCAAGGCGCCGATGTATGTCCCGCGCAAGGAGGCACCGGACGGGCTCGCCGGCGGCAAGGTCGCCAATGTCGATCGCGTCGAGTGGCAGATCATGCCCGATGCGCAGACCGCGCTGAATGCGCTCCAGGCCGGCGAGATCGACATCTTCGAGGAAATGCCGCCGGACATGATCCCGCTCGCCAAGGGCAATCCGCGCATCAAGATCGCCAAGCTCTCGGCCCTGCAGGGCGTCTTCCGGATGAACCAGCTGCAGCCGCCCTTCAACAACCCCAAGCTGCGCCAGGCGATCCTGCGCCTCGTCGATCAGGAACTGACGCTGCGCGCCTATGTCGACGACAAGGCGCTCTACACCAACTGCCCGTCGTTCTACATGTGCGACTCGCCCTACTTCACGAATGCGGCCTGGCCGAAGCCCGACGCGGCGGCAGCCAAGAAGCTGATCGGCGAAAGCGGCTACAAGGGCGAGAAGATCGTGATCCTCGACGCGACCGAGACGGCGCTCAGCCCGCATACGCTGGTCGTGGCGCAGACGATGCGCGATATCGGCCTCAACGTCGATTACCAGGCGATGGACTGGGGCACGCTCTCGAGCCGCCGCACCAGCAAGAACCCGGTCGAGCAGGGCGGCTGGTCGGCCTTCCTGTCCGGCCCGGCGGCGCCCGACATGTCCGAGCCCGTCGGCCATCTCGCGCTGCGGTCGAACTGTGACAAGGCCTGGTTCGGCTGGCCTTGCGACGAGACCATCGAGAAGCTGCGCGCAGCCTTCACCTCGGCGCCCGACCTCGATGGCCGCAAGGCGATTGCGCGTCAGATCCAGGAGCGCGCCATCGAGTCGGTGCCTTACGTCCCCGTCGGCCAGTTCTGGCTTGTCCGGGGGCACCAGGCGAGCCTCACCGGGCTCCTGACACCAGGCGTCCCGGTCTATTGGAACGTCGGACGGCCGCGCTAGGTCACGCCGCCTTCGGACGGTATCGTCCGAAGGCGGAAAACCCTGATCGACCCCAGAAATTCGGAGCATCGCTTCGGCGAAAGACCGGTTCCCGCATCTTCGCGTGATGCTCCGAGGCTATTTTCCGTGGCGGGGCGCTGGCTTTCGCTGGCGCTCCCTTTCAATCGAAGGAGGCCCCCTCGTCCGGAACTCCCCCACGCAACCGCTTCGCTGATATCCGGCAGGCCCATGCGAGACCGCGCGGACGCTGGGCCCGAGCCGTCATTGGCACCTGCCGCAACAGCGGCGCGCCCGGCACGCTTCGACCATGTGACCTTTACACTCCCGGGCTTTCGCTCGTCACAAATCCCGCATTGCCGAAGCAGCCGCGATCAGCTATCCACCTTCCACGGTTTGCGCCCGTAGCTCAGCTGGATAGAGCGTTGCCCTCCGAAGGCAAAGGTCACACGTTCGAATCGTGTCGGGCGCGCCAATAATTTCCTAAGAATTCAAGTGCTTAGCCGAACCCCCGAGAGGGGCTTGAAGGCGCTTGCGATTTGCTGGCACAATTTTGGCACAGTTGGTTTTGTGCTGAGGGTGGCTGGCTAGATGGCGACGATTCGAGAGAAGGGCCCCGGACAGTGGGCCGTCCAAATTCGGCGCAAGGGCTGGCCGACCAAATCCAAGACTCTTCGGACGAAGAAGGAAGCGGAGATCTGGGCGCGCGACGTTGAGAACTCCATGGACAGGGGGATCTTCGTCGACCGCTCCCCGTCTGAGAAGGAAGCCCTGAAACAAGTCCTTGAGCGCTATATGCTCGAGGTCACGGATAAACGGCCAGGGCAGGCTTCCCGGGACGCTGAGCGCGCCCGTATCGAGCGCTTCATCAGGGACGAACCTGACCTCTGCGCCTACGCGATGGCTCACCTTCAGCCAGAGCATTTCATCGAGTATCGAGATCGTCGCCTGACTGAGACGGTCCAGCGCGGCAAGCCGGATGGCCGGGGGCAGTACAAAGTCGTCGACTTCGTTCCCAAGCCCAGGAAGGATGGCAGCCCTCGCGCGAACGCGGCGAAGCCGAAACGCCCTCCGAAGCCCCCTACGACCATCAAACCAGGAACCGTGAAGAAGGAGCTGATGCACCTCAAGAGTGCAATCGACTACTCTCGTCGGCGGCTGGGCTTGGTGGGGAATCCGGTCAATGCGACCGACGTGAAACGTCCCACGGTAAACGACGAGCGGGACGTCAGGTTGGAGCCTGAGCAGATCGACCGTCTTCTCGAGGAGTGCCGGGCGGCTCGCAATCCATGGTTGGCTCCCATTGTCGAGGCCGCTTTTGAAATTGGTGCGCGCCGGGGTTCACTACTCCGGATTGAGTGGCGAGATATCGATCTCAAACAGCGGACGGTCACGCTCCGCGCAGTCAAGAATTCACGGAGTCCCGACAAGATTCTCAACGTCGCGGTAGGCTTGTCTCCACGGGCCATCGAAATCCTTGAGGCGCTGCCACGCAGCGAAGATGAGCCTCGGGTTTTTCCTATCACGGAAAATGCGCTCGACAGTGCTTTCGATCGAGCTCGCGTGCGGGCTGGGGTGGAGCATTTTAATTTTCATGACACGAGACACGAACTCGCGAGCAAGCTCATCGAGGCGGGCTGGTCTGACAGCGAGGTGGTGGCTCAAACCGGCCATCGCGACCTCAAGTCGTTGCTACGGTATGTCAACTTGAGAAAGAAACACCTTCCAGACAAGCTTGCGGAGCTGGCTCGTCGAGACCAACAAAAGGCGGAGAAGGCGGAGGCAGCCTAGGCCGCCTCCATTCCTCGGATCTCTTTGATCCGATTAACGATTCCCGCGGCTTGTCGTCACCGGCCGGTTGACGGCGACTCCCCCGTGAGCTCATGTCTCTCGAACGAGCGAGGAGGACATCGACATGGCTATTCACCCGGAAGTCGCGAGCTTCATGATCGCTGGCGCCATGACCAACATGATCCAGTCCGCCGCTCAGCATGCCGCCGACCGCGCTGACCAGCGCGCCCTTGATGCCTGGGATCACGAGCTGGCCTCGGCTCGCGGCAACGCCGCCGCGATGGCGAGGGTCGCGACGAGCGCTGTTCGACAGCTTGCCGAGGTCGAGGCCGAGAACGAAGATCTCAAGGACGAAGTCGCCCGCCTCCGTGCGCTGCTCGCCCAGCGCAACAGCCTGATCCGGCAGCTTAGCCAGTGAGCGAGACATCCATTGAAAAGCGCGCGTGGGAGCTGATGGTTCTCGAGCACGGCGACGTCGTCCATGAGGTAACCGGCCTCGCCGACGCGCTGCTCCCTCGGTACCGAGACCGAGCCATGGCGGAAGCCCAAGAATAGGAAAGGCCCCGGATCGCCTCCGGGGCCTTTGTCGTTTCAGGGGATAGATGCCGCTCAGTGAGGGCGACGATCATTCCGAATGCCCTTCGCGGCTGCGATGCGGGCGTTCAGGGCAACGGGGTCGCCGACGATCTGGCCGAAGGTCCCGATGGGCCCGACGGTCTCGACGGGACGGACGTCGGCACTGGTCGTAGGGCGCACCGGGAGCGGCATCCCGACGAGGCCGGTTCTACGTCCGGATACCGCCTGCTCGCACATGTCCACCGACTGCGCGAGGTACATGAGATGCTTCTCGTCGAGAGTTTCGAGCCAGTCCTGGAGATGGGGCGGCAGCTCATCGAGCTCGATGGCATCACGCTCGTAGGTGTCGGCCGCCGCGTAGCGGTGCACCACATCGGCTTCGAGGGAGACGGGCGCATGCTGCCGCATCGAACGCATCATTTCGCGGGCGCCGCGCCGGGCCTCGAGGCCTTCGATGACCTCGGCCAACTCTTGGCTCGCCTCAGCCTGACGTCCGCTCTGTGGCGCCGGTGCAGGCATTCCACCCCGGCCGCCAGCAAGGCCAGCCGCGACTGCCGCCGGGACGGCAGCTACTGCCGCGAGCGAGCTCCCCGCGAGCTTGCCGCCGCCTTCGACCAGAGCACCAGTCCCGCGGATGAGCTGGCCCGGGAGACGGGCCACCCCTTTGATGACATCCGGCACAAGGCCGGTCACTGCGGCCGAGGCACCGGCCACGGCTTCATGGAAATACTCCACACCCGGCGTGACGACACGGTCGTGAATCCAGGTGCCGGACTTGCTGCACCAGCGCGCCATCGAGCGGATTGCGGCCATAGCGGCGGCGATAATTGCACGGATCATGATGTTGCCCTCCTCCAACGCTTGCTGCGTCGATGGCAGGTTGCTTGCAAACAACGCGTGTTCAAAATCGCCGACAGAGGAATTATGCAAAACAAGTTGACAGTCATAGATAGCAGCAAGCGAAAATATTTTTCAGACGTCGCTTGCTTGATACACGTTTGCGCCGACGGGATTGTCTGCACACACTCTATGCGCAGGTAGCTGCATAGAGTGGAGGGGCAGATGGATACCAGGACCCGTGAATTTCGAGACTTGACCGACTGGCTGGGGCTTCCGGCAGCCGAAGTAGCCGTGATCGTAGGCAGGTCGATGAACATGGTCAGGCAGTATCGAGCCGAGCGCGGGCGCGTGCCGACCGAAGAGGTTCTCGAAACCCTACGGGCACATCGTCGATCTCAGCTCCGTGCCCGCCTCGATCGTGCCGTGGCCGATCTCCGGGAGGCTGGGATCGAGATCGACATCGGTTGGGGTCCGGTCCTGCGCCGGGCAGCGGCCCAAACCGTGATCACCGAGGAGTTCATGGCGGCCACTTGATCCCCGCTCGGACGTCCGAACCAGACGACGCCGCCCCGGGAACACTGGGGCCGATCTCATTCACTGTCCAAAAAAGCACCCAGTTTTCGATTTTGGGTGCTTTTTTGGACAAGCCGGTTTCGCTTGCCGTGTCGTGAGATCTCCGGGAAGGTCTCCGCCGGAGAGGAGGATGCCGTGAAACCCGACGCCGACGCGATCAACTCCGAAGCCAAGCTCATAATGAGCAGGATCATCGCGCGGCGTATCGCGGCCGATCCTGGGATCGTGAATCGAGGACTGGCTTGGTACGCCGACTGGCCCTTGGAAGATCGAGCGACCAAGCCTGCGGTCTTCTGGATCGAGACGCTCGAGCAAGGTCCGGAGGCGGTTCGACGTCGGCTCACTGCCAGGGACGAACAGGCGTATTGGATGCGGGGAGCATCGCCCCTGACCTTCGCGCACGACCTCGATTGCCTGCGCGATGTGGAGTTTCGCCGCCGCATCTGGCGCGACGCCAAACGGCTGGTGGCGATGCGGATGCGGCGCGATTTGAAGGCCTTCTCGCAGGGGATGATGTCCCGTTCGGAGGCGATCCAGAGGCTCGGGGTGAGCGACTATGCCGAGCTTCTGGTCGCTCTTGGCGAAGCCGATCTCCGGATCCCGATGCCAAGGGAGGCGGTGATCGAGGAGCAGGCGAAGGTCTTCGTCAAATTCTGGAAGAAATGAAGAGGCGGGGGCGCGAACCCCGGCCTTCGTGATTCCTTCGGCGACGCCCATCCCGGCGCGCCACCGTCGGTCGGCGGACGTGTGAGAAGGCTGTGATTGCCGTGGTTTTCGGCCTGGCCCCAAACCCGAATAGCCTTGACCGCCAAGTCGCGCAGGAGCGAGCCATGAGCGAGCGAACAGCACAGACAGCTTTGGCGCGATCTCTACCGGACAGCCTCTTGGTCATCCGGACTTCTCTTGAGCCCTCGCTTCTCCCAGATTGCGAGGGTCGATTGAATGAGGCGGTGAGCAAGAAATGGACCCGGAAACCCCACTATCTGCCCCGTCTGGCATCGCACGCGAAGACCTGTATGAGCGTGTCTGGGCCACGCCGATCAATCACTTGGCCGAAGAATTCGGTGTGACGCACTACTACCTCGCGCGCGTCTGCGAAGCGCTCAACGTCCCCCGGCCACCCCCCGGATACTGGCAGAAGAAGGCCGTGGGCAAGGAGCAGCCTCGTCCCACGCTACCGGCCGCATTGCCGGGCGACCACTTGTGTTGGAACAAGGACAAGGCCCTCGCAGCGCCTCGACCGAAGCGGGTGTACTACCGCGTGGATCGCAAAGCTGCCGATCGCCCCCATAGGCCGATGCGTCATGCCATGCTGATCGGCGTCGAGGAGTCGTTCCGAAAATCGCGCTCCGACGAGAAGAACGAATTTCTCCGGCCGTACAAGTATCTCCTGCCCGACATCGTGGCTTCCGCAGAATCCCTCATCGCCGCGCTTGATCTAGCGAACGATATCTATAGCGGTCTCGATCTCAAAGGGCATCGGGTGATGTTCTCGCCTGCCGATCAGGAGATGCGGCGAGTTCACGTCGTCGAGCAGGAGGTCCCGCTCAAAGACCGAAGGTACGGGCGCTATCAGTTGGGGAGCATCTGGTCGCCTCGTCGTCCGACGGTCACCTATGTCGGCTCCGTCCCTGTTGGCTTGACGCTGACCGAGATGACCGAGCGCGTCACGGTGCGTTACCTCGACGGCGCGTACGTACGCGAAGATAGCAAGCCGATCCGCTCAGCCAGACCCTGGCAGCTCGCAAATTCCTGGACCACGGAGCAAGACCTGCCGTGCGGCCGCTTTCGGTTTATCGCGTATTCTCCTCTCGCCAACATTGACTGGTCCTTGAGCTGGCAGGACACGCAAGAGGCTGACTTGAGATCGCTCGTTCCCTCGATAGTCGCAAGGCTCCAAAGTTCCGAAACGGAGCTGCGTGCCTTGATCCTCGCCGAAGAGAAGGCGGCCGCCCAGCGGCGCAAGGAATGGGCGGAGGCACAAGAACGTTATCGGCGGCAAGAGGACCGAAGGGCTGTCGAGCAAGCTCAGACGGAGAGCAAGAAACAGCTCGCTGAGATCATGGAAAAGTGGGCAGCGGCTACCGCTGTCGAACGGTTCTTTCTGGAGGCAGAACAGCGCTTGGAACAGATCGATGACGAGCGCCGGGCCCATGTTCAGGCGCGCTTAGTGTTGGCGAGAGCAATGCTGGGGGAGCAAGATCCCCTCGCATTTCTGTCAGACTGGCTCGCTCCTCAAGAAAGATATCAATCCAAATATCCTCAGGTCTGAACGACTGCCCTGGATGTTCGGCAAGGTCAGCCGACGTATATGAAAACGGCACAATATGGCTCGTACGCACCAGGGAGCGGTCGTTGGTCCGCTGCCCGGTCCGGACATTCGCGGGAAAGGTCGGCGAAGTCCTGACAAGTTGGACGATGGTGCTTTAATTTTTGTTTCCGTTGCGCCTTGCGGCGCGTCCGCTGGTTGCGCGGGCGAAAGCATGTATGGCGCGCGATGCATCATGAAACGCATCGTCACGGGTGGCCCGAGGCCTAAGGCTGTCTAGCGGGCGAGATTCTTTAGTCGAATTCGCCGGGACTTCTGAGTGCTGCTATCAGCAATAGCAGCGGGGGATCTCAGCTATGGCCGGCACGATCGCGGACTACGTAACGCCATCCCAACTCTATCGGTATCGCAGCCTGCGGAGGATGGGCCGGGACGACGATGACGTAATGGAGGAGGAGTTTGCGGCGATCGAGGAAGGGTACATCTGGACCTCGCCCTACATGCGGATGAACGATCCCATGGAAGGGACATTCTTCGCGCGTGAAGCATTCGACGGGGATCGGGGGCAGGTATTGCAGAGCCTTCGCTACGGGAAGGAATCGACCGGCATCGCGTGCTTCAGCGAAACGCCGACGAACGAACTCATGTGGGCACACTACGCTGACGAATTCCGGGGTTTCTGCCTCGCATATGATTTTTCAGACCTGCGCGCAGGTATGGATGACGAGTGCACCTTCTCCCGGCTGTTCTACACCGAGAATCCGCCTGAGCTCGACCTCGCGGACCCGGACAAAGAAACAAACGTGCGCAGGGTGCTCTCCTCGAAAAGCCAGAAGTGGGCCTACGAGCGTGAATGGCGCATCTTCACCACTCAGATGGGAGCGATCCTGTACGGAAATCCCCAGGTCGTCCGAACGATCTATGTGGGCAATCGCATGCCCTACCAGCACCAAGAGCGAATTCGGGAGCTCGGCGAACGCCTCAATATCGAAGTCTCGAACATGGACCTCTACGGTTACCAAGTGCGTTTCGACAACACGGGCGAGCGCCGCAGACGGCGCCGCTTGGGCTGATCAACAATCCGCCGGTACGATTATCAACGCCGGTGGCATCCTCTCTCCCATCACCGTGCGGCCGCATCCGCGTCCCGCGATACCTTCAGCCGTAGCCGTGGGGGCGACCGGCTTCGTCGCTCGGATGCCGCCGGCCGCGCTGTTTACTACGGCAGGTATGTCTCCCGTGCCGCCTGCGCCGCCGCAGGATCCCTCGATTACGCCCGCCGACGCGCTGACCCTTATTGACAGTCTGCCTCCGGTCCCGCAGGCCAAGGTATGACCAATCTTCCTCCGCTACCTAAAGTCCCCCAGAAAACAATCGAGGCGATGCGGAAGTATCGGAAGGAGAATCCGACGCCGCTGATGCCTTGCGCCGATCAGGCCGAGGAGGACGTTGCGGCCTATTATAAGCCCGCCGAGATCGGCGCCGTGGCCGTTGTCCGGCAGGGGTATGGCGGTCATCTCCAATACTATGTTGGCGTCATCGAAGGTCGTCACGCGACCAATGGCCGAGTCTATATCAAGGCCGGTCATGCGGCGGGCGCGGCGTTCCATTCCAAGAGTGGGAAGAACTGCTTCGCTCCTACGGGGCAGACCAGGCTCGTCGTTCCGACACCCGAGGTGCTTAAGTGGGCCGAGGACCATCCGCGCGGCGAGTTTGGGTTCACGATCTACCGCATGGAAGAGCACGATCCTGCGCCGGAGCGCTGATCATTTTCCGGTGGCGCCGAACATGTTCCATTCCGGCAGGATCATGAGAACCACCGCAAGGCCTGCCGCGGTCGATCCCGGCAGACCTTTCCATTCCATAAGTTCTGGCATCGCGACGAGGACCTCGACGCGGCGTCCTTCCTTCAGCGCCGCAAGGATTAGACCCCTCACCTCGCGAACTGGTCCGCTACCTGAGTGGCCTCACCCCAGTCCCTGGGCTGTTTCGACACCACCCTCGGCCAAGAACGCTTGCAGGTCACGATACAAGCCAAGGTATTTAGGCGCTTTGACAGACTGTGGCCTGAAAGCGAACCCTAGTTCGGAAACCTTGGTCGAGCCCTTTTCGCGAAAGAACAGCGGGCTGAGGAGCCGAAGAATCTCGAGCGCGCTGACACGGTTGCCCTCGGCTTTGCGGCAATGGGCGTTGATCGCGAACCGGAGCGAACTCACAAGAATGTCAGACAAGCTGGTGAACTGAGACTGGCCGATCGAGGCGTAGTGGAACCCCACGATGTTCTCTAGCTTCATGCTAGCGGTGTAGGGCAGCCCTGTTACGCCTATCGCGGCTTTCTCACGTAGCAGTTCGTCCACGGGGTTACCGGGGTTGTTGATACGATCAATGAGCACCAGCCCGGGTCCGCCGAGACGATTGAGGATCCAGTTGAAGTGGGTGCAGAGGGTGTTGATGCCAAACATCCTCGCTTTCTCGGGATCGTTGGCGAGGTCGTGCAGTACGGCATAGGCGATGAAGATCGCTTCGTGCTTAATCGCTGCCGCGATGATGCCCTGCTTCACGGCGATGTAGTCCGCATGGCTGATGCCGGCTGGTGTCGGCGCGAACTTTACGCGTTCCGTAACTGGGATCATCGCCCGTACGCGGATAGCAGCGATATCCTCGGCAAGCGGCCTCGCGTTTGCCGGCGGGACGATCACACCGCCATAGAGCAAGAACTCGCCGCTCCGGTTTTCCATATTGCTCTCGTCGCAATAGAGCAGATGCATCTTCAGCTCCCGAGTCGGAGTCGCATCTTACCGAATCGGAAAGCCGAAGCCGCGTCGTGAAAGGGCTATCCCCGCTATCCCCTCGAATGGCACCCGCGGCGGGTTGCCCTGCAAACGCCTCCCCTAGGATAGTTAGGGGCCCCAGCCATCGCCTCCGAGTTTGGCAACGTGCACCTTGCGCTCGGCGCCCGGAGGTCCAGGTCGACATGAGCACCGGCGCATCGCCCTGAATCAGTCCCATGACCTAAGTCAGCATCAGCGGGGCCGCCCCTAGGCGAGCGCCATGGCCGATGATGCACAGGTTCTTCGCATTTTAGCGATCACGCTCACGTCAAATGCACGGGCTCTCCGGCATGGAGCCTGGAGAGTCCCGGAGCCTGTAATGAGCGAAGACGCCTCCCTTTTTGTCGACAGAATTTCATCTCCGGAATCCGAGACTCAGCAATACGAGGCGGACGGTGCCGCGGTGGTGATGAGACCGACGGAGATTCCGCAGCAAGCGGGGCGAGACCATCTGACGGGCAAACGGGTCGAGGACTCTCAAGGCAACGAGGTCAGCAACGACGAACGCAGACTGCTGGAAAGTCTCAAGCGGGTACGGGATCGTGCGCTCGCGGGTCGTCGGCGCGCGATTGCCGAGGCGTTCGCCTTCGCCGATCAATGTAAGTCCCTGGCTGAGCAGCTACCGAAGGCCCAGCTTCTGGCATTCGTTCGAGACGAGTGTCGCGTTTCGCGCTCGGAGGCCAATGCCTATCTGCAACTGACCGACATTGCCAATCCCGAGCGGGCCGCCCTTGAGCAGAGCGCGGTGGATGTCGGCGTCCTGTTGCGGTTGGCGAAGCAGCCTGCGGCCGTCCAGGCCGAGGCCATGACGATGCTGCGCTCGGGGCGGACGCTTTCGCAGGCTGATCTGCGGTCACTGAGGCGCGACGTGCTCGCCGCCGAAGCGAGAGACACCGGAAAGCCTGACCGCAGCGCGCTCACCGAATTGAAGCGCGCTGTCCGGCAGAAGGCGCGAGGCTACATCGACCACTTCCTCAAGGATCTTGGCGGCGTGGCCAACGCGTTGGCCGACCTCTATAACGAAACGGACCCTGACGATCGCTCGCCCGAGACGGTCGCAAGAGTCGATGCGCTAGCTCAAGATGCCAGTCGGCTGGCAAAGTGGCTGCGACAACTCGTCCCGGTCGACCTCCTCACATCGAGTGACACGTGGCCGGGTCATTCGTGGAGCTGCGTAAATATTTCGCTGGACCGGATCGCCGCCCGCAAGCTGTGTTCGGTCGACGATTGGGCTTGGCCGGATCACGACTTGCTCTGGATCGACGAGAGCCTGCACGAGCCGTTGATGTGGGCGCTCGGGCAGGAGGTTCCCGAACTGAACCGTCGCCGACGTCGGGTCGGTGAAGGGGTCATTGCGCTCGATCGCCATCCGCGGAGCTCCAACTCGCGGCCGTCGGTTCCGTATCAGTACTCGGTGCTCGAGCTTTGCGCCGGCGCCGGAGGTCAGGCCATCGGACTTCATGCCGCGGGTTTCTGGCACAAGGGCATTATCGAGAAGAACCCTGAAGCGGTTGCAACGTTGCGTGCTAATCGCCCGAAATGGCCTATCATTGAAGCGGACATCAATACTGTCGACGTCAGCCGCTTCGAAGGCGTCGACCTCATCGCGGGCGGCCTGCCTTGCCAGCCCTACTCCCAGGCAGGTGAACGCCGCGGCGCAGCCGATGAGCGGGATCTTTTCGATCGCGCACTCGAAATCATCGAGCAGGTCCGCCCCAAGGCGGTGATGATCGAAAATGTTGTCGGGATCACCCAGGTCACCCACGGGCTCCGGCGGCTCGCGGTCTACGCCGAGCTTGAACGTCTCGGTTACGACGCAGACTGGCGTGTGATCGAGGGCCCCGTTTTCGGCCTGGGGCAGAATCGCCGCCGGGCGATCCTGGTCGCGATGGAGCGTGGGATGATGCACCGCTTCCGCTGGCCGCTTCCTCCGGAAATGGTTCCAACCTCGGTGGGCACCCTCTTGCAAGACCTGATGGGGGCTCGCGGCTGGAAAGGGCTCGACGAATGGTCGGCCAAAGCCGACGGCCTCTCGCCGACGCTGATCGGCGGGAGCGCGAAGAAAATGGGAATGGACCTCGCTCAGCCGAACTCGCGCAAGGCTTGGCTCGACCTCGGTGTGAATCCCGGAGGTGTTGACCATGAAGCGCCGGCGCCGGAGTTCACCGGAACCCCGAAGCTCACCTTGCCGATGCTTGCCCAACTCCAGGATTTTCCAGCCGACTGGATTTTCAGCGGCCCGCGCCAGGCGCAATTCCGGCAGATCGCGAATGCGTTCCCTCCGCGGATGGCTCGCGTCATGGGCCTCGCAATCCAACGTGCGCTCTCCGGAGAAGAAATCGACTTGAAGACGGCGATCGAGGCGCCGCTGTTCAAGCGGATCGACCTAGCCGAGTTCAATCGGTACAGGCGCGAAGCGGCGGAGTAGTATGGCGCGAGGCAGCGGGCTGTCCCAATGCAGGGCCGGGTCCATTATCGACCTGGCCGGGACGAGCACGAAGGAGCGGCGTGCGCTACGCTCGCGACGGCAGTTCCGGCCGGTCTCCAGCTAGACTAAAAGCTCGGGGCGGCGGTCTCGACTCGCGAGGATGGGCAACTCGGGAATCCCGCGAAATGTTCGGCGCCGGGTGTTTGCGCTGATCAGCGCGCCGAAAAAACCGAGATCTGGCTGTGCTGCGATGATCACGCCTTGCCGACCACATGCTGCTTGGGGAC
>JAESFK010000578.1_pt1 | contig 16973 bp, 13 predicted proteins | sample 9269391 | NCBI WGS metagenome assembly JAESFK01 (sample SAMN14506231, study PRJNA617097) | algae metagenome | isolation source: Drouetiella hepatica UHER 2000/2452 and co-occurring heterotrophs from... | place: Slovakia: Slovak Paradise National Park, Hrabusice, Kosice Region | collected 2000-01-01
GCGCAAGCTGCGGCCGATCGACCACGTCTTCGACTGTCCACCCGTTCCGGAGCCGATGCGGCGCTTCGTCGACTGGATTGCGGCCTACACGCTGTCGCCCCCCGGGATGGTTGCACGGATGATCCTGCGCGCGCCGGAAGCCTTCGACCCCGAGCCGTGGATCGCCGGGCTGAAGGCCACGGGCGCTGCTCCGGAGCGGATGACCGAGGCGCGCGCTCGCGTGCTGGCGCTGGCGGGGGACGGGCTGGCGTGGACGCGCTCGGGGCTGGCGCACGCCGCCGGCGTGTCCTCCACGGTCGTCGACGGGCTTCTCGGCCAGGGCGCCTTCGAGCCCGTGATGATCCCGCCGCCGCCCATCGTCGCGCTGCCCGATCCGGCCTATGCCGGCAACGTCCTGTCCGCGGAACAGGCGGACGCGGCGGCAGGCCTGCGCGAGGTGGTCGCGGCTGGTCGCTTCGGCGTCACGCTGCTCGACGGCGTCACCGGCTCGGGCAAGACGGAGGTCTATTTCGAGGCCATCGCGGCGGCGGTCGAGGCAGGACGGCAGGTGCTGATCCTGCTTCCGGAGATCGCGCTGACGCAGGCCTTCCTCGCGCGATTCCACGACCGGTTCGGGGCAAAGCCGGCGGAGTGGCACTCCGACCTGCCACCGCGCATGCGCGAGCGCGTCTGGCGCCAGGTCGCGGAAGGCAGGGTGCGGGTGGTCGCGGGCGCGCGCTCGGCGCTGTTCCTGCCGTTCCCGGATCTTGGACTGATCGTCATCGACGAGGAGCACGATCCCGCCTTCAAGCAGGAGGACCGCGTCTTTTACTCGGCGCGCGACATGGCGGTCGTGCGCGGCCGGATCGGCGGCTTCCCCGTCGTCCTTGCGTCGGCTACCCCCTCGATCGAGAGCCGCGTGAACGCCGACCAGGGGCGTTACCGCAGAATCGCGCTCACCTCCCGCTTCGCGGAAGCGGCGATGCCGGACATCCGCGCCATCGACCTGCGCCGGGCCCCGCCGGCGCGTGGGGGCTTCCTGTCGCCGACGCTGCTGTCGGCGGTCAAGGCGACGGTCGGGCGCGGCGAGCAGGCGCTGCTGTTCCTGAACCGAAGGGGCTATGCGCCGCTGACGCTGTGCCGGGTCTGCGGCCACCGCTTCCAGTGCCCGGACTGTTCGGCCTGGCTGGTCGAGCACCGGTTTCGCGGGCAACTCGTCTGCCATCATTGCGGGCACCACGAGGCGCGGCCGGAGGCCTGTCCGGAATGCGGAACGCTCGATCATCTCGTCGCCTGCGGGCCGGGCGTGGAGCGGATCGCGGAAGAGGTGGTCGGGCATTTCCCCGACGCACGCATCATCGTCTTGTCGTCGGACATGATGGGCGGGGTGAAGCGGCTCCGGCTGGAACTGGAGGCGATCGCCAAGGGGGAGGCCGACATCGTCGTCGGCACTCAGCTTGTCGCCAAGGGGCACAACTTTCCGAACATGACGCTGGTCGGCGTGGTCGATGCCGATCTGGGCCTCGCAAATGGCGATCCGCGCGCGGCCGAGCGCACCTTCCAGCTGCTCAGCCAGGTGACCGGCCGGGCCGGCCGCACCGGACGCCGCAGCCACGGCCTGCTGCAGACCTACCAGCCCGACCATCCCGTGATGCAGGCGATGGTCTCCGGCGATGCCGAAGCGTTCTACCAGCGCGAGATCGCCGAGCGCGAACGTGCCGGCCTGCCGCCCTTCGGTCGCCTGGCGGGTCTCGTCGTCAGTGCCGGCACCCGCGCCGAGGCGGAGGCGCATGCGCGTGCCCTGCGCCGCGCCGCGCCGTCCGCGCCCGACATTTCGGTGCTGGGGCCGGCCGAGGCGCCACTGGCGCTGGTCGGCGGGCGCCACCGGTTCCGGCTGCTGGTGCATGGCGAGCGGCGTTCGGACATGCAGACCTTCATCAGGTCGCTGCTCGCGGCAGCGCCGAAGCCGCGGGGTTCGGTGCGCGTTCAGGTCGACATCGACCCGCAGAGCTTCCTGTAGGGGGCGGCGTTCACTTGATGTAGGGATATTATGCAAGTATAAGGATACTTCCTTATACGGACCAAACAAACCTAGAGACACGAAGTGGACGCCGTCCGGAATCCGTTCGCGCCCGGCGCCGGGTCTCAACCGCCGGAACTCGCCGGTCGTGACGACATCATCGCCGACGCCGAGATCGCGCTTCAGCGTGTCCGGCAGGGCAGGCACAGCCAATCGCAGATGCTGCTCGGCCTGAGAGGCGTCGGAAAAACCGTCCTGCTGAACCGCATCGAGGAGGCTGCCGCCCAGCACGGCCATGTGACTTCCTTCATCGAAGCACCGGAAGGAAGGCCGTTTGCCAAGCTGATCTACCCGAAGGCGCACCAAGCCATAAGGCAGCTCTCGCTGGCCGAATCGGCGAGGGCGCGGGGACATGCGGCCATGCGGGCGCTGCGCGCCTTTGCCAGCGCCTTCAACATCAAGGTGGGGGATGTGTCGATTTCCGTCGACCCCGAACCGGGCGTTGCGGACAGCGGCAACCTGGAGTTCGACCTGATCGACCTCTTCCTGCGTATCGGGGAGACGGCGAAGTCGGCGGATCGGGCCTGGACGCTGCTCGTGGACGAGGTGCAGTACCTGCCGGAAAGCGAACTCGCGGCACTTATCGTCGCGCTGCACCGCGTGAGCCAGAAGGGCCTGCCGATCCTCATGTTCGGGGCCGGGCTTCCGCAGATCGCTGCACTTTCGGGTGACGCCAAATCCTATGCCGAGCGGCTCTTCAAGTTTCCGGCGGTCGGACCTCTCCGGGAGGACGCGGCGCGCGGAGCGATCCGCCAGCCGATCGAGAAGGAAGGCGAGTCGATCACTGCAGACGCACTCGACCTGATCGTCGACCAGACCCACGGTTACCCGTATTTCCTGCAGGAGTGGGGTTACCAGACCTGGAACGTCGCAGACCACGCGCCGATCGCCGCCGTCGACGTCGACCTTGCCTCCACATTGGCCCTGGCGCGGCTTGACGAGGGTTTCTTCCGGGTCCGCTACGAGCGGCTGACGCCGAAGGAAAGGGAATATGTGCTCGCCATGGCCACGCTCGGGATGGGTCCCTACCGCTCCGCCGATGTTGCGGAGGTGCTGGGCGAGAGCGTACAGAGTCTTGGCCCGCGCCGGGCGCAGATCATCCGCAAGGGCATGATCTACAGCCCCGGCCACGGCGACATCGCGTTCACCGTGCCGATGTTCGAAGATTATCTGAAACGCAACTGGATGCCTTGAGCATCAACCAGAAATTCGCGAGTGCGACATGGACCTAGCGCTTCCCTGGCCGACGACCAATGGCGAGTGGCTCGCCTCGGCGAGCGCGGCCTTCACCGCCCTGCTGGGTCTCATCTTCATGTTCGCGCCGCGCATATCGCTGAAGATGCTGCGGCTGCAGACCACGGAGGCGCATCCCGAAGCGGTCGCCTCGGCGCGGGCGACCATGGCGGGGTTCTATCTCGGAGCCGGCCTGTGCGCGCTGTTGCTGGCCCAGCCGCTGATCTACATGACGCTCGGCTTCTGCTGGTTGCTCAGCGCCTTCGGCCGGGTCGTTTCCATGCTCTCGGACAGGGGCAACACGATCTCCAACTGGGCCTGGATGGTGTTGGAGGTGCTTCTGGCGGCGCTGCCGCTGGGCTTCGCCTTCGGGTTGCTGGCCTGAGGCCGGTGCGCCGACCGGCCGTCAGTCGAGGTCGAAGCGGGCAATGACCGGCACGTGGTCCGAGGGGCGCTCCCAGCCGCGCGCATCGCGCAGCACGTCGTAGCCGAGGAAGCGGGGGACGAGGTTGGGCGAGGACCAGACATGGTCGAGCCGGCGCCCGCGATCGGAAGCCGCCCAGTCCTGGGCACGGTAGCTCCACCAGGTGTAGATCTTCTGCTCGGCAGGCACGTCGTGACGCATGAGGTCGATCCAGCCGCCGGCGGTGCGCATGGCCTCGAACCCCTCGGTCTCGACCGGCGTGTGGCTGACGACCTTCAGCAACTGCCTGTGCGACCAGACGTCGTGCTCCAGCGGGGCGATGTTGAGGTCGCCGACCAGGATCGACCCGGACACTTCGTCGTGTTCGGCGCGAATGGCGTTCATCTCCGCCACGAAGTCGAGCTTGTGGCGGAATTTCCGGTTGATCTCGGGGTCGGGCTCGTCGCCACCTGCCGGCACATAGAAATTGTGGAGCAGCAGCCGGATCGGGCCGGCGCCGAAGCGCACGGAAATGTGCCGACAGTCCGCGATGTCACAGAAGCGACGGCGATCGACCACCTCGATGGGGCGGCGCGCGATGGTGGCGACGCCATGATAGCCCTTCTGACCACTCACTTCGACATGCCGGTAGCCGAGCGTATGGAAGGCCTCGCGGGGGAAGAGGTCGTCCGGGCACTTCGTCTCCTGCAGGCACAGGATGTCCGGGGCGTGCTCGCGCAGGAACCGCTCGACGAGCGGCAGGCGCAGGCGGACGGAGTTTATGTTCCAGGTCGCGACGGTGAGGGGCATCGGGAAGGTCCAGGGGCGGAGGCCCTGATTGGCAGCCCGCGGCCCTGAGGACAACCCCCGCCTTCGACCCGCTAAGCGGGATTACCGGTCGGTGGCGGTCCGGCGGTTGAGTTCGATGTTCTTCTTGTAGTCGATGGTGAACAGGGACTGGTCGATCGCGACGTCGCGCTGGACGTTGAAGACCATGACGGTGGTGTCCTTGCCCTGCGCGTCGGTGATCGTCCACTGCCGAAGCTCGTAAGTGTCGGGATCGAAGATCAGGGTGATGATCGAATTGCCGAAGGCCGACTTGTCGACGAGCTGGATCAGCGTCTGGCCGTCTTCTTCCCGCACGCTGCGGACGCGGTTGCCCGAAAGGTCCAGGCGCTCGGAGAGCAGCAGCTTCAGGGGCGTCTTCGACAGGGGGTAGAGGTCCATCGTCTTCATCTTGGGGTTCTCGAGCACGACGGACTGGCCGTCGGAGATGACCCGGAACCCCGAGCTGCCGTCATAGTTGAACCGCACCTTGCCCGGGCGTTCGATGTAGAACTTGCCACCGATCTGGTCGCCCTTCGGGCCGAGTTGCACGAACTCGCCGGCGAGCGTGCGGATGCGCCCGAAATGGGTGGCGATCTCCTGCGCCTTGGCCGACGGAGCGGCAGCGGCGGTGTCGACCATGAACGCCAGGGGTCCGGCCGAGAGGACGGCGGCCGCAGCCATTCCGAGCGCACCACCCAGAAGGCGGCGCCGGCTGAGGCGGGCGGTGGGAGCGGGGGAAGGGGTCTGGGTCATCTCGGGTCACCGTGTTCGTTCGCGTCGGCGCTGTTCTGGTCTGGCTACGAAGTTAGTTGGGCTTTCCTGTGACCTGGGCAAGGGGCGTCGGACCATCCGACGCACCGAAACCGCGGAAGAGGGGTGCCCGTCACATCTTGTCCTCTTCGGTCGGCACGAGGATCTCGCGCTTGCCGGCGTGGTTGGCCGGTCCCACGATGCCTTCCTTCTCCATCTTTTCGATGATGGAGGCAGCGCGGTTGTAGCCGATGCCCAGCCGGCGCTGGATGTAGCTCGTCGAGGCCTTGCCGTCGCGCAGCACGACCGACACGGCCTGATCGTAGGGATCCTCGCTGTCGTCGAAATTGCCGCCGCCGGACCCGCCGCCGCCGCCGCCCTTGCCGGACGGCTCGTCGTCTTCGTCCTCGTCGTCTTCCCGGGTGATCGCATCCAGATATTCGGGCACGCCCTGGAGCTTGAGATGGTCGACCACCCTCTCGACCTCGTTGTCCGAGACGAAGGGACCGTGGACGCGCTGGATGCGGCCGCCGCCGGCCATGAAGAGCATGTCGCCCTGGCCGAGCAACTGTTCAGCGCCCTGTTCTCCGAGAATGGTGCGCGAATCGATCTTGGAGGTGACCTGGAAGGACATGCGGGTCGGGAAGTTCGCCTTGATCGTGCCCGTGATGACGTCGACCGAGGGGCGCTGCGTCGCCATGATGACGTGGATGCCGGCGGCGCGGGCCATCTGGCCGAGGCGCTGCACGGCGCCTTCGATGTCCTTGCCGGCGACCATCATCAGGTCCGCGACCTCGTCGATGATGACGACGATGAAGGGCAATGGCTCGAGATCGAGTTCCTCCGTCTCGTAGACGGCCTCGCCCGTCTCGCGGTCGAAGCCGGTCTGGACGGTGCGGCTGATGCGCTCGCCCTTGGCCGCGGCCTGCGCGACGCGGGCGTTGAAGCCCTCGGCGTTGCGGACGCCGAGCTTGGCCATCTTGCGATAGCGATCCTCCATCTCCCGAACGGTCCATTTCAGCGCCACGACCGCCTTCTTCGGGTCGGTCACGACCGGTGTTAGAAGGTGCGGGATGCCGTCGTAGACCGAGAGCTCCACCATCTTGGGATCGATCATGATGAGCCGGCACTGCTCCGGCTTCATGCGGTAGAGCAGGGAGAGGATCATGGTGTTGATGGCGACGGATTTGCCCGAGCCGGTGGTGCCGGCCACGAGGACGTGCGGCATCTTGGCGATGTCGGTGATCACCGCTTCGCCGTTGATCGTCTTGCCCAGGGCCAGGGCGAGGCTCGCCTTGGTCTCGGCGAAATCCTTGCTGGCGAGAATCTCGCGCAGGTAGACGGTTTCGCGCTTGATGTTCGGAAGCTCGATGCCGATGGCGTTGCGGCCGGGCACGACGGCGACACGGCAGGCGATCGCGCTCATCGAACGGGCGATGTCATCGGCCAGGCCGATCACCCGCGAGGACTTGATGCCCGGTGCGGGCTCCAGTTCGTAGAGCGTGACGACCGGGCCGGGACGGACGTTGATGATCTCGCCCTTGACGCCGAAATCGTCGAGGACGCCTTCCAGGATACGCGCATTCTGTTCCAGCACGTCGCGCGACAGGCTGGGATCGCGACCCAGGGACTTGGGTTCGGCAAGGAAGGACAGGGTCGGCATTTCGAAGCCGTCGACGTCCTGAGTGCCTTGCACCGTGTCGCGGTTGCTCGGCACGATGGTGGCCGGTCGCGGGGCCTGCACCCGCCCCGACGGGGACCGGAACGCCTGCACGTGGGTCGGACCGGGTCGCTCCGGCGCCGGACGCTCCGCCCGGGGAGTCTTTGCCGGCGGGGCGGGCTGCGGCTCGATGGCGTGGATTTCAGGTGCGGGTTCCGCGAATTCCGGCTCTTCCAGCGCCTCGATGTAGGGCTCCCCGTAGGGCTCATCCTGTACCACCGGCTCCGCTGCAGGCAGACGCCGGCTGTCGGAGAGGATGGTGGCGAAGAACTCCGGCTCGACGCGCGCACGCCCCGAGGCGCTGACGCGTGCTTCCTGCCGCTCGGCCACCTCGACCCGCTCGGCCGCCTCGCGCCAGCCGCCGGATGGCGCCGGAAGATCGAAGCCGTCGTCGTGATCGCGCTTCTTGGGTGTCATGCGGCGGCGCGCAAAGGCCCGCAGCGAGAGCCAGTGATGGGCGAGCGCGCCGATGAAGGCATTGCCCTCGCCATCGTGGTCGGCCTCGTCCTCCTCGCCCATGGCGGGTTCGCCGTGGGGTACTTCTTCGGGCGCCTTCGCCGCGGGACGGGGGCCACGCAGGATCAGTCCCGAACCATAGGCGGCGAAGACGAGAGCCGGAATGGCGAAGAACACGCCGAGGCCGATCGCGAGCAGGCCGGTGGGATAGCCGCCGGTCAGAAGGGCGGGCGTCTTCAGGACGAGGTCGCCGAAAACGCCGCCCAGCCCGGACGGCAGCGGCCAGGTGTCGGGCGGGGTGATGCAGGCGGCAATGGCGGCGAACAGCAGCGATGCGCCGAACCAGGCGGCCGCGCGCTGCGGCTTGCGGTCGATGCCACGCCCCGTCAGGAACAGGATCGCCCAGACCGCCGCCGGAGCCAGAGCCGCCACCGCGGAGAGGCCATAGAACTGGATCGCGATGTCGGCGAAAGCCGCGCCGGGATAGCCCATCGCATTGGTGACCGCATTGTCGGTCGCGTGGCTGAAGCTGGGGTCCGCGACGTTCCAGGTCGCTAGCGCGGCAAGCGCGAAGCCGATGCCTGCAAGGATCGCGAGCCCTATGGCCCTCCCGACCTGTCGCCTGACGAACCCGGCAAGAGCGGGCGCAAAGGAAGGCGCGTACGGCGCGGCAGCCCCTGAACGCATGCGGAAACCTCATCCAAGAATCACAGGCACCGGCGGCGCATGCCGTCGGCAGAATGACTGGAGACTAGGGTCGGAGGGTTAAAGGCGCTTTAACCATGAAGGGTTCTCCGGCTTCGAGATGACCGCACGCGCGAAGAAGCCGGCTCGCAGGGGACGGGCACGTATTGCCGGTTCGGGGCGAGAGGCCGCAACCGGCCATTGCTTGCGGATCGCGGCGCGCGAAGCGGAGAGCGGCAAGACAGTGCCCCTGTTTCAATCCAGAGACCGTCCGGCGCTGAAACGCCGGACGTCCCTTGCGTCCTCAGGTAGCTATTCGGCGACTTCCAGCGTGACCGACATGACGCCCGCCGCGATGTTGAGGCCGGTCTGGCCCTCGACCGAGAGCGGCTGCAGGGCGAAGGAGTTGTCGAGGCCGCCCACCAGAACGTTGGCACCCAGGCCCACGCCCACGGACGCTTCGGCGCCGGCGCCGACATACTTGCCGGCAAGGGAACCCTCGGACGGCTGCGTCGTCGCGGCCGCGACGCCCCACATCAGGTGTCCCGCTTCGACCTTGCCGATCTCGACGCCGTATTCGGTGATCATGCCGCGATAGCGCGTGGTGGTGCCGTTTTCCGCCTCGAAGGTGCAGTCGAGCGTTTGCTTGCGCACGAGCAGCAGGCCGCCGCCCTTCGACACGTCGCAGTTGAGCACGCCAAGCTTGACCGGCGCCTGCGCGGCGACCGGACCGGCTGCGAGCATGGTTCCGGTGATGGCGACTGCCGCGATGGCGGCGATATGGAGTTTCATCCTGGGTTCCTCTCTGGCCTCTGCTGGTCCGCGGGCCGGTGCATCCCCGGGGGACCAGCCGCACGAATCACCCGCTCGTCATAGCCTGTCCGGTGGATGCCGGCAAAGGGCCGGGAGGCCGGGTTCTGCTGCCGTCCGCCAGCGATTGGGGCAGGATGAAGGGCCTTCCATCGGTCGGTACCACCCCCATGCGCAGCCGGCAGCCGAACACCCGTTCGACCAGCGCATCGTCGAGCACCGTGCCGGGGACGCCTGCGGCCGCACACCGACCGCCGTGCATGGCCACGACGGAATCCGCGTACATCAGCGTGAGGTTGAGGTCATGCAGGATCGCGACGACGCCGCCGCCGCGCCGCGCATAGTCGCGGGCGATGTCCATGATCGCCAACTGGTGGCGGATGTCGAGGCTGGAGACAGGCTCGTCGAGGAACAGATAGCGCGGCCGTCCGTCGAGGATGGGGGTCCAGCACTGGCAGAGCACCCGCGCGAGCTGCACGCGCTGGCGCTCGCCGCCGGAGAGTTCCTGATAGAGGCGGCCGGCGAACCCGGCGAGGTCGACCTCTGCGAGGGCGCGGTCGGGAAGGCGCTCCTGCTCGGCAAGGGGAACGCCGGGGCGTCCGCCGACGATGCCGAGCCGGACGATCTCGCGAACCGTGAAGGGGAACGAGAGCGTGGTCTCCTGCGGCAGCACGGCGCGCAGCGACGCCTGTTCGGGCGGACGCATTGCCGCGAGATCGCGGCCGTTCATAGTGACGGTGCCGGTGTAGGCGAGGTCACCGGAAAGGGCGCGCAGCAGCGTGGTCTTCCCGGAGCCGTTCGGGCCGACGATCGCCGTGACCTGCCCGGGCAGGGCCACCAGATCGACATCGCGCAGGATGTCCTTGCGGCCGATCGATACGGAGATGTCGCGTGCCTCGATCATCGGGGTTCAGAGGTCCAGCACGCCGCGGCGTCGCAGCAGGATCCAGATGAAGAACGGCGCGCCGGCCAGTGCCGTGACGATGCCGATCGGCAGTTCCGCCGGGGCGACGATGGTGCGCGATACGGCGTCGGCGAGCAGCAGCAGGCTGGCCCCCAGCAGCGCGCTGGCGGGCAGGAGAAACCGGTTGTCGGGGCCCATCGACAGCCGCAGCAGGTGCGGCACGACGATGCCGACGAAGCCGATGCCACCGCTGATGGCGACCGAAGCCCCGACCGCGGCGGCGACACTGACGATGGCGATGTATTTGAGGCGCTGAACCGAGACGCCGAGATGCCCGGCCGTGGCCTCGCCCAGCGCAAGCGCATTGAGCCCGCGCGCCAGGAACGGCGTCGCCGCCAGCGCCAGCAGGATCATCGGGGCCGCGGCTGCCGTCTTGCTCCAGGTCGAGCCGGCGAGCGAACCGAGCGCCCAGAAGGTGATGTCGCGGATCTGCCTGTCATCGGCCATGAAGATGAGCAGGCCCGTCAGCGCCATGGCGAGGGCGGCGAGCGCGATGCCGGCCAGCAGCATCGTCGCCACCGAGGTGCGCCCCTGCCGGGTGGCGATGCGGTAGAGCAGGGCCGTGGCCGCCAGCCCACCGGCGAAGGCGGTCGCCGGAAGAGCGAAGGGGCCGAGGAGCATGGTTGCCGGCGCAAGAATGGTGCCGCCGAGGACGATCACCGCCGCCGCGCCGAGGCTGGAGCCCGCGGAGATGCCTACGAGCCCCGGATCGGCGAGCGGATTTCGGAACAGGCCCTGCAGCACGGCGCCGGAAACGGCCAGGCCCGCGCCGACGAGGATGCCGGTGGCGACCCTCGGCATGCGGATGTCGTAGATCACGACGCGGTCGCGCACGCCCAGCGTTTCGGGCTCCGACAAGGACAGCAGGTCCATCATCACCGCGCCGAAGGAGGCGTCGGATGCGCCGGAGGTCAGGCTGTAGGCGATCGTCGCGACGAGAAGGACCGCCAGCAGGACGATAGCCCGGGCCGCACGCCGGGACCGATCGCCTTCGATCCCGGTCACGGACGACACGGCGTTTCCCGCATGAGCTTGGACGGCCATCTCGAGTTCCGGCTCAGTCGTCGACCTGGTCGCCGTAAAGCGCGACCGCCAGCTCGTCGACGGCCTGGGCCGTGCGCGGCCCGAAGCCGAGCAGGTAGGCTCCGTCCATCCGCACCACCCTGCGCGCCGCCCCGGCCGGCGTGGAGGCGATGGCGGGGTGCGCGAACAGGTCCTCGTCGGAAATGGCGAGGCTGCCGGCCCGGTCCATCATCAGGATGACGTCCGGCGCGGCGGTGATGATCGCCTCCTCCGAGACCTGCTTGTAGCCGGTGTAGCCGTCTATGGCGTTGAGCGCTCCGGCCATTGCGATGATGCCGTTGGCGGCGGTTTCCGTGCCTGATGCGAGGATCCTGCCGTCCTGCATGGACAGGATGAACAGGACCCGCTTGCGGTCGGTGATCCCGGCGGTCCGCTTCTCCGCGGCGGCGAGATTGGCATCGACCTCGAGCGCCAGACGTTCGGCCTTCTCCTCGACGCCGAGCGCCTGTCCCACGGCACGAATCTTCACCAGTATGCCCGCGTGGTCGAACGTGTCCGGCACTTCGACATAAGGCACGCTGGCCTTGCGCAGGACGTCGACAGCCTCCCGGGGGCCCGCGCCGTGGAGTGCCAGGATGCCGCTCGGATTCACCGACAGCACGCCTTCGGGCGACAGCTGGCGGATGTAGCCGACATCCGGAAGACTGAAGGCCTCGGGCGGATAGACGCTGGTGGAGTCGCGCGCGACCAGCGAGGCCTGCTCGCCCAGTGCGTAGACGATTTCGGTGATGGAGCCGCCGATCGCCACGAGGCGGCTCCTGTCCGGGAAGATCTCGACGTCCTGCGCCTTCGCGGGGAACGTCCACGCGGCCGCGGCGAGAATTGCCGATCCGAGGATGACTGCAAGCCTGTTGGGCACCATCTTCCCGTCCTCAGGCCGCCGACTGCGTCAGCGCGGGCAGCGTCTCGACCAGTGCGCGCCAGTCCTCGCGCTCGGCATGGCCCTCGTGTCGCTTGCCGAAGAACTGGATGATCATCCGCCCGGCCTCGTCATAGGCCTCGAGCGAGGTGATGTGACCATCGCTGGTCGGCTTGCGGACACCCCACACCTCGCGGATGAGATCGAGACGCAGATGGAGGTGGAACGTCTCGTCCATCACGTTGAGCCATGGCCCCATGGGCTTGATGGTCCGGATCGGTCCGGAATGGATCTGGATGCAGCCGCGATTGCCCACGAAGCACATGATCGGCATCGCGCTTTCCGCGGCGGCGTGCATCATGGCCGACACCGCAGAGGTGTCGAGGCTCCACGCGAAGTCGCTGCCCACCATGCGGATGGCCTGGCGGCGGCTGAGCTTCAGGCCCTTCAGCATGCCACGGAATTCATGGGTGTCCTTGAGCCTGCTCCACCGCTCGCGCAGGTCATCGACGCTGGCGGACGGTGCCTCCTCGCAATCGGCGGCAGGCGGCTCGACCCGGACGGTCTGACCCTGGTCCGCCGAGCGATGCCTCTCCACCAGTGCCTCGAAGGCCGCGACGTCGGAGGCGGGACGCAGATGGACCTTGTGGACGGCCGTCCCGGACGCGTCGAAGAACTGCAGGCTGCGGCGGATGTCCTCGCCCTCGTGCTTCTCGACCGCGAAGCCGTGCGCCCACACTTTCGGGAAGAGCCGAAGGTCGATCAGCTCGCCGAGCGCAAGCACGGCGTCACCGTTCCCGACGATCCTGTCGTAGGGGCCGATCTTCTCGTGGACCGCGCCGTCGTTGCGCGTCAGCGCCATCACCTCGCCGACGGCGCCCAGTTCCTTCAGGATTTCGGCGACATTGGTCTGGATGCGCACGACCCGGTCGCCGCAATGGGCGGCGAGAAGTTCGAGTTCCGAAATTCCAAGCTGCTCGGCGAGGTCGCGCTCGCGCGTCTTCGGCTGGTCGATCCGCGCCTGCCTGATCTCTTCTGCCGAGGGCTTTGCCCCACCGTTCGTCTCTGTCAGCACGTTCCGCCTCTCGCAACTCGGATTCCGCGCTCCCGGAAGCAAGCCTGAACGTCGCAGACGCCACATGAAACTTGACACGGAAACGCTTGTTAAATAGCTCCTGCATTACCGGACAAAATTAGTCAAGTTTTAGGCCCGGTCGGAATTCGGAAGTGCGTGCGAGCAAGCGGTCACCGTCAGCCAGCACATGGCAGGGGATGGTGTGTCTATGGTCTTGAAGCGCGCAACGGCGTTGGCCCTGGCAGGTGTCGGATTGCTGGCGATGGGGCTGGCCGCCTTCGCCCAGGAAGAGAAACAGCTCGACGAAATCGTCGTCGAAGGCGGCGGTGTCAGTGGTGAAGGCGGAGAGGGAACGCCGTCACCCGCGACCCAAGAGGTTCCTCGCGCAGAGATCCAGCAGAAGCAGGTCGAGAGCTTCCAGGATCTTGGCCGGCGCGTCGATGCCGGCGTCAACTTCAACACCACCAACGGCTCGATCAACCTGCGCGGTCTCGAAGGCAACCGTGTGCTGACCACCATCGACGGCATTCGCGTGCCGTGGCTGACCGACCCGCGCGACAGCGCCCGCGGCGGCCTCAACACGTTCGACTTCGACGCGCTGTCGCAGATCGACATCACGCCGGGCGCCGATTCCAGCCGGTTCGGTTCCGGCGCGCTGGGCGGCATCGTGCAACTGCGTACGCTCGACCCCGAGGATCTGATCGAGGACGGCAAGACCTATGGCGGAATCGTCAAGGGCATCTACGATTCGGTCGACAACAGCTGGCGCACCAACGCCGCGCTGGCGGCACGCCACAACGACACCTGGCTGATGGTGCAGGGTGGCTACAAGAACGGCCACGAAATCGACAATCAGGGAACGGTCGACACCTATGGTGCGACGCGGACCGCCGCGAACCCGGCGGACGTCACGCAGGGCAGCCTGCTGGTCAAGCTGCATCAGTACATCGAGGGCGGCCATCGCCTGGGGCTGACCGGCGAATGGTTCAACCGCGACGACGACATCGACAACCGCGGCGGCACCACCGCCAGCTACCGCGAAGGCAGCCTGCAAACGGGCGAGGAGACAGACCGGAAGCGCATTTCCGGCGAGTATCGCTACGAAGCGCCCGATTCGTCCAGCTGGGTCGACTACGCCAATGTCATCGCCTACTGGCAGCAGCAGAAGCTGAACGCCACGACGGACGGCTTTCGCGTGCCCGACGGGCGCAGCTTCATCATTCCGGGAGACCCGTTCCTCTACGGCTATCCGACCGGCGTCTATACGCGGGACAACGAGCTGAAGCAGACGACGTACGGCCTCACCGGCGACGCTGTGAAGACGTTCGAGACCAACGGCCTGCAGCATTCGCTGCGCTTCGGCGGCGAGCTCTACGGCGAGAAGGTGACGCAGTTTTCCGCGGGCGAGGACAATTGCCCCGATGTCGACTGGGCGTTCTTCCCGCAGCCCTTCGGTCCGCAGACCTGCCGCATGATCCACAGCAACGCCTCGGACATGCCCGACGTCGACGGGGTCACGTTCGGCTTTTTCGTGGAGGACGACATCCAGCTCTGGGACGAGCGGTTCACGCTGACGCCGGGCCTGCGCTTCGACTACTACGACTACAACCCGAAGGACACCGACACCTATCGGGACAACCCCAACTACGATTCGAACTATCTGGAGGCCAACAGCGACCACCGGTTCTCGCCCAAGCTTCGCGGCGCGTGGCAGGCGACCGACGAACTGGAGATCTATGCGCAATGGGCGCAGGGGTTCCGTGCCCCGAGCTCGCTCGAACTCTACCAGAACTATGGTTCACCGGGCTCCTATGCGCGCCTGGGCAACCCGGAGCTGAAGCCGGAAACGAGCAATGGGTTCGAGATCGGCCTGAACTATGTGGCGCCTGACTACGCGGTGGCCGCCACGGTGTTCAACAACTACTACCGCAACTTCATCGACGTCGTGACGCTCGCCCCTCCCGGCGGCGAATATCCGGTCGGGGGCGTGTTCGGCTTCGAGAACATCGCCCGCGTGCAGATCTACGGCGGCGAACTTCGCGGCGAATGGAACTTCGCCCCGAACTGGCGGACCTGGGCCTCGATGGCCTATTCGCATGGCAAGGACACGGACACCGACGAGTATTTGAACTCGATCCCGCCGCTGCGGGCAATCCTCGGCCTCGGCTACGCCCAGGAGCAGTGGGGCGCCGACCTGTCGTGGATGATGGCGGCGAGGCGTGACGACGTGAGCGGCACCGGCTTCGAGGCCCCTGGATACGGTGTCGTCGACACCATGGTCTGGTGGCAGCCGGAACAGGTGAAGGGCCTGAAGATCCAGGCCGGCGTGTTCAACGTCTTCGACCAGACCTACTGGAACGCCGTCGACGTGCCCGAGAGCCGCGGGTTCCCCGACGAATACTACACCCAGCCCGGCCGCAGCTTCCGGCTGACGGTGACCCAGACGTTCTGACGACATGTGCCGGCCGGCACCGGTCATGGCGCCGATGCGAAGAGCGCCGAGGCCGGCGGATGCCGGCCCGGCCCTCAGGCGCGTTTCGGGGTCACGGTCTGGCCGATGAAGTCGTGCGCCAATTCGCCTTCCTCTGCCATTCCGGTCCGCGGCGGTGCAGCGGCCCGATCACGGGGCCTGCCGGATGGATCGCGCCGCGATGATCAGACCCGGGATGGCAAGAGCGATCACTGCGAGCGCGGCGGTGACACCCAGCGTCGCATAGGAAACGGCACCTGCGACGACGCCCGCGATGAAGGCGAGCCAGGAGAGCGCGTGCTGCGCGGCGCGGCGCGCCTGCGCCCGGTCCCCCACCATCCGGGCCAACGCCTGGCCGAGGCCGAACAGGTTGCCCGTCAGGAAGCTCTTGCCGACATCCGCGCCGGCGACGATCTGGTGCAGCGTGTTCTGCATGCCCATCGCGCCGGCAACGGGCACGAGCGCCAGGCGCACGTCCGCATGAATGGACAGGACGATCGCGTGGCCCACGATGAGCAGTTCGACGGCGAGGACGGGCCAGAGGCGGCCGGACCGGTCGGCGATATGGGTACCGAGCGCGGCACCCGCGACGAAGGTCATCACGACCGTGCAGGCAAGCCAGACGGCCGACCAGTCGGCCGCGGCGATCCACATGCCGAGATGCGTGCTGTTGCCGCTCATGAAGGAGAGGTAGAGACTGCCGAGCCCGGCAAAGCCGACGGCATCGGTAAAGCCGGCAAGCGCCGTCAGCGCCGCCCCGAGCGCTGCGCTGCCGGTTGGAACAGGGTGGGCCAGCCCAACGGGTCCGGCGCGTTCCTCGACATGAATGCGCGCCGATCCCTCGTCCATCCTGCGCCCGTCCCAAGCATGAATCTGGCATTTACCGCGCCCGCCGCTGCCATGCTATGGTTGGTAACGTGGTTTGAACATCGATCTTCAGGGAAGCTTCAATGGCCTACGCATCGCCGAGACTGATCATCATCGCGACCGGGCTCGCCCTTCTGGCGGCGCCCGCCCTGGCGCAGACGGACGCGGACGCCGCGGCGCTCGTCGCCACCCAGGTCCGGGACCAGGGCTTCGCCTGCGCCGATCCCGTCAAGGCGGAACGGGACATGAATGCCGACGGCGACGCGGTCTGGCTTCTGACCTGCGGCGACGCGTCCTATCGCGTGCGGCTGATCCCGGATCAGGCAGCCCAGATCGAATCCGCCGACTGACGCCCGCGCCGGAAAGCGGGTTCGGCGGCGCGCAACGTCTGGTTGAAGCCACCGTGTCGCGACGACACGACTGAAGCTACCGTGTCGCGGCGACATACTCCCGCCGCGGCTTCGATGGATTGATCCGTCCCTGCCAAGGCTGCGCGCTCGGCCGGTCAGTCACCCTTGCGTCGTCCTGGCATGACGATCGAGCCCGGAGCCGGAATTGGAAGCGATCTCGATAGCGCTGATCCTGCTGCTCGCGGTGGTCGCTAGCAGCGTTCTGACGCGAATGTCGCCCCTGCCCCTGCCTCTGCCGCTGGTGCAGATAGCGCTTGGGGCCCTGATCGACTTCGCGTTCGATTTCAAGATCGTGCTCGAAC
>JAESFK010000579.1_pt1 | contig 16954 bp, 14 predicted proteins | sample 9269391 | NCBI WGS metagenome assembly JAESFK01 (sample SAMN14506231, study PRJNA617097) | algae metagenome | isolation source: Drouetiella hepatica UHER 2000/2452 and co-occurring heterotrophs from... | place: Slovakia: Slovak Paradise National Park, Hrabusice, Kosice Region | collected 2000-01-01
GGGGCGCCCCCCCCCCCCCCCCCCCCCTGGCCCCCCCCCCCCCCCCGGCAAAGATCAGACGGTCGACTGTGCCGCGCTGGTGGCGGCGTCGCGTTCGGCGAGGTTGAAGACCTCGACGAAGGCCGGCGGCGGCTGGGCGCCGGAGACGGCGTATTTGCGATTCACGATGAAGCAGGGAACGCCGTTGATTCCGAGGCGGCGGGCATATACGTCGGAGGCGACGACTTCCTGGCGGCCTTCGTCGCCCGCAAGGAAGTGGCGGGTAACGTCTTCCTCGATGCCGGCGCGGACGGCGCATTCGACCAGCGTGTCGAGGTCGCCGATGTCGAGACCCTCTTCGAAATAGGCCTTGAACAGCTCGGCCACGACCTCGTCCTGGCGCTCGCTCTTGGCGCTCCAGTGGACAAGCCGGTGCGACAGCACGGTGTTGGGCGTGCGCTTGATGCGCGAGAACTGGAAGTCGATGCCGGCCTCACGGCCGCTCTCGGCGATCGCCTGGTAGATCTGGCGTGGCCGGTCGCCGCCCCCGAACTTCGCTCGGACATAGTCGTCACGCGTCATGCCCTCGGCCGGCATGTCGGGATTGAGCTGGAAGGGCCGCCAGGCGACCGCGACGTCGGTGCGGCCGCTCTGCTCGAGGGCGCGCTCGAAGCGGCGCTTGCCGATGTAGCACCAGGGACAGATCGTATCGGAGACGATGTCGACGTAGATCATGAGCGGACTTTATGCCTTTCCAGCCAGTGCAGGAAGAGGCCGGCGGCCGCCGCGACCGCCAGGGCGAGCGTGGTCAGCCAGGCGGCGCTCGGCCAGCCGCCCCATGCCACCAGGGCTCCGGTGATCGGGGGCCCGAGAAGCCCGCCGATGTTGGAGCCCTGCATCAGCAGGCCGGTCGAGGCGCCGGCCAGTTCCCGGCGCGGCGCATGGATCGGAATGGCGGTGAACAGCGCGCCCGGCACGACGCCGATCACCGCCGAATAGAGGCCGGCCAGCACCAGCCGCGCGAGGTCCGGCACACCGTTCACGAAGATACCGGCGGCGCACAGGCTCATCGACAGGGTGGCGCCGACGATCACCGCGACCCGTGGCACGCGGCGGTGCAGCAGCCAGCCGGCCCCGAGGTTGCCGGTCACGTTCAGGATGGCGACCGCGGCCGTGACGATGGCGGCGGTCGAGGTCGAATAGCCCAGCCGCTCGATCAGGAGCGTGGGCAGGAAGCCAATGATGGCGAACCAGCAGCAGGCATAGGCGCCAAAGCAGAGCGCAATGGCGAGAGGTCCGCCGCTGCTGGCGACTTCCTTCATTTCCGCGAGGACCGGGCGGCGCACCACCGGCAAGGGATCGAGTTCGCGCCGCGGGACGGCGCGCAGGAGGAGTGCGCCCGCCATCAGGGCGGCCGCCCCGGCCGCGACCAGCCAGACGGTGCGCCACGAGCTACCGGGCAGCACGATGGCCGCGATCACCATCATGGTGCCGGAGCCCGCGGGCATGTAGGTGCTCCAGATTGCCATGGCGAGGCGCTGGTCACCGGGGCGCGTGATTCGCAGCAGCAGGCTCGGCACGGCCACGACGACGGTGATGAAACCAAGCCCTTCGAGGATACGGCCAACCAGCAGCGATTCGACGTTGGGGGCGAAGGCGCCGGCGAAGCTCGCTGCCCCGGCCAGCAGCGTGCCGAAGATCGCCAGCCGCCGATGGCCGACGCGATCGGCGGTCAGTGCGATCGCCATGCCGCCCAGCGCCGTCATCAGGTTGATGACCGACAGCAGCCAGCCCGCCTGCTCGAGGGTGGCGCCGAGATCCTCGCGGATCGACGGGAGAGCGGGCGGCGCCTTGCCGACCTGAAAGGCCGCGACCATGCCGGCCGCGACCAGCAGCGCGGCCAGCGGCCACGGCGTGCGGGTTGGGTTCAGTACTGCACCCGCGAGGTGATGGCGCCGTCGACCACCATGTTTATACCGGTGATGAACGAGGCAGGCGCGCCGGCCAGGAACACGACGGCGCTGGCCACTTCCTGGGGCGTGCCCATACGGCCCATGGGATTGCGCGCCAGTGAGCGCGTGTAGCGTTCCGTGGCGGCGTCGCGTTGGCGGCCCCAGGTGTTGCCGTCTTCGAGGATCGTGCCCGGCGAGACCATGTTCGCGCGCACGCCCTTGGGCGCCAGCTCGATCGCCATCGACTTGACCATGGGCACGAGGGCCGCCTTCACCGAACGGTAGGGCTGGGTCGGGCCAGCGACCTCGACCAGCGAGGTCGTGCCGATGATGGTGAGCGTGGCGCCCTGGCCGCGCACTTCGATATGCGGACGGACGGCCAGCACGGCGTTGACCGTGGCGACCAGGTCGATCTCGATGGCCTTGCGCCAGCCCTCGACCGTGTTGTCGGTGCCGAGCGCACTCACGTTGGCTACGAAATGATCGATGCCGCCGTCGGCCGCGAAACCGTCGATCCAGGCCCTGAGGGCCACGCTGTCGGTGACGTCGAGTGCCGTGCCGGTGGCGCGGCCCTGCTGCGTGCGCCATTCCGCCTCGCGCTCCTTCACCAGAACCGCATCGCGGGCGCAGAAGCCCACGACCGCGCCTTCGGCCAGGAAGGTGTCGACGATGGCGCGGCCGATGCTCTTGGTGCCGCCGGTGACCATCACGCGCTTGCCTTTGAGACCGAGGTCCATGTTTCCTCCGAACGGGTCGCTCGCCTATAAGGCCGGCATGAAACAGTGGAGCGTCCGGCATGTCCAAGCGATTCGACCTTAGCGGCAAAGTGGCCCTGGTGACGGGCGCCTCGTCGGGCCTCGGCGTACACTTCGCGCGCACGCTCGCGGAGGCGGGTGCGTCGGTGGCGATCGCGGCGCGGCGTGCGGATCGGCTGGCCTCTCTGCAGGCGGAACTGCAGCAGGGCGGCGCCAGAGCCGTCGCGGTCGATCTCGACGTGCAGTCGGCGGAATCGATCGCGGCGGCCTTCGACAAAGTTGAGGCGGCGCTGGGACCGGTCGACATCCTCGTCAACAATGCCGGCATCTCGATCGTGAAGCCGGCACTCGACATGCCGGAATCCGACTGGGATTCGGTCGTCGACACCAACCTGCGCGGCGCCTGGTTGATGACGCAAACCGCGGGCAAGCGCTGGGTGGCGGCCAAGCGGCCAGGCTCGATCGTTAACATCGCCTCGATCCTGGGCCTGCGGACGATTGGTCAGGTCGCGCCCTACAACGCCTCGAAGGCGGGACTGATCCATCTCACGCGGGCACTCGCCATGGAGTGGGCGCGCTACCAGATCCGCGTCAACGCGATCTGCCCCGGCTACATCGAAACCGAGATGAACGGCGACTTCTGGAAGACGCCCGGCGGTCAGCGCCTGATCGACCGCATCCCGCAGCGCCGCATCGGCCAGCCCGAGCATCTCGATGGCGCGCTCCTGCTGCTCGCCTCCGAAGCGGGCGCGTTCATGACCGGCAGCATCATCACCGTCGACGGCGGCCACACGGTGAGTTCGCTGTAGTTTCCTTCACCACCCGTTGATGCGGTCGTAGACGTCGACCACCGACCTGCCGCCGTCGAGATCGCTGTCCACGACGTAGTAGCGGTCGTAGGCGGCGGCGGTGATGCAGGCGTGGTTGGGCAGGATGCGCACACGCGCGCCGACCGGCAGGTTGCCGTAGGGCAGGGGATCGTCGGCGGCGACGAAGCCGTGTTCCTGCGAGCATTCGATAACCGCCATGCCGGCGGCGGGCGGATCGGCGATGGTGCCGTAGCCGACCTTGGGCTGGAATTCCTGGGCGCTGATGTCCTTGGAGAGCGCCAGCGCGCCGGCATCGACCAGCAGCTGGTTGCGGTGCGGGTAGTGACCGATCACCGAGGCCAGCACCGAGAGCGCGATGTCGCCGGCGCCGCACGCGCCGATATATTCCTGATCGAGATCGTTGAAGACATAGACGCCCGGCCGCATCTCGGTGATGCCGGTGAAGTCGCGCGAATGGACCGCCGTCGGCGTCGAGCCGCCCGAGACGATGGGGCAGGGGATGCCGGCTTCGCGCAGTTGCTCTGCCGCGGTCACGATCGCCAGGCGCTCCTGCTCGGCCACGCCCGCGATGCCGTCTGGCGTGCTCTGGTGATAGGAATGGCCGGCATGGGTCATGACGCCGGCCAGATCGACGCCCGGCGCTTCGTGGAGGACGCGGGCGATGTCGAGCAGGCCGGGCAGGGCAGGATAGGGCAGGCCCGCGCGACCGCCGCCGCTGTCGATCTCGATGAACACGGAGTAGGTGTCACCGTCCTTCGCAGCGGCCGCGATGGCTTTGGCGACGGCGAGATTGTCGGTGACGACGCGCAGGTTGACGCCGCGCCGGCGCAGTTCGGTCACGGCGGCGAGCTTGGACGGGATGATGCCGACGCCGTAGAGAATGTCCTTGAAACCGCCATCGGCGAAGTAGCGCGCCTCCGCCAGGGTCGAGACCGTGATGCGCCCGTCATGACCCTCGACGGCCATGCGGCCGATCTCGACCGACTTTGCGGTCTTGAGGTGCGGGCGCAGCATGACGCCTGCGCCAAGAAGCCGCTCGCTCATGCGCTTGAGGTTGCGGCGCAGGATCGCGCGGTCGAGAATGAGTGCGGGAGTCGGCAGGTCGTCGATTGTCTGTGTGGCCATGGTGACGATTCTAGCATGCCGATCGAAAACGAGCGCAAGTTTGTCCTGAACGAACAGGCCCCGGAGCTGGAGGCGCAACTCGCTGCGATGCCGGGCGTCTCGCGCCACTTGTTGCGCCAGGCCTATCTCGATGCGCCGGGGCTGCGCATCCGTTCGCTGGAGGGCGACGGCAGGACCGACCACGTCTTCACCTACAAACGCACGATCGACGGCCAGGTCGTCGAGATCGAGACTGGCCTCAGCGCCATCGACTTTGCGCGCCTGTGGACCCAGCGGGTGGAGACGCTGGTGAAGGTCCGCTGCTCGTGGACCGAGGGCCGCTATCACTGGGACGTCGATTTCTTCAAGCGCGACGATGGCTCGACCTACTTCGCGATGGCCGAGGTCGAGATGCCGGAGGAGCAGATCGACCCGCCGCCGCTGCCGGATTTCCTCGCCACGCATCTCCTGATGGTCGCCCCCGCCCTCGACCCGCGCTTCACGTCGAAGCGCATCGCCGATCCGGTGCACGCCACCAAGCTGCTGGCCGAGATCAGGGCGAACGGCGGGATCGTCTAGCCTCATTGGAGCGCGCCACTGCAGTCGCACGCTTCGTTGAGACGTTCAGACCTTTCGCGGCTTGATCCTCGGAAGCGTCACCAGCGGCCAGGTTGGGGAACTGGCCGACGGGGCAGTCGATCAGCAGCGGCGCGCCCTTGGCCCCCCAGAGGGTGAATCGCCGCTTCACGTCTTTTTACCGCGTTTAACTCGCGGAAACCCGGCCGCGGGGGCATCCCTGTCGTGCTCTGGCGCACACGTGCCGCCAGTCCGACGAGACCGGAGGGAAGTCATGAGGGGAATTGGAAAGTCCGACCGGAAGCTCGGCTTCAACGTTCATGCGCTGGTGTTCGTCCTGGCGATGATCCTGCTCGCCGTCATCAACGTGGCGGTGGGCCGGCCCTACTGGGTCCTTTGGACGCTGCTCGCCTGGGGTATCGGCTTGCTGGCGCACTGGTGGTTTGTTCTGGGTCCCGGCGCCGGTAGGGCCGGAAGCAACTGAGGAGATGGGAAATGAGACTTCGAGGTAAAGTGGCACTGGTCACCGGTGCGGCAGGCGGCATCGGTCACGCCGTCTCGACACTCTTCGCCAAGGAGGGTGCGACTGTCTTTGCCAGCGATCTCCTGCCGCCGAAGAAAGCCCATGCCGATGGCGTCGAGGTCATGGCGCATGACGTCACCAGCGAGACCGGCTGGGCGGAAGCGGTCGAGACGGTCGTCCGCAAGAGCGGTCGGCTCGACGTGCTGATCAACAATGCGGGCATCATCGCTTACGAGCCGCTGCACGAACTCGAAATGAAGGCGTGGGAGAGGATGATCGCCGTCGACCAGACCGGTGTCTTCCTGGGCATGCGCGAGGCAGTCCGGATCATGCGCAAGCAGAAGTCGGGATCGATCGTGAACATTTCGTCGATCTGGGGCAATTCCGCCGTTGCCGGTGCGCATTCCTACCACGCCGCCAAGGGCGCGGTACGCAACATGTCCAAGAACGCGGCGATGACCTATGTCGACGATGGAATTCGAGTGAACTCGGTGCATCCGGGTTTCATCCATACGCCGCTCACCGACGCGCAGGCCGCCGACCTCAACGAGGCGGTGATCGCGTCGACGCCGATGAAGCGCGGCGGTCAGCCGATCGAGATCGCCTATGGATGCCTGTTCCTTGCCTCCGACGAGGCGAGCTACGTTACGGGCACCGAGCTGGTGATCGACGGCGGCTATCTCGCGCAATAGTCTTGTCGTCCCTCACGGTACGCCCGACATGACCTCTTCCATACTTCGTTGGTTCGCCGGCACCGTGGCGGTGGTGCTGGTGGGGACGATTGCCTACCTGTGCTTCTGGCCGGTGCCTGCCGAGCCCGTTTCATGGCAGGCGCCGCCGCCGCCGGGCTTTACGGGGCCGTACGCGTCCAACACGCGCCTCGCGGGCCTGCGCTCCATCGCCATCGGCAAGGAGATCGGCCCGGAGCACATCGCGATCGGGCCGGACAGCAAGCTCTATGCGGCGATGGAGAACGGCGACATCCTGCGCATGGATCCCGATGGCGGGAACCAGGAGGTCTTCGTCAACACGGGTGGGCGGGTCCTCGGATTCGATTTCGATAGCGACGGACGGATGATCGCAGCCGATCCGATGCGCGGGTTGCTTGCCATCGCCGCGGGACGCGTGACCCTGATGGTCGATCGGGTGAGCGAGGACGACCCGGTGCGCTACGCCAATTCGATCGTCGTGGCGCCGGATGGCACGATCTTTTTCACCGATGCGTCCACCCGCTTTGCGCCGGCGGCCTGGGGCGGCACCTATGCCGCCAGCGTGCTCGACATCCTGGAGCAGTCGGCCAGCGGCCGCGTGTTGGCCTACGATCCGGCGACGAAGACGACCCGGGTCGTGGCGCGCGGCTTCTCTTTCGCCAACGGCATCGCCCTGTCAGCCGACGGCCGGACGCTGTTCGTGACGGAGACGGGCCGTTACCGGATATGGAAGGTCGACAGCGGCGCGAACGCGATCGATGTGCAGGCCGGCTCGCCGCAGGCTGGCGTGCTGATCGACAATCTGCCGGGCTACCCCGACAACCTGATGCGGGGCCGGGACGGCCGTATCTGGGTCGGGCTCTTCAGGCCGCGCAACCCGGCGGCGGACGGTCTCTCCGACAAGCCGTTCGTGCGCAAGATCCTGCTCAGGCTCCCGCGATTCCTGCTGCCGCTGGGCAAGCCGTATGGGCACGTCTTCGCCTTCGACGAGAGCGGCAAGGTCGTCGAGGATCTGCAGGACCCGAGCGGCGCCTATCCCGAGACGACCGGCGCGACCGAGACGGCCGACCGCCTCTACATTCACAGCCTTCATGCGCATGCCATCGGGTGGAAGCCGCGATGAGGCGCTGGCTGATCGCGGCGATGACGTTGTCCGCCTTCGCGGCTCCCGCCGTGGCGGATGAGGCGGCCTTGGAGGAGATCTACGTCCTGCGCAGCATTCGCGAGCCCCAGCCCGCCGTCGCCGGCCGGTGCGACCGGTCGAAGACGGGCTTCGAGCCATATCCGTCGGATGCGGAGTGCGTTTTCTCGTTCTGGAGCGTAAGTTCGCGCCACGCCGACGGCAGGATCGTCGACGCGAGGAGTGAAAGAGTCGCCGAGCTGCGCGGCTGCTTCGGCCCGACCGCCGATCGGGCGCGGCAGAATTTCTACGCGGAAATCCGGTTGGGGGCGGCCTCCTTCCTCGGAACCGGCCAATGCGTGGCGCTCATGATCGACTTTCCCGAACCCGGCCTCTTTCCCGTCCGCTGCCACCTCGTCCTGACCGGTCTCCCGGCGCCGTTCGTCGGCGGTCTGCTGACGACCAACACAATGACGTCGAAGGCGGCTCTTGGCGGCGCCACCGATCCGGCCGGTTACATTCAGGCGTCGATCGCGACGATCCGATTGTGGAAGGCGAGGCCCTAGCAGGAGGCGACAATGAGCGATCATCAGAACACGGACGAGGCCGGCGTCCCGCGGAGGGACATTCTCGTGGCGACAGGCGCGGCAATGATCGGCGGGCTGGCGGCGGCTGCCGTCACGCCAGCTGCAGCGCAGGGAGGCGTCAACGGCGCCTCCTTGGGCGCGCGCCTGCGGGGCGTGCAGCATTTCGGGCTGACGGTGCAGAACATGGACCGCGCCTACGAATTCTACACCGAGGTCCTGGGCGGTACCGAGGTGATGCGCGACGGCGACTTCCATGGCGAGCGCATCCACAACACGCTGCTGACCGACCAGGAGATCGAGGCGCGCGCACGCCGGGTCAATCCGCGCGCGATCGGCGTTCCGGACCTCCGGGGAGGTGCTCAGCGTCTCGACGTGCGCTTCATCCAGTTCGACAACGTGGTGATCGAGCTCCTGCAGTACCGCGACGCGGGGCAGCCGGCCGGCGGCGGCACCTTCGCCGAGCCGCTCGACCACATGAGCCCGGCCTTTCCGCGCATGATGCACATCTGTTTCCACATTCGAGACGATGTGGATTTCAACAGGTTCATCGCCGACCTCGAGGCGGAGTCGGCGCGGCGGGGTATGACGCAGGTCCGCGCCAACCGCGTCGTCACCGTCACGACCGAGAAAGAACGTCTTGCGGCACCGATCGATGCCAACAGCAACGGCATCACCGAGGGCCGCTCGAACGGGTGGCGGCTGATCTACTGCAAGGGCTGCGAGGGCGAACAACTCGAGTTCGTCCAGGCGCTCGGACCGGTCAAGCGGGTCTTCGACGAAGCGCGCGAGGCCCGTGCAAGGCTCGTCGGCCGATGACGGGCCGATGACACCCGGCATGACGAGCCGACTGGTGCCGGCGGGCTGCCGCGCGCTAAAAGGGCGCACGTCGTTGCCAAGAGGACCGGGCCGTTCAATCGACCAACCTGACCGAGCGCGAATTCGCGTTCGGGCCTTTTCGCTTCTTTCCGCATCGGCACCTCCTGCTGGAGGGCACGACGCCCGTTCGCCTCGGTAGTCGCGCGCTCGCCATCCTGGAGGCGCTGATCGAGCGTCCGGGCGAACTCGTCGGCAAGGCGGAACTTCTGGCGCGTGTATGGCCCAGCACCATCGTCGAGGAGAGCAATCTCAAGGTCAACATGTCGGCACTGCGCCGGGCCCTGGGAGAGGGCCAGCCCGGTCGCCGGTTCGTGGCCACGGTGACCGGCCAGGGATATCGCTTCGTGGCGCACGTCCGGGTTTCCGAGCCAACCGACCCGCCAGCCCAGGCAGTCGTCGCGGGGCCGCACAATCTGCCCGCGTCGTCGACGCGGCCGATCGGGCGGGCGACCACGATCGACGCCCTGCTGAAGCAGTTGTCGCGGCACCGCCTGATCACGATCGTGGGCGCGGGCGGCATAGGCAAGACGACGGTCGCTCTTGCCGTCGGCGAGGCGCTGCTGTCGTCCTACGAGCATGGCGTCTGGTTCGCCGATCTGGCGCCGGTCCGCGAAGCGTCGCTGGTTTCACGGATCCTCGCCTCGAGCCTCGGCCTTACGATGTCAACGAAGGAGCCTGCGGAAGCGCTCCGCGACTATCTGCGCGACAGGCGAATGCTGGTCCTGCTCGACAATTGCGAGCATCTGATCGAATCGGTAGCGGCCCTGACGGAGCAACTGATCGACGGCGCCGCCGGCATACGGGTGCTGGCAACCAGTCGCGAACCGCTGCGCGCCCGGGGTGAACGCGTCCACCGGCTGGCGCCCCTGGAGAACGCTCCGGCATCGGTCGGCCTGACGGCAGCTGAAGCCCTGGAATTCCCGGCCGTGCAGCTCTTCGTCGAGCGGGCCAGAGCGAGCGTCGAGGATTTCGAACTCTCCGATGCCGACGCGCCGGCGGTGGCCGCGATCTGTCGCAAGCTCGACGGTATTGCGCTCGCCATCGAGCTGGCTGCCACGCGCATCGATGCATTCGGGCCGCGGGAGCTCTCGACCCTGCTGGAGGATCGCTTCCGGCTGCTGGGACATGCCCGGCGCACCGCCGTGGCGCGCCACCGCTCGCTCGCGGCGACGCTCGACTGGAGCTACGAGCTTCTGTCTGTGGACGACCGGTCGGTCCTGAACCGCCTTTCGATCTTCGCCGGCCCCTTCACTCTGGACGCCGCCAGTGCCGTCGCGTCGGGCGGTCCCGTGACGAGGCGCGAAGTGATCGATGGTATCGAAAAGCTGGTCGCCAAGTCTCTTCTCGCGGCGGATGCGAGCGGAACGGCCGTGCAGTACCGGCTGCTCGATACGACGCGGTCCTACGCCCGCCAGAAGCTCACCGAAAGCAACGAGCTCGGGGTGCTGGTGCGGCGCCATGCGCAGTATCATCGCGATATCCTGTCGCGCGCCGCGGGCGAGGTCGAGACACGCCCGACGGCCGACTGGCTGGCGGACTACGGACACTCGATCGACGACGTGCGCAGCGCGCTTGGCTGGGCGTTCTCTTCGGAGGGCGACGAGGCGACCGGCGTCGCACTCACCGTCGCGGCAATTCCGATGTGGCTGCAGTTGTCGCTGATCGACGAATGCCGGGCGGGCATCGATCGCGCCCTGGCCCGGGCCGGCCCGTGGCGAACCGATCGCGACGAAATGAAGCTCTATGCGGGGCTGGCGGCGGCCCTTCTGCATGAGAGGGGGCCCCTGCCGGAAGTCGATGCGGTGTGGATGAGGGCGCTCCAGATCGCCGAACGGCTGGGCGACCGCGAGTATCGGTTGCGTCCGCTCTGGGGCCTGGCGATCGCCCGCTTCTACGTCGGCGACTACCGCGTGGCCCTCGACCTGCTGCGACGCTACCGCGTCGTTGCGAACGAGAGCGGCGACGTCGCCGACCTGCTGGGCTGCGACCGTCTGATCGGCACCACGCTGCACTATCTGGGCGAGCAGGCCGAGGCGCGTCGCGAACTCGAACGCACGCTCGCCCAGCATCTTGCCCTCGAGCGCTCGCACATTGCCCGCTTCCAGTACGACCAGCGCGTTGCCGCAAAGTACAACCTGACGCACGTCCTCTGGCTTCAGGGCTTTCCGGACCAGGCGCTCCGCATGGCCGAGAGCGCGCTCGAGGACGCCGAGGCAACCGACCATGCCTTTACCGTGAGCAACGTGTTGATCCACGCCGCCTGTCCGCTCGCGCTGTATGTCGGGGACCTTGAAAAGGCCGGGCGTCTTGTCGCCCGCCTGCAGGACCATTTGTCGGCGCATGCCCGGACAGTCGGGCGGGCAGAGGGCGATTGCCTGTCCGGCATGCTGCTGATCGCCAAAGGCGACCAGGCGGGTCTTTCCCTCCTGCGGCGCGGCATCGACAAACTGACGGAGGTGAGGTTCCGGCTGCGGCACCCCTATCACCTGGCGACCCTGGCCCAGGGGCTGCAGGCCGGCGGCCAGGCGGCCGCGGCGCGCGCGATGATCGAGCAGGCCCTCGACTGGTGCGAACTCAGCGACGAACGCTGGTGCATGGCAGAGCTCCTGCGCGTGCGCGGCCACTTCCTCGAGGCCGAGGGAACTGAAGCGGCGATCGAGTTGGCCGAGGGCAATTACCGGCACAGCCTCGCCTGGGCGCAGCGCCAGGGTGCCCTGTCATGGGAACTGCGCACGACCATCGACCTGGCGCAGCTCCTGCGGCGTCGAGGATCGATTGCGGACGCCGAACGCCTGCTGACCTCGGTCTACGATCGCTTCACCGAAGGCTTCGACACGCGGGACCTCAGGGCCGCGCGCGCCGTGATCGAGGAACTTCGGCGCGGCTGAACCGAACGATCATGCTGCCCGCGGCCGGTTGCGCGGCAGGGTGACGAGCGGCCAGGGGTCGGGGAACTGGCCGACGGGGCAGTCGATCAGGAGGGGCGCGCCCTTGGCGATGCCGCGTGCGATGGCGGCGCCCAGTTCGTCGGGCGACCCGACGCGCACGGCGTCGATGCCGAAGCTCTCGGCCAGCTTCACGAAGTCGGGATTGCGCAACTCGGTGGCGATGGTGCGGTTGTTGAACGACTGCTGCTGGATGCGCCGCACATTGCCGAAGGCGCCGTCGCTGAACACGACCGCCACGACGCCGATCCCGTGCTGGGCAGCCGTCGCCATTTCCATCGCGGTGAACATGAAGCCGCCGTCGCCGCTGATCGACACGACCGCCGTGTCGGGCCTGGCGACCTTGGCCCCGAGCGACGTGGCGTAGCCCCAGCCCAAAGTCCCCTGGTAGCCCGGCGACAGGAAGGTGCGCGGCCCGTAGCTCGGCCAGGCGAAGCGGGCGGCGTAGCCGATCTGGGTCAGCTCATCGACCAGGATGCCGTCGTCGGGAAGCGCCTTGCGGATCGCCTCGAGATAGGCGATCTGCGGCGCCAGGGTCTCGTGGATCTTCTTCGTGGCCGCCGCCTTGATCCGGGCGACACGGTCGGCCCGGCTGCTGTGCTTTCGGGCGTGCTTTTCCAGGCGATCGGCCAGCACCTTCAGGGTCGCGGTGGCATCGCCCACGATGCCGATCTCGGGCTTGCGATGGCGGTCGAGTTCCTCGCTGTCGGCGTCGATGCGGATAATCTTCAACGTGTCGTCGAGACCCCAGTTCTGCTGCTGCGGCTGCAGGCGCGTACCGACCGCGAGCACGACGTCGGCCTCGCCCCAGAAGAGGTATCCGGCCGGCGCGGTGATCGAGAGGCGATGCCGCCCGTCGATCACGCCCTGGCCCATGCGGCCGGTCATCACCGGCGCGTCGAGCAGCTCGGCGATGCGCTGGACGTACTCGCCCGCGCCTTGGGCGCCGCCCCCGACCACGATCATCGGATGCGCGGCGCCGCCCAGCAGCTTGGCGGCGCGCTCGACGGCGTCCTCGTCGACCGGGCAGGGATCGGCCACGGCCGCCGTGCCGATCAGCTCGACCGGCGCGCGCCTCGCCCAGGTGTCCATGGCGCATTCGAGCGCGACGGGGCGCTGGCGTCCCGAGAGGAGGCGGCGGAAGGCTTCGTTCACCAGGCCGGGCGCGGCGCCGGGCGAGGGGATGCGGTCGGCCCATTTGGTGAGGCCGCGCATGATGGCGAGCTGGTCGGGCAATTCGTGCAGCAGGCCGACATTGCGGCCGATCATCGACTGCTGGATCTGGCCGGTCAGCGCCAGCACCGGCGCGTTGACGGCGTAGGCCGTCGCCAGTGCCGCCGTCGTGTTGAGGAAGCCGGGGCCGGGCACGACCACGTAGGCCGAAGGCTTGCCGGTCGCCATCGCATGGCCCAGCGCCATGTAGGCGCAGGCCTGCTCGTGGCGCGCATGGATCGGCCGGATCGCGTTGGTGCGGTCGTAGAGCGCGTCGAAGAACGGGTCGTTCTGGACGCCGGGAAGGCAGAACAGGGTGTCGATGCCGTTCACTTCCAGCATCGACAGGACGGTCTGGGCGGTATTGAGGGTCTGCATGACCCTCAGTCTACACGTCTGTGACAGGGTGCGCGCTAGTCGACGCGGGCGCCCGAGGCCTTGATGATTGGCGCGAGGCGAGCCTCTTCGGCATCACGGAAGGCCATGGTGTCGGCCGGCGAACGCCAGATGGCGATCGAGGCCTGCTCGAAGAACTTGGCCTTGAGGTCCTGGCTCTCCAGCGCCTTCTTCGAGAGTTCCGACAGCCGCGCGACCACGTCGGGCGGCAGCTTCGCGGGTCCGGTGAGCGTGGTCCACGAGCTGATGTCGAAGCCGGGCAGGGTCTCGGCAATGGCGGGCACGTCGGGCACGACGGGGCTGCGCTGCGCCGACGTGACGCCGAGCGCCCGCACCTTGCCGGGACGCGACTGGGCCAGTGCGCCGGGGATGTTGTCGAAGATCATCTGGATCTGCCCGGCCAGCAGGTCCTGCATCGCCGGGGCGGCACCGCGATACGGGACATGGACCATGTCGACCTTGGCCATGATCTTGAACAGCTCGCCGCAGAGATGGAGCGTCGTGCCCGACCCGGCGGAACCGTAGGAATACTTGCCGGGGTTCTTGCGCAGCAGCTCGATCAGCTCCGCCACCGTCTTCACCGGCAGGTCGAGATTGACCACCAGCATGTTGGGCAACTGCCACATCGTCGTGATGAACGTGAAGTCGGTCTTCGCGTTGAACGGCAGCTTGGCATAGAGGGTGGGCGAGATCGCGTGGGTGGCAATGCCGCCCAGGCCCAGCGTATAGCCATCGGGTGCCGACTGGGCGAGCGCATCCACGCCGACATTGCCGCCGGAGCCGCCCTTGTTCTCGACGATCCACTGCTGGCCGCTGAGTTCGGACATCTTGGCGCAGAACATGCGCGACAGTGTGTCGGTCGCGCCGCCGGCGGGGTACGGGTTGATGTAGCGTACGGATTTGTTGGGATAAGTGCCCTGCGCGGAGACGATTGCCGGGGCGGCGAGGGTGGTCGCGGCGATTCCGCCCACGACCGTACGGCGTCCGATCGGACGCATGTTGCTCGTCATTCTTATGGTTCCTCCCTTTACTGACGCAGGGAGGGTGCCAAAAACGATGACCGCCGTCGATGGCGAAGCCGAATTCCCGGCCAATGTGACCTGATTTGGGCGCGGCTGGCCTTGCCACTGCCCTTCAAATGGCTGAAAAGTCTCGCCATTGGGTACTTTCGCCTGTGGAGTGCAAATGGCTTTGGGGGCTGTCTGCGCTGGCAAGAGGATGGATATGTGGGGTTTTGAGCGTTGGGCCGCGGTGCGTCTCGTCGCGCGTAGTGTTTCCTTGAGCGCCGTCCTGGGCGCGCTGTGTTCCGTTGCCGCTCCGAATGTGCTTGCCCAGCCGAAGGCAGCCACACAGCCACCGGTCCAGCCGAAGACCCAGCAGCAGCCCGCGAAGAAGCCCGGCCAGCCGCCAGAGGCGGACGTGTGTTACGGCGCTACCGGCGCCGATGCGCCGACGAAGGTGGCGGCCTGCACCGAAGTGATCGACAAGGGACTCCTCTCGGGCGGTGCCCTGGCGCTGGCCTACCTCCACCGGGGCCTGTCGGAGAGCGGCCCGGACAGCGACAAGCGCTCCAAGGCCGACTTCCGGACCGCGGTCCGCATGTACAACGACGCGATCATGGCGCAACCGCTCAACCCGCACCTCTACATCCAGCGCGGCGTCGTCCATCAGACGATCGGCGAGGCCGATCGCGCGATCATCGACTACAGCGATGCCATCCGGCTCGCGCCGCGCGATACGCTGCCGCTGATCAACCGCGGCGTCGTGCTCTACACGCGCAAGGACAACAACGAGGGCGCGATCGCCGACTTCAATGCGGCGCTCAAGATCAACTCGAAGGAGATCAGCGCCTGGACCAATCGAGGCATCGTCTATCGCAAGAAGGGCGACGTGAATCAGGCGATCTCCGACTTCACGACGGCAATCAAGATCCTGCCGGACAAGATCGAGCCGGTGTCCCTCACCCAGGTACCCGATTCGGTCACCAGCCAGCTTGCCCGGACGCCCCAGCAAGAGGCCAACCGGATTGCGCTGCAGGCCGCCTTCGTGCATTTCCAGCGCGGCCTCGCCTGGTACGACAAGAGCGACTACGACAAGGCGATTGCCGACTTCACCGAGTCGATCCGCCTCAATCCCCGGGATGCATCGCCCTGGGTCGGCCGCGGCGCGGCTTACATGTACAAGAACGACCTTAAGCAGGCGATCGCCGACTTCACCGAGGGCATCAAGCTGAAGCCCGGCCAGGCCTTCGCCCACATGCAGCGTGGCGTCGCCTATCATCGGATCGGCGACGCCGACAACGCGCTCATGGACTACACGATCGCCCATGAACTGACACCGAAGGATCCCAGCCCGCTGGTCAACCGGGGGATCGTCCAATACACGAAGAAGGGCAGGTTCGAAGAGGCCGTCGCCGACTTCGATCAGGCCCTCAAGCTCAACCCGAAGGAAGTCAACGCGCTGATCAACCGCGGCGTGACATGGCGGCAGAGGAACGACCCCGACCGTGCCATCGTCGACTTCACCGAGGCGGTGCGGCTCGGCCTGCAGACGTCGGACATCCTCAGGCTCACGCGGAAGGCCAAGGACGGCAAGAAGGATCCGGCGGCTTCGCAGACGGCCGACCAGGTGGCCAATGCCTACTACCAGCGCGGTATGGCCCTGATCGACAAGCAGGAATACGAGGCCGCCGTGAAGGACTTCGAATCGGCGCTGGAGATCAACGAGAACGAGCCGCGCGCCTATCTCGGCCGCGGTGCCGCCCACCTCAAGATGGACAAGACGAAGGAGGCCGTTGCCGACCTCGACCGCGCCATCATGCTCGCGCCGGGCATGGCCTTCGCCTATTTTGAGCGCGGCGCCGCGTACCACCGCGTCGACGATTACGACAACGCCATCTCGGATTACACGTCGTCGATCGCGATCGATCCCAAGGAGCCGCTGGCCTACATCAACCGCGGCATGGCGCTGATCTTCAAGGACAAGGTCGACGACGCGATCAACGATTTCGACGCGGCGCTGAAGATCAGTCCCGACGACATCAACGCGCTGATCCAGCGTGGATTTGCCTACGGGCTCAAAAAGGATTTCCCACGCGCGCTGGCCGACATCGAAGATGCGCTGCGCTTGTCGCCCGGCAATCCCGCCGCGCTGTACTATCGCGCGCAGGTCATGGGCTTCCGCGGCGATGCCGGCCGCGCGATCGAGGACTACAGCGAGGCGTTGCGCACCGACCTGAAGAATCCGCGTATCTACGCCAGCCGCGCCAATCTCTACAGCAACCTCGGTGAGTACGACGATGCGATCGACGACCTGAACAATGCTATCCGTCTGAGGCCGCGCGATGCGAATCTGTACCTCAACCGCGGCATCGCCCATTTCAACAAGGG
>JAESFK010000580.1_pt1 | contig 16919 bp, 11 predicted proteins | sample 9269391 | NCBI WGS metagenome assembly JAESFK01 (sample SAMN14506231, study PRJNA617097) | algae metagenome | isolation source: Drouetiella hepatica UHER 2000/2452 and co-occurring heterotrophs from... | place: Slovakia: Slovak Paradise National Park, Hrabusice, Kosice Region | collected 2000-01-01
ATGTATGGACGAGCCAATTTAGACTTACTGAGCAAACGCTTTATCCTTACTCCACAGGCCGTACCTGTAGAGTAACAAACCTTCTGAAAAAGGATTTCAGGATCACCAAAAGTTGGGAAGAGCCTTATCAAAGTGACATCAAAAAAATTCGCATCGGGCAACAGGCGCTGATTACAGGTGAACCTTTCTCTGAAGAACTGCGCGGCACAGTCGAGGAAATTGGGCTGCAAGTGAGTCAGCAGGAGATCTTCAATAATCAACCGGGCGAGAATCTGGATCAGCGGGTAGTTAAAGTCAGAATTCGGTTGAATGCAGCCAGCAGCGATCAAGTTTCAGGATTGACAAATTTACAGGTGCAGGTCGCCATTCAACCCTAGATGCTCAGATTCTCGCTGATAACTAATCAGTTGACTCACACCTTTCCGTAACAGAGCAAAGAAGATGGTGCAGACATTGTACACAACAAACCTAGAGAGACTTTCAAGCTGTGAAATGGAAGTTCTCAAGTTACTGGTTGAAGGACAAAGTAACCCTGAAATTGCTGGGGTGTTGTATGTCAGTCCCAATACTGTCAAAACGCACGTCAGAAGTATTTTGAGCAAATTTGGAGTCGATAATCGCGTTCAAGCGGTTGTTGTTGCTCTCCGTCATGGTTTAGTTTAAAGCGTGGAAAAGAGTCACCTATGTTTCGTAACCTATTTCGCAAAACACCCCTAGCATGGTTTCAGCTAAAACGGGAAAAAAACCGTCTTGCAGTGGCTTTAGCAGGGATTGCCTTCGCCGATATTTTGATGTTTTTTCAACTGGGATTGCTGGATGCCCTGTTTGAGTCTGTCGTAAAACCCTACACCTCGCTGCAAGGGGATCTATTTCTGATTAACCCGTTGTTTGAGAGCTTAAATGTGGTCAGAAGCTTTCCCAGAAAGCAACTTTATCAAGCGGCAGGAGCTAAAGAAGTTGAATCGATTAACTATCTCTATGTGGGTCAGGGCGAGTGGCGGAATGCTCAAACCCGAACGAATCAGCCCACAATGGTCTTTGCTATTAATCCCCATAACTCAGCGATCACGCTGTCAGATGTACAAGCACACCAGAATGAACTGAAGTTGCTGAACCGAATGCTCTACGATCGCGCTGGTGCAGAACATTTTTTTGGCAATGTCGTTCAAGAACTTCAGCAGTCTGGCTCGGTGCCAATTCAATTTAATAACTTTCAAGTCGAGGTAGTTGGAACGTTTGTCATGGGAGCATCATTCGCTGCCAATGGAAATGTCATTACTAGCCATTCAACCTTCCTCCGGCTCTTTCCAACCCGCAAGCCCAATGAAATTGATATTGGAGTCATCCAGTTGAAACCGGGCACCGATGTTAAGCAAGTTCAAGCCGCGATGCAATCGGAGCTTAAAAGCGTGCTGATCCTGACGCATGAAGAGTTTATGGCACACGAAAAGAAATACTGGGAAGCCACCAGCCCGATCGGAATTTTGTTTGGCTTTGGCGCAGTCATTGGTTTTATCGTTGGCACCATTATCGTCTATCAAATTCTCTATTCCGATGTATCAGACCATCTGCCAGAATATGCCACGTTAAAAGCAATGGGCTACAGCGACGGTTACTTGGTTGGCGTACTCATCCAGGAAGCGTTGATTATGGCAGTTCTAGGATTCATTCCAGGATTTGTCATTTCGATCGGGCTGTATTCCGTCGCTGCCGCTGCAACTTTTCTACCGATTGGTATGACAATCAGCCGCGCACTGCTTGTGTTGACGTTAACGATTGTCATGTGTGCAGCATCAGGAGGAATTGCAATGCGTAAACTGCAATCTGCTGATCCGGCTGATATTTTCTAGTTCTTACCTGGTGTAATCAGATGCCATCCTTGCTTGCTTATCTTGTTGCGATCGCGGCACTAGACAGCCTCAACCCCACTACTACAGCAATCCAAATTTATCTGCTCAGTACGCCCAAGCCAGTTCCTCGCTCAGTTTCATTTATTACGGGAGTGTTTATCACCTATTGGACAGCTGGATTGGCAGTGACACTTGGAGCAAGTCAGTTGACCATCAATTTACCAGGTCTGCCACCTTTACTGATGTACACGTTGCAACTGATCATTGGCATCGTTCTACTCTTGGTAGGTTGGAACCTTAACAAGTTTGCTGGTGATTCCCAAGAAGCTAAACGCCCTGCTCAATTAACGATCGCTCAAACCTTTCTATTTGGCAGCGCTGCAACGCTTTGGGACTTCCCGACAGCGTTGCCTTACCTGGCAGCGATCGAGCGAATTGTGCGATCGCAGTTTGATCTCTTCACCACAATGGGTATTCTAGCAATCTACAACATAATCTTCGTTCTACCGCTGATTGTGCTATTGGGACTCTATATCTATCTAGGCGAACACAGCACTAGTTTAATGCATAGGTTTAACCGATCAATTCAGAAGTGGGGACCCAGAATATTACGAGTTTTGCTGATTGGATTAGGTATCCTCCTAATTGCAGACTGTATTGCTTTTGCTCTAGGTCATCCAATTTTTTGATTGCTTACTCACATACAAGAACAAATGCAATGATTCAAACTTGGCAGTCAGATCAATCTCACTCAACAGCAGCAGAACCAGTTATTTCTGCTCGGCAGCTTAATCACTACTTTGGCAGTGGCGAACTCCGCAAACAAGCCTTATTTGACATCAATTTAGATATTTACGCAGGCGAAATCATTATCATGACGGGTCCCTCTGGCTCTGGCAAAACTACCCTGCTAACGCTAATGGGCGGATTGCGATCGGCTCAAGAAGGCAGCCTCAAGATTCTCGGTCAAGAATTACATGATGCCAGCAAACAACAATTGACTCAACTTCGTTGCAACATTGGCTATATTTTTCAGGCACATAATCTATTGACCTTTCTGACTGCCAAACAAAATGTGCGGATGTCCCTAGAACTGCATGAGGAAATGTTCGATCGCGACATTGATGGAATGAGCGTTGCCATGCTGAACGCAGTAGGGCTGCAACAACGGGTAGACTATTATGCCGATAGCCTGTCGGGCGGGCAAAAACAGCGAGTCGCGATCGCCCGTGCCTTAGTGAGTCAACCCAAGATCGTTTTAGCTGATGAACCAACAGCAGCACTTGATAAAAAGTCAGGTCGCGATGCTGTAGAGATTATGCAAAAACTTGCTAAAGAACAGGGTTGCACTATCTTATTAGTTACACACGACAATCGTATTTTAGACATCGCCGATCGCATTGTCTACATGGAAGATGGTCGCTTGGCGGATAACCCGGAGACTACGATCGCGGACTAGAATCTACCTTGCCAAGATGGTTTGTGGTGGATTGCCAAAAATCAGTTCAGACGTTTGAATGTACCAAACTAACTGAATGAGTCAATGTGATGTATCAAAAATCTAGTCCATGCTTCCAGCTAAAATATCCCTGTATTAGGGACGAATTCCAGCTAAAATATCCCTGCATTAGGGACGAATTGCTCAGAGTATTTCAGCAGATAGTAGATGCAGAAGCTCAACGCCAGGATTGGGTCAGGCAGAAAGCGTTACCTCGATCGGATACTAATCGCTTAAGCGCATTACTTGGGGTCGAGCCGAGATACGTGTAATTTAGTGCCACGGATCTTGAAAACGCTCACTGTGTCTGCATTCTAGCCATCAACTCCTCTAGCAACTAATATCTTGGCTAGTTGCTCGGCAAGGCAACTGCTCCGACAAATGAGATTAGAGTAAAATCCGGTCTACGCGCGGGTTTGGAAAACTTATACTTGTTCTTAGCCTTGTTGTCAGTCTCATGAGATTTCGCCATCCTGGCATACTACGGACTGTGGTTTGAGTCCAAGTTCAGTCCACCTGGATTTGAGACGGTAAATCTCATCACAAGACAGCAGCAGTCGCGTTGCTGGAGAACGATAAACTGGAACCACGCTTGAACGAGGTTTCACTTCTGTCTGTATGACTGCAATTGAACGCACTGCTTATCCCCGCTTCAAGCAGCAGCCCACTGGTAGCGAACTGGCCGAATTTTATACTCCAACCCCCGATGAGATGGCATTTGCCCAGTCCCAATCGGTCAGTAAAATTGGGCGATTGCGAATTTTAGTTCTACTGAAGTCGCTCCAACGCTTAGGCTATTTTCCCCATTCCGAGTTTGTGCCAACGCCAGTGATTCAGTATTTGCGGTCTCATCTGAAACTACCGTCTACAATCTCAGCTATTCCACCACTTCGCACTCGTCGTCGTTATCAGCAAGCGATTCGGACTTATCTGAACATCAAACCCTATGATGGGGTTGCCCAACAGCTCGTCGCTGCTGCGATTGTTAAAGCCGCTGAAGTCATGGATCATCCTGCTGATTTAATCAATGTGTCCATTGAGGAATTGGTCAAACAACGCTATGAACTCCCTGCTTTCAGTACCCTAGATCGCTTAGCCAGCAACATTCGTTCGATTACCAATACTCGGTTGTTTGCACGCGTCTCTGACCATTTATCGTCTGCCGAGCGCACTTATCTGGATCAATTGCTTTTGCCTGCAACTTCAGAAACACAAGCGACTCTCAATTTGCTCAAAGCTCCTGCCAAAAGTGCCACATTATCGCATATGCAGCAGTTGCAAATTAAATTTGACCAATTGATGTCATTTGGCGATGCTCAGCGGCTGTTAGTAGATATCGCACCCAGTAAAGTCAAATCTTTTGCCGCACAAGCCAAAATCCTGGATGTGACGGAACTCGGAGATGTGAAGCCTGCCAAGCGCCGGACACTGCTGTTGTGCTTGCTCTACCAGGCACAGGTCAAAACCCGCGACCACCTTGTGGAGATGTTTCTCAAACGAATGCGAAAGTTGCATCATCGAGCCAAAGCCCGGTTGGTCGAACTGCGAGACCGTCACCGTGCTCAAACAGAAGCACTCTTGAAAGTCTTTGCCGATGTCTTGGCCGTTTCCAGTGCGCCCCAAGACTCTGCTAGCTTGGGTGAACAAGTCCAGCTCGTTCTCAGTCTCAATGGTGGTGCAGAAGCACTCTTAGAGCAGTGTGAAGAGATCGCTGCTTACAACAGCGACAATTACTTGCCTTTGCTGTGGCGGTTTTACAGTCGCTACCGCAAACTTCTCTTTACGCTAGTTCGTTCTCTTGACATTCGTTCCACAACTCAAGATCAGTCCTTGGTAGAAGTATTAGCGTTTGTGCTAGAACATGAGCACCGCCGGGTTCAGTGGCTGCCTGCTCAAACCCTTGATCTCAGTTTTGCCAGCGATCAATGGCGGCGCTTAGTGATCGTCAAAGAAGATGACACGGAAGTTGTGGTGCGTCAACAGCTAGAAATTTGTATCTTTACCTATCTAGCTGCTGAACTGAGGACAGGCGATGTCTGCGTCATTGGCTCAGAGTCGTATGCTGATTTTGGCGAACAACTGCTGAGTTGGCAGGAGTGTCAACCTCAGCTAGCGTCCTTCTGTCAGGAATTGGGAATTCCCTCTGAACCCGATGAATTTATCACACACTTGACCACTTGGCTGACTCAAACAGCAGTGGCAGTGGATCAGATTTGCAAAGACGGAACACAGGTGACTTTCTCACAGGAAGGAGAACCAGTACTCAAGCGAATCCTAGCACTGCCTCAACCTCCTGGAGCGGCAGAATTGGAAGCGTTGATCCACCAGCGATTACCAGAACGTAGCCTTCTCGATATTCTTGCCAATGTTGAGCACTGGCTGCATTGGACAAGGCACTTTGGTCCAGAATCTGGATCTGAACCCAAACTGAATGACCCGTTAGAACGCTACATTCTGACGGTCTTTGGCTTGGGATGTAACCTGGGTCCCAATCAGACTGCTCGGCACACCAAGGGACGAGTTATTTCTCATCAGTTGTCCTATGTTCATCGTCGTCATATTAATGCCAAAAAGCTGCAAGCGGCGATGACCGATATGATCAATGCCTACTCTCGGCTCAGCTTACCGAAAGTCTGGGGCACGGGAAAACGGGCGGCAGCAGATGGCTGCAAGTTTGAGACCTATGAGAACAATTTGTTGTCAGAATACCACATTCGCTATGGCGGCAATGGTGGCATAGCCTATCACCACGTCTCGGATACCTACATTGCCCTCTTCACTCATTTCATTGCCTGTGGTGTCTGGGAAGCCGTCTACATTCTGGACGGACTGCTCAAAAACACGTCTAATATCCAGCCTGATACCCTTCATGCCGATACGCAGGGACAATCTGCTCCGGTCTTTGGATTGGCTTATTTGTTGGGGATTCAGTTGATGCCACGCATTCGCAACTGGAAAGAGTACACCTTCTTCCGTCCAGATCAAGAGGCGGTTTATGAATACATTGAGCCGCTTTTCAAAGGCGTTGTGGATTGGCAGTTGATCCGAACGCATTGGCAGGACTTGATGCGAGTGGTACTGTCGATTCAAGCCGGTAAATTAATGCCGTCCACAATCCTACGTAAACTTAGCAGCTACAGCCGCAAGAACAAGCTCTACCAGGCATTTCGAGAATTAGGACAGGTGGTGCGAACGGTGTTTCTGTTGCAGTATATCTCTAAGCGAGATTTGCGACAGCAGATTACCGCTTGCACGAACGTTGTAGAAGGATTTAATCAGTTCCTCAGTTGGATGTTTTTTGGTAAAGACGGCATCATCACTGAGAACGATCCAGAGGAGCAAGAGAAGCGGCTCAAGTATTTAGATGTAGTCTCTTCTGCGGTCATTCTCCAAAATGCGGTGGACATTTCTTGGGTGGTGCAAACTTTGAGCGCAGAAGGTTATCCAGTAGACCGAGAGGCGCTAGCGGTACTGAGTCCCTACATGACGAAGCATTTGAAGCGATTCGGGGATTATGTGCTGGATTTGCAGAATATTCCACAACCGTTAGAATCGGCTATAAATCTGCCTGTAGAGATCGGTGAAAGCTAGACTGAGCAATGCTTCTCAAGATCCGTGGCACTATTTTACACGTATCTCGGCTCGACCCCTACAAAAGCTGCTCTAAAATTGTCGGGTCTTGAATCTCTTTGTCTCGCGCCAGCAGCAGCACTTTAGAGACGACTTCAGCGGTTTTGGGGTCATTATCAACGAAGGGCAGAAAGAGTCTGCCGCGATGTTGGGAGTGAACGGGCACGATGCAGAGTGCGCCGCCTGGTTGACGATGGACGATCGCACTGCCCAAATGCACGGAATAACTGCCCAACTGTCCTTCAATCAGTGCATGGGCTTTTTGCAGTTGAACATTGTGCAGCTTCAGCAGGCGACAGGTTTCGCGTACCAGTGCCGATCGCATTTCGACGGTAGAAGCGGTCGCCTCTGGATCAACACCGCCTTGATGTGCCACACTCACTACTAGATCGAGATCGCGCATGACTTCGCTAAACAGGCGTGGCGGGATTTCGTGGAGCGGCAGTGCTTTCCAGTCTTCGCGGCGATGGAATCGGACACTGGCGATCGTCAGCCCTTCGACTTCCAGAGGCGTGTAAAAGCCGTTGAGAAACTCTACCGCAGCGATCAACCCTTCCGTGTGAAAGGTGCGCCTCACGCCTTCTTCGGGGGCAGCGATCCAGCCGCGCTGTCCCCATAGTGCCAACGCCTGCTTCGGGTTGACCTGATGCCCTTCATAGCGACGACAGGCGGAATCGGTCTGTTCGGCAGCGGTGGGCAGGTAGAGTTCGCGAAAGATTTGCTTGAAGGGCTGGATGCGATCGCCATTAAAACAATCCTGTTGCCACAAATGCCATTCTTGCGTTAGCAGCAAGTCGTGGGGATGGGCAATCCGGAGTTCACTAGATTGGATTGGCGTGACAACGTTGCTGTGATTTTGCAGGGCGGTTCCTTGCTCAACGAGATAGCCGCTTTCCTGATCGCCCATCAACACTAACTGACTCAGCATGGGAAACAGCACAGGATGTTTTGCCAGTTGCAGCAATTCGGGTGCCGTGAAGCGATCGCCGCGACACATGGCTTGTTCCAACGAGAGCCGGATGCGGGAGGTTTGCTGGGTAATCTCTTGCTTACGAGCGGTCAATAGCTGAATTTCAGGCTGCTTTTTGAGCTTGGCGGGAACGGCTTTCAGCGGTTTGCCCGCTTTCGTCACCGTGATTTCTGGGTTGCCCTCGGTGGTAATCGCCAGACTGACGCTGACCGCATCAATGGTCACGACCTGCGCCTGCCCGACCAAATCGGCGATTGCCTCCGCTTCCATTGCCCACTGAAGCCGCTGGGGATCAACGAAGCCAGCCGTCCGCGCCAGGTTTTCCATGCCGATTGTAACGGCTAATTTTTCACTTGCCTGTCGCTGGGAGCCGAACTTCTTGCTGGTGCGAAGAAAGTCTTGCAGGAGGCGATAGCGATCAAGAATATCCCGATCACGTGGTTTACCTTTTGCCAATGGCAGCAGCCCCAACGCTCGGACAGAATCCTGATGGCGTTTTTGGGTAATGCGATCGCGCAAACTCTCCGCTTCCAGATTGCCCAACATGGCATCGGCAAAGAGTTTGGCGCGTTGGTGTCCGGCTCCGCTGGAGGCGTATTGCGCCGCTTCATAAAGTTGCTGCCAGCGATCGGCTTGCAAGGTTTTGTAGAGGCAATGAAACCAGGCGACATCTACCGCGCCATCAACCAGACTGGCAGCCGGAAGGGGCGTACGTTCGCTGATTTGCGCCACCCAGGTTTCGCGAACATCAGCTTCGACCGTCCAGCCAGTATCTTTGGTATGGGCGTGAAACCACCAAACGGCTTCGGCAAACCCATCCCAGCCGAGCGCCTGTTCGATGTAGCTGACCCATTGCGGCGCGTAGAAGGCAAACTGAATCAGGTTTTCTGGCTTGATGTTGGCAGACTGGACGCGCAGCGCAAACTCAGCCGGGGTGTCGTCTGCGGCAGGAAAGCTAATCCGCATCAAATGACTGAACACTGAGGCTTTACTGAGACTGTTGTACGAGTAGTGGCGCACTAGCTTGTTGTGGTCAAACCCTTGAAGCAGTTGAATGACCGTGGACATTCCCGCGATCGACTTCAAGGCACGAGCGGCATTCGAGGCGGCGGTTGGGAGATCGCCCCGTTGCAGTTCGATCGCCAGAATGCGCTGTCTGGCACGATCGCCCAGTTCTAGCAAGAAGGGATAGTTCGCGTAACCCTCAGCCACATTGCGGCGCGTCAGGTGCGACAGATCTTGAAACGAGGTTCTGAGATTGGCTTTTGCCTCTGCCGTTCCAGACGTTTGGTCGCTTTCCGTTTGATTGCTTTCAACCGGGAGTGCCTCCGCACCCAGCAGGTAAAACATCACGTCGGACTCATTTGCGCCCCCCGCTTGATAGGCGTTGAAGACATCCCAGAGCGTTGTCGTATCCCGATGCCCACGATATATAGGCAGAGTGCGATCGATCCATTGCACCAGATGCCACCAGCGAATGTGCTGATCGGCATCCGCTAGGGCTTGATACGAGCGGGCAAACGTAATCCAATTGCCCACAAAATTACTGACCTGCGATCGCACACCCCAATAGCCAGAGTCATGCCACTGCGGATCAGAGTGGAGTTCAGCGAGGGGAATAGTGTTGAGAATTTCACCGATCGCATCGAGCAAGAACGCGACAATGTGATCAGGCGGATGCAGGTACAGGAGCCAGCGAATCACGCTGTCAATCTGTTGGGGATAGCGCAGGGATTGCATCGTTTGCCCTGTGAGTGCTTGCAGATCAGTAACGACTCGATCGATCCGGTTGGGCTGAGCTGATTCACGCGATACCACTTTTGACCCAAACGAATCAGCACGGTAATCGAAGCGTGGGACGATCGCCCGCAGCAGTTCCAACCCATCAGCATCACGAAAGGCATCCGTGCGATTTTCCCACCAGTTTTCCCACACATCACTCAACGGCAAGCGCGCCAAATTTTCATCCGATGACAAGCGAAAATCAACGCGAGGAAATTTCCAGGAGAGATTGCCTAACAATTCTTCTGATTCGCCGTTCCAGTCGATTTTAACGGGCGTTTGGCAATGGTCGTGGATCAGCTCATCCAGCGCTAACAAACAGCTCACGGCAGGAAGCGTTACCACCTGCGTTGCTGCCAAGACCTGTGGAGGGGCGATCGGAGTGAGGTCGTCAAGCTTGACCAAACCCAACGCATCCGTCAGCGTGGCTTCGGTTTCGGTTTGCAAAATGCCGTTGAGCAACTGCGTTTCGGTAACGGTGAGTTTTGGGCGTTTGGCTTGGTAGGCGGTTGCGAGACTCCGGGCGCGATCGAGCAAGCGATCTTGCTGCACCAGTTCTCGCAGGAGTTCCAGCCCTGCCTGTCGTTGAGGGGCTTGTTTGGCTTCCACCAGGCGTTGTGCCGACGCGATCGCCGCTTCATCCGGTTGCTTGAGCAATAAGCCCAAAATGCCTCGTCGCAGATCGCTTGCCTTGCGTGTCAACAATTGTTCGAGCTGAATGCCTTCTTCAACGGCGATCGTGCCATGCTGTTGCAAAAGCTGCATCACCTGTTCGCGCACCCAACTGCTGGCATCGCCCACCAGATCAAACATCACGGCGCGAATCTCGCTGTCCCAGGGCTTGATTTCTGCCAACAGTCTGGCAACGCGACTGCGACCAGAGGCATCAAGATAGGGCAGATAGGGAATTAACTGCTTAGGCGATCGCTGCCCCAAATTTTGCACCAGTGCCGACGCGACTAAGTTCTGGCTGGGTTCAAGCTTGATCCACCCCCAAACCAACGACAGCGCCTTTGGTTTAGCGGGAAAGTGGGGTAAAACCTGCTCCAGTCGCTCAAAGGCATCCGAATCGTTTTGAATCGTTGGATCGCCACTGTAAGAGAGGGCTTGCACCGCACAGGTCGCAACTCCCAAATCGCGATCGCCCACCGCAGGCAGCAGCAGCGATCTGGCAGGTGTGCTGTCTAACTGAGCCAGAAAATGCACAGCGACAAACCGATGCGTTGATTGGGGATGGTCGAGCAATGGCACGGCACGGGCGATCGCGGCAATGGCATCCTCAAAGCCAACGGCCCACAGCGCCAGATAAACGGTTTTGGGATCGTCACTGTGCAGTGCAGCCGCTTGAGCATCAGGTTCCAGTAGTTCTAAAATTTGACTCAGCATTTGCTTGGCAAGTTTTTCGTTGAGTGCCTCCAGCCCAAAGCCAAACCAGACATCAAGGGCGCGAATAGTGGCACTGAAGCGAGTCAGATTTTGCTCGACGATCAGCCGTACCATGCGCCGAAAGGCGATCGGATGTGCCTCGTCGATTGTCTCTAAAATGGTTTGCCGCAGCCCTTCTTGCCGTTGTGCCGCCAGCAGTAAGCGTTCGATGAAGTCCCAACCATCTTCCCGGTTGGCAACCAGTAAGGCGCGGGTGACGTGTCGCCCCATTGCCCCAATCTCATGATTGCCATTGGCTGAGGCGATCAGGCTATCGAAGATTGCTTGTCCCAGTGCATCATTCTGATTAATCGCCGCTGCAAACAAAATGCCCAGCACATCGGCCGCATAGTAACTCAGGTAAGGTGTCCAGGCAGCGAACCACTCCAAATCCTGGTCGTAGCCTTCCACAACGCCAATGAGTTGCTGAAGCCAACTGCGTCGTCTGTCTGCGCTTAACTCTGGATGTGCCGGACTGCGAAACGATCGCCGACTGTAGCCCGTTTGATAGGGCAATTGCGCGATTAGTTGCCATGCGGCTTCCACAATCGGCGCAAACTTAGGAAAGATGACGCTGAGAATTTGGAGCCGATCGCTGGGTGTCAGTGCATCGAGTTCACGAAACGATCGCTCCTGCACCTGATACGACTCGGACGTGTCTAACCGTTTAGCGTTGTCGCCATAGCCTAAAATGCCATAGCTGATCGCTTGCAATGGTTGGGGGAGACTGCCCATGCGTTGAAGGCGCTGCGATCGCCAATCAGCCGTATGGACAAGAAGCAATTGAGCCTGTGCAACTTCGCGGTTCAGCATCGTTTCATCCTTTAACGACCAGCTTTTGCTAGCTTACCCACCCACCAACGGCACCAATCGCAAGAACAACAGTTCCGAATGCGGCTGCAAGGTTACAACGTCGTCTAACGCTTCCTGCTGCTGCTCGTCCAAAAACACAAAATACAAACCATCGGCAAACGCCTGTAATGCAGTTTCGATCGCCTCTTCCGTTTCAACCGCCTGCTCTAGAGCGCTGCCACCGGACTCCACCTTTCCTTGCTCAACACCCAGGCTAATTTGGTCAGGACTGAGCACCTGTAGCAAGCGGCGTTGGCGTTGGCGATCGGTAAAACCTGCAACTTCTGCCAGCACGATTTGAGTCAACAAGTCTCGCAGCGTCAACGGACTCTGCTCTCCGCGCTCTGGCAAACGCAGTTCCCAATTGGCAAAGACGGGCTGCGTCTTACCCATCACTTTTCCCGAAACGGTGAGTGCAGAAGCCATAGCGCTGTGTTGGATGCTTGAATGTTTGCTGCTTAAGCTCAATCGCTCTGTTTGCAAAAACGCTGTCTATCAAAAGTGTCGAATTTAGTTCGATTGTACTATGAGATGATGCAATCGTTCGGAACACGATCATTTTCTGCCAGAGTGATGAAGCAAGGTCTTTGAGTGAGCCTATCCTAGCCAGTGTTCTGGTCAAGTGCCAAGCCTTGCGCTCTCCTTGTTTTCCAGGGTATTAGTGCCTGTGGGGCGTGCTGTGTTTTGCCAGCCGTTTGGCTTTGATGTCTTGACGACGCTGTTTGCCGCTTTGCATGGGTGCTCTTGAACAAGGCGATCGATTTTTTCGTGTCTCTCCCCCGCAGCCATCAGTTTGGCGTAGGCGATCGTCGTTCTCAATAAGACAGGGGTGAGTTGCAATAAGCTGATATGCGTTGTGTCGGGATGGGCTAGATCTATGGAAAATGAGGGTTCGAGCCGTTTACATGAACTAATTAACATTTGTTCAGATAGGTATACGGACAGCTCATCTTCCTCTCCTCATGAAGGTCAACCGTCACGACCAAGCGAAGATTCTCTCTTCTCGTGAACTTAACCGACTCTTCAGCCAAGGACTTATGCCCCCTAGAGATCGATCGCTGTTTGGCATCTGTCTCCATACCGCTTGCCGCATTAATGAAGCCTGCCTGTTGCACACGGCTAATATTTATGGTGCTAGGGGGAAAGTATTAGAGGTACGGCAACGGGGATGAATTCTAAGCTTTGGCATCCTCTACACTGAAAGCATGAACGATTCTTCTTTAGCCCTCCAACACTCTATTCAGCAAAGCTTGCAGGATATTGCCGCGCAGATGGGGCAACCGCTAAATGATGGGGCAGCAGCACTGCTGTATCAGGAGTCCTGTGAGCTGCTCAGTCGCATCTCCTATGAAGCGCTTACCCTAGCGCGGGTGGCAGGAACACTGCTCGTCTACCAGATGCAGAAGGTAGAGGCTGAAGAATTGACGTGGTTTAGATCTCAGGTGCAGCAGTGCGCGAACGATGAAGAGGTTGAGGAGTTGATTGAGTCTATCCACCGGACTGATGCTTTGTGATTCTATGGCTTAATCAACGCTATCACGTTGGAGTCCGTAACCCATAAGTGAAGTCAGTCTACGCCAGAAGCCTTCTGGTTGGGAGTTTATCAGCGAAGCCGCTTTGGAGAAGTTTGTCTGGGGGGATCTCTCAGAATTATCTTTACCTTAATTTGAAGCATTAACCCGATCGCCCATGAACTCCTCTCCACCTAACCCCGTTTTACCCATCGTGATTGTCTCGCTCGAAGGCGGAAAGCCGGAGGGTGGGGAAAGAGGCGATCGTCCTCCTGACCTGAGAGATTGGCAAATTGAGGAATTTCTACGGCAGACAGGAAAAGCCGATAATACCCAGCGAACCTACCGGGGACAACTCAAACGGTTTGCTGCCTGGTCTAACAAATCTTGGCTGGATGTCTCTCCCAGCGATCTCGGTAAGTATCGCCGGGATCTGAAGCTCAAGGGCTTGAAGCCTGCTTCAGTTAATCATGCTCTCAATACGCTGCGATCATTCTACAACTGGTTACGCCGTAGCAATGGCTATCCGATGAATCAACCTTTGCCCACCGATGCAATCGACTTGGAACGGCAAGAGGAACCGCAAGCCGCTCATATTGAGGCGGACGAGTTGGGGAATCTGTGGTCAGTGCTAGAGCTGGATGACAAGACGAGGGTGCGCGATCGGGCCATCATTGCGGTGCTCAGTCATGGTTTGCGGGCATCGGAGGCTTCGGCATTAAATGTGGAACATTGGAATGGCAAGATTCTCACAGTGCATCGATCGAAGGGGCAGAACGTGAGTCAAGTGCCGCTCAGTCGAGAGGCGCGATCTCACCTGGAGGCTTATCTGGAGTGGCGAGGGCAGCAGGGAGAAGGGTTTGATCCAGCGCCGGAGAGTCCGATGTTCTTGGCACAAGACCCGAAGAGCGCAGGGCAAAGGCTGGGCTATCAGGGGTTGCATAAGATGGTGAAAAAGTTGGGAGCCATCGCGGGGGTAGAGGGCATCCATCCGCATCGGTTTCGCCATTCGTTTGGCACGGAGGTAACGCGGCGAGGGGTCGATCCGCTGTTTGGCAAAGAGTTGATGGGCATTAAGAGCGACCGGGTCTTCCAGCGCTATACTCAGGGCGTGTTTAAGCAGGCGGCGGCTGAAGCTTATTTGAAGGCGATCGGCGAGGGGGAGGATGAGAAAAATTAACGCTTAAGGTGCGCGATCGCCGCATGTCCCGTCTCGTTCGGATCATCCATGCGCGGCACGACGGAATAGCCACGCCGCCCCGGCAAACAGGGCGATAAAGAATCCATTCAGAACTGTAAGCTCTAGTGGCCCGCTCCAGGGATAGCCCAACTGGGCGGTCAGCGCGATCGTCGCAACGGAGATCTGAGCGAGTGCAGTGGCGAACAGCGCACGGGACATTCCACGGGGGCGGAAGCGCGCGATGAAGGAGCCGATAACCCCGACAGCGAGCACCCCAAAGTACATCAGGTTGGCAGGGTCGCCATCTCTCCCGATAATGCCGACGCCCAGACTGAGCCAGACCAAGATGAGTGCTGCTGCGATCGCGACACCAGCAGCAAATCGATACATCGTTTTGTTCATGGTTCCTCCTCAATGGGTGGTAACGTCGTGCAGCAGTATCCTTTTGTTCCTTCAATTGCAGAACGTTACGAAACTGCAAAGGTGGTGTGATGGATGGCAAACAAGTCCATCAAATTTCTACGCTAAGGACATGAGCATTGCTGGGTGGCAGTGTCCTCATTAACTCAAAGGAACCTAAGGGAACTGTTTGTCCATTCAATAGGATTTCTATCAAATGGCTTCCAGGGTAGTGTTTACGGGTTGTCATGTCTGCCAGGGAAATTGCTTTACCAAGTTGTATCGTTTCCCTGGGTGCAAGTTCAACGGTCTTTAACTTGAAAACCTTGGGGCTGGTCTTGCGATTCGCTTTGACAAAATGAATTCGCAGATCAACCAAAAGTCGCTGAGGCTGAGAACCTGTGTTGGTGATTTCAAAGGCAATGAAGATAGAATTCCCAATGACGACTGGTTTAGGAGTAATGCTAACCTTGCCAATTGATGCCGTTACGCCATCATGAAAGCCTAGAGCGGCGATCGCTCCGGGATCAGCTCGCTTTACAGCCGATCGCAGTGCGTGGCGAATCAACCAGCGCCGTTCATCGGTGGCATTAACCAGCCATTGGTGAGCGATTTCCACCAGTAAGGACGGATGATCCTTGCCGATGTCATTCAGATTATTGGCAACAGAACGGCGGACATAGAGTTCGGAATCATCTTTGAGCAGCTCCAGCAATTCCAGGACGGGGTAGGGATTTTTCTGGAATTCTCGTAAACGATGTGCCCAAGGCAAGCGGGGGCGAGTGCCTTCGGAGACTAAGCGACGTACATGAGTGCTCGGATCTTGTGTCCAGGTTTTCAGCCGTGCTAGGGTCGCTTCGGGATATCGTTCTAGAAATGGGCGAATACTAAATTCAGCGGTAAACCGCTGCGTTAACTCATACTGAGCCCGCATCGAAGCCTCAAAATGCTCAAGCCCGTATTTTGCGACAAATAGAACATGAGGAAGGTAGAAGAAAGGAGCCATTTCAGACTGTTTTGTCTCTTCGAGTTTCGGGCCCAATGAGGCGATTAGAACATCGGCAGCTTCTTTGTAGTTGCTGGGTAAATGATGATGGAGTGCCTCCGCGATTTTCCATCCTCGTGCCATTAGGTTCAGGTCATCATATCCATCTAGTAGCTTGTTCAGAAAGGCTTCTGTAGCGAAGTTAGGAGTTACCCCAGCCATCATTGCAGCAATTTTCTGGGGTATCTCAATACCAAATTGGTTCTTAAGAGGTTCAGCCAAAAGTAACTCCTTCTAAGCAACCAATAAAGTGATGAGTTTAACGTTGTAGAGGTCACAACATCCTGGACTCACCTTCGGGGCGATACGCTCTTCGCACAGGCTATGCCAACGCTATTCTTGCCAAAGATAACGGAGCTATCTAGGGGTCGAGCCGAGATACGGATACCGTTGGCGAATTCATGACTGAAATTCAGCGATCGCTGAATTTCAGTCATGGCAAGGATTGTAACATCGATTACTTTGGTTACTGAGCCAGCCTAAGAACAGGGGGCTCAGAGGCTTTTATTTTCCTCTGATCAATTCGCCAACGGTATCCATATCTCGGCTCAACCCCACTTTATGCTTTAAAGGCAGTTTGACAAGGGGCGATCGCTCAACGCAAAAATGGGGCTTCCAGCCCTTTGAATGCTCAATTTATGCTTGAAGTCATATAGCGCTACGAGAACGAGTTAGGACATTATTGTAGAGGTAGAGAAGCGTTCAAATACGACTATGCCTGCTCCTTACAGTTACGACCTGCGCCAAAAAGCAATCGAAGCCGTTAAAGGCGGTGAA
>JAESFK010000581.1_pt1 | contig 16872 bp, 15 predicted proteins | sample 9269391 | NCBI WGS metagenome assembly JAESFK01 (sample SAMN14506231, study PRJNA617097) | algae metagenome | isolation source: Drouetiella hepatica UHER 2000/2452 and co-occurring heterotrophs from... | place: Slovakia: Slovak Paradise National Park, Hrabusice, Kosice Region | collected 2000-01-01
GCGTCGCGGATCTTCTGCGGTTCGGTGCCCTTAGCCTTCTGGATCGCCTCGACCACGAGCTGGATACCGTCGAAGGCGTAGCCGCCGAAGGTCGAGACCGGCTGGCCGGTGGCCTTCTCGTAGGAGGTCTTGTAGGCGGTCACGACCGCCTTCTGTTTGTCGGCGTCAGCGAGCTTGTCGGCGACGAGCAGAGCCGGGGCCGGCAACCTTATGCCTTCAGCGGCGGGGCCGGCGAGATCGATGAAGCTCTTCGAGGCGACGCCATGGCTCTGGTAAAGCGGCAGCCCGATGCTGAGCTGGCCGTAGTTGCGCGTCACGATCGCCGGGCCCTGGCCGAAGCCAGGGTTGACCACCGCCTGGAGGCCTGCGGTGTTCTTGATCTTGTTGAGCTGCGGCGTCATGTCGGAATCGGTCGCGCCATAGCTCTCATCGGCCACGATCGTGATGCCGTAATCCTTCACCACTCGCAGGCACTGGGCGCGCATCGACTTGCCGAAGCCGTCGGTGCCCGAGATCATGCCGATCTTGGTCAGGCTGCGCCCCTTCATGTCCTCGAAGATCTTTTCGCAGGCGGTCTTGTCGGTATGCGGCGTCTTGAACACGAAGCCGCGGACGGGCTCGATGATCTCGATCGCGCCGGCGACGGAGACGAATGGCACCTTGGCATCCTCGAAGACCGGGATCATCGCCATGGTTGTGCCGGTGGTGGAGCCGCCGACCATGGCGACGACCTTGTCGTCCTCGATCAGCCGCGTCGCGAAGGTGCGCGCCTTGTTGGCGTCGCCGCCATCGTCATAGAGCACGAGCTCGATTGGCCGGCCGAGCACGCCGCCCCTCTTGTTCAGCTCCTCGACATAGATCTTCAGGGTCTTCGCCTCGGGATCGCCGAGGAAGGCGGCGGGGCCGCTTGCGGACAGGACGGCGCCGATCTTGATCGGGTCGGCGGCAAGAGCCGGCAGCGACAGCGCGGCTGCGAGGGCAAGGGCTGGCAGCGCGGACGCGCGCGGGGACTGCCGTCCGAAGGCGGATTTCGTCATGGGGCGTTCCTCCAAGAAGGCCTGAATTGGCTCAAGCGCGGCGGTTGGTCCGCCGTTTTATTCCCACCCGCATCGTAGCCGATGCCGACAAGAGGGCAAGCTAAAATTAACCGACCGATTGGTCAATCTTAAAAGCGAGGTTCTGCTGGTATCATTGATCGACCATTCGGACAGTCTTTGATATCCAAAATCGACGAGACCGATTATGCAGGCTGGGAAGCGCAAGGCCGGAGCCCGGCTGGCCCAGGCAACGGCGTTGCGCTCGAACCGACGATTCAGGAACACGACACGCAATGGCTCGCACCCGCGCACAAGACTACGACGCCAAGCGGCAGGCGATCCTGCACCGCTCGGCCGAACTCTTCGCCCAGTACGGCTATTCGGGAACCTCGATCACGATGATCGCGGAGGCCTGCGGGGTCTCCAAGGCGCTGCTGTACCACTACTACCCCGACAAGGTCGCGGTGCTGTTCGACATCCTGTACGACCACCTCAACGAATTGGTGGCTGTCGTCGAGGAAGCGGCCGGCTCGGCGAAAGATCCGCAGGAGCGCCTCTACGCCCTCTCCGCTGCCTTGTTGGAAGCCTATCGCGACGCCGACTCGCAGCATCAGGTGCAGATCGCCAACCTCAAATTCCTGAGCGACGACCGGCAGGAAACACTGCGCGCGCTGGAGCGCCAGCTCGTGGCGATCTTCGCCGAGGCGATCGCCGAGGCAGTTCCGGAGGTCGGGCACGGGCCCCTGCTCAAGCCGCTGACCATGTCTCTGTTCGGCATGCTGAACTGGCACTATCTCTGGTTCCGCGAGGGCAAGGGCCTGTCGCGCCAGCAATATGCGTTGATGGCTTCGCAGCTCATCACTGCCGGAGCAGCGGTTGCGGCAGAGGCCGTAGCCCCCGCCGCCCCCAAGAAGCATCGGCTTCAAGCCACATCCGCCAAGCGCGGGGTGTAAAGCCGCATATGGGTCCCGTCGCTTGCGGTTGCGGTGCGGTGCGTTACTGATCGCCGATGTCTCGCGCCACCCTCGACCCGATCCTCGACCATCTTCGCGGCGAGCCTTCGCGGACCTGGTCGATCATCATCACGATCTATGGCGACGCGATCGTGCCGCGCGGCGGCTCGGTCTGGCTCGGCACCCTGCTCGCGTTCTTCCAGGCGCTGGGGCTATCCGACGGGCTTGTGCGAACCGCCATGTCCCGGTTGGCCACCGACGGCTGGCTGGAGCGCGTCAAGGTCGGCCGCAACAGCTTCTATCGACTGGCCGACAAGGGCCGCGAAACCTTTCGGCACGCGTCGGAACAGATCTACACGCTGCATTCGCCGCCTTGGCGGGGGCGTTTCGACATGGTGCTGTTCGATGGCGGCAACGATCGCGACGCCACGAAGGCCGCGATGGAGACCGCAGGTTTCGGGATCGCCGCACCCGGCCTGTGGCTTGCGCCAGCCGGCACCGCGTTGCCGGAGCTGGCAAGCGGCGCGCTGCGCTTAGAGGCGGGCGGCGACCTCTCCACCGCTCGCGCACTTGCGGCGAGAAGCTGGCCCCTTGAGGCCACCGCGCAAGCCTATCGCCGTTTCCTGGCCGCGTTCGAGCCGCTTGCGGCCGCGCTCGAGGGCGGATTTCGCCTGTCCGACCTCGATGCGCTCGTCGCCCGCATCCTGCTGATTCACGAATACCGCCGGGTCGTGCTGCGCGATCCGGTCCTGCCCGCCGAAATTCTGCCGGAGGACTGGCCAGGCACTTCGGCGCGCAGCCTGTGCGCCACGATCTACCGCCACCTGCTGCCCGGCTCGGAACGCTGGCTCGACCAGAACGCCAGCAACGAGAACGGCGAGCCGCTGCCGCGTTCAAGCGAGATCGAGGGCCGGTTCAAGACCTGAATCCCAGGCGTCCGCGCGTGCACGCCCGCTTTGCCGCGCTCTAATATGTTACGAAAAATTATTGACTTTGATTTTTCTGTTACATATAAATTGGACCAACGAGAAAAGAGGAGGATCGCATGTATACGCAGGCCCTCAACACCACCCCCGAGGCTGGCGAACGCCAGATCGAGGACGCCGCCCTCGCCACCCGGTTTCAGGCTAGGGTCGACGCCGAGGAGCGGATCGAGCCAAATGACTGGATGCCGGCGGCCTATCGCCGGACCTTGACCCGCCAGATCTCGCAGCACGCCCATTCCGAGATCGTCGGCATGCTGCCGGAGGGCAACTGGCTGACGCGGGCGCCCTCGCTGCGCCGCAAGGCCGCCCTACTCGCGAAAGTTCAGGACGAGTGCGGCCACGGCCTCTATCTCTATGCCGCCGCCGAGACGCTCGGCTCGTCGCGCGAGGAACTCGTCGACCAGCTTCTGAGCGGCAAGGCCAAATACTCCTCGATCTTCAACTATCCGACGCTGACCTGGTCCGATATCGGGGCGATCGGCTGGCTCGTCGACGGCGCGGCGATCATGAACCAGATTCCGCTCTGCCGCTGTTCCTATGGCCCTTACGCACGCGCCATGATCCGGGTCTGCAAGGAGGAGTCCTTCCACCAGCGCCAGGGCTACGAGATCATGCTGACGCTGTCGCGCGGCACGCAAGAGCAGAAGGACATGGCCCAGGACGCGCTGAATCGCTGGTGGTGGCCCTGCCTGATGATGTTCGGGCCGCCCGATGCCGCCAGCCTGCACTCCGACACCTCGACGCTGTGGAAGATCAAGCGCTTCTCCAATGACGAGCTGCGCCAGAAATTCGTCGATGCCACCGTGCCCCAGGCCCAGATTCTCGGACTTTCGCTGCCCGATCCGGAGCTTCGCCTAGACGAGGAGACCGGGCACTGGCGCTATGGCGAGATCGACTGGAACGAGTTCAAGCAGGTGATCGCCGGCAACGGCCCGTGCAACCGGGAGCGGCTGGCCGCCCGGCGCAAGGCTCATGACGAAGGCGAGTGGGTGCGCGAGGCGGCGCTCGCCTTCGCTCAGAAGCAGCGCGCCAAGGCGCTCGCCGCCTGAAACGCCGCCGTCGGCGGACTGAGACACGACATGACAAAAAGCGCGCCGGCAAGGCAGCGCGACCAGGGAGACGACGCATGGCCGGTCCGATGATGCCGCTTTGGGAGGTCTTCATCCGCAGCCGCAACGGGCTCGCGCACAAACATGTCGGCTCGCTTCATGCGGCAGACGCGACGCTGGCGATCCAGGCGGCGCGCGACGTCTATACGCGCCGCGGCGAAGGGCTTTCGATCTGGGTCGTGCCATCGACTGCCATCATCGCGTCCGACCCGAGCGATGCCGGCATGATGTTCGAACCGGCCGAGACGAAGATCTACCGGCATCCGACCTTCTACGAGGTGCCCGACGAGGTCGGGCACATGTGAGGACATCGCCATGCCCGTCGCATCGATCTCCGTCTCCGACACACCGTTGCTGCGCTACACCCTGCGCCGCGCCGACGACGCCCTGATCCTCGGCCATCGCCTCTCGGAATGGTGCGGCCACGCACCAATGATGGAGGAGGACATGGCGCTGGCCAATATGGGCCTCGACCTGATCGGCCAGGCCCGCTCGCTCTACGCCTATGCCGCCAAGGTCGAAGCCGCCGGCCGCGACGAGGACGCCTATGCCTATCTGCGCGACGTGCGCGGCTACGGCAATCTCCTCCTCGTCGAGCAGCCCAACGGCGATTTCGCCCAGACCATGCTGCGCCAGTTCCTTTACGCGGCCTTCATCGACCCGTGGTGGCGCGCGATGATGGGCAGCGCTGATGCGACGCTGGCCGCGATCGCCGCCAAGGCGGAGAAGGAGACCGCCTACCATCTGCGGCACGCCTCGGAATGGGTGGTGCGACTGGGCGACGGCACGCAGGAGAGCCACCAGCGGGCGCAGGCCGCGCTCGATGCGCTCTGGCCCTTCACCGGCGAGATGTTCGAGGTCGTCACTGCCGAGCGCGAGCTGATCGCGGACGGCGTGGCGGTCGATCCCGAGAGCCTGCGCGCAGGCTGGCGCGCGACTGTGACCAGCGTTCTGGCCCAGGCGACGCTTGCCGTGCCGCAAAACGACTGGATGCAGAAGGGCGGCCGCAACGGCCATCATACAGAGCATCTCGGCCATCTCCTGAGCGAGCTTCAATATCTGCAGCGCGCCTACCCCGGTGCAGTCTGGTGAACGCCGTCGCGCTCGATCGCACTGCCACCGTGCTCGACGAGACCCGGCTCGACGCGGCCCGGCGGATCGCGGGCGCCGTCGTCGATCCGGAAATTCCGGTGCTGTCGATCGCCGATCTCGGCGTGCTGCGCGACGTGCGTGTCAACGACGGCAGGATCGAGGTCCTGATTACGCCGACCTATTCGGGCTGCCCGGCGATGACGATGATCGCGCTGGAGATCGAGCTCGCGCTGGAGCGGGCCGGCTTTGGCCATGCCACGGTCACGACGGTGCTGTCGCCGGCCTGGACCACCGACTGGATGAGCGAAGACGGCCGGCGCAAGCTGACGGAATACGGCGTTGCGCCCCCTGCCAGAGGCGGTGGGCGACGAGCGCTGTTCGGGACGGAAGAGGTCGCCTGCCCGCAATGCGGCTCGGTCGATACGTCCCGCCTCGCCGAATTCGGCTCGACCTCATGCAAGGCGCTCTGGCGTTGCAACGCCTGCCGCGAGCCTTTCGATTATTTCCGCTGCCATTAGTAGGGCCGCCATGTCCACCACCACGCCCCGCTTCCATCGCCTTTCCGTCCGCGACGTGAAGCGTGAGACGCAGGACGCCGTCTCGATCGCCTTTGCGGTACCAGACGACCTCGCCAACGATTATCATTTCGCGCCCGGCCAATATCTGACCCTGCGCGCGATGATCGAAGGCGAGGACACGCGCCGCTCCTATTCGATCTGCTCGGGCCCGAAGGACGGAGAACTCAGGATCGCGGTCAAGCAGGTCGATAACGGCCTGTTCTCCACATGGATCAACGGCAACATCGCGATCGGTGACGCCGTCGAGGTGATGACCCCGACAGGCCGCTTCGGTCTCGAACGCGATCCGGGCGACGGGCGCGTTCATGTCGGCTTCGCTGCCGGCTCGGGCATCACGCCGATCCTGTCGATCATCCGCGGCGTGCTCCAGCGCGAGCCGACGAGCCGCTTCTTCCTGTTCTACGGCAACCGCTCGACCGAGGACATTCTCTTCCGGGCCAGCCTGGAGGAGATGAAGGACCGCTTCCTCGGGCGGCTTGCGATCTTTCACGTGCTGTCGCGCGAGGAGCAGGATCTGCCGATCCTGAACGGACGGCTCGATGGCGATAAGGCGCGGCTGCTGTTGCGCAGCATCGTCCCGGCGGCGACGGTCGATCATGTCTTCATCTGCGGCCCGGCCGCGATGAGCGACGATCTGGAAGCGACCTTGCAGGAGATCGGCATCGCCGAGGACGCCATTCATGTCGAGCGCTTCGTCTCGGCACTCGGCGGCAGGCCTCGGCCCAAACCCGTCATCACCGAGTCGACCGCCCTCCCCGCCCATGTCGGGGCGATGATCGTCGATGGCAAACGCCGCGAAATCCCGATCGCCGCGGGCGAAGCCATCCTCGACGCGGCGCTGCGCGCCGGCATGGACCTGCCCTTCGCCTGCAAGGGCGGCATGTGCTCGACCTGCCGGGCGAAGCTCGTCGAGGGCGAGGCGCAGATGACGGTGAACTACTCGCTGGAGCCCTGGGAACTCAAGGCCGGCTTCATCCTGACCTGCCAGGCGCATCCGACGAGCGCGCGCGTCGTCGTGGATTTCGATCAGGTCTGATAACGGCGCGTCTGTTCGTCAATGCGAGCACCCGGGTCTTGCCTTCGGCAAGCCCGAGTACAGGCTCCGCGAAGCAATCCAGCAGGGCGTAGCACGCAGCCACTCCCGTCATTGCTTCGCTGCGCTCGCAATGACGGGAGTGGCTGGCTTCACCCCTTCGGTCGCTTGTCGATCACCCGCCTGGCCTTGCCGGCGGAGCGCTCGATGGTTCCCGGCGACTGGATCTCCACGCGTGTGGTGATGCCGATCGTGTCCTTGATCCGGGCCACGAGGCGTTCCGCTTGAACGGTCATGCCGCCGCCGTCCCAAGCCCCCTCGCGAGCCTCGGCCAGCACCGTCATCTCGTCCATGCGGCCCTCGCGCGTCAGCTCGATCAGGAAATGACCGGCGCACCAGTCGGTGGCGAGCAGCGCCTCCTCGATCTGGGTCGGGAAAACGTTGACGCCGCGCAGGATCATCATGTCGTCGCAGCGTCCGGTGACCTTCTCCATGCGCCGCATGCCGGGCCGCGCCGTGCCGGGCAGAAGCCGGGTCAGGTCGCGGGTGCGATAGCGGATGATCGGGAAGGCTTCCTTGGTCAGGGAGGTGAAGACCAGTTCGCCCGGTTCACCGTCCGGCAGCACCGCGCCCGTTTCGGGATCGATCACCTCGGGCAGGAAATGATCCTCCCAGACATGCAGGCCATCCTTGGTCTCGACGCATTCCTGGGCGACGCCGGGACCGATCACTTCGGACAGGCCATAGATGTCGGTGGCGTCCATGGCGAAAGCCTGCTCGATCTCCTCGCGCATCGCATTGGTCCAGGGTTCGGCGCCGAAGACGCCGAAACGCATCGAGCTTTCGCGCGGGTCGAGCCCGGCCTTGGCGAAGCCGTCCAGGATGGCGAGCATGTAGCTCGGCGTCACCATGATCACCTCGGGCTTGAAATCCGTGATGAGCTGGACCTGGCGCTCGGTCATGCCGCCCGACATCGGCACGACGGTGCAGCCGAGCCGTTCGGCGCCGTAATGGGCCCCTAACCCGCCGGTGAACAGGCCGTAGCCATAGGCGACATGCACCATCATGCCCGGTCGAGCGCCGGCGGCGCGCAGCGAGCGCGCCATGACATTGGCCCACATGTCGATATCGGCCAGCGTATAGCCGACCACGATCGGTTTGCCGGTGGTGCCGGACGAGCCATGGATGCGGGCGAGTTTCTCGCGCGGCACCGCGAAAAGGCCGAAGGGATAGTTGTCGCGCAGATCCTGCTTCACCGTGAAGGGAAATTTGGCGAGGTCCGAAAGCTGGCGGAAATCGGACGGGTGGACGCCGGACGCGTCGAAGGACCGGCGATAATGCGGCACGTTCTCGTAGGCATGCCGCAGCGACCATGCCAGGCGTTCACGCTGGAGCGCCATGATCTCGTCGCGAGAGGCTCGCTCGCCTGCGTCGAGTCCATCCTTCACCGCACTGTCGAATGCCATTGCATGAAGCGCCATGGTCGCCGTCTCCTTCCCTCAAGCTTTATGATCGTGTCGCGCTCTGTGGCGCGTTGGCGGCAGGCTCGATGAACGAACCTCCGATGGTGCGGGAATGCCCGCGGAACTCGGCGATCGTCGTGCCATCGCAGGTGACGCAAACATCGTAGATCCCGGAGCGGCCGCTGCGCGAGACTTCTCGGGCGGTAGCGACCAGACGCGCTCCGGCCTTGCCCGGCCGGAGGTAGGAGATGCTGCAATGGGCGGCGACGGTGGTCTCGCCATAGGAGTTACAGGCGAAGGCGAAGGCGCTGTCGGCGAGCGCGAAGATGAAGCCGCCATGGGCCGTGCCGTGGCCGTTGGTCATGTCGGGCGAGATCGTCATCGCCAGCACGGCCTCGCCCGGCCCGGTCGAGACGATCTCCATTCCGAGCGATTGGCTGGCCTTGTCGCTGGCCCACATCACTTGCGCCGCCCGGCGCGCAATCTCCTCCGGCGAGAGAGCGACGATTGCCGCGGTCATGAGTCGCGCCCCGAAAAACGCGGCGACCGCTTCTCCATGAAGGCGCTCACCCCCTCGCGATAATCCGGCGTCCGACCGGCCTGGCGCTGGAAATCCCGTTCCAGGTCGAGTTGCTCGTCCAGGCTGTTGCCTTCCGAAGCATCGAGCGCCTGCTTGATCAGGCTAAGCCCCTGCGTGGGCTGGGTCGCGAAATGTGCGGTCAGCCGCTCAGCCTCTTCTTGCAGGGCCTCGTCGTCGACGGCTTTCCAGATCAGGCCCCAGGCTTCGGCGGTCTCTGCCGAAAGCGGTTCCGCCAGCATGGCGAGCCCGCGCGCCCGCGCAGATCCGACCAGCCGAGGCAGGAAGAAGGTGCCGCCCGAGTCCGGCACGAGGCCGATCCTGGCGAATGCCTGGATGAACTTCGCCGAGCGGGCGGCCAGCACGATGTCGCAGGCGAGCGCGATGTTGGCACCAGCGCCGGCGGCGACGCCGTTGACGGCGCAGACCACCGGCTTGCGCAGCGCGCGCAGCCGCCGCACCAGCGGGTTGTAGAAGGCTTCGATCGTCGCGCCGAGATCGGGTGGCTCAGCACCGCCGACACGATCTCCGAGATCCTGCCCGGCGCAGAAACCGCGACCGGTGCCGGTGAGCAGAACCGCGCGGCAGCTCTCATCAGTCCCGGCCTCGTCGAGGGCCGCGGCCAAGGCCTGGTGCATGGCCTCGTTGAAGGAATTCAGCCGCTCGGAGCGGTTCAATGTCAGCTTGATCCAGTCGTCACGCCGGTCAACGAAAAGCACGGGCTCCAAGCCTGTCTTCGGCTTCATCTCCATCCTCCCTGGGGTCGGGCTCTTTGAGAGCCTCTTGAATTAACCGGCCGATCGGTTAATCTTTTACGCAAGGAGCTCGCTTGTCAACCGCGAACGCAAGGCTCCGATCACCGGGAGAACACAGACCCATGACCGCGATCCTGCAAAGCTACGCGCTCGACCAATGGTTCGAGGCATCCTCCGGTCTCGTCGCGATTTCAAGCGCAATCGACGGGCGGATCGTTGCCCGTGCTTCCAGCGCCGGGCTCGATTTCAAGGCGGTGGTCGCGCATGCACGCGGCGTCGGCGGACCGGCGCTGCGGGCGCTGGATTTTCATCAGCGTGCCGACATGCTCAAGGCGCTGGCGACCTATCTAAACACGCATAAGGAGCCGCTCTACGCGCTCGCTGCCGAGACCGGCGCGACCAAGCGCGACAACATGATCGACATCGACGGCGGCATCGGCACGCTGTTCGCCTATGCCTCGCGCGGGCGACGGGATCTGCCGAGCGAGCGTTTCGTCGTGGAAGGCGCCAGCGAGGCGCTGTCCAAGGGCGGCAGCTTCGTCGGCGTCCATGTGCTGACCCCGCTCCAGGGCGTCGCCGTCCATGTCAACGCCTTCAACTTTCCGTGCTGGGGCACGCTGGAGAAGCTCGCTCCCGCTCTGCTCGCCGGCGTCCCGGTCATCACCAAGCCTGCGACGGCGACGGCCTATGTCACCGAAGCCGTGATCCGGCTGATCGTCGAGTCCGGCGTTCTACCCGCTGGCGCCCTGCAGTTCGTCTGCGGTTCTACCGGCGACCTGCTCGACCATCTCTCGGGACAGGATGTGCTGTCGTTCACGGGCTCGCTTAGCACCTCGGAAAAGCTGCGCAACCACCCGGCCATCTCGCGCAACGCCGTACGCTTCATCGCCGAGCGCGATTCCCTTAACGCCGCGGTGCTCGGCCCGGACGCAGGTCCCGGCACGGCCGAATTCGACCTCTTCGTAAAGGAGGTCGTCCGCGAGATGACGGTGAAGGCGGGCCAGAAGTGCACGGCGATCCGCCGCATCTTCGTCCCGCGCCAACTGGAGACAGTCGTCGGCGAGGCCCTGGCCGCCCAACTCGCCGCGATCAAGCTCGGCGATCCGCGCCTCGAGGAGGTCCGCATGGGGCCGCTGGTGAGCCTGGCCCAACGCGACGACGTCCGCGCGAAGGTGGCGGAGATCGCAAGCGAGGCGGAGATCCTCTGCGGAGATTCGGCGGGCGCCATCGTGATCGGCGCCGATGTCGCGACGGGAGCCTTCATGCAGCCGGTGCTGCTGCGTTGCGCCAAACCGCGCGAGGCTCGCCATGCGCACACGACGGAAGCCTTCGGCCCCGTCGCCACCTTGATGGCCTATGACAGCCTGGACGACGCGGTCGCACTCGTGGCGAGGGGCGAAGGCAGCCTGGTGGCGTCGGTCTTCACCTATGATCAGGAGGTGGCCGAAGCGTTGATCTTCGGCATGGCCTCCTATCATGGCCGCCTGCTCGTGCTCGACCGCGACTGCGCCAAGGAATCGACCGGCCACGGCTCGCCGCTGCCATACCTGCTCCATGGCGGCCCGGGTCGCGCCGGCGGCGGCGAGGAACTGGGCGGCCTGCGCGGCGTGTTCCACTACATGCAGCGCACGGCCTTGCAGGGCTCACCCACCCGTCTCTCGATGCTGACGAGCAACTGGATCAAGGGCGCGCCTGCGCCCGTCGCGGCGATCCATCCGTTCAAGCAGCACTTCGAGGCGCTTGCGGTCGGCGACACCGTGGAGACCGGCGCACGCGAGATCACGCTCGACGACATCGAGCACTTCGCCCACTTCTCAGGCGACACCTTCTACGCGCATATGGACGAGGAGGCAGCCAAGGCGAACCCGTTCTTCCCGGGTCGCGTCGCCCACGGCTATCTCATTCTCGCCTTCGCCGCGGGTCTTTTCGTCGATCCGGCGCCAGGACCGCTCCTGGCCAATTACGGCCTCGACAGCCTGCGCTTCCTCAAGCCGGTCTCGCCGGGCGACAGCATTCGCGTCCGCCTCACGGTCAAGCAGAAGCAGGCGGCACGGAAGCCGGAATATGGCGAGGTGCGCTGGGACGCCGAGGTCTTCAACCAGGACGGCGAGACCGTCGCGCGTTATGAGTTGCTGACGATGAGCGCGCGCGCCGCAGCTTAGTCGGATCTCTTGCATATCAAGTGTGGCCCGCTGGTCTCGCACTGGACATCTGCAAGTTGGTTAGGCGGGAAAGGGAGTGCCGGATCTCAACGGCCAGAATTCGTTCGACCCGTGTCGCATTTGGTGCCTCCGCAGCTCACTTGCCTAGCCGGATCGCGCCGACAGAGTTGACGAAGTCTACGTTGCTGAAGTGGTGAAGCCCTGATTCAGTCGCCTTCGCAGACGGAGAGCGGCGCGATGACGGGCGAGCAGCAGATGGCGCAGGAGGCGTTGTTCTACGAGCTCAGCCCAGAGCGTCACGTGCCGAACGATCATTGGGTGCGAGCCATAGACCGGTTCGTCGACCTTTCCGATCTCTGCGCGCAGGCACGTGTCATGGTCGCGCCAATAGCGGACATCAGCGCCATGCCCGAAAGCTGCAGCTTCTTTTGCACCGCATCCGCCAGTCCAGCGCGGCCTGGATGCAGCCGTCCCTGGCGCAACTACACGTGCGACAAGAGCGTCGCCGGATTTTGCGGGCCGACGGAAACGGCTCAATACTTGGGGCGGCCTCGCCCCGGGGATCCTTTCCGTCAACCCGAAGGCATGAATCAGGTGGAAGCGATTCAACGGGATGGATCAGTGCACGCGGTCGCCTTCACGCCCAACGCGAGGACGTGAATAGATTCTCTAACCTTTGCCCTCGTAGTATTTTGCGAGTTGCAGCGCGCGCGGGCCGCCCTCCGCGAGACGCCGCATGATGTTTCGCAACTGTGCGAACTCCTCTTCCGTCAGCGTCTCGAACAGCGCGTCGTTGACGGGCCTCTGGAAGGCCGCCAGATGCGCCAGCTTCTCCCAGCCTGCCCGGGTCGCCAGCAGTTGCACCCGCCGGCCGTCAGTCGGATGTGGTTTCTTCTCGACAAGACCGTCTTGGACCAGCTTGTTGATCTCGTTCGTGACGAAGGCTCCTGACAAATGGAGCCGCGCCGCGACTTGGTTGACACCGACCGGCGCCTGCGGATCGGCCCGCGCGATCACGATCAGGCCGAGATACTGCGTTGGCGTCAGGCCCACATAGTTCGCGAACCCGGCCCGGGCCGTATCGAGCGTGCTCCCGAACGCGAAGAAGTCATAGAGCATCGCGCGGAACGCCGTGTCCTTCGCCTCGCTGAGCAATTCCGGCCGTGTCACCGTCAGAAGCCTCTCATCTCGCGCCATCCGATCCTCCCATCGCGTTCATATAGGACCGATTCGGCCGTGGCGGGAGGTTCGAGAATTTTCTTGACTACATATCTCGAATAGCTTTCTATAAAAGCTATTCGAGATAGCATGGCCGAGATCGGAGATGGCGATGACCGATCGACATTTCAGGCGTGCCTTGGGAGAATTCGCTACGGGCGTCGCCATCGTGACGGCCCGCGGCCCGCAGGACGAGCTCATCGGCATGACGATGAGCTCCTTCAATTCCGTCTCGGTCGATCCGCCGCTCGTCCTGTTCAGCGTCGACCGCCGGGCCAACAGCCTGCCAGCCATGATCGAGGCCGACGCCTATGCGGTGAACGTGCTGGCCCGCGACCAGGAGGGCCTCTCGAACCAGTTTGCCCGGGCGCTGTCGGACAAATGGAGCACGATCCGGGCAGTCCTCGGCGAGCGGAAGGCGCCGCTCATCGCCGGCGCGCTGGCCCATTTCGAGTGCGAGCCCTACGCCCATCACGACGGCGGCGACCACGTCATCTTCGTCGCGCGGGTCCGCGGCTGCACCGTGCGGCCCGACGAGGCCGCTCCCTTGATCTTCTTTCGCGGCCGTTACCGCGACCTGCGCAAGGAGACCGAGCGCGAACCCACCTGGCCGCTGCCGATTCACTACTGATCCATCGTTGCAACCGGAGGACAGACAGATGATGAGGACCGGAGCCGACTATCTCGCAAGCCTCAGGGACGAGCGCTGCATCTATATCGACGGCGAGCGCGTCGAGGACGTCACCTCCTCGACCGCCTTCCGGAACGTCGCGGCCTCCACGGCCGGGCTCTTCGACTTTTCCAGCGATCCGGCCAATCGCGCGCTGATGACCTTCGAGACGCCGCATGGTGGCCAGGCTAACCGGATCTGGCAGCTACCGACGACGCTGGCCGAGTTGCAGCAGCGCCGGAAAGCCCTGGAGGCCTGGGCCGGACTGCATGCCGGCTTCATGGGGCGGGCGCCCGATCACGTCGCCTCCTGCATCTCGGGGATTGTCATGGGGCTCGACGTCTTCGAGACCTACGATCCCGCGCGCGCCGCAGCGCTGGCCGAGTATTACCGCTATGCGCGCGACCGCGACCTCTATCTCACCTATGTCATCATCAATCCGCAGGCCGACCGCTCGAAGGACACCGGGCAGCAGCCGGATCCGTTCCTGACGGCCGGTATCGTCGATCGCGACGCGACGGGCGTCACGGTGCGCGGCGCGAAGATGCTGGCCACGGGCGGCGTCATCGCAGACGAGGTCTTCGTGAGCTGCATCCAGCCGCTCGCGCCGGGCGAGGAGCGCTATGCGCTGTCCTTCGCCGTTCCGATGAACACCAGGGGCCTCACGTTGCTCTCGCGCAAATCCTATGAGCGCGCGGCCGGCTCCGTCTTCGACAATCCGCTGTCCAGCCGCTACGACGAGAACGACTCCGTCCTCCATTTCGAGGATGTGCGCGTCCCCTGGGATCGTGTCTTCGTGCAGGGCGATGTCGCCATGTGCCAGAGGCAGTTTCACGCGACGCCCTGCCACGTCTACCAGAACTATCAGGCCATGGTGCGGCTCAACGTCAAGCTGAAGTTCCTGGTCGGCCTCGGCTACCGCATCGCCGAGATCAACGGCATCACCGCCTTCCCGCAGGTGAAGGAGATCCTCGGCCAACTCGCGGCCGAGGCCGGTATGGTCGATGCGCTCGTCGTGGCGATCGAGGTCAAGGGCGGCATGGCCGGCGGCTATTTCGTGCCCGACCGTCACACGCTCTATACGGCGCAGGTGCTGACGCAGCAGCTTTACCCGAAGGTGCTGAACACGCTGCGCGAGCTCGCCGGGGGCGGCTTGATCATGCTGCCGTCCTCGCAGGCGGATTTCTCCGATCCCGCCATCGCCGCGCTGATCGACAAGACCCAGTGCTCGGCGAGCACCGCCTCGCGCGAGCGCGTGAAGTTCTACAAGCTCGCCTGGGACGCGGTCGGCTCCGAATTCGGCTCCCGACACCACCAGTACGAGATGTTCTATGCGGGGGCGACCTTCGTGACCAAGGGCCATTCCTTCCGCACCTATGACTGGTCCAGGGCCGACCGGCTCGTCCAGACCATGCTCGATTCCTACCAGCTCGATATCGCGGAGAAACCTAGTGCGATGCCGGCATAGGGGCTCCAAGGGAGGGAGAGCGTCATAAGGCGACAACTAACCGCGGAGGCACCGAAAGGCGCCTCCTTTGCGTGCTCTCAGTGTCGGCTGAGGGCCACAAAAATCCGTCGCGCGCCCGGGTACAATGCGCCATGAGCCGACATGGGCCCGCCACCCGGAGCCGGACCTCCCCGACCGGGCTAGATAACTCTGCTATCGACGCAAATATGCATTCGCAACCGCTGCGCATCAGCCCGTCATCGCCCCCTGGTGGGGACACGATCGGGTGTGCCCCCAACACAATGTTCTTGTTACGCTCCCCTGCAGGCGAGATTTGATTCGAAGCGACCGAAGCGGAGCGCTTCAAAATCCCGTTTCGGTTCGCACCAGAATTAGCGTTGCTCCAATAGGGCAGCGATCCTATTTTTGGAGGAACGATCTCCATGAGGGCTAAGTCCGCTCGCGCCCCTCAACAGACATTTCGAACGTCTCCCGCCGGCAATTCGGTCTGAGCGGCGGAGCTGTCTCAAGTGAAGCGGTGAAACCTGGTTATGCCGACTTGAGCCATCTACTCGACAGCTGATCCACTGCATGATGTCTTGGGGCCGGCATCAGAGGAGAAGACCATGCCGATCTCCCCGATCCGTGCTGCGCTCGTAGCCGTTGCCGTCCTGTGCGGTATCGCGCCGGCTGTCGCTCAGACTGGGTCCGGCCCGGCACCCGCCAACGCAGCAAGCCCGACGCAGATTTCCGACCAAGACATCAGCGACGCCTACATCTACCTGATGGGGCGTCTGCTGGTCGCGCGCCAGCAACAACTCGACTTCCAGGAAGGCTTCAAGTGGAACGAGATCGTCCACCGCAAGCCAGGCGAGGTGGATTGGCCCAACCCTAACCTCGACGTTACCTATTCAGAAGCTTGGGTCGCGGCCGACGAGAGCAGCTGCACGATCGTCACCGTGCCAAAGGTGGAGGGCCGTTACTACACGGTCCACTTCCTCAACGGCTGGGGCGAAACCATCGCAAACATCAACGAGCGTCTCTTCCCGAAGCGGCCGTTCGGCGAGTTCGCTGCGTGCTATCAAGGATCCAAAGTCGACTTGCCCGCCGGCATCACCCGCATCGACCTGCCTGTGAAGTACTCGCGCGTACTCGCCCGCATCGAGCTCGGCTCGGACCCGAATGCGGCCCTCGCCATACAGCAGCAATTCAAGTTCCGCGCGACGGGGACGCCGAAGCTCCCCGAGATCCCCAAGACGCCGCTGTTCGAGCTCGAATCGCTGCCCGGCGTCGAGGCGTTCGAGGCAGCCGATGCAGCGCTCGACGGCGAACCCGACCTCAGCGTCGGCCTCGAAGGCTTGCAGGCGAAAACACGGGCCATTGGACAGGCCGTCAAGAACCCGGCAGAGCGGGCGCGGATCGACCAGGTTATTCGCACGCGCGCCTTTGCCGATTTCGGGAAGGCAGGCGCAATCATCGGGCATGGCACGATGCAGAACGGCTGGGCGCGTCCGGGTGTCGTCGGCGAGTACGGGCTGGACTATGTGGCACGGGCGTTGATCAACCACGGCGGGATCTGGGCCAACATCAAGCCCGAGGTGCTCTATTACCGAGCCGGCCGGGATCAGGCAGGCGGTGACCTGAGCGGCGAAAACAGCTACACGCTGACCTTTCCCAAGGATGGACTTCCAGCGCAGTACGCGACGTTCTACTGGTCGGTGATCGCCGTCGACAGTCACCGCTTCCGCGTGCTGCCGAACCCGATCAACCGCTTTCTGATCAACAACCAGTC
>JAESFK010000582.1_pt1 | contig 16870 bp, 16 predicted proteins | sample 9269391 | NCBI WGS metagenome assembly JAESFK01 (sample SAMN14506231, study PRJNA617097) | algae metagenome | isolation source: Drouetiella hepatica UHER 2000/2452 and co-occurring heterotrophs from... | place: Slovakia: Slovak Paradise National Park, Hrabusice, Kosice Region | collected 2000-01-01
GGAATGTCGCGATCAACTACACCAAGAGCAAGAAAGAGGCGGACGAGACCTACGAGGCGGTGAAGGCCAAGGGCGTCGAGGCGATCCTTGTCCAGGCCGACATGGGCCAGGATGCCGACTGCCGGAAGCTCGCCGACGAGACGATGAAGCAGTGGGGCCGCATCGACGGCCTGGTCAACAATGCCGGCACGACCAAGTTCCAGAACCAGGGCGACCTCGACGGCGTCACGCCGGAGGATTTCGATCGCATCCTGCGGGTGAACGTGACCGGCCCCTACATGATGAGCCGCGCTGTCTACCCGATTATGAAGAAGCAGTGGGAGAGCGACCAGGATCGCGGTTCGATCGTCAACATCTCCTCGATCGCGGGCGTCATGGGGGTCGGCAGCTCGATCCCCTATGCCTGCTCCAAGGGGGCGCTCAACACCCTGACCCTCACGCTCGCGCGCTGGCTGTCGCCGGCGGTGCGGGTCAACACGGTGTGTCCGGGATTCATCCAGACGCGCTGGCTGCTGGGCGGCATGGGCGAGGAGAACTACAACAAGATGAAGATGGGGCAGGAGCAGAACACCCCGCTGCGCCAGGCCGGCACGCCCGAACAGATGGCCGAGGCCGTGATGTTCTTCCTGACCAGCGCCAGCAACATCACCGGCGAGTTCCTGATCGTCGACGCCGGCACCCATCTCGCTAGCCTGCCGATGAAGGCGCGGTAGGCTAAACGCAGTGCTCTATCTTGTCATCGCGGGCGGGGTAACCCCCGCCCTGGAGCGCTAGCGAAGGATCTCACGCCCGCAGAAGAGACCACTGGCCGCGATGTGAGGTCCTTCGCTTCGCTCAGGACGACTCTTAAGTCGGAATCTCATGGCCGCGGCCGATGTTGCGGACCACTTCCTTGAGATGCGGCTTCACTTCGAGGAGGGCCTTCCGGTAGGCGACCAGGCCGCGCAGCATGGCGCCGTCGCGCTTCAGGAGCGTGTCGGCGAACTCGACCATGCGGGTGTTGGGCCAGCCGTGCTTGCGCAACTCCAGCAGCTTCAGGAAGGCCTGTTCCTCGGTTCCCGGCGCGAACTGCGTCATCAGGATGGCGGCCGCCGCAGTCGAACGGGAGATGCCGGCATGGCAATGGACCAGGACGTGGCCATCCGGCCGCGCATGAACGCGCTCGCCGAAGGCCAGCACCTGTTCGATATGGGCCTGGGTGCAGGCCTCGAAGCCGGGATACTCCGCCACGACGTCGTCGAAGCGGATCAATTCGTGTTCGATGCTCAAGTAGGTGTCGAGCGCGGGCGGACGCGGCTCGTGGGTATCGATGATCGACAGGACGTGGCTGACGCCGACGGCGCAATGCTGCGGCAGCTCTGGAATGCCGCAGATCGTGACCTTGAAGGGAGGGAGTGACATGGCCCGACCCTACAACAAGCCACGCGCCATGTGCAGCCCAAGGGCCAGCAGCCCGACCAGGAAAACCCGTCGGAACATCTCCGGAGACAGCGCATTGCGAGACTTCTGGCCGAGCCAGACGCCGATCGAGGTCGGCACGATGGCGGCGATCCCGCCCATGACATTTGTGGCGTCGAAGGCGCCCTGGCGGAACAGTGCGAAGGTGAGCGCTCCGATCAGGAAGATGAAGAGGATGCCCAGTGCCTGGACGAGGTCGTCCTTGTCGATGTCCAGCGACTGCATGTAGGGCAGGAACGGCACCGCCGCGATGCCGGTGAAGCCGGCGACGGCGCCGCTGGCGGCGCCCATCAGCGGGTTCATCCAGCGTTCCGCTTGGCGTGACACCCTCGGCCGCCAGGCCAGGAGCACGATGGTCGAGTAGACGGCCAGCATCACGCCCAGCCATGCCGAGGCCTCGGCCGAGCCGAGCTTGTCCAGGGTCGCGGCGACGAGGATCAGCGTGACGGTCGCGGTCAGGGCGAGCATCCAGAACCGGCGGAACAGGCGCAGCAGGCCGGAACCGTAGGCCGCCTGCCAGACGTTGGTGACCAGGGTCGGGATGGTCATGATCGCCAGCGCGTCCCCGAGCGGCACGGCCAGGGTCATCAGGCCCACGGCGATCGGCGGCAGGCCGATGCCGACCGCTCCCTTTGCGATGCCGGCGACGATGAAGGCGACGACGATCACCAGGATCTGGATTTCGGTCATCAGCTCAGCACGCCCTTCACCAGCCGGTCGAACGCCTCCCAGAACAGGGCCCGGATCTCGTCGGTCTCCATCATGATCTCGTGCCGGGCATGACCGATCGTGAAGTGTTCGCCGTGTTTTAGCCGGGCCACCAGCGGGGCGTGGGACCGGGAATCGATCAGCCGGTCCTCACCGGCGCTGACTACGAGAAGCGGAATGTCGATGCGCTCGAGATAGCCTGGGGCGTTGACGGCCGTCATCGAGCGGACGGCCTGCCGGGACCAACCGAGCGTCGGACCGCCCAGCGCCAGACGCGGATCGGCCGTGAACCAGTCCTCGGTGAAGCGATAGCGGCGCTCGTCATGGGTCACGAAGTTCGACGCGAATTCCCGCGCCAGCAGGACGAAGGGTCCCGTCCCGAACAGGTAGCGCTCCTCGACGGCAGGCACCTCGGGCATGATCATCAGCACCGACCGCAACATCGCCTCGCGCCGGAGCACGGTCATGGGAGCCACGAACAGGGCGGCGGAGAAGGGACCGGTCCCGTTCTCGGCCATCTCCCGCATCATGAGGTGGCTGCCCATCGAATGGCAGAGGGCGAGCACGGGGCGAGGCGCTTGGGGCGAAACGACGCTATCCAGGAACAGCCGGAGGTCGGCCATGTAGGTCGAGAAGGTGTCGATATGCCCCTTGCCGCGATCCTGGAGCGGCCTGTCGGAAAGGCCCTGACCGCGCCAGTCGATGGCGGCGACCGCAAAGCCGCGCTGCAGCAGCTCGCCTACAACCTCGGTGGCATACTTCTCGATGAATTCGCCGCGCCCGGTCAGTATGACGACAGTGCCGCGGGGGACGCCCCCGGCATTCCACCACGCGTAACGAAGGCTTGCGCCCGCGCGCTCGAGAAAGCCGTAACGATCTGCCACGCGATAGGTTGCGCGAAGAGAGGGAGGGACCGCAGCGGGCGCTGCGGCGGAGGCCTGATCGGTCATCGTTTGTGGCGTTTTGACGAAGGACGGGCGACAAGGCCAGCGACAATTGGGCATTTTAGCCATCATCGCGTTGGGTCTCTTTACCGTACCGGGAGCCGCAGGCTATAGATCACGCCGTCGCCTTACCGCCTGCGAAGGGTCGCAGCCGAGGAAATCGGGCGCAAGGAAACCTCGAAGAGGTCCGCCGCACTGCGTGGTAGTCGGCTCGCTGCAAGAGTCGATCCGGGCACGGTCCTTGCGTCGACGATTGTCGTCCGCAGGAGTCATGCGACCGCGATCCCGAAGCGAGCGTCAACCACCGGCGGATTTGCCGGAGTGATCGTCCCTATATGATGCGTCGGGGCCTGGTTCTACTCATCGTCGTCGCGGCCACTCTGGTCGGCTGGCGCCTGCTGGACAGTCGTGTCACGGCGGCCGACGTCGCAGGGCCTCTTCATGGCGTCACTTATGCCCCCTGGGCTAAGGACCAGGATCCGCTGGCCGGAAAGGCGAGCGGCATCTGGAGCTTCCTGCGCACGGCGGTGAATGACACTCCCCAACCCCAGATCAAGCCACACAAGGACCAGATCGAGCGCGACTTCGCGATGCTCGGCGGCAAGGTTAACTACGTCCGCACCTATCGCACCACGGACGGTGGCGACTCGATGCCGGCCCTTGCGGCCAGGTACGGCCTCAAGCTGGTGCCCGGCGCCTGGATCTACAGCCCCAACGAAGCCAAGCTGCAGTTCGGCCGCGAGGCGAGCGAGGTCAATGCCGAGGAGACCGGCGCGCTGATCCGCATGGCCAACCAGAATCCCAGCATCGAGCGCGTGCTGGTCGGCAACGAGAACATCCTGCGCTTCGACGGCGAGAAGGACCTGCGCAGCCCCAACGCCGTCAGCCCCGCGCAGCTCATCCGCGAGATCCGCAACGTCAAGCGCAACGTCAAGGTCCCGGTCAGCACCGCCGAACCCTGGCATATCTGGGAGCGCTATCCCGAGCTCGCGCGCGAGGTCGACTACCTGGCCGTCCACATCCTGCCCTACTGGGACGAGCAGTCGAGCTCGACGCCGCTCGAATATGTGAAGGAAAAGATCGGGCTGCTGCGCAAGCTCTACCCGAACAAGAACATCATCGTCACCGAAGTCGGCTGGCCGTCGAACGGCGCCGCGCGCCGCAGCCCCGGGTCGGGGGTCGTGAAGTATGCGACGCCGGCCGAGCAGGCCAAGAACGTGCGCGACATGGTGGCGTGGCTGCGCGCGCAGAACATTGACACGTTCGTCGTCGAGGCCGTCGACCAGCCGTGGAAGTCCTACGACCTCGAGGGCAAGGCGGGCGGCTACTGGGGCCTCTGGAACGCCGACCGGCAGCAGAAATTCGCCTGGAGCGGTTCGATCGAGACCTTCCCGCAGTGGCTCTCCTGCGCGGCCTGGTCGCTGGCGGCGTCGCTGCCGCTGATGCTGCTCTTCCTGTGGCGCTGGCCGCGCCTTGGCATGGCGGGGCAGGTGGGTTTCTGCGCCCTGGTGGCGCTGTCGGCGAGTGCCGTGGCCTATGGCGCCTCGGTTGCCGCCGGCACTTACATGGTCGCCTCCGAGATGGTGGGCTGGGGCGTGCTGGCCTTCTTCCTGGTGGCCAGCCTCGGCATGGCGCTCGTGCAGGCGCTCGAGATGGCCGAGACGATCTGGCGCGGCCGCTGGACGCGCGAGGCGCTGCCCGCCGCCGAGATGATCGCCCGCCAGCCGGCAAACCGCGACTGGCCGAAGGTCTCGCTGCATCTCGCGATCTGCAACGAGCCGCCGTCGATGGTCATGCAGACGCTCGATTCGCTGGCCGGGCTCGACTATCCCAATTTCGAAGTCATCGTCATCGACAACAACACCAAGGATCCTGCGGTGTGGCGCCCGGTGCAGGACTACTGCGCCCAGCTCGGCGAACGCTTCAAGTTCTTCCATTTCGACGTCATGAAGGGCTTCAAGGCCGGCGCGCTCAACTTCGTCCTCAGCCAGACCGCGCCGGACGCCAGGGTGATCGGCGTTATAGACAGCGACTACATGGTGCGGCCGGACTGGCTGAAGGCGCTGGTGCCGTATTTTGACGATCACAAGATAAGCTACGTTCAGGCGCCGCAGGACCACCGCGACTGGCGCGGCGACCGGTTCAAGCAAATGCTGAACTGGGAGTATGCCGGCTTTTTCGACATCGGCATGTGCCTGCGCAACGAGTACGACTCCATCATCCAGCACGGCACGATGACCTTGGTGCGCCGCTCCTGCATGGAGGAGATGGGCGGCTGGGCGACCTGGTGCATCACCGAGGACACCGAGCTCGGCCTGCGCCTGATGGAGAACGGCTATGGCGCCATGTACAGCCGCGAGCGCTTCGGACACGGCCTGACCCCCGACCATTTCTCGGGCTACAAGAAGCAGCGCTTCCGCTGGGCCTACGGCGCCATGCAGATCATGAAGGCGCACGCCGGCAAGATGTTCTTCGGCGATACCAAGCTGACCTTCTGGCAGAAATACCATTTCGTTGCCGGCTGGATGCCCTGGTTCGCCGATGCGCTGAACCTGATCTTCACCTGGGCGGGGCTGGCCTGGGTGCTGGCGGTCGTGCTGCCGCCGCTGTTCGGCATGAAGCCGGTCGGCCTGCCGCCGGCCGAGTTCATCGCGCCGACCATCGGCATCTTCGTCTTCAAGCTGCTCTATTCGTTCGGCCTGTATTTCGACCGCGTGCGCTGCACCTTCCGCCAGAGCATCGGCGCCTCCCTGGCCGGGCTGGCGCTGACCTACACGGTGGGACGGGCGGTGATCTATGGGCTGGCGACCAGCCGCCTGCCGTTCATGCGCACGCCCAAGATGGACGAGAGGGCTACCTTGGGCATGGCGCTGGGCATGGCGCGCGGCGAGGCGATCCTGGCCGCGCTGCTGTGGATTGCCGCGGCGGTGCTGTGGTTCGGCAACGGTGTCGTCGACCCCGAGGCCCGCCTGTGGTCGCTGTTCATGATCGTGCAGTCGCTGCCCTACGCGGCCGCCGTCTATGTCTCCATGGTCAACGCCGTGGAACAGATGCGGCATGCCGATCCGGTGTTCGAGGCGCCGGCTCCGGCATCTGCGACAGACCCCGCCCTGCAACCCGCGCAATAGGGAGCGGCTGCTTTTTCCTGTCGAGTTGGAAAGGCGTCTGTTAGCGTTCTGCCATGCCCCCGATCGAGACTCGTGACGAACTCGGCTCGCGCGCCGGCACTGCCCTTTTCCTGAAGCGCTGGCTGCGACGGCCGTTTGCGGTGGGAGCGGTCGTGCCGAGCGGGCGCTTGCTGGCCGAGGCCATGGCGCGGACGACCTTCGCGGAGATGAAGGGCCGCGAGGGCCATGTGATCGAGCTGGGTGCCGGCACCGGCGAGGTGACCAAGGCGCTGCTGGCGGCCGGCATACCCGCCGACCGGCTCGCGCTGGTCGAGCGCGATCCCGAACTCGCTTCGTTTCTGCGGCGCCATTTCGCCGGGCCCCGGATCGTCGAGGGCGACGCTGCCAGGCTGTCCAGGATCCTGGCGGAGCAAGGGATCGGCGCGGTGTCGGCGGTCGTTTCGAGCCTGCCGCTGCTGTCGCTTCCCGCAGACGTGGTGCGTGGCATCGTGGAGGGCGTGTTCGACGCCCTGCCGCGCGGCGGCGCGCTCGTTCAGTTCACCTACGGGCCGGCGCAGCCGGTGCCGCGCAGCCTGTCCCAGGCGCTGCGACTCGTCGGCACGCGGGGCCCCCGCATCTGGCGCAACATACCCCCGGCCGTCGTCTGGACATTCCGGAGACCCGCCGGCCCGTGAACCCGATTCCCCTGGATGAGGCCCTGCGCGCCCGGGTGACGGAGCATCTTGGGCGCTTCGACCTGCGCCGTCGCGTCGATGCCGGCGGCCTCAAGCGGGCCGCCGTGGCGATCGTGATCGCCGAAGGCGACGAGCCCGGCGAGGCCGCCTTCCTGCTGACCAGACGTACGCCGAAGCTGCGGGCCCATGGCGGCCAGTGGGCCTTGCCGGGTGGGCGGGTCGATCCCGGCGAGACGATCGAGCAGGCCGCGCTGCGCGAGCTGCACGAGGAGCTGGGCGTGCTGGCCTCCACCGACGATATCCTGGGGACCCTCGACGACTATCCGACACGGTCGGGTTACCTGATCGCGCCGGTGGTGGTGTGGGCGCCCGGCGTGACGCTGACGCCCAATCCGTCGGAAGTGGCGGGCGCCTACCGGATCGGCTGCGGGGAACTCTTCCGAGAGGGCTCGCCCGAGATTCTGGCGATCGAGGAATCCGACCGCCCGATCATCCGCCTGCCGCTGCCGGTGGCGACGGTGAATGCGCCCACGGCGGCGGTGCTGTTCCAGTTCCGCGAGGTGGCGCTGGCCGGCCGCGACACGCGGGTCGACCACTACGAACAGCCGGTCTTCGCCTGGCGTTAGGCCGCGGCGCGGCGCTTCAGGAAGACCGTGGTCTCCTGTTCCATGACCTGTTCGCCGCGCTGGTTGATCGTGACCTGACGCAGCCTGGCAACGCCGCGGTCCGGCCTGGAGGCGGACGGCCGCAGCTGGACGATGTCGGACACCACGCGCAACGTATCGCCCGGGCGGACGGGACGGGGAAACTGGACCTCGCCGATGCCGGGAGAGCCCAGGCTGCAGGCGCGGAAGATGCCGAGATCGAGCCACAGGCGCAGCGTCGCCGCCATCGTGTGGAGACCGGAGGCGATCAGCCCGCCGAAGGTCCACTTGGAGGCGAACTCGGGGTCGATGTGAAAGGGCTGCGGATCCCACTGGCGGGCGAAATCGATGATGGCGGCCTCGGTGATCGTCATGCCGCCGCTCATGAAGCGGTCGCCGACCTTGAAATCCTCGAAGAAGCGATCGGTCAAAGGACCAGCTCCATGTAGACGGTGCCGGGCACCGGACTGGGGTAATAGGGCGCGATCTCGGTGAAGCCCATCGTCCGATAGAGCTTGATCGCCGCCTCCATTTGGGGGCCGATTGTGTCCAGCCTGAGACGTCGATGACCGCAGGCGCGCGCCGCCTCGACGATGCGAAGGGCGAGTTCGCGACCGATCGAATTTCCGGCCTCGGTGCGCTGCCGGCGGAAGCCCGGCCTGACATAGAGCCGCTTCATCTCGCCTATGCCCGTCTCCAGTTGCCGAAGCGCAACGGTACCGGCGGGTTCGCGATCGACCCGCGCGAGCAACAGGGCCCCGCCGGGTGCGCCATACTTTGCGCGGAGGTCGCCGAGTTCCGCCTCGAAGTCCTGATAGTCGAGGGAGAAGCCAAGCGATCCTGCATATTCCCGGACCAGTTCGGCGATGGCGTCGAAATCCGCCGTATCGCGGGGCGGGGCGATTTTGATCGTGCCAGTCATGCGGCCATTTTCCGGGGCATGTGCTACCCTGTCACTCGAAACGAACTGGGAGGCTCCAGAAATGAATCCGACGCGTCGCCATGTCATGGCGCTCGCTGGCGCGGCAGGCGCAGCGCTTGCCGCACCGGCCATCGCGCAATCCGCATGGCCCAACAAGACCGTGCGCTTCGTCGTGCCGTTTCCGCCCGGACAGGCTGCAGATATTTTCGCACGACTGATGGCCGAGAAACTGTCGGAGAAGTGGAAGCAGCAGGTCATCGTCGAGAACAAGGCCGGTGGCAGCGGCATCCCGGCCACCGAGTACGGCAAGATGGCAGCGCCGGACGGCTATACGCTGATGGTCGTGTCGAGCGGCACATTCGGCGTCAATCCCAGCCTGTACCCGGATCTGCCCTACAAGCCGCTGACCGACTTCCTGCCGATCTCCAACATCTTCCTGGTACCGCTGGTCATCGTGGCCCATCCGAGCCTGCCGGTGAACACGCTGGCGGAGCTGATCGCGCTCGCCAAGAAGGAGCCGGGCCAGCTTTCCTACGCCTCGGCCGGTCCCGGTACCTCGCAGCATCTCAGCATGGAGCTGTTCAAGCTCAAGGCAGGGGTCGACATCGTGCACATTCCCTACAAGGGCAGCGGGCCGGCGATGGCCGACCTGCTCGGGGGGCATGTCAAGCTGATGATGGACAGCACCGCGTCCGCCCTAAATCACATCAAGGACGGTCGCATCAAGGCGCTCGCCGTCACGACGTCGCGTCCCGCGCCGCCGCCGCTCGACAAGATCCCGCTGATCGCCGCGACCATTCCGGGTTTCAACGCGGCCGGCTGGTCGGGCATCGCGGCGCCGGCGCGCACGCCGCTGGAGATCGTGGCGAAGGTCAGCCGGGACATGCAGACACTGCTGAACGACGATGCTGTCATCAAGCAGATCGAGCAGCGCGCCGCCCTGCCGGCACCGGGCACGCCCATCCAGTTCGCCGAGTTCATCAAGAATGAGATCGACACCTGGGGCGCGGTGGTCAAGGCCACCGGCACCAAGCCGGGGACCTAAATTCCCACGGCCCGCAGGCCGTAGATCAGGCCGACGACCAGAAGGCCGACGAAGATCGTCTCGGTGATCAGCAGCATCACCGGGCCCATGCCGATGCGCACCAGCGCCAGCAGCGACGTCTTCATGCCCAGCGCCGCGATGGAGGTGATGATGAGGAAGGCGGAGACCTGGCCGACCGCGTCCCGCACCGCAGCGGGAATGACGCCGAGCGAGTTCAGCGCAGCGAGCACCAGGAAGCCGAACAGGAAGACCGGCGGCGTCGGCCGCGCCGAGGTCTGCGGGCCGCCGCTTTTCGCGACCCACCAGGAGATGCCGGCGATCGCGGGCAGCAGGGCCGCCACCCTCAGCAACTTGGTGATGACCGCGTCGCTCAGCACCTGCGGGCCCATCGTCTGGCCGGCGCCGGCAACCTGCGCCACGTCGTGGATCGCGCCGCCCAGGAAAACACCCATCTCGAACAACGAGAAATCCAGCACCTCGCGCAGGGTGGGGAAGATCACCATCACCACCGTGCTGAGGAAGTTGACGCCCATCACGGTGAAGGCGAGGTCACGATCCGAATTCTCGTGTTTCGGGAGCACGGCCGAGGCGGCCATCGCTGCGGCCGCGCCGCAGACGCCGGTGGCGCAGCCGGTCAGCAGGCCGAAATTCTGGCTGAGGCCGAACAGGCGCGCCGCCCAAGCGCCGAACACGATGGTGCAGCCGACGGCGGCAACGGCCACGATGATCGGCAGCGCACCGCCCTCGACGAGATTGCCGAGGGTCAGGCGCGCGCCGAGAAGGGCGACGCCGATTCGCAGGAGCGTGCGGCCGGCGAATTCGAGGCCGGGCGTCAGCACGGGCCTGGCCGACAGCGGCTGCAGGGCCATGCCGATGACCAGGGTCAGGATCAGCGGCGGCACCCAGAGCGCGCCGAAGTGCAGCAGGCTCCTCGTGTCGGCGTAATAGGCGACGGCTGCGATGACGGCGCACAGGGCGATGCCCGGTGCGGAGCGGCGGAGATTGGCGGGAGCCCAGAGCTTGGCGAGGTCGGCCGCGACGGCGCTGTTACGCATCGAGCACGGCCACGAGCTGGCCTTCGCCGATCGCCTCGCCTTCGCTGACCTTGAGTTCCTTGATGATGCCCGCCTTGGGCGACAGGACGGGGATTTCCATCTTCATCGATTCGAGGATCATGATCTCGCCGTCGGCTTCGATCCGATCTCCCGCCTTGACCTGGATCTTCCAGACATTGCCGGCGATTTCCGACTTCACGTTGACGACGGCCATGCCCCAGGTGTCTCCCGTTCAGCTTTGTCCTGACTTTTCGGCCAGCGTGCACGCGAGTGCAAGCGCGGAGCCTCCCACCCTCGCGCCAAGCCGGTATGCGGTCGTGTTGACGTCGGAAATCGTTCCGTCCTGCAAAGTCGATCGGCCCTCTCCGATGCGCGCCGACTGCGCAGCGACTGCGATGGCGGCGATGCCCTCCTTGTCGAGCTCTGCCAGGGCCAGCGCGCCGCCGCGATCGGCGCCGAAGCCCGCGTCATTGAACATCAGAAGCAGCGGCCGGAATGGTGCCGTCGCCTTCCAGGAGTTGAGCGCGCCGTGGCTGCCGGTCGCGACGATCCGCCCGCGATCCGCGGGGACCAGCAGCGTCGCCGAATCGGCGCAGACGACGCCATCGATCTCATGGCGGCTTTCACCCTTGGACGGCGGCATCGTGTGCGGCCAGGGTGCCTGCTTCAGCAACTCTGCCGCCGCGCGGGCCGGCATGCCCGGCACCACACCGCAGGCCGAGGCGAGCCGGTTGGCCCGGCTGATGATGCCGCGGGCCTGCAGGTCGGCGCCGTCGCCGATGCGGGCGCTTGCCGTGGCCACGGCCGCCATTGCCATGCCGAGCCCGTCGGCATAGGCCAGGCCGCCGACGCCGGCAGCGTCCTTGCCGATGCCGGCATCGTGGTGGATCGCGGCACGGCAGCCGAACCGGGCCGACATGTAGGCGGCATAGACGGCGGCGTGGCTGCCGCCGATGACGACCGCGCCGTCCGCTTCGGGCGGCAGCTTGGTCACGCTATCGAACACGAGGATGGCAACGGACATCGCGTAACCCTAGCGGGGAGGCTATACGTCGGCCATGACTCAGCCGGTGGACAACAAGGTCACGATTCTCGTCCTGCAGCATCCGCAGGAGCAGGACCGCGTGCTGGGCACGGCCGGCCTGCTGGCCGGTTCGCTGGCCAACGCCAAGGTGGTCGTGGGCCTGTCGTGGCGTAATCTCACCCACGCTTTGGGCACGCCGGCCGAGCCGCGCGACTGGGGAGTGCTCTATCTCGGCTCGACACAGGCCAAAGGAAAAGGTCCGCTGGTCGCAGTCGGCCGCACGGGCGAGCCGCTGGCCGACCAGGAAGCGGCGCGGGACGGGCTCAAGGGGCTGATCGCGCTCGACGGCAACTGGGCGCAGGCCAAGGCGCTGTGGTGGCGCAACGCATGGCTGACCAAGCTGCGCCGCTTCGTCGTGGTACCGGATGTGCCGTCGCTCTACGGCGACCTGCGACGCGAAGCCCGACCCGACGCGGTGTCGACTTTGGAAGCGGTGGCGCTGGCGCTGCAGGTCCTCGAAGGCGATGCTGCAGTGCGGGAGAAACTCCTCGTGCCGTTTCGCGCCCTGCTGGCGAAAGCGCGCCAGGAGGGTGTTCGCGATTCCAAACGGGATCGTCGCGTCCGGCGTTAGCCGCCCCTATACTTTGCGCCATGCTCGACCAGCCGGCGGCCCAACTTCCCGTTTCCCAGCGGACCAACCCGGAACGCTCCTTCACCGAGGAAGTGCGCGCGCTGCGGCTGGGCAACGGCGAGATCTTCCGGGGCGAGGGCATCCTGGCGCTCACCAAGGCGATCCTGCAATCCGGCGTCGCCTATGTCGGCGGCTACCAGGGCGCACCGGTCTCGCATCTGGTCGACGTACTGGTCGAATCGCAGGAGCTGCTGGATGAACTCGGGGTTCATCTCGAGACCTGCACCAATGAATCTTCCGCCGCGGCGCTGCTCGGCGCCTCGATCAACTATCCGATGCGCGGTTGCGTGACCTGGAAATCGATCGTCGGCACGAATGTCGCGGCCGATGCGCTCTCCAATCTCGCTTCCCCCGGCGTGATCGGCGGCGCGCTGATCGTGGTCGGGGAGGATTACGGCGAGGGCGCCTCGGTCATCCAGGAACGCACCCAGGCCTATGCGCTGAAATCCTCGATCTGGCTGATGGACCCGCGGCCGTCGCTGCCGACCATCGTGCGCTGCACGGAAAAGGCCTTCGAGCTCTCGGAGGCGACCAATACGCCGGTGATGATGGAACTGCGCATTCGTGCCTGCCACGTCACGGGCGAGTTCGTGGCCAGGGATAACGTGCCGCCCGCCATCTCGCGCAACCATCGTCTGGCCGAGCCCGCCGCGCACGATTACGCCCGCATCTCGCATCCGCCGTCGACCTATGCGCACGAGAAGATCAAGGTCGAGGTTCGCCAGCCCGCGGCCGAACGCTTCATCGTCGAGCAGGGGCTGAACGAGCACCTGCCCGGCGAGCGCTCCGATCTCGGCATCATCGTGCAGGGCGGTATCACCAACGTGCTGGTGCGCGGCCTCGACCGGCTGGAGGTCGAGGGCAAGATTCCGACCCTTGTGCTGAACGTCACGCACCCGCTGGCGCCCGACCAGATCGCCGACTTCTGCAAAGGCAAGCGTGCCGTACTTGTCGTCGAAGAGGGGGCGCCCGATTATATCGAGCAGGCGATCCACGTCCTGCTGCGCAAGCGCGACATCGACACGAAGATTTACGGCAAGGATGTGCTGCCGATGGCCGGCGAGTACACCGCCGAGGTGGTGACCGAGGGCCTGCTGAAGTTCTTCGCGCAGTCGGCCAACGACATCGACCTGAGCGGCCCGCGCGAGCGTTTCGAGGCCGCCCGTGCCGGACGCGTCGAGGCCCAGCGGCTGCTGGGCGGGCCGTTGCCGCTGCGGCCGCCGGGCTTCTGCGTCGGCTGCCCCGAACGGCCGGTTTTCTCTGCGATCAAGCTGCTCGAACGCGAGGTCGGCAAGGTCCACATCTCGAGCGACATCGGCTGCCATTCCTTCGCGACCCTGGCACCTTTCAATCTCGGCAACTCCATCCTGGGCTTCGGCATGTCGCTGGCCGCCGCCGGCGCGGTGGCCCCGGTGATGCAGAAGCGCACGATCTCGGTGATGGGCGATGGCGGCTTCTGGCACAACGGGCTGCTGAGCGGCGTCGCCTCGACGATGTTCAATCGCGGCGACCGCGTGCTGGTCATCATGCAGAACGGCTACACCTCGGCGACCGGGGCGCAGTTCATTCCCAACACGTCCGGCAATCGCCGCGACGGCGAGACGACGTCCGACATCGCCGCGACCCTGAAGGCAATGGGTGTCGGCTGGCTGCGCACGATCCGCACCTACAATGTCGGCACCATGCTCAAGACGCTGCGCGAGGCGATGAGTACCAAGCACAAGGGCCTCAAGGTCATCGTGGCCGATGGCGAGTGCCAGCTCGCGCGCCAGCGCCGTATTCGCCCGCAGATCGCCGCCCAGCTGAAGCGCGGCGAGCGGGTCGTGCGCACGCGCTACGGCGTCGACGACGAAGTCTGTACCGGCGACCATTCCTGCATCCGGCTTTCGGGCTGCCCGTCGCTGGTGGTGAAGCCGAGCCCCGATCCGCTGCGCAGCGATCCCGTTGCGAGCGTCAACAACGGCTGCATCGGCTGCGGCCTGTGCGGCGAGGTGGCCGATGCCGCCGTGCTGTGCCCGTCCTTCTACAGGGCCGACATCGTCCAGAATGCGACCTGGTGGGATCGCCTTAAATGGAAGGTCCGCTCGAAGGTGATCGGAGCGATGGCATGTTGAGCGCTGGGGGCGCGCCACTCCAGTGGCGTGATCTTCTTGTTTCGACACCGCATAACGCGCCACTGGAGTGGCGCGCGCCCAGCACATGAAGCCCATCACGCTGCTGATCGGCGCGCTGGGGGGCGATGGCGGCGGCGTGCTGTGCGACTGGATCGTGGCGGCGGCGCAGAGTCGTGGGCTTGGCGTGCAGGCCACGCAGATTCCGGGCGTGGCGCAGCGCACCGGTGCCACGACCTACTATATCGAGGTCATACCGGGAGGTGCCGCGCCATCGTCGGTGCTGGCCCTCAATCCGGCGATCGGCGAAGTCGACGTCGCGCTGGCAACCGAGCTGCTGGAAGCCGGTCGCATGATCTTCAACGGCTTCGTGACGCCCGACCGCACGACGCTGATCGCCTCGACCCATCGCGTGCTGGCAATCGGCGAGCGCATGGCGATGGGCGACGGAAGCTTCGATGTCGGCCGGCTGCTGCATGCCCTGAAGGAGCGTAGCCGCGAGCAGATCCTGTTCGACATGGACCAGGCCGCCGAGGAATCCGGGGGCGTCATCAATGCTGTGCTGCTCGGCGCACTGGCCGGCTCGGGCAAGCTGCCGATTCCGGACAGCGCCTTCGAGGCCGCGATCCGCCATGCCGGCAAGTCGGTCGATACAAACCTCGCAGCCTTCGCCTTCGGGCGCGGCCATGCCCGTGGCGAGCTGGAGCAGGCCGTGCGCGAGCATCGCAAGCGGCAGACGGCGGTGCGCGGCGTCGAGGACCTGATCGAGCGCGCGCGGCGGACCTATCCACTGGCGAGCCTCGACATGGTGGAGGAGGGCATCCGGCGCCTCACCATCTACCAGGACCGGCGCTACGCCGTGCTCTATCTCGACCGTCTCGACACGATCCACGCGCTGGGCTCGGCCGACCTGCTACGCGACGTTGCGCGCCATCTCGCCGTGCGCATGTCCTTCGAGGACGTTATCCGGGTGGCCCAGGCCAAGACCTCGGCCGAACGCCTCGCGCGCATACGGAGCGAGGTACGCGCCATGGATCACGAGCCGCTGGAGATCACCGAGCATTTCAAGCCAGGGATCGAGGAGGTCGCGGCGATCCTGCCGCCGGCGCTGGCGCGGCGTCTGCTCGGCTGGGGCGAGCGAACCGGACGCCTGGGAAAGACGTACCATTCGATGCATGTCCGCACGACGACGATCCTCGGATTTGCCCGCCTGCGTGCGGTGGCCGGCCTGCGCTGGTGGCGACCGCGCACCTTCCGATATGTCGAGGAGCAGGCCGAGATCGAGCGCTGGCTGGGCCAGATTTGCGCCGGCGCACCGCTCGGCGTGGATTTGGCGCGGGAGATCGCGGAGTCGGCGCGCCTGATCAAAGGCTACGGTGACACTTACAAACGTGGCCTGGGCAACTATCGACGAATCGCCAACGAGGTGATCGCGCCGGCACTGGCCGGACGCATGACGCCACGCGCTGCGGCCGATGCCGTTGCCAATGCACGTGTGGCGGCGCTGGCCGATCCCGACGGCGAGTCGCTCTCGCGGACGCTGGCCGCCGTCGCGTCCGCGACGCCGACGCTGCGGCAGGCCGCGGAATGATCGACGTCGCGGGGCTGGCCCGGCGGGACGCCTTCACCCGCGGCCTCGGCATCGAATTCGTCGAGGCCTCGCTCGGCCGCGCCGTGACGCGGGTCGCGATCGAGGAGCGCCATCTCAACTTCAACGGCGTGGGCCATGGCGGCCTCACCTTTACCCTGGCGGATGCCGCCTTCGGCTATGCCTGCAACTCGCAGGGAGTCGTCTCGGGCAGCATCGACGCGCACATCGTCTACAGCGTGGCTGTGCGGCTGGGCGACGTGCTCACGGCTACCGCGGTCGAGATCTCGCGCTCCAGCAAGGCCTCGAACTACCGCATCGACGTCGTGCGCGCCGACGGCAAGCTCGTCGCGGCGATGACCGGCACCGCCCTGATCAGCGGCAAGCCGGTCGTCGTCTGATCAGCGGAGCGCGCAACTCCAATTGCGCGCTCCATTGAGACTCAAGCCGCGCTCTTCAGGATATCCGCCATCTTCTCGCCGACCATGATCGAGGGCGCGTTGGTGTTGCCCGAGGGCATGGTCGGGAAGATCGAGGCGTCGGCGACGCGCAGGCCCTGGATGCCGTGCACCCGGAGCTTGTCGTCGACCACGGTGTTGGGGCCCTCGGGTCCCATGCGGCAGGTGCCGATCGGGTGATAGGCGGTCTGCGAGTTGTTGCGGATCCAGGTGAGGATCTCCTCGTCGGACTGGACCGACGGGCCCGGCGAGAATTCCTCGTCGCGGTAGGGATCCATCGGCTTGGCGTCGACGATGCGGCGCATCATGCGGAAGCCCGCCGTCATCGCGTCCTGGTCGATCCGGTCGGCGAGGAAGTTGAAGCGGATGGCCGGATGAGCCTTGGGATCGGCCGAGCGGATGTGGATCGAGCCCAGGCTC
>JAESFK010000583.1_pt1 | contig 16855 bp, 12 predicted proteins | sample 9269391 | NCBI WGS metagenome assembly JAESFK01 (sample SAMN14506231, study PRJNA617097) | algae metagenome | isolation source: Drouetiella hepatica UHER 2000/2452 and co-occurring heterotrophs from... | place: Slovakia: Slovak Paradise National Park, Hrabusice, Kosice Region | collected 2000-01-01
CGTGGTCGTCGAGCCGGCGACGCGGCACGAGGAAGACGTAGGTCGCCATGCGGGGGCGCAACCGCATGACAGGCGTGAGGTAGCCACCGCGGCCAAGTGTGGCGCGGATGCTGCGTTCGGCGTGAACGCGCCTGCCGGCGATGGGCGCGGTCCATCCGATCATTCGCGCCAGGCGGCGTTCCGGCGGCAGGACGGTTTGCCCGGCGATCGAATCCACGGGAAGCCACGCCTGGACGCCCTTCGTGCGTTCGGTCGGATTGGCGAGGCTGGCGCGCACGGCCGGCATGAAGGTGACGGCGGCCCAACTGGCCACCGGCAGTATCGGTAGGAAGGCCAGCCAGGGCAGCCATGACGGCCACGTCGCGGGCTCGGCGGCCGTCACCGTTCCGGCCGGGGGGCCGGGCTGAGTAAAGGCATTGAGGGCGCTTTGCAGCAGGCCATCGTCAAGGCCAGGCCAGTCCGTCGGTGGCACGGCACCGACGGCGGAGCCGCGCTCGGCGGCGGCGAAGACGGCCGCGTAGCGCTCCAGCGCCCATCGACCGGCCGCGTCGCGGGGGATGGCTGCGTTGGGTGGCAGCGGCCAGGTCTCCAGCATTGCTGCGAGGAACATCTCCGGACTCGTGCCGATGTCGGATTCGCCGCCATAGACCTGGGCGAGCATGCGCGGCGACATTGTGCCGTCGTTCTGCTGGACGGCTGCGAGCGTGACGGCCAGCGCGCGGCGATAATCGCCGCCCCAGTTGTCGGCGGAGTTATGGGCAAGAGGTCCTTCCGTGCGGCCGTCCTGCCCCATCACGACTTCCCCAGCGGCCAACCCGTCCTGCCGGCCACCGGATTGCTGGTTGCCACTCTCGCCCCGAAGCGACAGAACTCCTAGCGCCAAAGCGGCCGCCAGTGCGAAGACGCAGGCGAAGCGCCAGTCGGAAACGAGGTTGCGCGCATCCTCACGCAGCAGCGCGAGCCTTCGGCGCCACCGCGGTTCCACCGGCCGGGATGGCGGCGGCTCGCGCGGGGCGGCGATGTCGCCCGTCACGTCTCCCGACCCTACCTCGAGCGGCGGTTCGAACGCGCCGGGCAACCCGGCCGCCACCGCGTCGGCCAGCGCGGCGGCGGACTCGCGCGTTTCGGCCAGCACCGGCGTCAGGTAGCGCAGCCACAGCGTCGTCGCACCCTCCTGCCCGACCCGGCGCCAGCCTCCCGACGAGTTGAGGCCGAGGATCGTGGTCACGGCGTCGATGCGCTGCGAGGGCGAGACATGGTGCAGGGTCGTGCCACTGCCGGTGGAACGGCGCGCCTGCTCGTAGCGCACGAAGAACTGGTCGAGACCCCGAGCGGACACCTCGAACCGATAGGCTGCCGGCCCCGCTGAATCCATGACCGCTAGCCGGACTGCGCCGCAGCCTGTTCGACCAGATCGGCGAGGATGGCGCGGTCATTCTTGAGCTTGGCGAGCGCGCCGACAGAGGCGCGCAGCCGGTCGAGGATGGCAGGGGCCGGAGCTCCACCGGGATAGGCAATGAGCGCGGCGGCGTCGATCATTTCCGAGATGCCGGGCCGCTTGTCGAGCCGCTCCTCGCGGAAAGTCCTCAAGAGGCCGAGCAGCGTCTCGCGGTCGTCGTCGGGAAGCTGAAACGAGCCACCGGCGCCGAACCGCCTAGCCAGGCCGCTGGCCATAATCCTGCGGAGGACGTCGTTGGATGGAAAGGCGATCTCGTGGAAGACGCACCTGCGCAGGAAAGCGTCGGGCAGCTGGCGTTCCTCGTTGGAGGTGATCACGATGATGGGCCGGAACTCGTTCGGAATGCCGCCGGGCGTCTCGGGCTCGGCGGCGGCGTCGGCGCGCGAAAGCTCGGGCACGCGGAACGCCAGGTCCTCGATCTCGCGCAGTAGGTCGTTGGGGAAGTCGCGGGACGCCTTGTCGATCTCGTCGACGATGACGACCGACCGCTGCGGGCTGCCCGGATGGGCGTAGGCGCGGCGGCCATGCAGGAGATGATCGACGCGGCCGCGCTCATGCGCGTCGAGAATGGCGCGGCCGAGCGCCTGGAACTCGATATAGTCGGCGATGTCGGCGCGCGGCATCGAGGGGTCCACAGGCGCCTGCGCTTCCCGGAAGCGGCCGAGCGCGTCGTAGGTGTAGAAAAGGTCGCGCGCCTCGGAATTGGACTTGGTGGAGAAGAAGTGGAGGCGCGGGATCTCGAGCCTGCGCGCGATGGCGTAGCCGAGCTCGGTCTTGCCGCAGCCGGGGTCGCCGGAGACGAGCAGCGGACGCCCGAGGCCAATGGCGACGTCGATGGCGGCCGCCAGTTCGTCGGTGAAGACGTAGTCGCGGCCCTTGTCGGCCACGGGCCGTCCGTTCTCGACGAGCTCGCCGTTGCCGTCGGATCGGGAGAACGTGTTGAACCACATGCCTGACACCCTCACTGCCGCTCGGCGGCAATGAGTTGCCGCAGGCCGGGCCTGATGCCGTTCTCCACCTCGAGGATCGGCCGCCTGGACTGTTCGGTGAAGACCGCCTCGACGACCGGCAACACCCGGCCATCGGCGAGCTTCCACGCAGACTGGATCGCCTCGGACCAGCTGGCCAGCTCCAGACTGTCAACGTCGTCGAGCGTGGTACAGACGCCGCAGCCCGGTGGCCGCTCGCGCAGATCCCAAAGGCGGCCGAGCTCCTTGCGGCGCTCCAGTGTCTTGTCGGCGCCCGGGCGCGCCACGGCATCGTGGTAGACCACGAAGAGTTGAAGGCGATCGGCGTCGGAGACGGCCATGCAGTGCTCAGCGACTGCGCGGACGAAGCGGCGCTCGCGGGCGATGACGACCTTGGCCTGATCGACCGCGACGGTGGCCAGCGCAATGGTGCGACCCGGCATCCGGGAGATGGCGGAGAGGCGGTCGCGGACGAGGTCCAACGCGATCTCCTCCGGCTGGTCCGGATGCCAGACGACGGGTTCCTGCCGCCAGGGGTAGTCATTGCAGCCTTCTCCGAGGAAGGCCATCAGGCGCTTGCGCTTCACGTCAGGGTCGTCGAGCGTGAGTACCGACAGCCGCTTGAAGAAATACTGGTGCCGGTCCACATGCCGGCAGGTCACCACATGGACAATGCCGCGATTGCCGCCGCGGTTGTGCCTGGCCCAGGCCACCTTCTCCTCGACGCCGTCGCGGTCCATCAGCACCGCGGCGGCGAGCAGACGCCGATCGATGTCGTCCTCGCCGAGGGACGCGGTGCTGGCGGCCGGCAGCCGCGCAGAACGACGCCCGCGCAGCGGCCGCGGTATGCCGATCAGCTTCTCGTTGCCGCAGGCGCGAAGGTGACGCACGATGGCCGGGATCGGGATCGCCTGGTTCCATTCGCCATAGTCGGCGATGTCGGAGGTCTTGTCGCCGGCATGATGGAGCGCCACGAGCCGGTAGCGACCGTCGAAGCACGGCGCGCCGGACGAGCCACGGTAGGTGGTCGCCGTGTGGCGCATGCGCAGATCGAGGTCGAGATATTCGATGACGTTGCCCTGGGTGCTCTTCTGGGGCATCACGTCCTCGCCGCTGCCCAGCCCGTCACGATGCTTGAGCGGATGCTGGAAGACGTGAACCGTGGCGCTCTTCGACGGCATCTCGGTTCTGTCGGGGATCGGCAGCCAGCCGCGCCCGACCGCGTCGTCGCCGTCAGCCAGCGGCTGCCCCCCGACCGGCTCGGCCAGCCGGACGATGGCGTAGTCGAGCTCGTCGCCGGCGAAGCCGGTCCGTGCGCCTTGGCGGTCGAGATCGCTGTAGGCGCTCTTGGCCGGCAGCCAGTCGGCAGCGGCGAAATCGACCCAGCGACCGGCGCCGACCTCCTCGGTCTCGGGATCGGTGCGGAAATCGAAGCGGCAGCGGCCGATGCCGACTTCGCCGGACAATAACAGGGCCTCGATGACGTGATAGTTGGTCAGGACAAGGTCGGGGCCGACGAGAAGGCCGGTTCCGCACACACCGCGCCCGGCGTCAACCATGCAGATCCAGTTCGCCCGATCGGTGATGCGCTGGACCAACTCGTCGGGCGAGACGTAGACCGAATCCGGGTCGACACTGGACACCGCTCAGCCCCGTTCCCCTGTATGGCGCAATCTGAGGGAATCCCGCCTATCTAAGACCCACGGCGACAACCGGCACGCATCGCGCCGCACTAGCCGCCATGGTCCGATACTCATTGCGCGACCGCCTTTTCTTTGGTGCCACGCTTTCGCCGCGACCTTTCCGACGGGGGCTGCCGAGCCGAGCCGTCGCCATCTTCAGACGCAATGGGCTCGCTCCAGTCCAACTGCGTCTGGCCGCCGGGCGGCGGCGCCACGAGGCTAGCGAGCGCCTGGTGCACGCCGACGATCAGCTCCGGCACGTCCGAATGACGTATTTCGTTGCTTGCAAGGAAGGCGGTGACGATCTCGACCGTCTGGTCCACCAGAGACGGCTCCTGCGGAGCCGCCGCATAGACGGACTCGACCAGGTCGCCGGCCGCGCCTACTGACTCCAGGCCGCGTCCATCGGAGAACACGCCCTCCTCGAACGCCGACTCGACGAAGACGCTTTCGGTGGCGTCTCGGGCTGCCGCCAGCGCACGCCTGAACGACTCGTGGTAGTCGGCGATTATGTTGGCAAGCAGCACCCTGCGGCCATTGATCGTCTTAACCTCGCGGCCGTTGATAATTTCACGCGCGCCGACCGGATCGTTGGCCGCGTTGCTGAAATACCGCGCAAGCGTCTGCCTGCCGCGCGCATCGCCGCGGAACCAGCCCTCGTCCATGCCCACGAACATGATAATCGCCGCATTCTCAGCGTCCATCGCAAGGTCGGGGCTCTGCACGAGATTGACCCCGACAAAATCGCCCGCCCGCTTGTAGTTTTCACGCCAGGTGAGCTGGACGTAGCCGCGGCCGTAATAAGGATAGTAGCGAAGGTTGTTCTTTCGCCACTGTTCGGAAAGCCAATAGGCCTCGCGGACCGGCTGCATGGTACGGTTTGTCTCGTGGAAGGCCGTGGCGAACATATAGGCGAGCCAACGTATGTCACCGTTCGGAGCACGTCCTTCCCACCCGTTCAGGATAGCATCCATGCCGTCGACCTGCTCCTGTCTCAGGCTTCCGAACAAAGGGCGGATGGAACGAAAAAAACTCCGACGATCTATCGCCATGTCTCACACCTCCAGACAAGGAACCGCGCCTATTCAAATTGAATCAAAGTTCGAGTGACTGGACACACGTAGACTCGGCCGCATCAACGTTTGGAAGTCAATCTCCATTGCTAAGCTACATCTTTTGGTCTAGCTTGTCTATCGCGTACAGGAGGTTTCCATGAAATGCATGTATTCGCTGCTATGTGGCGTCATGCTTCTCTCCGCAGGTGCCGCGGCCGCCCAAGAACAGTTTCCCTTCGCCAAGTCTATAAAGACCCTCGACCTTGCTGCAACCGGTGCAGCAGCAGAGTTCGAGCAGCTGGTGATACAAGCTGCAACAACGCCACTAATTTACATCGACTGGCAATTTGCCAATTTCACGGGCAACGAGGTGTTCGAAGGACTGAAACCGGAGGGGACGGGCGACGACCCAGACGCCGCTGCATGCCAGCAGATCGCTGATGGGGATGAGCAGTTTACGGTTTCCGGGCGACCCAATGGCGAGAACAACCACCTGTTGGCAGTCTTCGACCTATGGCCTTCTGGCATGGACGCATTTACGGCGGCGACCTGCGAATATTTCGCCTCCGATCCCGGCGACGGTCTGCGGATTCGTGGCTTCTACTACGTGGCCGATGTACGCATCGCAACGGCCGAGAAGTATAACTTCAGGCCATTGGAAATTGGCGCGAGCACTATTCCAAGGGATTTTTTCGCCTCAGGGAGATGAGCGGCGGCCTTCCGCGCCTTTCGCCCGACGTGAAACTACGAACTATCTGTGTCTAAAGCGCGTCATGACCCTGGAGCCTTTGCATACCGGCATGAAGACAGAATGACGGAGCGTTCAGGTTGTCACCCACAGGGATCCGGAGACGATCAACGAGACGTAGGCGCCCCTGATGGTGCCACCCATCCATCAGATGAGATTGGGTGAGTGGGCCGAAAGGCTGAGGCCTGATCCCAACCCAATGACAATCCGATTTCCGCGTCGCTTACTGTTCCGGTGTGGTTGGACTCGGAGTTCCCCTATCGCCGCGCGGTTACCAATCGGTCACGTCTCGCGGTTCGCTGCAGTTCTCGCCGTCTCATTCCAATAAACTGCCCTCGAGGTCGCAGACCCCGGACCAGCGCGCTCTCGCGTACTGCGGTGAATTCCGCGACATTGCCGTCGAATACATCGACACCGTAATTTCTTGCTTGCCAAGGTTGGGGTCGAGGGTTCGAATCACTTCACCCGCTCCAATTTTCCAACCACACGAAAGAGCGGCGGCGTGAAGTCGCGATGTCGCGGGAGTGTGGCGGGGTGTGCGAGAATCACGGGAAGCGCGAAACGGCGTCATCTTTCATCTTCAGCAAAGGACCGCATGGCTGCCGTGCAGCGTGACGTCGTTCCTGCCTGGAAGCGAACGAGATTGCCGGTCGAAGGCTGACCGTGTGCGCCGCTGCGGCGTACCCATTTACGCACCAAGACCGAAGCTGCCCAGGCGTTCGATGAGCCACACCATGGACATCACGCCGATCGCAAAAGCCGCGACCAGCCTTGCCGGTTTCGCACTGATCGGGACGAGGTTCTTCAGCGCCCGGAACAGAATCAGCACCACCGCCACGAAGAGAAGCTGGCCGGCTTCGACCCCGAGATTGAAGGTCAGCAGGGCGACGGGCACGTCGGACTGGGGCAGGCCGGTCTCCTTCAGCGCACCGGCAAAACCAAAGCCGTGCAGCAGGCCGAAGGCGAAGGCGACGACCCATGGATAGGCCTCGGACAGGCGACGTTCTCCGGGGCGCTGCCTGATCAGTTCCCTGGCGACGAAGGCGATGCTGAGCGCGATGACGGCTTCCACGGGCCGTTGCGGCAGGCTGACATAGCCAAGCGATGCGGCGGCAAGGGTGATGCTGTGGGCGACGGTGAAGGCGGTGATGGTCTTCGCCAGCATCCAGGGGCTCGGGATGAGGAGAATGAGGGCGAAGACAAAGAGCAGGTGGTCGAGGCCGGACAGGATGTGATCGACGCCGAGAAGAAAATACGTCCGGGCGATCTCCATCGTGGACTGCGCGCCGGCGACGGTAAAGCCGGGCGCTTCCGGCGTCATGCGGGCCACTTCGATCGAACCGTCGAGATACTGGATGCGGGCGAGCGCGTCGGTCATGGTCGAGGCCAGGCCGTCGACTGCTATGGCGCCGCCCTTGAGGCCGCCCGTGCAGAGCGCCACCCAGCGTTCGGTATAGGCGTTGGCCTCGATCGACCGGAACGGCTCTGCTTTCGCCACGCAGTTTTGGGGCAGTCGCACATAAAGCCCGAGCCTGAGGTCGCCACGCGCCGGCACCTTCCACAGGACGGTGAACTCTTCAGCCCGTGTTTCCTGCATATCGAGATAGGCGGGCCGCATCTCGTGGGCCGTCGCCGGCGAAGCGAGGATTAGAAGCAGAACGAGGAGCGGGGCGAAGCGGCTCATGGATCGGTGTCCGCCTCGGGCGCCTCGATGATGACGCGATAGCGCTTCAGCAGCGCATCGAGCCGCTCTTCCTCGATGGTCTCGCGGCGCTCGTTGGCGAATTCACGCAGCACCAGATCCCTGACATCGCCGAGCGCCGGCAGCCGGCCGGACGTGTGTTCCGACACGCGGATGAGATGGAGGCCGAAGGACGACGCTACCGGACCGATCCAGCGGCCGGCCGGGGCGGCGCTGACGGCGGCTGCGAATTCGGGGCCGAATGTGCTGCCGATCGAAGCAATGTCAGTCGGCGGCATCTGGGCAGGCAACAGCGAAGCATCGCCAAGCGTCTGGGGCTCGAGCGCGGGGTCGGCCTGTAGTTTCGCCAGGATGACGGTTGCCTCGGCGTCGATGGCCTCGCCCCTCCGGGTAGGGTTCAGGAATATCTGCTCGAAACCGGCTTCGGCGGCGATTTCGAACTTTTCAGGATGCGCGTCGAGATAGGCCTGCAGGTCGGCATCGGTCGGTGCGTCGGCGTCGGCGCCGGCATCGGTCATGAACTGGATCTTCTGCTGCAGCCGCCGCCGGATCACTGTGTCGCCCTGGTCGAGCCCGAGCGCCAGCGCCTCGCGAACGTCGATCTCCTCCTTCACATAGGCGTCGATGAGTCCCTTGAGCTCTTCCGCCGAAGGCGGTCTCTGCCAGGTCTTGGCGAAGACAGCGGCGAGCTGTTCGATCTTGGGCGCACTGACGACGATGTCGTCCGTCCCGCGTTGATCTGTCGGAGCCAGGAGGCCGTAGGCGGCGAAAATGACGACGGCAGCCAGCGTGAAGTGGAGCAGCGGCTCATGCAAAAGGCGTTTCAACATGGCAACCTCTTCTCAACCCGGCATGGCAACGGTTGAACGTGAGGAAACCGAAAGTGCGAGCGCCAGGACAGACACCGCCATGATCCATGAGCCGGCCACGCGAATGCCAATACGCTGCCACGCTGTTGCAAGGCCGACGGTCGAGCCGGTGACGATGACTGCGATGGCGAAGAGCCCGACAAGCAGGCCCGAATAGGCAAGCAGCAGTTGATTGTAGCCGGCGATGTCCGGCGAGGAATCCACGCCCAGCGCCAGCCCTGCCACGATCGCACCTGCGGAAACGGCCCCCGTAGGCAACGGACGATTCAGGCACACGAGGCCACCTGCCAACAAGGCACCGCCGAGCAGCAACTGCTCGCGCACTTCCGCGATGTATCCCAGTCCGGATAGCGTCAGGCCAAACGCAAACGCCAGACCGAACGAAACAAGGCCGAGAAGCGCCTCAAGTCTGGGCTGCTGCCCGAGCATGAGCGTGATCCCAATCAACAGCAGGGCGTGCGCGGGCACCGTGACGGGGTGAAGCATATGCCCGTAGAACGTACCGATGCCCTCGATAGGACTATGCGCCCACGTTGCCGTTGGGGCAGCAAAAATACCGAACGCTGCGACGCCCGTGACCGAGCCAGGCGTCCTGGTCATGCGTAGCCGGTGAGGAAGGCCAGCCCGACCGCCGCGATGACGGCGCCGCCGGCGCGGACGGCATATTGGCCGGTTGTGCTGGCGGTCAGCATCCCGAGGCCAATGCCGCAGAGGTGAAGCAGACCGGTCGCGACCACGAAACCCACCGCATAGGTCAACGGGTTCGCCGCGCTCGGCAACTCGGTTCCATGCGCATGGCCGTGAAAGACGGCGAAGATGCCGACGATCAACGCGGCAATCCACAATGGCGGACGCAGGGCGAGCGCTACGCAGAGGCCGATGGCGATGGCCGAGAACGCAATACCGCTCTCCACCGCGGGCAACGACACACCGGCAATGCCCAGGACTCCTCCGAACGCCATGACCAGAGGAAAGACGATGGGTAGAAGCCAGATCGCCGGCATTCCGAGGAAGGCGCCCCACAATCCGACGCCGACCATCGCAACGAGGTGGTCGAGACCGAACAGCGGATGCAGGAACCCACTGGTCAGCCCGCCGATGGCGCCTTCGCCTTCGTGGGCGAGCGCCGGCGAAGCGAAGGCCAGGATCAGTATCGCGCTTGCACCGGCCACGGACATCGTGCGGGCGCAACGTCGCGCCGCATCGCCACTGTGCGAAGGCTCGTACGTCATTTCATTTCCCCCCGTTTTCGGCATCGATGCGCAACGCATGAGCCGGTGACGGCGCGTCTCCGCGCGTCGTTTTCGCCATCACGGCCCGTACGCTCTCGACTTTCTCCCGGACGCCATAGAGGCGCAGCAGACCATAGTCCTCGGCGGCGGCCGTGTTCAGCCGGCCGTCCAGAAGAGCCCGGACAACCTTCTCGCTGGTGACGATCACGACATCGCCCGCGGACGGCCCGTCTGCATGGCTCCTGACGCTCACGCCTTCCGGGCCAAGCTGCAGGCGCGTCCACATGACCTGTGGGATGAGGACGACCGAGATGGAGGTGCGGGATTGCCCAATTTCGGCCGGGGCGAGCCTTGCCCCGAACTGGTTCATGACGGTCACGGCACGGTAGAAGGCGAGCGGTCCTGCCGCACGGGTACTGGCCGCCTGCGTCCGGGCGGATTGCGTTCTGGCCGGCAGCAGGCCTGCGTCCTCGGCCTGCCATACCGCGGTGCCTACATGCAACGCGTTCGGGTATGCCCAGTTGAGTACGCCCAGGGCGACGGCCTGCGGGTTCTCGTAGCCGCAGGCCGACGCCGGTGACGCAACGCCACCAGCCAGGGCCAACGCCATGACGAATGCTGTGGCGCCGCGAGCCATATCATCCGCCCGGCGTGTACCAGATGGGCGAGGTGTAGGCGCGTTCCTGAGTGGTCATCGGTACATTGTCGGTCATCTTCAGCCCGAACCGCAACGCCTCGTAGGCGGTCCATCGCGGGGTCGGGATCTCGATGACCTTTGCATAGTAGAAGGCCGGCTGCGTCGGGTCGAAATCGGGATCGGTCCAGACCTTGATGAGTTCGGGGTCGCCAATCGTGTTCGTCCAGGTCGCCCGCGTCACGTCGACCGTGTTGCCGACGGGAGGCAGCTTGCCGTCGGCCGTGGGCTGGCGCTCGTCGCTCCAGGCCACGTCGTAGACCTTCTCCTGTGCGGCGCCGCTCGCGTCGAGCCAGCCTTTGACAATCTGGATGCGGTCAAGGTTGCCGCCCAGAGCATCCTTGAGGGCAGCCACCATGAAGGTCGGGGCCTTGCCAGCGGGCGCCGCCGTCAGGTCGCCGCCCATTGGCACGCCTTTAGCGTAACCCGAGGCTGCCGGCAGACGTGAAGCGGCATCTTCGTCTGTAAAGTCCCAGCCGCCGAAGAACCGCACCGTCAGCCGGGTGCCAGTGGTGGCGTAGGTTTCCTTGCGCAGCATCGCGTCGAAGATCGCCTCGCGAGTGTTTTCCCTGGCCCAAACCACGGCCAGGCCGCTGGCGGCCTGCTGCCACCCATAGACTGTGAAAGCCGGATCGGGAGCCTCGATCACCACGTGCTCCCACCGATGGGGCTCAGGTTCGACGCCGGAGTGCTTGCCAAAAAAATTGTCCTCCTCGGCGGTGGAGAGCGAGGTGTGCGAGTCCGTCGAGCCGATCATGCCGAACTTGTAAGGATTGACCCCCAACTCGCGACCGAGCTTGAGCCCGGTCTTCAGCGCCTCGCGGGCATATTCGTATTTCAGCATCTCCGGGGTCTTGGCCTCGGTGCCGTTGAGGTTCGACCGATCCCAGATCTCGTAGCCGGCGAATTCGTCGGCCGGCGACAGGAACGGATGCGACTCGCCGTCGCCCTTGATCTGGGTGGCCTCGATGAGCGGCTCGTTCTTGATGCGCCGGGCGGCAAGCTCTGCGGTCAGTGGCTTGCCGTCAAAACTCTCCACGGTGAACATGCGGCCGTTGGAAAGGTTGCCGTTGTGCGGAATGGCGAGCAGGTCCGAGCCGGTGCGGGCCTCGAACCCTTCCATCCAGGTCCAAAGATCCTCGGGGTTCTTGCTGTCATACTGCGAGAAGGGCAGAGTTTGGTTCGCCACGCCGGCGTTGCCGCGGAAGAGCACGTTGCGGTGCAGGTTGAAGCCGCCGATGGCGGTCCACTCGAAGCCGATGATCGCGCTGAAAGTGCCCGGATCGTTGTAGCGGTCAGCGAGCGCCGTATAGGCCTGCCAGGCGTTGCGGATCGAGGTCTCGCTCTTGATCGGCGGCTCGTCGCCGGAAAGCGAGCCGACGATCTCCATTGCGGTGGCGAAGATACGGTTGACGTCGCCGGTGGTCAACTCGGCGTACCAGCGCTGGCCGGCCTCGGTGGCGAGCACTTCGGGGTCGCCGCTGAGCAGTTGCGGCATCAGGCCGTACATCTCCGCATGGTCCGCGATCACCAGGAAGTCGAGCGGCCGCGACAGCTTGGCGCGCAGACCGCCGGTCGAGGTGACTTCTTCGCCGCGGGCGAAGCGGAAGGCGTCCTCCTGCCCCAGCCTGTTCATCGTCCCGGCGTCGACCGAGATCGCAGTATGCAGATGGGTATCGCCGAACAGCGGCCGCGTCGGGAAGTCTCGTCCGGCATAGGGCGAGAACTCCCGCTTGATGACGCGCGCCACGTCGGCGGGCGTCGCGGCTTCGTGGTTGCCGGCATTCTGGGCCAAACCCATGGACGGGACGAGAAAGCTCGCGACGAGCGCTGCGGCAGTAACGAACCGGGTCATTGTTTTCCTCCCTCGAAGTTCACTGCAGTATTCAGCCTAGTCCTGTGTCGTGTCGGCCACAATCATCGTTCAGCAGTCCCGCCGCCCCGGAAGAACTGCGGCGCGCTGAGTACAATCATGGCGTGTACCAGATGGGCGAGGTGTAGGCGCGTTCGGTGACGGTCATCGGGACGTCGTCGGGCATCTTGATGCCGAAGCGCTTCTGGTCGTAGGCCGTCCAGCGCGGCGTCGGGATCTCGATGACACGGGCATAGTAGACCGCGCGCATTGCCGGATCGAAATCGGGGTCCTTCCAGACCGCGATGAGTTCTGGCGCGCCGATCGTGTTCGTCCAGATGGCGTTCTCGACATCGACGGTATCGCCCACGAGTGGCAGCTTGCCGTCGGCTCCCGGTTCGCGATCGCCGGACCAGGCAATGTCGTAGACCTTCTCCTTCAGGTTCCCGGCGCCGTCGATCCAGCCCTTGACGATCTGGATGCGGTCTAGATTGCCGCTCAACGGGTCCTTCAGCGCGGCGGCAAGGAAGGTCGGGGACTTGCCCTGCGGGGCGCTTCTGAGGTCGCCCCCCATGGGCACGCCCTTTGCATATCCCGCCTCGGCCGGCATCCTCGTCTCCGCGTCTCCGGCATCGAAGTCCCAGCCGCCAAAGAAGCGGACGGTCATGCGCGGGCCGGTTGTCGAGTAGGCCTCCTTGCGCTTGAGAGCATCCCAGATCGCTTCCCGCGTGTTCTCGGTCGCCCAGACGCCCGTGTAGCCGGCAGCGGCCATCTGCCAGCCCTTGACGCTGACCTCAGGCGTCTGGATCACGTCGTGCTCCCAGCGATGCGGGGACGGCTCGACGCCGGTGTGCTTGCCGAAGAAATTGTCCTCCTCGGCAGTGGTGAGGCCGGTATGTGTGTCGGTGCCGCCGGCGAAGCCGAACTTGAACGGGTTGACGACAAGCGTCTGCTCGAGTTTCAGGCCCTCCTGCAGGGCGCGGCGCGCATACTCGCTTTCGATCATCCCCGGATTCTTCGGCACCCCGGCAAGGTTGGCGGCATCCCATTTCTCGAAGCCGGCGAACTCGTCGCTCGGCGAAAGCGACGGATGCGTCTCGCCATCGCCCTTGATCTGGGTGATCTCATACATCGGCTCCCATTTGGCGCGGGTCTCGGCCCATTCGCGCGTCAGCGGATTGCCTTCGAACGTGTTGAGCGCAAACATCTTGCCGTTGGAGAGATTTCCGTTGTGCGGGATGGCCAGCAGCGCGCCGCCGGTCTTGCCTTCCCAGGCGGCCATCCACGTCCAGAGGTCTTCGGGGTTTTCGCTGTCGAAGGTGGTCATCGGCAGCACCTGATCGGCCTTGTCCTTGCCGTTCCGGTAGATGACGTTGCGATGCAGGTTGTCGCCGCCGCCGGCGTTGCTGGTCCATTCGTAGCCGATGAATGCGGTGAACCGTCCCGGTTCGTTGTATTTCTCCATGATCTCGGTGTTCTTTTCCCAGATCGTCATCGCCAGAACGGGATCCTTCATCGCGGCGGGAACATTGTTGTTGGACTGGGCGACGATCATTTCGGACGCCGCCTCGACGCCCTGGCCCGAGGCCATCATTTCGTGCCACCGCTTGATGGTGGGATCGGTCATGAGGCTCGGATTTCCGTCGCGCACCTCGAAGATCACGCCAGCCGCGTCGGAGTGGTCGGTGATCGCCACCCAGTCGAGCGGCCGGCTGAGCTTGGCCGGCAGACCGAGCGACGACATCACTTCCTCGCCTCGGGCAAAGCGCAGCGCCTCTTCGGGACCGAGCGTTGCGCCGAAGGCGCCGGCATCCGCCGACCAGCCTGTGTGCACATGCTGGTCACCCCACAGGACGCGGGTCGGATAGTTGCGACCGGCATAGGGAGAAAATCCCCGCTTTGGAAAGGCGTGCGCCGTGGCTTCCGGGTTCATCGCGCCGAGATCCTCGGACGCCGGTCCCTCCTGTGCGATGGCTGCTCCTGCGAGCACCGTCGACAGCATGGCTGCCAGATAGTGTCTGCTCCTGGTCACGTTTCCCCTCCCTGTGGCTGCGTTCAGCCGCGCATGCTCTTTCAGTACGACGTCGGGCCTCCGCAGACACGTGAGTACACTCAAGGCGTATACCATATCGGCGAGTTATAGGCGCGGTCCTGGATCGACACGGGGGCCTCCGCCGGCGGCGTGGTCTTGAAGAACTTCGCGTCGTAGGTCGTCCAGCGCGGCGTCGGAATTTCGATGGCGCGGACATAGTAGAAGGCGCGCTCCGCCGGGTCGAAATCGGGGTCCTTCCAATATCCGGTGAGCAGCGGCGCGCCGATCGTGTTGGTGTACCTCGCGTCCTCGGCGTTCACCGTGTTGCCGACCGCCGGCACCTTGCCGTCCGCGCCCGCCTTGCGGTCGCCCGACCATGCGACGTCGTAGACCTTCTCGTGCAGATCGCCCCTGGCGTCGAGCCAGCCCTTGACGACCTGAAGGCGGTCGAGGTTGGCCCCGTCGGCATCGCGAAGGGCCCGGATCAGGAGGGAGGGTACTTTTCCTTCGGGCGGTGCGGTGAGGTCGCCGCCCATGGGCACGCCCTTCTGGTAGCCATAGGCGGCGAAGTCGTGCCGCTGCACGTCGTTCTCGACAAAATCATAGCCGGCGAAGACCCGCACCATCAGGCGCGTTCCGGTCGTCGCGTAGACTTCCTTTCGCGACATCGCGTCCCAAAGGGCTTCGCGTGTGTTGTCGGTCGCCCAGACCGCGGCGAGGCCGGAAGCACTGGTCTGCCAGGCAAAGGATTTTCGCTTGGGATCTTCGCCCGACAGCCGGCCAGCAACGACTTCGAAGAAGCGATCGTCGCGCGCTGACGGCTCGAGCGGCACGACCTTGCCGAAGAAGTTGTCTTCGGTCGTGGTCGGCAGGGACGTATGCGCGTCGGTCGAACCCACCATGCCGAACTTGAACGGGTTCACGCCCAGTTCCTGCTCGTATTTCAAACCGCGTTTCAATGCCTCGCGGGCATATTCGCGCGGCAGCATGTCGGGCGTGTGCACACCCGCCCCGAAACTGCCCCGGTCCCAGGTTTCGAAACCGGTGAACTCGTCATTGGGCGAAAGCGCGACATGCGCCTCGCCGTCGCCCTTCATCTGGGTGACCTCGTAGAGCGGTTCCCAGCGCATCCGGCGCTCTGCGTATTCCTTGTCGATCGGTTTTCTGGTCGTCAGGGTCACGTCGCCGAACATCAGACCAAGCGACAGGTTGCCGCCATGCGGGATGGCCAGGACGCGACCGCCGGTCTTCCTTTCGTAGTCGGCCATCCACGTCCAAAGATCTTCGGGATCGACGCTGTCGTACTGCGAGAACGGGATGACCTCGTCGGCTTTCGCCTTTCCATCGCGGAAGATGACGTTGCGGTGGAGGTTGTTGCCGTCCGGCATCGAGGTCCATTCGTAGCCGATGATGGCTGAGAATTTGCCCGGCTCGTTGTAGTTTTCGGCGATTTCGGTTTCGCGCTCCCACATAGTCCGCGTGACCGCCTCATTGCCCTTCATCGGGTCGTCGAGCGCGTTCATGCGCTCGATCCAGGCCTCGTAGGCTTCCGGACCCTTCCCGCTTTTCACAAGGCCATGGACCAGCCGGCCGAATTCGGTGCGCAGCAGGTCCGGGTTGCTTTCCTCGATCATCGGCGCGAGGCCGAGATTTTCCGCGTGGTCGGAGACGACCAGGAAGTCGAGCGGCCGCTGCAGGCGGACCCTCAGGCCCGTGCTCGAGATCACTTCCTCGCCGCGCGCAAAGCGATAGGCCTCTTCAGGCCCGAGGCGATTGCCCACCATGCCCGCGTCGGTGGAATAGGAGGTGTGGAGGTGCGTGTCGCCGAAGTAGACCCGGTCCGGGAAGCCCTGGTCCAGATAGGGAGAATATTCGGCCTTGCCGAAGCTGTTGCTGGCGGGAGCGACTTCTCCGTCCTGCGCAAGCGCGACGCCGCCAAGCGCCGTTGAAATCAACGCCGCGAGATAGACTCTAGACGCAGCCATTGACGTTCCTCCCCCTGCATCCGGTTCCAGTTCAGGAAGGATCCGACGCTCGGGCTTGCATAACGCGGGGGAAACCCGGAGATTGCACGAAATCGGACAATGGATGTCTCATGGCGACGACGAAGTCCGAGGCACGGAGCATCGCCTCGCGCGAGGGGTGGCTGAGCCAGACACCATCTGCATTCAGAACGGCGGTTCTCGACCGATGTGTGCTACAGACCTTTGAGCCCGCCGCGACAATCTACATGACCGGAGACACATCCGGTGGAATCTTCGGACTGATCTCGGGTGGAGTGAGCGTCTCCCTGGCGACAGGGGAACGAGGGCCCTTTTTCGCCCACTTCTTCCAGCCGGGCACCTGGTTCGGCGAAGGTCCTCTCATCTCCGGCAAGCCGAGGATCGTGGGCATTTCCGCCATACGCGACACGACGCTTCTTCAACTCTCCCAGCAGTCCATGGAGGAGGTGCTGCGCGACGACCCCGCTTCGTGGCGCCAGATAGCCTTGCTGACCCTGGCAAAGCTTGAACTCGCCATCAGCGTCGTGGACGACCTGATGATCCGCGACAGCAATCAGCG
>JAESFK010000584.1_pt1 | contig 16848 bp, 15 predicted proteins | sample 9269391 | NCBI WGS metagenome assembly JAESFK01 (sample SAMN14506231, study PRJNA617097) | algae metagenome | isolation source: Drouetiella hepatica UHER 2000/2452 and co-occurring heterotrophs from... | place: Slovakia: Slovak Paradise National Park, Hrabusice, Kosice Region | collected 2000-01-01
TATCAATACATGGTCCGGGCGATCTGGGTCTCGGCGCTGGTCGGCGGGGTCTGCGCCTTCCTGTCCTGCTTCCTGATGCTGAAGGGCTGGTCGCTGATGGGTGATGCGCTGGCGCACGCGATAGTGCCCGGCGTCGCGCTCGCCTATCTGCTCAAGGTGCCCTATGCGGCCGGCGCCTTCTTTTCCGGGCTTTTAGCGGCGTTGGCGATGGCGCTGGTCAGGGTCCGCACGCAACTGCGCGAGGACGCCGTCATCGGGATCGTCTTCACCACTTTCTTCGCGGCGGGGTTGTTGATCGTCTCGATCAATCCGACCTCGGTGAACGTGCAGTCGATCGTACTCGGCAACATCCTCGGCATCTCCGACGAGGACGTGGTCCAGGTCGCGATCATCGCCGCCGTCTCGCTGGCCGTGCTGGTGGCGCGCTGGCGCGACCTGATGCTGGTCTTCTTCGACGAGAACCAGGCGCGCTCCGTCGGGCTGTCGCCGACGCGGCTGAAGATCCTGTTCTTCATGTTGCTCAGCGCCTGCACGGTCGCGGCCCTGCAGACGGTCGGGGCGGTGCTGGTGATCGCCATGGTGATCACGCCGGGCGCCACCGCCTATCTGCTCAGCGACCGTTTCGGCCGGCTGATCTGGATCGCGGTCGGGCTCGGCGTCGTCACCAGCGCGGCGGGGGCCTATGCCAGCTATTTCCTCGACGGCTCGACGGGCGGGCTGATCGTGGTGTTCCAGACGATCCTGTTCCTGCTCGCCTTCGTCTTTGCGCCCAAGCATGGCCGGCTGGCCGCCGCGCGCGCGGCGCGGGCCGTGTCGGAGACGGCCCCATGAGTCTCGTCGAAAGCTGGCTGATCGCGCCCCTGGCGCATGAGTTCATGCAGCGCGGGCTCGTCGTCGCCGTGCTGGTCGGCGTCGTCTGCGCCGTCTTGTCCTGTTTCCTGATCCTGAAGGGCTGGTCGCTGATGGGGGACGCGGTCTCGCATGCGGTGCTGCCTGGCATCGTGCTGGCGCAGATCGCAGGTTTGCCACTGGCGGCGGGCGCCTTCGTCGCAGGCCTCGGCTGCGCGCTCGGCATCGGTTACCTCAAGGAGAACAGCCGGGTGAAGGAGGATACGGTGATGGGCATCGTCTTCTCCGGCATGTTCGCGCTCGGGCTGGTGATGTTCGTCAAGGTCGACAGCGACCAGCACCTGCTGCACGTCCTGTTCGGCAACATGCTCGGCGTGCGCTGGGCCGACATCGCCGAGACGGCGGCGATCGCGGTGCCGACGATTGCGATCATGCTGGCGAAGCGGCGCGATTTCCTGTTGCTTGCCTTCGATCCGGCGCATGCGCGGGCGATCGGCCTGCCGGTGCGGACCCTGAATTTCGGCCTGCTGATGCTGTTGGCGCTGACCATCGTCGCCGCTCTGAAGGCCGTCGGCATCATCCTCGTCGTCGCCATGCTGATCGCGCCGGGCGCCATCGGCTTCCTGACGACACGGCGCTTCGATGCGATGCTGGCGGTCGCGGTGGCCGCCGCGACCACGTCCAGCGTGCTCGGCACGATCCTGAGCTTCCATCTCGACGGGGCGACCGGCCCCTGCATCGTCGTGGTGCAGGCCGTGTTCTTCCTGATGGCGCTCGGGCTCAACCTGCGCCGCTCAGCCAGGCGCGCGGCGGCGGCCGCCTGAATCCTAGCTCCTCGGTGGCGGCTGAGCGGAACAATCCAGCGCGATCGGCGATTGGTCTCTGCCGCCCCACGGCCGTCTGGCCGAGCATGGGCGGGCCAGGGCGCGGAACCCGATAGCGGCCCGCGCCGTGTACAGGGGAGCCGACATGACACTCGATCCCAATCCGCATCGCCGCGGCCTGCTGCGCGTTTTGCTGGGATTTTCCGCCGTCGCCGTTCTCGGCGTCGCGGCGACCGCGGCGGGCGCTCAGGGCTATTATGACGACGACGATGACGACCGCCGCGACCGGCGTTATCGCCGCCGAAATCGCGACTATGACGACGACTACGACGACTATTATCGTCGCCAACGCCGTTGGCAGCGCCAGCAGCGCCGGCGGCGTGACTACGACGATGACGACGACTGAGCACCGGGAAGGATGATCGATGGACGGGCCGCGAGCGCTCGTCCTTCGAGGATCGCGCTGATGTCCGGCGAGGCTCAGGCTGCGTTTGCGGTGATCCCGATCTCGGGCGCGATCCGGGCGAGGATTTCGTAGGAGCGCTTGCGCGCCTCCTGGTCGAAGATCGGCGCCGTCGCCATGATCTCGTCGGCTTGTGTCGCCGCGACGAAGGCGCGCAGATTGCGCTTCAGCGTCTCCGGCGAGCCGATGAAGGCGTAGCGCAGCATCGAGGAGACATGGGCCTTCTCGGCAGGCGACCAGTAGGCGTCGATGTCGTCGAGCGGCGGCTGGAGCTTGCCACGGGCGCCACGCACCATGCCGACGAAGCGCTGCTGCAGCGAGGTCGCGAGATGGCGCGCCTCGGCATCGGTCTCGGCGGCGATGACGTTGATGCCCGGCATCGCATAGGCCTTGTCGAGCTGTTCCGAGGGCTTGAAGCGCTCGCGATAGACCGCCAGCGCCTGCATCAGCGCATCGGGTGCGAAATGCGAGGCGAAGGCATAGGGCAGCCCGAGTTCGGCCGCGAGCTGCGCACCGAACAGGCTGGAGCCGAGGATCCAGAGCGGGACGTCCAATCCGGCGCCGGGCACGGCCTGGATCGCCTGGTTCGGCCCGGCCGGCGCGAAGAAGGCCTGCACCTCGAGCACGTCCTGCGGGAAGGTGTCCGCCGACATCGGGTTGCGCCGGAGCGCGCGCATGGTCATCTGGTCGGTGCCCGGCGCGCGGCCGAGGCCGAGATCGATGCGGCCCGGAAAGAGTGCTTCGAGCGTGCCGAACTGCTCGGCTATGACAAGGGGGGCGTGGTTCGGCAGCATGATGCCGCCGGCGCCGACGCGGATCGTCTTCGTCGCAGCCGCAAGCTGGCCGATCACGACGGCGGTCGCGGCGCTGGCGATGCCGGTCATGTTGTGGTGCTCCGCCACCCAATAGCGGGTGTAGCCGAGGGCTTCGGCATGGCGGGCGAGATCGAGGGAGGCCCGGAGCGCGTCGCCCGCCTCCTGGCCTTCGCGGACGGGGACGAGGTCGAGAACGGAGATGGCGACCATGGGAGCCTCTGCTTGGGCTCCGTGCGGAACCGGTGGCGTGGGACCCTAGATGGGGCAGGCGGTGCGACCGGTCCAGAGGCGGCACCGGTCCGTCATGGCGCGTCTGCGTCGGCGTTCTGGCTGGGTGGGACGGCGCAGCTGGTACCGTGGCCGCGATTTTCCGGATGACATCCGGCCGTGGGCTTCTGGTATCTTTGCTTTCTTGCGTGCCTGGCTTTGGAAACCAATGGAAACATTTCCGGCCACGACCTCGCCGCGCACCGGCGCTAGAGGCTGCCGATGACCCGAACCCCGCATATCCTCATCGTCGAGGATGACCGCGAGATCGCGACGCTGGTGTCGCGCTTCCTGCGCAACAATGATTTCCGCATCAGGGCCGTCCCGAACGGGCGCGAGATGGATGTCGCGCTGCGCGACGGGCGCTTCGACCTGATCGTGCTCGACCTGATGCTCCCGGGCGAGGACGGCTTGAGCCTGTGCCGCAGACTGCGCAATGACGGGTCGATCCCGATCATCATGCTCACCGCGAAGGGCGAGGAGATCGACCGCATCCTCGGCCTCGAAATGGGGGCCGACGATTATCTGGTGAAACCCTTCAGCCCGCGCGAACTGCTCGCCCGCATCCGCGCCGTGTTGCGGCGGGCCGGCAGTACGCCGGCGCCCGAGGTCGGGGAAAGCTCGGTGCTCGCCTTTGCGGGCTGGCGACTCGACAAGGCCGTCCGGCGGCTCTTCAACCCGCAGGGCGAGCGCGTCGTGCTGACGGGCGCGGAAATCGACCTGCTGCTCGCGTTCTGCGAGCGGCCGCGCCGGGTTCTGTCGCGCGACCAGCTTCTGGATCTGACGCAGGGCCGCGCGGCGGCGCCGTTCGAGCGCTCGATCGACGTGCTGGTCAGTCGCCTGCGCCAGAAGATGGAGCGCAATCCGCGTGAGCCCGAATTGATCCAGACCATCCGCTCCGGCGGCTACATGTTCTCGCCGGATATCCAGTCGTCGCCGGAGGCCGCGAGCGGATGAAACGGCTCTTGCTGCGCCTGCTGCCGACGCGGGCGGCCGCGCAGATCACGGCCATCGTCGTCGGCTCGCTGGTGCTGGCCAATCTCGTGACGATCGGGGCGCTGCTCGTTCTGCTGCCGCCCGAGCTCAAGCGCCTGCCGAACCTGCCCTATGTAACCGAACTCGCCGCGCTGGCGCGGCAGGTCCAGGTCGCGCCGACGCCCGAGGCACGGCAGATCATCGTCGAGACGGCGCTTGCAGCCAATCCACGGCTGTCGCGCCTGCCGGCCGATGCCCGCTCCTCGGACCGCAGCCTGCACCGGAGGGATCGGGAGATGCTGAGTGATCTGGAGGCGGAGTTCGTCGGCATCGCCCAGGTTCTGATGCTTGACTCGCCGGAGGGGCGGCGGGGACCGCCGCCTGTCGGCCTGCGCTTCGCCGACGGCTCCGGCCTGGCGATGGCGCCATCGCCGATGACACCGCCGCCGCGCGGAACCGCCTTCATCGTCTACCTGGTCGTGATGCTGGCCTCGCTGGCCACGCTCATCGGGCTGCTCTCGCTCTGGGCGGCACGCGCCGTGGCCTCGCCGCTGTCGCGCCTGGCCGAGGCGGTCGACCGTTTCGATCCCGATCGCGACGACATCGCCGCTGCGGACCAGGGGCCAAGCGAGGTCAAGCGCCTCGCCCGCGCCTTTGGCGAGATGGCGGCGCGCATCCGGCGGCTCGTCGACGACCGGACGCGGATGCTGGCCGCCGTCAGCCACGATCTGCGCACGCCGATCACGCGGCTGCGGCTGCGGGCCGACGAGATCGCGGACGCCAAGCAGCGCCGTGCCATCGTCGCCGATCTCGCCCTGATGGAGCGCATGGTCGGCGGGGCCTTGTCCTATCTGCGCGAGGGGCGTGCCTCCGGCAGCATGGCGGCAACCGACATCCCCGCGCTGCTCCAGACGATCTGCGACGACTTCGCCGATCTCGGCCACATCGTCGTCTTCGAGGGTCCGATGCGGGCCTCGGCGCTGTGCGATTCAGACCAGATGACGCGCGCCGTCACCAATCTCGTCGACAATGCGATCAAGTTCGGCGGCAAGGTCGTGGTCCGGCTTGATGACAGCGAGCCCGACGTCATCGCCGTGCTTGTCGAGGATGACGGGCCGGGCATCGCGCCCGGCGAACGCGAGAAGGTGTTCGAGCCGTTCTATCGCAGCGACCTGGCGCGCACGCTGAAGCAGGGCAGCGGCTTCGGGCTCGGGCTTGCGATCGTGCGCGCCATCGCTGAGGCGCATCGCGGCGAACTCACTTTGGCGGAACGGGAGGGAGGCGGCCTTTGCGCCCGGATCGCCTGGCCCCGTCGCCGCTAGATCATCGGATCGAGTATCGTATTCGGCCCGATGATCTAGCTCTTTGTTTTTGCATCGGCCTTATCCGAAAACCGCATTCCACTTTTCGGGCCGATGCTCTGGCGGAACGCGCCGGCCCCTGGCGCGTTGTTCCCGCATGGCCCGCAAGCCGGGCCGCAGCGTTCACAAGGGGGTTGCCATGACGACGAGTACGAATCCCGCCAAGGAAAGCCTGCGCAAGGAGCAGCGGGAGCAACGTCAGGCCAGCCGCAAGCAGGGCAAGGACGCCGAGCTGGACAAGGCCCTCGCGGACACGTTCCCGGCGAGCGACCCGGTTGCGATGGAGACGCCAACCAAGTCGGGCGCCAGCCGCAAGCGCCACTGAAGTCCCGCGTCAGGCGCGCTGGTAGAGCAGCCGCGCCCTGATCGTGCCGTCGAGAGCGCGGATTTCGCGCAGGATGTCGCGTGCATCCGCTCCAATGCTTTCCGCCTCCATGACGACGTAGCCGACCTCGCCGTCGGTCTGGTAGTTCTGCGCGGCGATGTTGACGTTGCGGTTGGCGAAGACGTCGTTCAGGCGCCGCAGCATGCCAGGTACATTGCGCTGGACATGGATGAAGCGCGTGCCGACGGCGCGGGCGGCCAGTTGCACCTGCGGGAAGTTGACCGCTCCGACTGTCGAGCCGACATCGGAATAGTCGACCAGTTTGCGCGCGACCTCGGCGCCGATGCGCTCCTGCGCTTCCTCCGTCGAGCCGCCGACATGCGGCGTCAGGATGACATTCGGCAGCCCCTGCAGCGGCGAGACGAAGCGATCGTTGTTCGAGGCGGGCTCGACCGGGAAGACGTCGACCGCAGCCCCCGCCAGATGGCCGCTCTTGAGAGCCGCCGCCAGCGCGTCGAGGTCGACCACGGTGCCGCGCGAATTGTTGATCAGGTAGCTGCCCGGGTTCATTGCGGCGATCTGCTCGGCGCCGATCATGCCGTGCGTCTGCGGCGTCTCGGGCACATGCAGCGAGACAATGTCGGCCGAGCCGAGCAATTCGTGCAGGCTTTCGACGGGCTCGGTGTTGCCGTGGCGCAGGCGATCGGTCTGATCGAAATAGATCACCCGCATGCCCATTGCCTCGGCGAGCGTCGAGAGCTGGCTGCCGATATTGCCGTAACCGACGATGCCGAGAACCTTGCCGCGCACCTCGAAGGCGCCATCGGCGGATTTGTCCCAGCCGCCGCCATGGGCCGAGACCGAGCGGTCGGTGATCTTGCGCAGCAGCATGACGATCTCGCCGATCGTCAGTTCCGCGACGCTGCGGGTGTTCGAGAAGGGCGCGTTGAAGACCGGGACGCCTCGGCTGCGGGCTGCCTGGAGATCGACCTGGTTGGTGCCGACCGAGAAGCAGCCGACAGCGAACAGGCGGCTGGCATGGGCGAAGACCTCGTCGGTCAACTGCGTCCGCGAGCGGATGCCGAGCACATGCACGCCCTCGACGGCCTTGAGTAGGGCGTCGCGGTCGAGCGCCTTGGGCAGGCGCGTCATGTTGGTGTAGCCGGCATTCAGCAGCAGGTCGGCCGCGGAATCGTTGATGCCTTCCAGCAGCAGGACCTTGATGCGGTCCTTGGACAGGGACAGGCGTTCGCTGGGTGATGTCATGGAAACGATCGGTCTGGCGGCGGAGGCGTTCGCTATAGACCCCGCACCGCGCCGGAGAAACCGTTTCTTCGCATGGGAGCTGCGCGAATGCGCTGCTGCTTAGTTTTTCTCGACCACCAGGGTCGCACCCTCGACGCGGACCACGCGAACCTCGCTTCCCGCCAGCAGTTCCGGGCCGGTGATGCGCCAGGACGAATCGCCGACGCGGATGCGGCCCTCGCCGCCGGTCATCGTCGCGTCCAGCCGAAACACCTTGCCGATGAGCTGGCGGCCGCGGTCGTTGAGGCCGGTGGCGGCATCGGGCTCCTCGCCCTTGCGGCGCGTCAGCAGGCGCCCGACGACCACGCTGACGAGGCTGAAACCGGCGAAGACGAGCGCGGCCGCCTGCCAGCCGATCCCCGTTACTCCGACGGCCGCGCCGGTCAGCAGCGCCGCCAGCCCGAGCCAGATCAGGAAGACGCCGGGCGCGAACACCTCGCCGCCGATCAGGACGAGGCCAAGGATGACCCAGCCCCAGGCGCCCAGCCACAGGATCGAGGACAGCATCGTCTTCTCCTCAGGCGCTGCGGCCGGTGGGCGGAACGGAGCCGGCGCGCCTCGCCTCGGCCGCATCATCGCCGAAGACGGCGCGGGTGAGCTGCGCGATGCCGCCGACCGTGCCGGCGAGCGCGGCCGCCTCGATTGGGACGATCACCACCTTGCTGTTGGGGGCGCTGGCGATCGCCTTCAGCGCGTCGGTGTAGCGCTCGGCGATCAGGAAGTTGGCGGCCTGGATGTCACCCTTGCTGATCGCCTCGGAGACCATGGCGGTCGCGGCGGCCTCGGCCTGGGCCGAGCGCTCGCGCCCCTCGGCATCGCGGAAGGCGGCTTCCTTGCGGCCTTCGGCAGCGAGGATCTGCGACTGCTTCAGGCCCTCGGCCCGCAGGATTTCGGCCTGGCGCATGCCGTCGGCCTCAAGCACGGCCGCGCGCTTCTCGCGCTCGGCCTTCATCTGCCGGTTCATCGCGCCGACGATGTCGGCTGGCGGCAGGATGTCCCGGATCTCGATGCGCGTGACCTTGACGCCCCAGGGCGACGCGGCGGCGTCCATGACGCGCAGCAGCCGCTCGTTGATCTCGTCGCGATGCGACAGCAGCTGGTCGAGATCCATCGAGCCGACCACGGTGCGGATATTGGTCATGGTCAGCGTCATCAGCGCCTCGTCGAGCGCCGAGACCTCGTAGCGCGCCTTGGCGGCGTCGAGGATCTGGTAGAAGGCGGCGGCGTCGATGCGGACGCCGGCATTGTCCTTGGTGATGGCTTCCTGCGAGGGAATGTCGAGCACCTGCTCCATGACATTCACCTTGTGGCCGATGCGGTCGATATAGGGCACGATCAGGTTGAGGCCGGCGCTGAGCGTACGCGAATAGCGGCCGAAGCGCTCCACCGTGTAATTGTAGCCCTGCGGCACCGTCTTCACCAGGAAGGCGAGGGTGATGACGACCAGCAGGACGAGCACGACGACGAAGATGCTGAAGCCCGACAACGTATCCATCCAACGCTTCCCCTGATCAGTCCGGCCGCTGCGGCATTCCGCAAAGCCGATGCAACCTGACGATTGCGACAGGCCAATGCAAGTTCGTGCGGCGGGTGTTCGCTCCAACGGAGCCGGCGAACCCGAAGTACAAACGCGATTTTGGCAGTTTCCTCCAAGGCTGCGGCAGCGTTGGCAGAAAGTGCCATTGCATCTGTTGGTTTCCGGGCGATTGCGGTTCACACCGCCTGCGCATTTCGTGCATGATCGGCGTCTTGCTGGAGTGTCGACCATGTCCGATCCGCGCCTGTCCGAAGATCCCCGTCTCCCGATTCTGGCCGAGCTCGAAAAGAAGATCCTCTGGCTGGCATCCTGGACCATCCACAACGCCAACCATCTGCGCGAGAGCGCCGATGGCATGAAGGTCGGCGGGCACCAGGCCTCCTCGGCCTCGCTGGCGACGATCATGACGGCGCTCTACATGGCGGCGCTGCGCCCGCAGGACCGGGTGGCGGTGAAGCCGCACGCCTCGCCGATCTTCCACGCCATCAACTACCTGATGGGGCTGCAGACGCGCGAGAAGCTCGAGAACTTCCGCGGCTACAAGGGCGCGCAGAGCTATCCCTCGCGCACCAAGGATATCGACGACGTCGATTTCTCGACGGGCTCGGTCGGCCTCGGCGTCGCGCAGACGCTCTTCTCCTCGCTGACGCAGGACTATGTGAAGGCGCATGGCTGGGCTTCAGGCCGGCCCGAAGGGCGCATGGTCTCGCTGATCGGCGATGCCGAGCTCGACGAAGGCAACATCTTCGAGGCCCTGATGGAGGGTTGGAAGCACGGCCTGCGCAACACCTGGTGGGTGATCGACTACAACCGTCAGTCGCTCGATGCCGTCATCCGCGAGGGGCTCTACGACCGCTTCGAGACGATGTTCCGCAATTTCGGCTGGGACGTCGTGACGCTGAAATACGGCTCGATTCAGCAGGCCGCCTTCAAGGAGAAGGGCGGCGAGCGGCTCAAGGCCTGGATCGATTCCTGCCCGAACCAGCTCTATTCGGCGCTGACCTTCCAGGGCGGCGCGGCCTGGCGCAAGCGCCTGATGGACGATCTCGGCGACCAGGGCCCGGTGACGAAGCTGATCGAGAGCCGCTCCGACGCCGAACTCTCGAAGCTGATGTGCAATCTCGGCGGGCACGATCTCCCGTCCATCCTCGAAGCCTTCGAGGCGATCGATCATGACCGGCCGGTCTGCTTCCTCGCCTACACCGTCAAGGGCTTTGGCCTGCCGCTCGCCGGGCACAAGGACAACCATGCCGGGCTGATGACCAAGGAGCAGATGGAAGGCTTCAAGGCCGCCAATGCCGTCCGCCCCGGCCATGAATGGGATCTGTTCGAGGGGCTCAGCCTGCCCGAAAGCGATGTCCGCGCCTTCCTCGACAAGGTGCCGTTCTTCGCGCAGGGGCGCAGGCGCTTGAGCGCACCAGCGCTGCCGGTTCCAGCGAAGCTGGAAGCCGGCATCCAGCCGGTGATGTCGACGCAGATGGGCTTCGGCAAGATCCTCGATGAGCTTGCGAAGCTTGGCGGGCCGCTCGCTGACCGCATCGTTACCACGGCGCCCGACGTCACCGTCTCGACCAATCTCGGCCCCTGGGTGAACCGGCGCGGTCTCTTCGCCAAGGCCTCCATGGCCGACACCTTCAAGGACGAGCGCATCCCCTCGATGCAGAAATGGGAGTTCTCTCCCAAGGGCCAGCATGTCGAACTCGGCATCGCCGAGATGAACCTGTTCATCAACCTCTCGGCGCTCGGCCTCTCGCACGCGACCTTTGGCGAGCGACTGATCCCGATCGGGACGCTCTACGACCCCTTCATCTCGCGCGGGCTCGATGCCCTCAACTATGCCTGCTACCAGGATGCCCGCTTCATGGTGGTGGCGACGCCGTCAGGCGTGACGCTGGCGCCGGAAGGCGGCGCGCATCAGTCGATCGCGACGCCGCTGATCGGCATGAGCCAGGACGGCTTATGCGCCTTCGAGCCGGCCTTCGTCGACGAACTCGCGGTGATGATGCGCTGGTCGTTCGAGTATCTGCAGAAGGACGGGGAGGGCGATCCCGACGAGCGCACCTGGCTGCGCGACGAGACCGGAGGCTCGGTCTACTTGCGCCTCTCGACGCTGCAGCTCGAACAGCCGCAGCGCGCGATGACGCCCGAACTCGAAAGCGAGATCATCGACGGCGCGTACTGGCTGCGGAAGCCCGGGCCGAACGCCTCCGTGGTGATTGCCTATACCGGGGCGGTCGCGGTCGAGGCGATCAAGGCGGTCGGCCTGCTGGGCGAGGACCGGCGCGATGTCGGCCTGCTCGCCATCACCTCCGCCGACCGGCTCAATGCCGGCTGGCAGGCGGCCGAGCGCGCGCGCCAGCGCGGCAACCACCGCGCCACCAGCCATGTCGAGCGGTTGCTCGGCGATCTCTCGCGCGATTGCGGCATCGTCTCGGTGCTGGACGGCCATCCGGCGACGCTGGCCTGGCTCGGCAGCGTGCACGGTCACAGGCAGAAGGCGCTCGGCGTCGAGCATTTCGGCCAGACCGGCACGGTCGCGGACCTCTACCGGCATTTCGGCATCGATGCGAACGCGATCGTCCATGCCGCGAATGCCGCGTCACCCGGGCGGCCGGTGCGCTATCTGAAGGCGCTGCCGTAAGGGAGCAAGCGACCCTCGGTGTCATCCCGGGGCTTCGCGCAAGCGAAGAACCCGGAACCTACAACCGGGTGAGCGGGGGAAGTTCGAACGGTCGCAGCACGTCGTGGGTCCGAGTTCGCGGCTGCGCCGCGCCCCGGAACGACGTGCACTTTCAGAAGCGCGGCGACTCGAAGGTGTTGGCGAAGGGATTGACGCCCGCGCCGACGCGGCCGGGCAGGGTGTCCTCGCCAAACCATCCGCCGACGCTGGCATAGGCCGGCGTGGCGGCGATGTGCTGGCTGGCATAGCGATTCATCGAGCCGACCGGGACGACATTGCCAAGATCGAAGTAGCTGCGCTTCTGAACGGTGACGCGCAGCGGGCCGCGGCGGCTCTGCGCTTCAGCGATGGTGACCAAAACGGTCGATGCCGCGATCGAGACCGCGAAAACGGCGGCGAGGTGCTTGAGCGAACGCATGGCGACGACATCTCCGGAGCAGCGGCGACCCGCTTGACGTAAGGACGAAAACTTCACGATGAAGCCTATCCTACCGTAGTTAACGAATTTGTGAGCGGCTCTTCAGCAGATCGATGCCATCAACGCTTCGGCTGTTGCTTCGTCGACACGCTAGCCGCGCTCTTCGTCCGCAGCGGGGGCGTCGCGCCGTCTGCATCGAGCCAGGAGGCCTTGCGGCCGGAAGCCGAGAGGCGTGGCGGAGCGCAGCCCGGCTGCCGGTTCAGTTCGGTGCGGGCGAAGGCGGAGCGCAGGGCGCGATCGTCGCCGGCGTTGAGCAGGTCGATGCGGTCGATCAGGCAGACGAGTTGCTGCCGGTCGGCCGGCTTGCCCTCTCCGCCGCACCACCAGCCGCTCATCGACAGCGGCAGGGCCCCGGCGCCTATCCGGAAGGCGATGCAGGGCCGGCTGATGTCGCCGTCGTGCAGCGTCGTATCGGCGGTCTCGACCGGGCCGAAGCGCGTCTGGATCGCGGTCGGCAAGCCGCTGCGCTGGACCGACATGGCGCGCGCAGCGGCTTCGCGCACCAGCGCGATGATGAAGGGCTGGGAGAGGTCGCCGCGCTCATGCTCCACGCTCAGGCGCAGCAGCAGATGGGCTTTCGGTTCGACAAAGGCGCCGAAGCCCAGCACGTCCTCGCGCTGCGAGCCGTCCTGGCTGCGGCGGGCTTCGAGGGTCGCGGAGGCGCGGTCGAGTTCGGGCGATTCCAGCCCGAACATCGGGATCGGCTTTGTAATGGGGATCCAGTTATCCCGCCCGCCTAGGTTGGGGCGTGGCTCCTGACGGACGTCCCGGACAGGGCGGGTTTCCTGCGGTGGCGGCAGGGCAAGGCTGGCGGTCGTTGCCTCGCCTTCGGAGGAAAGGGCGGTGACGAGCGCGGCTGTGAGCCCGATGCCGGTCGCAGCGGCGATGCCTCGCCAGGCGAGCCCGCTGCTAAGCCGCAGTCCGGGAGCACGCAGCAGGATGGGTAGATGGCGCAGGCCAGCAAGCCCGCGCCAGATGTATCCGAAGCCGGTCTCGATGCGGTCGGCGAAGCGGATCAGGGCGGCGGTGACATCGACCTTCGTCAGCCGGGCCCACAGGCCGCCCACCGATGCGCTGCCCAGCCATGGCCGGACATCCCCGATGGCCGGCCAGGCCAATCTGATCCGGCCGAGCAGATGCGATGCGATATGACCCGACACGACCCCGAACCCGTATTTCCGCGCTGCTCCCCAGCGGCGCGGTCGTCTTCACCCGCGCTTAGGGTGACGGCGGGCTGGTCAGCGGGCGGTTACCGGGCGAGGGGATTCGCGGCGCAGCGTGAACGGCAGGTCAACAGGCAGGGTTAATTCGCCTCGAAGCTGGCCCGGGGCGGATGCGCCCAGCCAGGGCCAGATTGACTTTTCGTCGCCTTCGGTGTTCTCACATTGACGTGGCATGCGAGGCGAGCGCCTTGGATGACACCGCGAAGCTTCAGCCTTTCGGGATTGGCCCTGTGACTGTCCGTCTCACGACGAAACGCACGACCAAACTGGCGACCGGGACCACCGGTACGCCGCGCTGAAATTCGCCTCGGTTCCGGGCCCCTCCCCCCCGGCGGGGGCATGATGCCGAACCCGCCTTTCAAAAGGCGGCCGGTGCCCAGGGGGAGACCAAACCGGTTTATCCAAAAGGAACAAGATCATGAGCTTCAAGGTCGCGATCGTCGGCGCCACGGGCAATGTGGGCCGCGAAATGCTGGACATCCTGGCCGAGCGAGCCTTCCCGGTCAGCGAAGTCGTGGCGCTCGCCTCCTCGCGTTCGATCGGGACGGAAGTCTCGTTCGGCGACAAGACGCTGAAGTGCAAGTCGCTCGAGCATTACGACTTCTCCGACACCGATATCTGCCTGATGTCGGCTGGCGGCGAGATCTCGAAGGTGTGGTCGCCCAAGATCGGCGCGCAGGGCGCGGTCGTCATCGACAACTCCTCGGCCTGGCGCATGCATCCGGACGTGCCGCTGGTCGTGCCGGAGGTGAACGCGGCCGCCGCTGCCGGCTTCACCAAGATGAACATCATCGCCAACCCGAACTGCTCGACCGCGCAGCTCGTCGTCGCGCTGAAGCCGCTGCATGACAAGTATGTCGTCAAGCGCGTCGTCGTCTCGACCTATCAGTCGGTTTCCGGCGCCGGCAAGGAGGGTATGGACGAGCTCTTCAACCAGACGCGCGCCGTGTTCTCGGCCGGCGAGGTCGTGACAAAGAAGTTCCCCGCCCGCATCTCCTTCAACCTCATTCCGCAGATCGACGTCTTCATGGAGGACGGCTTCACCAAGGAAGAGTGGAAGATGATGGCGGAGACCAAGAAGATCCTCGACCCGAAGATCAAGCTGACCGCGACCTGCGTGCGCGTGCCGGTCTTCATCGGCCATTCCGAGAGCGTCAACATCGAGTGCGAGAAGCCCGTCACGGCCGACGAGGCGCGCGAGGTTCTGCGCGCTGCGCCCGGCATCCTCGTCATCGACAAGCACGAGCCCGGTGGCTACATCACCCCGCATGAGGCGGCCGGCGAGGACGCGACCTATATCTCGCGCATCCGCGAGGACGCGACCGTCGAGAATGGCCTCGCCTTCTGGTGCGTGTCCGACAACCTGCGCAAGGGCGCGGCCCTGAACGCGGTGCAGATCGCCGAGGTGCTGGTCAACCGCAAGCTGATCCAGCCGCGGCAGAAGGCGGCCTGAGACGCGGTCGCTTCGGCGCTGTTTTGAAGGAGGCGGGCCTTGCGGCCCGCCTTTTTCATATGCGCTCGCAGGCCTGGTCCTTTGACGGCGAATCCGCATGCCGTAGCGTTGCTGCATGCGGGGCGCTCGTTCTTTGCGCAACCAATTCGGGGCAAACCGTTTTAACGTCGGGCATCACTCCGACGCGACTTTGATTTGCCAAGCTCCCCGCATCCCGAACCGCCTGTTCCTGCGGGCCAGTTGCCGCCGCCCGTCCCGCGTCGCGACGCGCCTTTCCGTGGCATCGGCCTGATCCTGCTGGCCAGCATCTTCCTGAACTCGGGAGACACGGTCTCGAAGCTGCTGACACTCGAGATTCCGCCGGTCCAGGTGACCTGGCTGCGCTACGGTACCTTCACGCTGATCATGCTGGCGATCGTCTGGCGGACGGGCGGGCTCGAGCGGCTCAGGACGGAGCGGCCGATGCTGCAGTTCCTGCGCGGCGTCGGTGTGCTGGCCTCCTCGGTCTTCTTCGTGATGGCCATTCGCTACCTGCCGCTGGCGGACGCGACCGCGACGAGCTTCGTTGCGCCGCTGTTCGTCACCGCATTGTCGATTCCGATCCTTCGCGAGACGATCGGCTGGCGCCGCTGGGCGGCGACGCTGATCGGCTTCGCCGGAGTGATCATCGTGGTGCGGCCCGGGGGCTCGGGCTTCCAGGCCGCATCGCTGCTGGCCGTGGCCTCGGCGCTCACCTGGGCTTTCGCGATGATCATGACGCGGATGATGAGCCGCACCGAAAGCCCGCTCGCGACGCTGACCTATTCGGCCATGATCGGTTTCGCCGTGACGAGCCTGGCGATGCCGTTCATCTGGGCGCCGGTGAGCCCGACGGTCCTGCTGATGGGGATCTTCGTCGGCGCCTCGTCGACGGTCGGGCATTGGCTGATCGTCCTGGCCTATCGCCATGCCGATGCGTCGCTGCTGGCGCCGTTCTCCTATATCCAGCTCCTTTGGGCCACGATGTTCGGCTATTTCGTGTTCGCCGCCTTGCCGGATTTCTGGACGCTGGTCGGCGCCGTCATCATCGCAGGCTCGGGCCTCTACACCGCGCATCGCGAACGGGTCAGGGCGAAGCTGCCCGGCTGAGCCAAGGGCTGACTTCTTGTTCTCGCATCGGTTTCTCCGAGAACCGCAATCCAGCTTTCGGACCGATGCCTTATCGCTTCCCCGTGCCGTATCGCGCCAGGAACATTTCGACCGCGGCCGCGACGACGCGCCGGATTTCCTCCACCGACGGCGGCTCGCGATGGGCATTGAACAGGCGCGGCCTGAGCATCGTCGACTGGCAGAGATCGATGAATTGCACCGCGGCGAGATAGGTGTCGTCGATCGACAGCTGGCCCTGTTCGACCCTGCCGGCCAGGAACTGCGCGAGGCGATGAGCGCCCTGCCTGGGGCCCCGATCATAGAACTCGCGGCCGAGATCCGGCATCCGCTCGGCAACGCCAATGACGATGCGATGCGCGCTGATCGCGAAGTCGCCGCAGAGGAGACGCACGAGCCCCTCGCCGAAGCTGGCGAGGGCATGGCCGAGATCGGGATCGTCGCTCAACGCGGCATAGACGCCCTGCTTCTGGACCTCGCGCTCGCGCTCGATCAAGGCGACGAAGAGGTGTTCCTTGTCGGCGAAGTAGACATAGAGCGTGCCTTTGGAGACGCCGGCAGCGGCCGCGATCTCGTTCATGCTTGCCGCGTCGAAGCCTTGCGCCGTGAACACCGCATGCGCGCCGTCGAGGATCTGGCGGCGCTTGTCGGGATCCATGCCCGCGACGCGGCGATTGCGCGCGGTGGGCTTAACGATCGGCTCAGCAGTCTCGTTCATCGTCCGGTCCGGCAGCCAGGAGGCTTGCTTGAAAAAGAATCGAACCAGATGGTTCGATATGACTTGATATGCGGGAAGCCCCGCGCTATTTCAAGCTCAATCGAACCGTCTGGTTCGAATTGTTTTCTTCAGGACAAAGCCATGTCTGCCGAGACAATCACCCGTCAGCGCCGCGACCGGCTGCAACTGGTCGATCCCGCCGCCGAGGCTGCACCGGCGCCAGCAGAGGCGCGGCGCGATGCTGACAGTTCGCCGAAGGAGGGCGTGGCACCCGCGGCCGCGCCACCCAAGGGCAAGGCGCTGCGGCGCACCGGGCTGATGCTGCTCGGAACGGCCGCGATCGGCGCCGGCCTCTGGTTCGGCGGCAACTGGTGGTTCAACGGTCGCTTCATCGTCTCGACCGACGATGCCTATGTCGGCGCCGAGATG
>JAESFK010000585.1_pt1 | contig 16820 bp, 11 predicted proteins | sample 9269391 | NCBI WGS metagenome assembly JAESFK01 (sample SAMN14506231, study PRJNA617097) | algae metagenome | isolation source: Drouetiella hepatica UHER 2000/2452 and co-occurring heterotrophs from... | place: Slovakia: Slovak Paradise National Park, Hrabusice, Kosice Region | collected 2000-01-01
TCGGTCGCATCTCGGGCTTTGGCCTGATGGAGATGAGCCGCCAGCGGCTGCGCACCGGCGTGCTCGAAGCTTCGACGCGCCCCTGCCCGCATTGCGAAGGCACCGGGCTGGTTCGTACAGCATCGTCGGCGGGCCTCAGCGCGCTGCGCCTGATCGAAGAAGAAGCGGCACGCGGCAAGGGTAGCCGCATCACCCTGCGCGCGAGCCAGGAAGCAACCTTCTATCTGCTCAACGAAAAGCGACGCGAGCTGCGCGACATCGAGGAGCTGTACGGCGTGACGGTCGAAATCCTGCCCGATGGCGAGACCGAGGGCGCCCGCATGGTGGTCGAGGTCACCGGCCCGCCGCCGACCCAGCGCCGCAGCTTTGCCCCGATCGCCCCGATCGAAGACGAGGATGACGACGATTATCCCGAAGACGAGGATGTGGAAGAGGCCGAAGAAGAAGCCGAAGCCCGTCCCGCACGCCAGCGCGAGCGCGCGCCCGAGAGCGGCGAGAGCGACATCGATGGCGAAGGCCGCAAGCGCCGCCGCCGCCGTCGTCGTGGCCGCCGTGGTCGCCGCGACGAGGAAGGCAATGAAATCGTCGAGAACGGCGAAGAGCGCGATAGCGAAGCCGAGCGCGACGACGCTGCGGAAGGCGCCGAGGAAGGCGACGCCGCCCCGGCGGAAACCGCCAGCGATGCCGAGGCCGAAGCCGTCGATCCCGACGCCAAGCCACGCCGCCGCCGTGGTGGCCGTGGTCGCAAACCCAAGGTCGATGCCGCCGAGGCCGCCGATGATACCGCAGCCGATGCTGTCGAAGCTCCGGTAGCGGCGGACATCGCCGAACCGGTCGCCGAAGAAGCACCGGCTGCCGAGGAAAAGCCGAAGCGCAAACGCGCGCCGCGCAAGACCAAGGCGGCAGTCGAAGCCGAAGCCGCAGAAGCTGCGGTCGAAGCGGCGCCCGAAGCGTTAGAGGCAGCACCCGTTGCCGAAGCCGAACCCGAAGCCGAACCCCCTAAGGCTGCGCCGAAGAAGCGTGCGAGCCGCGCCAAAAAGGCCGTCGCGGCCGACGCAGCGCCCGAAGCGGCGACGACGGGTGACGCCGAAACCGAAACCGCCAATGGCGACGAGGATGGCATCGGTCCCGACGGCGAACCACGCCGCGGCTGGTGGCAGCGTACCTTCGGCTGATCGCAGCAGAATAGGTCTCATCATGGCTTCCTCCGGCAAAGGTCGGGGGAAGCCATGATCGTTTTCAGACAAAGTCTCGCCTTGCCTCCACGCACGCTGATCCCCACAAAGCCCGCATGGCTTCAGTCGATGTTCAGATGCGCAGCGCGAGGGTGGGCAAGATGATGCCCCCCTCCCCCCAATCGATCCTTCGGACGAGCGCTTGGCGCCCGCTACTCCGCATCGCCCTTACCCTGCTCGCGATGCTGGCCGTCGCGACGCGGCCGACGATGGCGCAATCGATCCTGCGCGACGCCGAAACCGAAGCGCTGTTTCAGGACATGATGGATCCGCTGCTGGTCGCGGCGGGGCTGCAACCCGGCCAGGTGCGCGTCCATCTGCTCGGCGACCGTAGCATCAACGCATTTGTGGCGGGCAGCCAGGATATCTATGTCTTTGCCGGGCTGATCGAGGCCGCCGACACCGCCGAAGAGGTGCAGGGCGTGCTCGCGCACGAGTTGGGCCATGTCATCGGCGGCCATGCAATTCGCGTCAACGATGGCGCCAAGACCGCAACCGGCATCTCGCTGCTCAGCCTGCTGCTCGGCGCCGCAGCGATCGCGGCGGGTGCGGGCGAAGCCGGCATGGGGGTCATGATGGCCGGTCAGCAGGCCGCGCTCGGCAAATTCCTGGCGTTCAGCCGCGTACAGGAATCGACCGCTGACGCAGCGGGCGCGCAATATCTGTCGACGGCAGGGATCAGCGGCCGCGGCAGCCTGGCGTTTTTCAAAAAGTTGCAGAATCTGGAATTCCGCTATGCGGTCAAGCAGGACGATGATCAGGCCTATGGCCGCACCCACCCGATGTCGGGCGATCGCATTCAGGCGCTGCGCGAAGTCTATGTCATCGATCCGGCATGGGCCAAGCCCGCCGACCCGGTCATCGAAAAACGCTTTCAGCGCATCAAGGCGAAGCTGTCGGGCTTTATGACCGATCCCGATCGCACGCTGCGCAAATTCCCCGAAACCAACACCAGCATACCCGCGCGCTATGCCCGCGCTTATGCCTGGCACCGCAGCGCCTATCCGCAAAAGGCGCTGGCCGAAGTCGAAGCATTGCTCGCCACCGACCGCAACGATCCCTATTTCCTGGAGCTCGAAGGTCAGGTGCTGCTCGAATCGGGGCGCCCCAAGGAAGCAATTCCGGCGCTGCGCAAGGCGGTGACAATCTCACGGTCGCAGCCGCTGATCAGCGCGACGCTGGGCCACGCGCTGATCGCGACCGAGGATCCGGCCAATTTTGCCGAGGCCGAAGAGGTGCTGAAAACCGCGGTCGCGCTCGACAATCAGAACCCCTTTGCCTGGTACCAACTCGGCATCGTCTATGCGAACAAGGGCGATCAAGCGCGCGCCGCGCTCGCCTCGGCGGAACGCTATAGCCTTGAGGGTGGACAGGCGTCGATGGCGCTGCGTAATGCCGAACTGGCGATGCAGGGACTATCCGAAAGCTCACCCGACTGGATCCGTGCACAGGATATTGCGCTGGTCGCGCGCGCCGAGGTGGAACGCGAGCGCAAACGGCGCTAGATTCGGGCAAACAGGGGCAAAGCATCGCCGCAAACGATGCACAAGGGCAATAAGTGACCGATAAGAAAGACGATTATTACCAGCCATGGCTGCGCGACCCCGCGCCGACGCCGGACGCAGCGCCGCTGCCGCCCGCGTCGCCCGCCGAAGGATTGGCAAAACCACGCGATATTCCGCCGGTGGGGATCGACGTATCGCGCTATGCCGCCGAAGATAAGCCAGCGCGCAAGCCGGTGGTCACATCGGATCAGATGAAGGCGGGCGCCCGCGGCGTTTGGCAGGCGCTGCGCGATGGCGCTGAGGCCTTTGCCGACTGGACGATGCGGGTTGGCGACCGTGCCGATATTCCGGCGCGCGTCGACGCGATGGAAATTCCCCGCCGCGCGGGCGAACTGACCGCCAGAACCGGCGCGTTGACCGCCCGCGCCGCGCGCGCGATCGGGCGCGGATCGGCCCAAGTCGGCCGCGCCACCGCCAGAGCCAGTAGTGCTGCTTGGGACAAAATGGCACTCGGCGACAAGGCGCGAAAGCTGTCGAGCGACGCGGGCCGCGGGCTGGGCGAGGTCGCCGAGCGGACCAAGTCCGGCGTCGGCCAAATCGCCAAGTCCGGGAGCGAAAGCATCCGCGGGAGTATTGGCGACGCCGCGACGAAGCTGCGCCCGACCCCGCGTGAGGAACTGGCTCCGCCGCCGTCGGGCCTCGAACAATTGCTGGCCCGCGAGGAAGCCGCGGCGCGTTCCAAAGACCCGTCGGCGCCCGACCTGCCGCTGTTTGCGAGCGATGCGGGAAGGAAGCCGGCACCGACCACGATGGCCGCCGAAGCCGACGACCGATCGCCGCTGTTCGTGCCGCCAGCGAAGAAGCCACCAGCCGCGAAGCCGATGGCGGCACCGCGTTTGCCGCAAATCAAGGGGATGGGGATGGACGGCGGATCGACGCGGATCTGGGGCATCGCGCTCGGCGGGCTGCTGTTGCTCGCCGTCGCGTTCTGGCTCGGCGGCCGCATGGGCGGCGGGATGAGCAAGAGCGAGGTCGAAACCATCGTCGCCGATTATATCAAGGCGAACCCGCAAATCATTCCCGAAGCCCTCGAAGCGCAGCGCAATGGTGAGATCGCCAAGGCGATCGGCGCCATCCGCCCGGCGCTCGAAAAGCCCTATGCCGGGGCGTGGGCGGGCAATGCCGACGGCGATGTCACATTGGTGGTGTTCACCGATTATGCCTGCGGTTTCTGCCGCGCGAGCGTGCCCGACGTCGACCGGCTGATCCGCGAGGACAAAAGGCTCAAAGTGGTGTTCCGCGAATTGCCGATCATCGCGCCGCAGAGCCGCGACGCCGCCCTGATGGCGCTCGCCGCGGCGCGGCAGGGCAAATATGACGCGTTCCACCACGCGATGTTTGCCGCGAGCTCGCTCGACAAGGCGGCGATCGCCGCCGCCGCTGCGAAGGTCGGCGTCGTCACCGACGGCACCGCCGATGCGACCGCAAACGAAGCCCTGTTCCAGCGCGAACTCGACAGCAATCTGGCGATTGCCACCCAGTTGCAGCTGAACGCGACCCCGACCTGGATCGTCGGCGACCAGCTGTTCCAGGGGCAGATCGGCTATGACGCGTTGAAGCAGGCCGTCGCCAAGGCGCGGGCGAAGGGTTGATGATCGGCGCGACGACGGCGCAGCAGGCCATCGACGCGGCCTTGCGCAACCCGGCCATGATTTCGGCGGCCGAGGCGCTGGCTCAGAACCGCCTCCACGATGCCGAGCCGCTGCTGAAAGCCCGGCTCAAGCAGAATCCGTTCGATGTCGTTGCGATGCGGATGCTGGCCGAACTTGCGGGCCGGATCGGGCGCTATCCCGACGCCGAAAATCTGCTGCGCCGCGCTGTCGAACTCGCGCCCGATTTTCTGACCGCCAAATCCAATCTCGCGATGGTCCTCCACAAGCAAGCCCGGCCGGGCGAAGCCATCGCAATCCTGGACGAGATCGCCGCCGCCGACCCCGACAGTATGGCGAACGCCAATCTGCGCGCCGCCGCTCTCGGCCGGATCGGCGAATATGACGAAGCGCTCGAAATCTATGCGGCGGTGCTGGAACAACGGTCCGATCATCCAAAAATCTGGATGTCCTATGGCCATATGCTCAAAACAGTGGGACGGCAGCAGGACTGCATTGCCGCTTATCGCCGCGCGCTGGCGCTCCAGCCCGGGCTTGGCGAAGTGTGGTGGAGCCTCGCCAACCTGAAAACGGTGCGGTTCGACGCGCGCGACATAGCGGACATGACCGCAGCGCTGAGCCGTGAAGAGTTAGCGGACGAGGATCGTTTTCACCTTCATTTCGCGCTGGGCAAAGCGCATGACGACGCAGACGATACCGCTGCGGCTTTTTTCCATTACGCTGAAGGCAACCGACTGCGCCGACCGCTCATCGACTATAATGCCGACGATACGAGCGCCCGCGTCGAGCGCGCCCGCCGCGTTTTCACGCCCGACTTCCTGACCGCGCGCGCCGATGTGGGATGCGAGGCTGCCGATCCCATCTTCATTCTGGGAATGCCGCGCGCCGGATCGACGCTGGTCGAACAGATTTTGGCCAGCCATTCGGCGATCGAAGGCACAATGGAACTGCCCGACATTCCCATTCTCGCCGCGCGCGCCAACGCCGAACATGGTGAGATCGCGGGCATGGACGCGGCCACACTGAAGGCACTGGGTGCGGACTATCTCGAACGGACGCGCGTCCACCGCAAATCGGGTCGACCTTTGTTCATCGACAAGCTGCCGAACAACTGGTTTCATGTCGGCTTCATCCACCTGATCCTGCCGAACGCAAAGATCATCGACGCCCGCCGTGACCCGCTCGATTGCTGCTTTTCCAATTTTCGCCAGCATTTTGCGCGCGGCCAGGGCTTTTCCTATTCGCTGGGCGAGCTCGGACGATATTATGCGGACTATGTCGCCATGATGGACCATTTCGACGCCGTCCTGCCTGACCGTGTCCACCGCGTCGTTCACGAGCGGCTGCTCGACGATCCCGAAGCCGAAGTTCGCGCGCTGCTGGCCTATATTGGCGTCGAATATGAGGAGGCGTGCCTGCGGTTCCACGAAAATGACCGCGCCGTGCAGACCGCCAGTTCAGAGCAGGTTCGCCGACCGATCAACCGCGATGGGGTGGGGGTCTGGAAACGCTATGCTGCCTTTTTGGATCCGCTGCGCGAGGCGCTGGGGCCGCACGCTGACACCTACCCGACCTGAGCGGTGCTCACCTGTCGCAATGGCGACGCAAAATTGTTGCTAATTGGCAACAACCGGCAATATTCCGCACTGCACCATAAGCCCCCCATCGAACAAGCCTTGCGTTAATCCGACACCTCACGGCTAATACCCGCATCGGGGTCATGCGAGGGGTCTGACATGCGATCTACCAAAGAATTTATTTCGAGAACCGGCGCAGCGTTGCTGTCAACGACCATGCTTTGCACGTCGGGTATCGCTTGGGCGCAGGACGCCGGCGATGACAGCAGCGGCGAAATCGTGGTCACCGCGCAGAAGCGCGAACAGAATTTGCAGGACGTGCCGATCAGCATCCAGGCACTCGGCGAAAGCCGGCTGGAAAATGCGCAGGTCTCCAGCTTCGATGATTATCAAAAGCTGTTGCCGAGCGTTACATCGCAAAGCTTTGGCCCCGGCCAGGCGCAGATTTATTTTCGCGGCGTCACCAGTGGCGGTGACGGGCTGAAGATCGGTCCGCTGCCGACCAGTGGTCTGTATATTGACGAAATTCCGGCTTCGACAATCGCCGGATCGCTCGATTTCCATGTCTATGACGTGGCGCGCGTCGAGGCGCTAGCGGGTCCGCAGGGCACCTTGTTTGGCGCAAGTTCGCTGTCGGGCACGTTGCGTATCATCACCAACAAGCCCGACACGAGCGGATTTTATGGCGCGGTCGATGGCGAGGTGAACAAATTCGGCAAGGGCGATTTCGGCGGCTCGCTCGAAGGTTTTCTCAATCTGCCCCTGTCCGAAAAAGCAGCGCTGCGTGTCGTCGGCTTTTATCGAAAGGACGGCGGTTACATTGACAATATTCCCGGCACCCGCACGTTCACGCTCGACGATGGAGACCCGACGACCAATCTGACCGTGAACAACAGCGAACTGGTCGAGGACGATTACAACGACGTCGAAACCTATGGCGGTCGCGCGGCGCTGAAGATCGACCTCAACGACGATTGGACGGTCACGCCGCAGGTCATCTACCAGCGGCAGCGCAGTAACGGCGGCTTTCTCTATGATCCGCGCAAGGGCGACCTCAACGTCACCGACTATTTGCCGTCGCGCAATCTCGACCGCTGGTATCAGGCAGCCCTGACAATCGAGGGCAAGCTTAGCGATTGGGACGTGGTTTATTCGGGCGGCTATTTTGAGCGCAAGGTCGATAACCTGTCAGATTATTCCTATTATTCGGTAGCTTACGATACTTACGGCTATTATGCGACCTTCTTTCAGGATGCAGCCGGCAACCAGCTCGACCCAACCCAAATTTCGATCTTGGGCGACAAATATACCAAACAGACCCATGAATTCCGCGTCTCATCGCCGGCCGAAGATCGTTTTCGGCTGACCACCGGCCTGTTCTTTCAGCGGCAGACTGACGACATTCGCGCCAACTATAATATCGAAGGGATCGCCGACGCCCTTCCATCGGTCTGGATCACGCCTTTTCCTGCCAGCACCGGCGATCCCGATACGATCTTCCTAACCCGGATCAGACGCATCGATCGTGACTATGCCGCCTTTGGTCAGGTCGAATTCGACCTGTTGCCGACGGTGACGCTGACTGCTGGTGGCCGCGCCTTTATGTCGAAGAACACGATTTTCGGCTTTTCCGGACTGAACAGCGGCGGGACGCTCGCCACCTGCCTGCCGATTCCAACGACGCCGGACCGGCCGTGCAACAATGTCGACAAGAAGAACGACGAAGGCGGCGTCACCTATAAATTCGGCGTCAGCTGGAAACTCACCCCCGACAATATGCTTTATGCCACCCTGTCGAAGGGATTCCGTCCTGGCGGCAACAACCGTCGCCCCGGCGTCTTGCCGTTCCAGTCGGATACGCTGACCAATTATGAAATCGGGACGAAGAATAGCTTCGGTCCCTTTACGCTCAACCTTGCGGGTTTTTACCAGAAGTGGAAAGATCTGCAGTTCGGCCTGGTTCCGCTCAATAACAACGGTATCACTAATACCTATAACGCCGGCAACGCGCGCATTTATGGTGCGGAAGGCGACATCGGCTATCGTGCTGGCGGCTTCAGCTTTGTCGCCGCAGCCAGCTATATCGACGCGAAGCTGACCACCGATTTTTGCCAGGTCGACCCCGTGACGCAGAATATTGTCTGCGACGGAATCACCCCACCTGCCGCGGCACGGGGAACGCGTCTGCCGGTCCAGCCCAAGTTCAAAGGCACCGCCACGGCGCGGTATGAATTCGATCTGGGCAGCAATAAAAGCTTTGTCCAAGGCGGCGTTCAATATCAGGGAGGCACCCGTACCTTCCTGACCGATGCCGATTTCGCGGCGGTCGGTCCGACCAAGGGTTTTGCAACCTTCGATTTTTCGGTCGGGACCGAATTCAGCGGCTGGTCGATCGCGGCCTACCTCCAGAATGCGTTCGACAAGCGCGGCGAGCTCAGCCGCAACACCTTCTGCGCCACCTCGTTCTGCGGCATTTACGCCCGCAGCTATCCGGTCAAACCGCAGATATTCGGACTGAGGGTCGGCACGGAATTCTGATCGGGTGACCGACACGATTACCAACAAAGAAAGGCCGGGCCAAAAGCTCGGCCTTTTGATGTGCGTCGCGCTCGGCATGGGCAATATGATTGGGTCGGGAGTGTTCCTGCTCCCGCGCGATCTGGCGCCGCTCGGCTGGAATGCGGTCATCGGCTGGGGGGTGTCGATCGCCGGGACCCTGTGCCTTGCGGTTGCCTTTGCGCGGCTGGCCAAAAAACTGCCCGGGGGCAGCGCGGCCTATACCTATGCCGCCGCCGCCTTTGGTCCCGGTACCGGCTTTATCGTCGCGTGGAGTTACTGGATCAGTTGCTGGACCGTCGTCGCGACGCTCGCGGTAGCGGCGATCAGCAATTTGTCGATCCTGATGCCGTCTCTGGGCAACGCCGGAGCGGGGACGGCGGTGATCGCGATCGCTTTCATCTGGCTCTTCACGCTCGTCAACCTGATGGGGGTGCGCCGCGCGGGCGGGGCGCAATTGCTGACCCTCGGGCTCAAGCTGATTCCCGTCGTCGGTGCGGTCGTCGTCGCGCTGTGGCTGTGGGGAACGGGCGACGCCCCGACCCCGACGATGACCGGCACCAGGCCGGTCAGCCTCGACAGCATCGGCACCGCTGCGACGCTGACGCTGTTCGCCCTACTCGGGTTCGAGAGCGCCTGCGTCGTGGGCGACCGGGTGCGTGATCCCGAGCGGACCGTCCCGCGCGCGACGCTGATTGCCGCGGCGGCGACCGGACTGCTCTATCTGCTGTCGTGTACGACGGTGACTTTGCTGTTGCCGGTGGCGACGCTCGAGGCGTCGAACGCCGCCTATGCGACCTTTTTCGGCACGCTGGTCAGTCCGTCGGCGGGGCAAGCCGTCGCGCTGTTCGCCGCGGTTGCCGCGCTCGGTGCGCTCAACGGCTTCGTATTGCTGCAAGGCGAAATCCCGCGCGACCTCGCGCATCGCGGACTGCTGCCCGCCGTCTTTGCGCGCGACAACCGCTTCGCCGTGCCATGGGTGACGCAGATTGTGTCGAGTGCGCTCGCCAGCTTGGTCGTCTATGCCAATTATTCGCGCGGCCTTGCCGAATTGTTCAAATTCATGGTGCTGGTGACGACGTCGACCGCGATCATTTTTTACATCGTCGGCGCGCTCGCAGCGCTCAAGCTCGAGCATGAAGGCGCGATCAAAGCGTCACCGGGCTTTGTGACGCTGACCATCCTCGGCTTCCTGTACAGCTGCTGGGCCTTCTATGGCGCCGGGTTGGACGCCAGCCTGTGGAGCATCGGGCTGACCGCAGCCGGGCTGCCGATTTACCTTGCGATGCGGCGATCAGGTCCAGCGGGGCGCGAACCAGCCGCGATCGCGTAGGATCACCTGCGCGGCATTATGCCCCGGCGCGCCGGTGACGCCGCCGCCCGGATGGGTACCGGCGCCGCACATGTACAGCCCCTTCAGCGGCCCGCGATAGGCACCGTTGCCGAGCACCGGGCGCGCCGACCACAGCTGGTCGAGGCTCATATTGCCGTGCATGATGTCGCCGCCCACCAGCCCGAACTTGCGTTCGAGCCCTTTGGGGCTGAGGATCTGGCGCCCGACGATCGAGGCGCGGAAGCCGGGGGCGTGCGCTTCGACGGTGTCGATGATGCAATCGGCGGCGGCACCCTCTTCCGCATCCCAATCGCGCCCGTCCGGTAGCTCGGGCGCGAATTGCTGGCAGAACAGGCTGGCGACATGCTGACCCGGCGGCGCGAGGCTGTCGTCGATCGTCGAGGGGATGAGCATCTCGACGATCGGCTTTTTCGACCAGCCATATTGCTTCGCGTCGAGGAACGCCTTGTCCATATAGTCGAGCGTCGGGGCGAGGATGATCCCCGACTGGTGATGCTCGCCGGGTTCGGGGAGGCAGGTGAATCTGGGGAGATCGGATAGCGCAACATTCATCCGGAACGTCCCGCTGCCCGCCTTGAACGCCTTGATCCGGCGCTGGAACTCGGGCGCGATATCGCCTTCGTCGAACAGCCGCTCGTAGAGGAGTTTCGGCCCGACATTGGCGATCACGCGCGCGGCGGCGATTTCTTCGCCACCGACCAGCTTGACGCCAACCGCCTTGCCGCCGTCAACGAGTACGCGCGACACTGGCGCTTCGAGGCTGATCTCGACCCCCAGCTGTGTACACACCTTCGCCATCATCTGAGTGATCGCGCCCATGCCGCCGATACTGTGACCCCACGCGCCCTTCTTGCCGTTCACTTCGCCGAACACATGGTGCAGCAGGACATAGGCGCTGCCCGGGGTATCTGGGCTGGCGTAATTGCCTACCACTGCGTCGAAGCCGAACGCCGCCTTGACCGCTTCGCTTTCGAACCAGCTGTCGAGGAAGGTGCGCGCCGATTTGGTGAAGAGTTCGAGCACGTCGCGCTGCTGCGACAGGCTGAGCTTGGTCAAGCCGCGCCCCTGCCGCGCGGCATCAATCAAAGTCTTGAACCCGTCGCCGACATTCGGCGGCGATTTGAGCGCGAGGTCGCGCAGCACGTCGGCGACCCCCTCCAGCATGTCGTAATATTCGGGGAGGCGCGCCGCGTCATGGGCGGAGAAGCGCGCAAATTCCTTTTGGGTGCGTTCGAGCCCGCCACCAAGTTTCAGATAGCCGCCATCCTCCTGCGGCAGGAAATTGCTGATCGGCCGCTCGATAACGCGATAGCCGTGATCGGCGAGCTTCATATCGGCGATGACCTTGGGCTGGAGCAGGCTGACCGTATAGCTTGCGACCGAATTGCGGAAACCCGGCGCGAACTCCTCGGTCACCGCGGCGCCGCCGACGACGTCGCGCGCCTCGACGATGCGGACTTTCAGCCCCGCCTTTGCGAGATAGAAAGCGCAGACAAGGCCGTTGTGGCCGGCGCCGATGATGAGGGCGTCATATTGCTTGGTCATGCTTTGCTCCATCCCGCACGCGGGGCTTGTTCGAGGCGGGATTCGGGGATCAGGTCGCGCATCCGCGCACAGAAATGCTTGAGGCACACCTCCTTGTCGCTAAGCGGCCCCATGGCGAAACTCTGCGACGCCATGCCTTGCTGGACGCGGGCGATCAGCACGGTGTCCTCGGCATTCACCTGACGGTTGATCCGCCAGTTGAGATAGCGCGCCGCCTTCATCTCGCGGCGGTCATCGGGCAGGACGTAGCTAATTTCGCGGATCAGGCAGCTTGTCGGCCCGGTCGGCAGCCATTGCATGAAGTCGACCTGGTCGGGGTAGATGTCGAAGGCGACATTGGGCCAGAGTTTGAAATAGAGCCAGTGGCGCTGGCTCGCTTCGGGCAGGTGCGGCACCGGCGGCAGTAGTCGTTGGTACATGCGTTCGGACCAGTTCACCGACGGCCGGTCGATCAGATCACCCCACATGCGGTCGACATGATCCGTCGCCTCGACGCCATAGCTTTTGCCGAACAGGCGGGTCAGGCCCGGGTGCGCGACGGCGATGTGGAGGCCGTCCGAATAATTGTCGCCGACATTTTTCCAGTTCACGTCGCGCGGGCGCAGCGTGACGCGGCCGAGGGCGCCGAGGTCTTCAAAACGGTGGGGCGCGACCTGTTCCTCATACGGCGCCATCATCGACGCGACCGACGGCCCCCCATCGTCGGTGAGGCGGACGAACCAGAAGCCGCGCCATTGCTCTAGGTCGACGGGCACGAGCGATGCCTTGCCCTTGTCGAGCGTTGGATAACTGGCGCTATCGGGGACGCCGGTCAGCCGGCCGTCGAGTTCGTAGGTCCAGGCGTGATAGGGGCAGACGAGCTTTTTCGCGCAGCCCGCCGCGCCGTCGACGAGCCGCGAACCGCGGTGGCGGCAGACATTGGTGAAGGCGCGCACAATGCGGTCGGCGCCGCGGACGACGATCACGCTTTCGCCGCAATAATCGATACTGTGCCAGTCGCCGAGGTTCGGGATGTCGCTGTCGTGGCAGACGACCTGCCAGCTGGGGCGGAAGACGCGGTCCATTTCGGCGGCGTAAAAGTCGGGGTCGCTGTATGTCCACGCGGGTAGCGACCAACCGTCTTGCGGGTCGATGTTGTCGAAATTGTCGCGCAGCGTTGCCATGAGTCGATCCTTGTTGTACAAACGTATAACAAGATGCAGCCCGCTCGCCAAGCCTTTACGCGCGAAAGCGCCGATGCCCGTCGCGGCGACCTGATCGAGGCGACCGCCGCGTGCCTGGCGGAGCATGGGCTGGCGGGCACCAATGTCCGGGCGATCTGCGCGAAAGCAGGGGTGTCGCCGGGGCTGCTGCGCCATTATTTTGGCGGCATCGACGATCTCGTCGCCGCCACTTACGAGGCGACAAGCGACCGGATGGACGCGATTTTTGCCGCAGCGGTCGCGAGCGCCGCTCCCGATCCGCGCACGCGGCTGCTCGCCTATCTGACCGCAAGCTTCCGCCCGCCGGTGACCGATCCCGAGCTGCTGGGGGCGTGGACGGCGTTCTGGGCGCTGGCGCGGAGCAATGCGCGGATAGCGAATATTCACGCGGATAGTTACGCGGGCTACCGCGCGCGGCTCGGCGAGCTGCTCACCGCGTGCGGCGCGGGCGATGCCGAGCGGCTGGCGATCATGCTGACCGCGATGGTCGATGGGCTGTGGCTTGAGCTATCGCTCGACGCGGGCAGCTTTGGCGCCGAGGCGGCGGTGGCGATGGTCGAGCAGGTAGTGGCGGCGCTGCTGCCTCAGCCGCCCGTCGCGTAGCGCTGGATCGTCGCGCCGATCTCGCGGCGGATGGTATCGCGGCTTAGTGCGACCGCCGGAGGAAAGCGCAGCACATAGCGCGTCAGCGCAAGCCCCAGAATTTGACTAGCGACCAGCCCGGCGCGCGTCGCGGCGGTTTCGGGCGGCCCCAGCGACAGGATGACCGGCAGCACCTGCGCCGCGAACAATAGCTGCATCCGCGTCGCGGCAAATTCGTTCGACGCCGCCGAACGCAGCAGGATCGGCAGGCCGCCATTGGCCCCCTCGCCTTCCCACAGATCGAGGAAATGATCGACGAGGGTCACGCCGACCAGCGACCGATCGATGCTGGTGACATCGGGCAAGCGCAGGTCGAAGTCGGCAACTTCGGCGAACAGGCGCTCCTTGCTGCCGAAATAGCGCATCACCATCGCGGGATCGATGTCGGCGGCGGCGGCGATGTCGCGAATCACCGTCCGCTCATAGCCCTGCTCGGCGAATAACCGCCGTGCCGCCGCCTCGATCGCGGCGCGGCTGCGGTCCGACTTCTTCATTTTCAATGGCTTGTCGTTCATACGCGGCAATTTGCCAACATGTGTTGACAAAAGCAAGCGCGCATGAGAAAAGTCAACACATGTTGATAAATGGAGTCGAGACGATGAAAAGCCAAACCCAGGTGCTGATCGTCGGTGCCGGTCCAACCGGGCTGACGCTGGCGATCCGGTTGCAGCAGGCGGGGGTCGACCATCTGTTGATCGACCGGCTGGCGGCGGGGCAGAATCTGTCGCGCGCCGGGGTGATCCACGCCCACACGCTCGAGATGCTCGAACCGCTGGGCGTCGTGCCGCCGATGCTGGCCGAGGGCATGGCGCTGACCCGCTTTGCGGTGCGCGACCGGCTCCACCGGCTGCTGGCGATCGACTTCGCGCGCCTGCCCTCCCGCTATCCCTTTGTCCTGATGCTGCCGCAAGACGTCACCGAGCGGATATTGAGCGAGCGCCTGACCGCGCTGGGCGGCACGGTGTATCGCGGCGTCGAGGCGATCGACATCGCGCAGGACGTCGATGGTGCAACGGTCCGCGTCGCGACGCCCGAGGGCGAGCGCAGCATCCGCGCACATTATGTCGTCGGCGGCGACGGGATGCACAGCCGCGTCCGCGCGGCGTCCAACATCGCGTTCGAGGGCAGCAGCTATGAAGAAAGCTTCGTCCTTGCCGACGTCAGTTTCGACGTGCCGCCGCGCGCCGACGAAGTGGCGCTATACTTCTCGCCCACCGGGATGGTTGTCGTCGCACCGCTGCCGGACGATCGCTACCGCATCGTCGCGGCGCATCGCCATGTCGAAGGCACGCCCGATCGCGCGTCGATCCAGCAGCTGCTCGACACGCGCGGTCCCGCGGCAGGCGGCGTGACGGTGCGCAACGTGCATTGGAGCTCGGCCTTTCGCGTCCACCACCGCGTCGCCGATCGCTATCGCGACAGGCGGTTGATCGTGATGGGCGACGCCGCGCATGTGCACAGCCCGGCGGGCGGACAGGGGATGAACACCGGAATCGTCGATGCGGTGCTGCTCGGCGACCTGCTGGCGCGGGTGGTCGCGGGGGACGAGTCCGCCACGCTGCTCGACCAATATGGCGAACTGCGCCGCCCCGCCGCCGAAATGGTGCTCGCCATGGCGGGGCGGCTGACCCGGCTGGCGCTGGTGCGCGGGCGGGTGCGGCGGAGCCTGCGCAACCTGTTGCTACGGATGGTCGACCGGGTGCCGCGGGCGAAGGCGAAGATTGCGTCGCAGCTGTCGGGGATTGCGCGGCGGCGGTGGGCGGTAGCCCGGCCAGCTTCGTCATCCCGGACTTGATCCGGGATCCATGACGACGAGGAGAATATCCTCCCTGTGGCGAAGCCATGGGGAGGGGGACCGTTCGCGAAGCGAATGGTGGAGGGGCCGCGACGGCAGCGCCAAAGCCCCTCCGTCAGCGCTTCGCGCTGCCACCTCCCCATGGCTTCGCCACAGGGAGGAACGCTCGATTCCGCGACTGTCCGAATCCCCTCGCCGCTATTTCGACAAATCGCGCAGCAAACTATCCCAATGCGCCAGCGCTGGGGCGATGGCATCAACTGGCACCCGTTCGTTGAGCCCGTGCGCAAAGCTGTCGCTCGCTTTCGAGAACAGTCCGGCGACGCCGTAGCTCGGCACGCCGGCGATGCGGAAATGATAGCTGTCGGTCGCCCCGGCGCTCATCGACGGGATGATCGGTAGGCCGGGGGCGCGGGCGTGGACGGCTTTCTTGACCGCCGCCATGACGTCGGGGCGCAGCGGCGAAGCATCGCTGGCGCTGGCGTCGGGATCGGGGTTCACTTTGACCGCGGGGTCGGCGATCAAACGCTCCAGCTCGGCGCGCACGCTTTCAACCGGCACGCCGGGAAAGATGCGGCAGTTGATGTTCGCGGTCGCGCGCTGCGGCAGCGCGTTTTCGGCATGGCCACCCTTGACCAGCGTCGGCACGCAGGTGGTGCCGATCTGGCCGACATATTCGGGGTCGGCGCGAATCTTGGTGATCGCGTCCGCATCCTCCGGATTGGCGGCGAAGGCCTTGAGCGCGGCGCCCATATTGCCGCCAACCTGATCGGCGACGATCGGCATGCCGATCTTGGTCAGCTCGTTCTGCTGCGCGGCAAATTTATAGGCGCCGACCTTGGCCAGCGCGTTCGATAGCTGGACGATCGCGTTGACCGGCGACGGACGCGAGCTGTGGCCGCCGGGGTTGGTGACTTCGAGCGTGAAGTCGGCATAGGTTTTTTCGCCCGCCTGCAGCCCATAATATTGCGGCTTGCCATCTTCGGCGATCGTCCCGCCGCCGCCGTCGCCGTTGAGCGCAAATTCGGCGTTTTTGTATTTCGCCGCGAGCGCGCGCGTCGTCAGCATCTGCGTTTCCTCGTCGCCCGACAGCAGCAGGATGATCGAGCGATTCGGCTTGAAGCCCTCTTTCTTCAGCTGTGCCATCGCGGCGACCATCATCGACACGTCGAATTTATTGTCTTCGGACCCGCGTCCGAAAATATAGCCATTCTCTTCGACCGGGACGAAGGGATCGCGCGTCCAGTCCTTTGCGTCAGCCTCGACCACATCCATATGGCCGAGCAGGACGATCGGCTTTTTCTGGCTCGTGCCGGTCAGGGTCGCGGCGAAGGTCGCGGTTTCGCCGAGCGGCGTGATTTCGATGTCGCTGTCGGCATAGCCCGCGGCCTTGAGCACCCCGGCATAATAGGCCGCGAGTTCGGGCACCTTGCCGCGTCCCTGGACGGTCGGGATCGCGATGCTGTCCTTCAGGATCTGCTTCACGGCATCGGCATCCGCGGGTTTGGCTTGGACGGGCGCGGCGGCGAGCATGGCGGCGGCGAGGGCGAGCGGGGCGGTAAGGTTGCGCATGAGGGCGGACTATGGCGGGTCATGGGCAGACGGCAAGTGGCAATCGTCGCCAGTGCGAAATGGAGGAGAATGGTGGGGCGGGTGACTGCTGACGACCGGTTGCGGTCTTAAGCGATCCTCCCCATCGACTTGCGATGGGGAGGTGGCAGCCCGCAGGGCTGACGGAG
>JAESFK010000586.1_pt1 | contig 16780 bp, 15 predicted proteins | sample 9269391 | NCBI WGS metagenome assembly JAESFK01 (sample SAMN14506231, study PRJNA617097) | algae metagenome | isolation source: Drouetiella hepatica UHER 2000/2452 and co-occurring heterotrophs from... | place: Slovakia: Slovak Paradise National Park, Hrabusice, Kosice Region | collected 2000-01-01
GCCAAGCACCACGGCCCAGAGCCAGGATGCCGCGAGTTCACTGTAGTTGCGGCCGAAATCCCCGAGCAGAAGATTGCGGTGCAGATAGTCGAGCTGTGTCCGAAAGGGCAGGATGCCGCTGGTGCCGTAGACGACAAGGTCTCCCTGAACCTTCAGCGAGACGGGATCGACGAAGACGGCCCGGCTTTCGGATTCGCCGAGGCCGGGCTGGGTGAACATCACCCGCGTCGTCTGCCCCGGCGAAGGCGCCGGGCGGATGGCGAAGAGGCGAGGGCCGTCGCCGATATGGGCTCGCGCGGCCTGGGCCTGGGCGACGAGGGCCAAGGGCTCGCCAGGTGTCGCCGCGATGAGTTCGTCGCGATAGAGCGCCGTCTCGATCTGCGGCGTCAGGACGTAGAGCACGCCGGTGATGGCTGCGATGAGGATGAAGGGGCCGACGAAGAGCCCGGCATAGAAATGCAGCCTGGTGATGAAGGTCTTCAGTTCGGGGGAAGTTGTGAAAACGCGGCCGTTCTCGGCGCGCGACGGGACATCCGTGTGCACGGTCATGGGGATCGATCTCGACATGGACAGATTCTGGCCGCGCCGCATCGCTGCGGCAGGCACGGCCATCGAACAGGAAGCGGCCCAAGGTGCCGCCGCGGCGTCAGGCCATGCGAGGCGGCGCGCGAGGACGCGCGGCGGGCCGCTCGCCAACGGGGGGCTGACGATCCTCCGAGCCGCGCTGTTCGGGCATCGCGACGGTCGATGGCTCGAAGCGCAGCGCGATCGAGAGTGGCGGCGGCGGCGCATAGGCGATGTGCGCCATGAGGCACGCGGCCGCGCAACAGCCTGGAAGCCGCGCATCGGACGTGTCGCTGCTCTGTGGCGCGGCTTCGGCGCCGGGTGCGCACAGGGTCAGATGAATTTCACGATCAAGCGCCGCCAGATCGAGTGCGCGAGCTGCCTGTGCCGCGCCGAGCAAGCTCTGCAGCGCGACGAAATAGGCTGCAAGGATCGCGATCCAGGATCGCGCCCTGCCCAAAGGGGGCGGTGAGAGCGGCATGTTCAGCACGGCATCGTTAGCGACACGACGGGGCGGCGTCCATCGCAATGGAAAACAGCATGCGCCGATACGGCATCTGGCTTTTCGCATCGGCAGAGAGGGCTATTCGGCAGCGAGCGCCAGGCGGCGCGCCGGGGGCCGCCTGAGGCCGAGATGGTCGCGGAGGGTCGTGCCGCTGTACTCGCTGCGGAAGAGCCCCCGGCGGCGCAGCTCCGGCACCACCAGGGTGACGAAATCCTCGAGGCCGCCCGGCAGCGTCGGTGCCATGATGTTGAAGCCGTCTGCCCCGTAATTGACGAAGCGCTCCTCGAGCTGGTCGGCGATCTGGCTCGGCGAGCCGACGATCTGCCAATGCCCGCGCGCGCCGGCGATGCGCAGATAGAGCTGGCGGATCGTCAGATTCTCGCGGCGCGCGAGTTCGATCACGAGTTCGCGGCGGCTCTTGCCGCCATTGGATTCGGGCAGCTCTGGCAGGGGGGCGTCCAGCGGATAACCGGAGAGATCGAGGCCGCCGGTGTGCTGCCGCAGCAATTCGAGCCCGACGGCGGGCTCGATCAGCGCCTGGAGCGCCTCGAATTTCTCCTTGGCTTCGGCTTCGGTGCGCCCGACGACCGGGAATACGCCGGGCATCACCTTCAGGTCCTCCGCGGCGCGGCCGTATTTCGCGAGCCTTCCCTTCACATCGGAATAGAACGCGACGGCGAGCTCCAGGGTCTGCTGGGCGGTGAAGATCGCTTCGGCCGTGCGCGCGGCCAGCTCCTTGCCGGGCTCCGACGAGCCGGCCTGGACAACGACCGGGTGCCCCTGCGGCGGGCGCGGGATGTTGAGAGGGCCAAGCACCTTGAAATGCTGTCCGCTATGGTCGAGCCGGCGGACTTTGGTGGGGTCGAAATATCGCCCCTGGGCGCGGTCGCGCAGGAAGGCATCGTCCTCCCAACTATCCCAAAGCCCGGTCACGACATCGACGAATTCCTCGGCCCGATCATAGCGGTCGCCATGGCGAATGTCGTCGTCATGGCCGAAATTGCGCGATGCGGCTGGGTCGCCGGAGGTGACGAGGTTCCAGCCGGCGCGGCCGTTGCTCAGCCGGTCGAGCGATGCGAACTGGCGCGCGAGGTTGAACGGGTCAGAATAGCTCGTCGAGGCCGTCGCGACGAGGCCGATCCGCGACGTATGCGCGGCCAGGGCCGAGAGAAGCGTCAACGGCTCGAAGGGATAGACGCCGTTATGCGCCTTGCGGGCGGCGGCGCCGGCCTCGTCGAACCGCGTCGCCACGCCGTCGGCCAGGAAGACGGCGTCGAATTTCGCGCCCTCCGCGATGCGCGCGAAACTCAGGAAATCCGCAAAGGTGTCGCTGGTCGAGGCGGCCGGATGCCGCCACGCGGCGATGTGGTGCCCCGTGAACAGCAAGAAGGCTCCCAGACTCATCTGCTCCTTGCGGCGCGCCATCGTCAGTCTCCTCGTGTCGATCGGTCTTCCAGCGCGACGGCCGGGAGGAGAACCTATCCGGTCTGCGAAATAATTGTGTACTAAATTAGTAGTCTATATAAGCCTGCCATTCTCCTGTGAGACTGGCGAGCGAGGGACAAGCAGCGTTGGCCGACGGCAGGTTTGATGGCACGCGAAATTCCGCCGCATACCTATCGAACAAATGACCGGCCCCAGGGATTCGGGCTTCACGACGTCCAGGGATCCCAACTGTCCGGTGCCGGGTAGATTCGATCACCTTGGGCACCCGTGAACCGCCACCTCGTTGCGCAGGGTTGTGCGTGATGCTGAAGATCGTCGAGAAGCAGCCATGATGGATGAACTTGCCCGAGTCGTGAGCATTGCGCCCAAACGCAATACGGGTTCCGTGCGGCGACGACGAAGGAGCGAGGCGCGGCGTGAGGCCTGGCGCGGCGTCGTGTCCGAATGGCAACGCGACAGCCGGCAATGGGAGGCGGCGTTCGGCCCGTCTCCTGACGAGCCGGGATGCCTGTGCCCGCGCGACATCCTGGACGAGTTCGGGCTGGGGCTTTCCTGACGGCGCTCCGGCCGGCACGGCCCGGCATTGCGCCTCTCCTCCCGCCGACCAAGAGGCGCGTCGGCGGAGGGATCGGTATGTGGGGCAGCAGCGTCGCCTGTCTCAGAAGAATCCCGTCTTCGGCAGGCGCTCGCCCTTGACGCTCAATGCGCCCAGCGCCTGGGCCTTGTAGGAGGCCGGGTTGTGGGCGGCGAGCGTGCGGGCGTTGCGCCAGTGGCGGTCGAGATTCGTCTCGCGCTTGGCAGCCGAAGCCCCTCCGACATCGAACAATTGCGAGCCGGCGCGGATGGCGAGTTCGTCGACGACGATCTTCGCCTTGGCGGCAGCCGCGGCGGCGTCATGCGCGAGCGCCTCATTGATCACGCCGCCGACGGCTGCAAGCGTCGCGCGATCGAGGGCGTCGGCAGCGGCGAGGACGGTGGCCTCGGCGGCGAAGGCCGCGCTTTCGATCTGTCCGATCACCTGTTGTAGCAAGGGATCATCGACAGGCGAGGGCGTCGGCGCATGGGCGAAGGAACGCTGGCGGCGCTTGACCAGGGCGACTGCATCGGCCGCGACGGCCTTGATGATGCCGGCCGCGACCGATGAGACATAGAGATGCGGAAGCGTCCCGTTATAGGGCCTGGCATAGCTTCCGCCGGCTTCGTCCCAGACGATCTCGTCGGCCTCGACGCGGACATGGTCTAGGCGCGTCGTGCCGGTGCCGGTTAGGCGCTGCCCCACGCCGTCCCAGTCGTCGTCGCGCGTGATGCCGGCCCGGTCGACGGGCACAATCGCCGAGGCGAGGCGACGGCCCGGAGCCTCCGCCCGGATCACGACATAGTCGGCATAGAGCGTGCCGGTGCTGTAGTATTTGATGCCGCTGACGCGATAGCCGTCGCCGTCCGGCTCCAGCGTCGTCTCAAGCGGGCTGCCACCGACCGGAGCGACCGAGATTTCGCCGGCAGCGAGCCCGAAGATCTTGCCCGCGACGACCTCAGTGAGCCAGCGCCCGTTCTGGGGATCGAGCGCAGGCTGGACGAAGCGTTCGACGAAGCTGAAATGATTGCGCAGGGCATGGGCGACGTTCGGATCGGCCGCGCCGAGCGCGACGACTGTCTCGATCAGATCCCGCAACGACGCGCCGCCACCGCCATGCGATGCCGGAATGCGCAACGCGCCGAGCTTCGCCGCGCGGATCAGGTCGATCTCCGCATAAGGATGGGTGCGGGTGGCGTCGCGCTCGGAAGCACGTTCCCCGATCCGGGCGAGGAGCGACCGCAGCTCCGGGGAGCGCGGTCCGACCGCTTCGGCGGGAGCAGCGAACGAGTCGCGAGGGCTGGCGATATTCATGGTGAATCCTCCATTTTTCTGGTGATCAGTGCCGGTGCGTGCCGATTCCGCCGGCCTCGAAAGGCGCCTGCGCGATCTGCTGGAACTCTGCCTGCCATGTCGTGCCGGGGTCGCTAGAGCCCTCGGGATGCACCGGCAGGCGGCGGCTGCGCAGCCAGCCATTCGCGTCGGACAGGAAGCGCACCCCGTCGAGCCGCGTCTCGTCGAGACCCGCCATCAGGGCCAGCGCGGCGCGGGCGTCGGGCGAGGTCGAGAAGCAGTCGATTCCGGCTGTGGTCGAGGACGGCTCGCGCAGGCTCAGGAGGATGCGGATCAGGGGCGCACCGTCCAGGGCGGGTGTCGGCGGCCGTTCCGCTTCGTCCGCCGCCACGATGATCTCGACCGGCACTCTGCGGACCCCGAGCTCGCGGATCGAGGTCTCGCCGCCAATGCAGCGAAGCGGGAAATCGGGCGTCAGGACGGGGAAGCGCCAGAAACCGGCGCGGCGAGCGGCGGTGCCGGCGACGCGGGCGCGGAAATAGTCGATCAATTGCCAGCGCTGGCGCGGTGGCAGGGCGGAGATCGTCCCATGCGGGAAGGGGCTGTGGCCGATCTGGTCAAAGACCGTGGTCAGCCAGCCATAAAGATCGCCGTCGCCGCGTTGCCAGAGGCCGTATGACGACGGATCGGATGGATCATCGCGCGGTCGAAAGCAGTCCGGGGTGCAGTGCTGCCGCAGGAGCGCTTCGCCCTGCAGGATCGAGGCCGCGGTGAACCCCGTCTCCGAGCGCTGAAAGCTGGTTGGCCAGGATGGCTTTGCGAGCAGGGCCGGGTTGGGGAGGGGGAGGAACGCGATCGCGAGAGCCGCTGCCAGGGGGCCGATGAGCCGAGTGCGCCGCCAGAGCAGCGCTGCGAGCCCTGCGAGTCCGACGCCGGAGATTGCCACGCCGCGCCAGAGTTCCTTGGCGAAATAGGGCTCGTCGATCCGCGTCAGATCCGGCTGGACCACGAACGGCCAGACCGCCTGCTCATGGGCGCCGGGAGGCTGGCTCGCGAGTGCTGCCGCCGCCGCGATGACCAGTGCGCCGACAACCGCCTCACCGGCGATGCTGATGAGCAGGGCGCGCTTGCCGGTCGAGGCGAGACGGGGCACCAGCCAGAAGCGGTTGAGGGCAGCAATGGCGAGCAGGACGAGAAAGCCCGCGATCTTCGCTATCGCCAGCAGGCCATAGGGCGTTCCGAACCAACCTCCGACATCGCCGACAAGGGCAGGCGATTGGAGAATGGCGGTGACCGCGATCACGAGCACGGCCACGATCCCGATGCGGGAAAAGCGCCGGGCGGCGACTGCCGCTGCCTCCACCGGCAGCTGGTCGATCAACAGCGCGAGCGGTAGCAGCGAGCCGATCCAGGCCCCGGCTGCGACGACATGCAGCGAAACGAGAAAGGGCAACTGCCAGTCGCCCGCCGCTGCGGGGTGGCCGAGCCATGGCTGCAAGGCGAGTGCCGACCCGGCCAGCGCCATGGCGAGCCATCTCCGCACGCCCGGGCGCAGATCTCCCGCCACGGCGAGCGCGGCAATCAGGAGAGCCGTGCGCGTCAGGACGGCTTGTCCGAACGTCGTCCGCACCGCGACGACGAGCGTCGTGTCGAACCAGAACGCTTCGCTCGAGGCCATGCGCAGCCCCTGCAACGGCAGCCAGGCAGCAGTCGCCACGACGCCGATGGCGATCGCGCCCCGCAGCAGCGGCGCGAGCCCGGACGGGGCGGAAAACTTCTTGCTGTCCGCATTAGCCGACGTCGCGACAATCCCAGCAACGATCAGCGTGCCAAAGCTGGTCAGGGCAGCAGCCAGTTCGACCCCGCGTGCGAGGCGCGCCAGCAACTCCGGATCCAGCGCGGCGGGCATGGCCTCAGGGCTTGACCGTGAAGCCGAAGGTGCCGGTCGTGCGATGCGTATCGACGGAGGCGGCGGTCCAGGCCACGGAATAGGCGCCGGGCGCCAGATCGCGCAGCGTGACCGTCAGCGTCTTGCCGGCGGAGCCGGCCAGGCGGGTGTCGTCGGCATCGACTCGCCGGCCGGCCGCATCCTTCACCACGATGCTGGAGAGCTTCCCTTCCAGCTTCTCGGTGAAGCTGATCGTCACCAGCTTCGGTGGCGTGCGCACCGTCCCGTCGACGGGCGGTGTGGCGGCCACGAGATGGGCGTGGGCCCGTGCCGGACTCGCGCCGACCATCGCCATGAGCGCCATCAGGCCCAGATTGGCGTGGCGTCGCGTTAGGTGCACGTCCGCCTCGGCGATGCCGGATATGGGCCGGTTCGTGGAAGTCACCATTGGACAACGCCTTTCTGCCAGACGAGCAGCCTGTCGCGGATACGGAAGAGGAGGGTGGTGAGGCCCGAGAACAGCAGCGCCATCACGAGAAGGCCGGCATAGAGATGGCCATAGGCGGTCCAGCCGCGCGCCCAGTCGATGTAGTAGCCGAGCCCGGCCTTGACGCCGATCATCTCGGCGACGACGAGCACCGCGATGCCATGGCCAAGCCCCATGAACAGTCCGACGAAGACATGCGGAAGCGAGGCCGGGATCGCGATCTTGAGCAGCAGGAAGCGCTGATTGGCGCCGAGTGTCCGGGCCACGTCGTAATAGGCCTTGTCCACGCCGGAGACGCCGGACCAGGTCAGGATCGTCACGGGAAACCAGGTCGCGAGCGCCACGAGGAAGATGCCCGCGCTGAAGCTCGACGGGAACAGGAAGAGCACGAGCGGGATCAGCGCCGTCGTCGGAATCGGGCCGATGAAGCGCAGGATCGGGCTGGTCCAGTAGCCGACGCGGCGGGTCCATCCGGTGGCCAGCCCCGTAAGGAAACCCGCGCCTGCGCCGAAGGCGATGCCGAGACCCAGCAGCACGAGGGAGGCCCGGACGCTCTCGATCAGCCGCGGATAGTCGGTGACATAGGCCTCAATAAGCCCTTGCGCCGGCGGGAAATAGGGCAGCGGCCAGTAGCCGGTCTTGGCGGAGGCGATCTGCCAGATCGAGAGCAGGATCGGCAGCGCGATGAGCCAGGGGCCATTATGGCGCAGCCAGCGGTCGACACCGCGCAGCCGCGTGCCGAGCGCGAAGCCGAGCAGCAGGAGAGCGCCAATCAGCCATTGTCCGACCGAGAGGTGTGTCGTCAGGGGCAGCGACTTGAGGTTCGGCCAGACCAGGGTGATCGTGCCGGCCGCAGCCCAGCCGAGCGCGGCGACGACGAGCGTCAGGTCACGCTCGCCGGCCGGCCGGGCCACGTTTATCGCTGCGGGTGGTACGGCGCCTGCCTCGCCGATTGCTTGCTCGCTCATCGCCTCGATCCATCTGGAAGGGGAGCGGCGGGCACTGCTGCGCCCGCCGCGGCCGGGCTCTAGCCCAGCACGTCAATGGTGATCCGCTCGGCCAGCGCCTTGGGGTCGGTGCGCGGGCGGATGATGCCGACCGAGCGCAAATCCTCGGTGTAGAGCGCGATCTCGCCGCGCAGCCGCTTGCCGCTGCCGAAATGGTGCTCATGGGTATGGCTGCGGATGATCTCGGCCAGGATCGGCTTGGCGATCGGGCTGTACGCCGTGAAGATCTGCGCGGCTTCGTCGGGGTTGGTCTGCACCCACTGGGCGGCGTCGAGCAGCGCGCGCGTCAGCGCGGCGCTGGCAGGCTTGTTGTTCTCGGCGAAGTCCTTGCGCACCGCGATGCCGCAGCAGGACAGGTCCTTGTAGATGCCAGTCGACAAGCCGCCGATCTCGTGCAGCTTGCCCTCGTTGTTCTTGAGCACGAGGAAGATGCCGGGGTCGGCATCGACCGCGACGTTGATCTCGCCCTTCTTGATGGCTTCGCCGAGCAGATCGACAGGGTAGACCTTCCAGTCGACCTCGTTGGCGGGGTTGATGCCGGCCTTGTGCAACTGCACGGAGAGGAAGTTCTTGCCGGCGCTGGCCATGTCGACGACGCCGATCGTCTTGCCCTTCAGCGACTTGTAATCGACCTCCTGCGAGCCGACGCCAGAGATCACGCGGATGCAGCCGCCATGCAGCGCGCCGGTGAAGCGGATATTGATGCCCTGCTCGAGCGGCTTCAGGAAGCGCAGGATGAAGTTGACGGTCGCGTCGACCTTGCCCGATGCGACGGCCTCGAGGCTGCCGTCGAAGTTCGACCCGAACTTGACGATCTCGACATCGAGCCCGTGCTTGGTGAAGAAGCCCTTCTCGGCAGCGACCGGTACCGAGATCAGGCAGATGCCGGTGCCGCTCCAGCCCAGTTTCAGCTTCTGAAGACCGCTGCCGCTCTGCGCCAGCGACGGGCCGGATGCGATTCCGGCCGCGATCGGAGCACCGAGCGCCAGGGCGGAGGCACCGGCCAGGACATTGCGCCGGGAGAGGATGGTTTTCGTCTGCGTATCGTCCGACATGGAAGGCTCCTTGTGAGGCAGTGACGGCAAGGGGAGAGGCGGCTACCAGCTCGCATCGAGGCCGAGCAGGCCCAGGCTCTGGCGGCGCAGCTCGGCGAGGCGCGGATCGCCGCGATGGCGCGGATAGGGCAGGTCGACGGCGAAATCGGCAGTCACCTTGGCCGGGCGGTCGCTGAACACGATCACGCGCGTCGCCAGGAACAGCGCCTCCTCGACATCGTGCGTGACGAGGATCGCGGTGAAGCCCTTGCGCTGCCAGAGCGCGACCAGCTCCGACTGCATGGTCAGCCGCGTCAGCGAGTCGAGCTTTCCCAGCGGCTCGTCGAGGATCATAATGTCGGGGTCGTTGACGAGCGCACGCGCCAGCGCCACGCGCTGGGCCATGCCGCCCGAGAGCTGGTGCGGATAAGCCTTGGCGAAGCTCGTCAGCCCGACCAGCGCCAAGGCCTCGTCGACACGCTGGCGCTGGCTCTTGAGCGTGCCCTGGGCCTCGGGACCGAGCGCGACATTGTCCCAGACGGTCCGCCACGGAAACAGCGTCGGATCCTGAAAGACGACGACGCGCGAGGGGTGCGGTCCGGTGATCGGCCGCCCGTCCTCCTTGAGCGATCCACGCCGGGGCGGCTCGAGGCCGGCGATCAACCGCAGCAGGGTGGATTTGCCGCAGCCGGACGGACCGAGCAGCGCGACGAATTCGCCGGGGCGAACGCCGAGGCTGACATGGTCGAGGACCGGGAGGACCGAACCGTCGAGATCGAAGGCGTGACTGACATTGTCGATGTCGAGCGAGGCGCCGGCCGCGGGCGCCTCCTGCTTCAGCGCGAGGGCTACCATTGGACGAGGCCTTTCTGCCAGGAGAGGAGCCGGTCGCGCAGCTTGAACAGCAGGGTGATCGAGCCCGAGCAGAGCAATGCGAGGACGACGAGCGCGGCGTAGACATTCGCGTAGGAGGCCCAGCCCTGGGCCCACTGCATGTAGAAGCCGATACCGGCCTTCACGCCGACGAGTTCGGCCACCATCAGCACCGAGAAGGCCGAGCCCAGCGCCATGAACAGCCCGACGAAGACATGGGGCAGGGCGGCAGGGATCGCGACGCGCAGGATCAGGAAGGAGGGGCGGGCACCGAGCGTGCGGGCGACGTCGTAGTAGCGGCTGTTGACGCTCGCGATGCCCGACCAGGTCAGCACCGTCACCGGAAAGCCGGTCGCCAGCGCGATCAGGAAGATGCTGGCGCTCCAGCTCGACGGGAAGGCGAAGAAGGCGACGGGCAGCCAGGCCGTCGCAGGCAGCGGGCCGATGAAGCGCAGCACCGGGTGGACCCAGTAACCGGCCTGCCGCGACCAGCCGATCGAGACGCCGGTCAGGAAGCCGAGTGCGGCGCCGATGACGAAACCGGTCACCAGCAGCTTCATCGAGGCGTATACGCTTGCCGCCAGCGTCGCATAATCCTCGGTGTAGACCTCGAGCAGCGCCTGCGGCGGCGGGAAGAACGGCAGCGGCAGCCAGCCGAACTTGGCCGAGGCCAGTTGCCAGATCGTCAGGAGCAGGCCCGATACGGTCAGCCACGGCCCTGCTTCGCCGATCCAGTTCCCGGCGCGTGGCGACCAGCGCCCGGCTACGGTCAGGGACAGGAAAGCAGCCGAGAGGACGGCCGCGCCCAAAGCGAAGCGGCGGGTTTCGAGCCAGTCGCCGACATCAGGCCAGGCGATGGCCGCGCCTGCAGCGGCGCCCCAGGTCAAGGCTGCCGCGATACCCGTCACCCCGAATGGCTTCGACGGCCGGGCATCCGCGCGCACGTCGAAGGTGGTCTCTGCAACGGTCGTCATGAGCCTGGGCAGCCTTGCTTCCGGTGTGGAACGGCCGCAGGAACGACCTAGGGCAAGGCTAGGTTGGGCATCGATAATAGTCTATAAAATAGATATTCTATTTTGATGAGCTTACGAGAATATGCGGTTGTCGCCGATGTGGTCGGGGGGCCTTGTCTTCTGTCGGGCTTGCGCGAGACGGCCGACTGGCTGAGGCCGGCGGAGACGAGTCGCTGCCCTCGCCGGGCGAACAATGCCGGCGCGGGCAGCGGGTACACGCGCTGAACCGGTGGTGCGACCCGATCAGATGGAAGGCGAGGGGGGCGCTCCGGCCTCGAGCGCAAGCAGCGCGAAGGTCGCCAGCCAATGCTCGCCCATATAGTCGCCGGCGATATGCGGCAGTCCCGCTGCCAGATGGCGTTGCGCCGCTTCGGCGGCGATCGCACGCCGCGGATCGTCGGCCGGCAAGGTGTGCGCCAGCGAGCGCCAGCACCAGGCCCGGCTGAGGTTGAGCCCGTCGAGATGGGCGATCTTGCCGTCGCTGCGGTCGCTCACCGTGGCCGGCGCAAACAAGGTGGGCGGCTGCCGCTCCTCGATCCGGGGCAGGAAGCGGGTGAACCAGGGCAGAAACGCCTCTGGAGGTAGCAGGCGACGCATGCATTCGGCTTCGATCAGGGCCGACGACTGGAAGTCGTCGCCGCTTGGCTCGCCCCAGGCAGGACAATCGACATCCTGTGCATACCAACGCAGGGCGGTCTCCCGCAGGAGCGTGGCCAGTGCCGCGTCATGCGTGGCGTCGGCATAGTCGGCCGCCATCCTGAGGCCGAAGGCCGTGTTGAAATGGGTGCCGACGCGGACCGGATAGGTCGCCAATGGCAGAAAGTCACGGAAGCGCTGGGCGAAGGCCTCGGCAAGCGGGGCGAGCGTTGCGGACCAGTCGCGGCCTGGCATGAGCGTGAGCTCGGCCGCGAGTTTCAGCAGCCAGGCCCAGCCATAGGGACGCTTGAAGCCCCGAGCCTCCGGCGCGGTGAGATAGGCGCATTCGGCGGCGACCTTCTCGGCCGTGAACTGGGCGTCGAACAGCGCCTCGATATCGGCGCCGGCTGGCATATCCGGGAAGCGCCGCAGCACGCGGGCCAGCAGCCAGTAGCTGTGGACACAGGAGTGCCAATCGTAGCTGCCATAGAAGATGGGGTGGAGCTCGCGCGGCGTGCGGGCATCCTGCGGCCCGGCGAGGACATGGTCGGGCTTGTTGGGGTATTCGCGTCCGACATGGCCGAGCGCGATCCGCGCGAAGCGCTCGGCAAGTTCGACGGTCAATTCATTCGGCACTGTCGACATGCTCTGTCTCCATGGCGGGGCTGGAACTGCGGATACTGATGAGCCATTCGATCAGCAATGGCAGCAGATAAATCGGCAATTGGGTGGCGGCGAAGAAAAGTGACATCGGCGGGCTCGCACTTGCGCCAAGGCCCGACCAGACCAGGCCGACATTGCGATTGCCGAGCGTCAGCCCGACGGTCAGCCGCTGACGGAGCGAACCTGGCGTCAAGGCGACGCCCATGAACTGCATGCCCAGATTGGCGGCGAAGGCCAGCGACAGGCAAAGCAATGCAAGTTCGGGCTCGGCCAGGATCTGCGCCTGGACGCCGGCCATCGTGGAGAGCGCGAAGATGAGCAGCGACAGGACGACGCCGCCATCGACCAGCCCGCTGGCGCGTCGGAGCGTTTCTGCGGCGTAGCGGCGGGTCAGCACAGCGATGACGGCCGCCAAGCCGACCAAAAGACCAAGGCGTATCCCTAAGGCGAGTGGGTCGATCGCGACGTCTCCGATCGCGCGTGCAACCAGCGGTACTGTCACTGGAGCCAGCGCCATTGAGAGCAGCGTGACGACGAGTGGTCCGGCATCGTCGAGGCCCAGCATGCGGGCAACTGCGGCGGTTCCGCCGGAAGGGGGCGCGGCGCAGGCGAGAACGAGCGCGATCGCAAGCTCCGGCGGCAGGCCGGAGAACCGCGCGCCAGCGGCTGCGAGAAGCGGGCACGCAAGCATGACGGCAGCCGGCACGATCAGCGCCCAGCCCGGCCGACGGAGGGCCGTTGCCAGCGCATCGCCGTCGACCCGCAGCAACGTGCCCAGCACGATCACGAAGATCGCTCCCGACATAAGGGGGCGCGCAGCTTCGGCGAGGGCGGGAACGGCCAGGCCGAGGGCTACGCCAAGCGCCAGAAGCAGTGGGCCGCGCGGCTTCGGCAGCGGAATAGGCCAAGACATGGTCACGTCCCGAGAGGCATCGGCAAGGACGTATGTCGGCTGGCGCGTCATTGTGGAAATCGATTATTGGTATGGCTATCATCGCCTTCATGAATTTGGCTGCGATCGATCTCAATCTGCTGGTGGCCTTCGAGGCCTTGCTCGAGGAGCGGCACGTCACGCGTGCGGGGCAGCGGATCGGGCTGGCGCAGCCCTCGATGAGCAGTGCCCTCTCACGGCTGCGGCTCCTGTTCGACGACGAGATTCTGGTCCGGACGGCGGCGGGCATGCGACCGACGGCAAAGGCGCTGGCGATCGCGCCGGCGATCAGCAACGCGCTGGACCTGCTGCGAAGCACGCTGCGGCCGGAGCAAGCGTTCGATCCAGCGACCACGCGCCATCGCTTCACCATCGCCGTGACCGACTATGGCGATCTCGTCATCGTGCCGGGCTTGGTATCCCTGCTGCGCAAGGAGGCGCCGGGGGCAAATCTGACCGTTCGCCCGATCACCGACGCCGCAGATGCCTTGGCGATGCTCGAACGCGGCGAAATCGACGCCATGGTCGGCGGCCATCTGCCGTCCTCGCGGCATTGCCTTCGCATGTGGCTGTTCTCGGAGCATTTCGTCTGCGTGCGTGATGCGGGCGCCGCACCAGGCAACCTTGACGCAGCCGCCTATCTTGCGCGGCCACATGCGCTGTTCTCCGCCATCGGTGGTGATGGCTCGGCTGGCGCGGTCGATCAGCTCCTGGCCGCCCGGGGGCTGCAACGGCGCGTCGCCGTCACCTTGCCCCATGTCGTCGCTGTCCCGTTCGCGGTCGCGGGCAGCGATCTCGTCGCGACGATGGCGGAGCGGATTGCCCGGCGTTTCGCACAGAGCGCGGGCGTCGCCATCGAGCCAGTGCCATATCCGGTCGCACCCTTCGATATCGACCTGCTCTTGCGGCGCAAGGGCGAGGACGATCCTGCCATTGCCTGGCTTGCTCGCATGATCCGGCGTGCCGTGGCGAACTGAAGGCGGACGGCTCTCAGCTTTCGGCGAAGGCCCAGGCCGCGAAGGCGGCGACGATGGCATCGGCGACCATCCGCGCGTGCACGATGCTCCGGATCTCCCGCGGCATGTCCAGCCACAGCGGGGCCGTCGTCAGCCGAGATGACGCTCCAGCGCGACCAGCGTCGTCGCCTCGGCGATTCCGGGCGTCGCCGCGACAGTCGCCCGGACAGCTTCGATTTCGGCCACGCTATCGGCTTCCACGCGAAGAACGAGATCGATCGCCCCGGCGACCGAATGAATCGTCACGATCTCCGGCCGCCGGCGCAGAACCGGAACGATCTGCGCGCAAGCCTTTCCAGGCTGGAGCTTGAGCAGAAGGTAGGCGCTTTGGCGGCCGGAGGCCGGCATGGCCTCGACGGTCGTGAAACCTGCGATCGCGCCAGAAGCGATGAGCTTCGCCAGCCTTTCCTGCGTCGCGCTGCGTGAAAGGCCGAGCTCGCGGGCGAGCGCGACGAGCGGGCGGCGCGCATCCCGGCGCAGCAATGCCAGCAGCAGGCGATTCTTGTCGTCCATCGTCATCTCACCCGGCCGTTCGTGCCTTACCGGCATTTCGCCGGTTTGCCTGCATCTTGCCGAGTGATACCGGCGGCGTCCTCCGCGACAAGGCTCGAATGGAGGATGTTTCATGACGATTGATCTTACCGGCGCTGTCCTGCTGCCCGTCGATTTGCAGCGCGCCTTTGACGAACCGTGCTGGCCCCGCCGCTGGAACGATGCGCTCGATGCCAATGGACTGGCGCTCCTATCGGCGTGGCGGGCCGCGCGACGACCGCTGATCCATGTTCGCCATGATTCCGTCGAGCCGGACTCGTCCTTGCGGCCCGAGCGGCCGGGCCATCGCTTCAGGCCCGGTTTCGAGCCTCTGTCGGACGAGGCTTTGATGGCCAAGACCGTCAACTCGGCCTTCATCGGTACCGATCTCGACCTGCGCTTGCGTCGCCTCGGGGCGCAGCGTGTCGTCGTTTTCGGGCTGTCGACCGACATGTGCGTCTCCACCACAATTCGCACCGGTGCCAATCTCGGTTGGCCGATGCTGCTGGTCGCCGATGCCTGCGACTGCTTCGACCTTCCCGACGGCGCGGGCGGAACGCTGCGCGCCGAGGCGATCCAGGCGGCGCATGTTGCGACGTTGGGCTTCGAATTCTGCCAGGTCATCACCACGCGGGACCTCATCGCAGGTATGGCTTAAACCAATACATCGATTAAATAGACTATTGACAGTTCCGTGGCTCGGGCGGACATCTGGGCCCGTGCCGGCTCCCACCTTTTGCGCCGGCAGGCTCTCGGAGGGATTTCGCATGACGCGCGCAGGCACCGTTTCCCTGAGAAGGCAAGAGACGAAGGGGGCCGGGCCGGACCGCCAGGAGCTGCTTGGCCGCCTGCCGGAGCTTGCGCGCCGGCTGTCCATCGGCGCGTCGGAGCGGGAGCAAACACGCGAGTTGCCTTTCGAGAGCTTCCGGCTGTTCCGCGAGTCGGGCCTCGGCGCATTGCGCGTTCCCCTGCATCTCGGCGGGCCGGGCGGCAGCGTCCGCGATCTCTTCGAGGTGATTGTCACGCTGGCCGCGGCCGATCCGAACGTGGCCCATGCGTTGCGTTCGCATTTCAACTTCACGGAAACGCAGGTCCTCGGCGAGGACGCGCCGCGTTCGCGCGAGCTGCTCGGCCTCGTCCTGGAAGGTGCACTGTTTGCGGGCGCTTCGACCGAACTCGGCACTGCAAAGCCCGGTCAGGTGACGACACGGCTGCTTCGCGACGGGGAGGGGTTCCGGCTCGAGGGCCGCAAATTCTACGCGACCGGGACCGCCTTCTCGGATTATGCCACGTTCAGCGCGCTCGACGAGGAGGAGCGGCTCGTCAGCGTTCTCGTGCCGACGAACCGCGCCGGGATCACGGTGCATGACGACTGGGATGGCATGGGCCAGCGCCTGACTGCGAGCGGCAGCGTCGATCTCGACGGCGTCGCGGTCCTCCCGCATGAGATCACCTACCGGCAATTGGGCCACGCGATCGGGCGGCACACCTCGTCGCTGCGGCAATTGCATCTGGCCTCCTGCGCGGCGGGCATCGTGCGCAATATCGTCTCCGATGCCTCCGTTTATGTGCAGCGCGACGCACGCGCGGCCCTTCACAGCACAGCAACGACGGGGCGAGAAGATCCCTTCGTCCAGCAGGTCGTCGGGGAACTCTCGGCGCTCTCATTCGCCGTGGATGCCTCGATCGCCGCCGCGGCTGCGGCGCTCGACCGCTCCGCTGAGGCGATCACGTTGCAGGCGGCGGACCTCGACGATCACCTGATCGCAGGCTCGCTGGCGGTATCGCGCACCCAGATCGCAATTTATCCTCAGGCGCTGAAGGCGGCCGAAACCTTGTTCGAGATCGGCGGCGGTTCGACCACGGCGAGCCGCTACAATTTCGACCGCCACTGGCGCAACATCCGGACTCTGTCGACGCATAACCCGCTGCGCCAGAAGGCGCGCGCCGTCGGCGATTATGTCGTCAACGGCGAGGCGGATCTCCTGCGGGCAGGCCGCGTGTTCTGACGGTCTTTCGGAGATGACTTCGGTCGTTCCGGTCGCGTGGAAGAGGAAAGCTGTCTTTTCGCAGCCGAAGCCATGGCGAAGGCGCTGGACGGCCCCTAGCTCGAAGACGTTCCTCGGCTCCGACCTTCAGGCCTCCCCATGACATCCCCCCGCCAGCTTCATCTCGGCGCCTTCATGCGTCCGGTCAGCATCCATACCGGCGCCTGGCGCTATCCTGGTGCCTTTCCCGACGCGAACTTCAATTTCGGCCACCTCAAGCGCTTCGCCCAGAAGCTGGAGGCCGGCAAGTTCGACGCCTTCTTCATGGCCG
>JAESFK010000587.1_pt1 | contig 16726 bp, 17 predicted proteins | sample 9269391 | NCBI WGS metagenome assembly JAESFK01 (sample SAMN14506231, study PRJNA617097) | algae metagenome | isolation source: Drouetiella hepatica UHER 2000/2452 and co-occurring heterotrophs from... | place: Slovakia: Slovak Paradise National Park, Hrabusice, Kosice Region | collected 2000-01-01
CCAGTTCGCGCTGGCCGCGTCCAACCGGGATCAGGGCGTCGATAGCCTTGAGACCTGTCGACATCGGCTCATGAACCGACTTGCGCGGGATGATGCCCGGAGCCTTGACGTCAACACGCGAACGGCGCGTTGCGTTTATCGGGCCCTTGCCGTCGATCGGATTGCCGAGCGCGTCAACGACGCGGCCGAGCAGCTCCGGACCAACCGGAACGTCCACGATGGCACCGGTCCGCTTGACAGTGTCGCCTTCCTTGATGCCACGGTCGGCACCGAAGATAACCACACCGACATTGTCGGCTTCAAGGTTCAGCGCCATGCCGCGAATTCCACCCGGGAATTCGACCATCTCGCCCGCCTGGACATTGTCCAGGCCGTAGACGCGGGCAATACCGTCACCGACGGAAAGCACCTGGCCAACCTCGGAGACTTCTGCCTCCTGGCCGAAGTTTTTGATTTGATCTTTAAGAATTGCGGAAATTTCCGCGGCGCGGATATCCATCAGCCGACCTCTTTCAGTGCAAGCTTAAGGCTAGAAAGCTTTGTGCGAAGGGAAGTGTCAATCTGGCGGGACCCGACCTTGACGATCAGACCACCGAGAATAGAGGGTTCAACCGTGACATTGAGTGTCACGTCTTTGCCGGTGACGCCCTTGAGCGCCGCCTTCAATTCAGTCTGCTGCTCTGCCGTCAGCGCATGCGCCGAAGTCACCTCAGCAGAAACTTCACCCCGATGACGGGCGGCAGTTTCGCGATAGGACTTGACGATGCCGGGCACCGCAAACAGGCGGCGGTTGCGAGCAACCACCTTCAGGAAATTGCCGACCAGACCCGTAATTCCGGCCTTCGCGATGATCGCGGAAATGGCCTTGAACTGGTCGTCGGCAGAAAAGATCGGGCTGACGATAAGGCGCTTCAGATCGGCGCTCTCGTTGATCAGCGACTGGAACTTGTCCAGATCCGCCCCTACGCTCTCCACCGAGCCCGCCTCCAGTGCGAGATCGAAAAGCGAAGACGCGTACCTTTCTGCAACACCGGAAATAAGCTGGGATGTGTCTGCCACGGGCACAAGCTTCTCTTATTTTAATTCAAGGGCGATGTCTGCGGAGAACCGTAAACCCAACATCTTGAATTTGTTGCTATATTTTTAAGGATGCACAAGCCGGGCGGCTTGTTTCCCCCACAAGTCGCGGTTCGTCTAGCATAGGATATCTGGACTCGCAACACGCGAACCGCACGAATGCGCATAGTTCCGGCCGGTTTGGCCAAATTTTGACAAAAATGGGGTATGAGCTGATGAGGTCCACACTGTAGGGACGTCCTTGAGCGGCTCAGACGAAGCCGAAAACGTAGGCCAACGGCAGGGCCGACAGGACAATCTGGACGGCCAGATACAGCCAGTTCACAACGGTATTGCCGCTGTCTGACAGCATCGACAGGATGCGCCCGAACGCCGCCAGCGCGAATGCACCGCCAAGCGCCAGATAAACCATCGGCTGGGCAAGCAGCAACGCGGCAATGCCAAGCCCCAGATGAAAGCCGCCCATTGTCGAGCGCGCCTCGGCATAACCACCGCGCCGCCCTTCGCGCAGATCGATCCCCAAAGCCCGAAAGGCGATGCCCGGTGCAAAGAGGAAGACAAGCCCGAGCAGCGATGTGACAACGGCGGCGCAAAACGCCAGGAATTCTCCCGTTTCCGTCGGAATGTAGAACTCCATCACGCAATGCTCCTCGCTCAATCACACGAATCGCTTATCGCACAGACCGATTCGTCCGGGAAGACGATCCGATTTCCGCATCCACCTGAAATACAACGCATTATCCCTTCTGCGTGAAAATCGAGGCCCAAAGGGATAATGTGACGCGCAGACAAATCCAGGTGACAGGCCGTTATAAAAAGCTCTGCGGATCGATATCAAGCTGGACGCTCACGGAGCCGCGCATCTTCGGCCCATTGGCCATCATCGTCTTCACGAAAGCCTGCATGTCGCTGTTGCGGCGGCCATGCACCAGAAGCCGGAAACGGTGACGGCCTCGAATCAGCGCCAGCGGCGCTTCGGCTGGACCCAAAATGGTGATGCCGCTGACTTTGGGCGCGGCCTGACGCAAGCCGCGGGCATGCCCTTCCGCATCGGCACGGGTGTCGGCCGATATGATGATGGAGGCAAGACGTCCGAAGGGAGGCAGAAGTGCCTTTTCCCGTTCGCTGATCTCACGCTCGTAGAACGCCTCCGAATCGCCCGAAACGATCGCCTGCATCACTGGGTGCTGCGGCTGATAGGTCTGCAGCAGGCCGAGGCTCTTCAGGCCGGTACGCCCGGCCCGGCCGGTCACCTGGCTCAGAAGCTGGAATGTCCGCTCGGCAGCGCGCGGATCGCCATTGGCAAGGCCGATATCGGCATCGACGATGCCGACGAAGGTCATCATCGGAAAATTGTGGCCCTTGGCGACCAGCTGGGTCCCGACGACAATATCCGCCTCGCCCTTGGCGATCGCCTCCAGCTCCAGCCGCAGCCGCTTGACGCCCATTAGGTCGGAAGACAGCACGATGGTGCGCGCATCGGGAAAATGCCGGTCGACTTCCTCGGCGATCCGCTCGACACCCGGGCCGCAGGCAACCAGATGATCGAGCGTGCCGCATTCCGGGCAGCTCTCCGGCGTCTTCTCCGCATAGCCGCAATGATGGCACTGGATCTGGCCGCGAAACCGGTGTTCGACCAGCCAGCTGGAGCAATCCGGGCATTGGAAGCGATGGCCGCACACGCGGCAGAGCGTCAGCGGCGCATATCCGCGCCGATTGAGAAACAGCAGCGCCTGTTCGCCGCGCTCCACCGCCTTGCCGATATAGCGCAGCAGGATGGGCGACAGGAAGGCGCCGCGCTCCGGCGGATGCTTGCGCATGTCGACGAGGCCGAGATCAGGCAGCGCCGCATCGCCGAACCGGGTCGGCAGGTGGATCGGATTGTAACGGCCAAGATCACCGTTGACCCGGCTTTCCACCGATGGCGTGGCAGACACCAGCACGATCGGGAACGCGCCGATCCGCGCGCGGACGACCGCCATATCGCGTGCATTGTAGAAGACACGGTCTTCCTGTTTATAAGCCGGGTCGTGCTCCTCATCGACAATAATGAGGCCAAGATTTTCGAACGGCAGGAACAGCGCCGAGCGCGCGCCAGCCACAACCCGCACCCCGCCCTCCGTCACCTGCCGCCAGACTTTTTCGCGCGTCCGCGGCGCGAGATCGGAGTGCCATTCGGCCGGCTTCGAGCCGAAGCGATCCTGAAAACGCTCAAGGAAACTCGCCGTCAGCGCAATTTCCGGCAAAAGGATCAGCACCTGCTTGCCGGCCTTCAGGGTCGCGGCGATCGCTTCGAAATAAACCTCGGTCTTGCCGGAGCCGGTAATGCCGTCGATCAGCGACACGGAAAACCCGCCGGCATCGACGCTTTCGAGCAGATCCAGCGCCGCCTGCTTCTGCGGCCCCTCAAGCCGATGCCCGGTATAATCCGGATCGGGCAAAGCCACCACCGGCGGCGGCGGCATGAACACCGTTTCAAACACACCTTGCGCCGTCAGCCCGTCAATGACGCTGGACGACGTGCCGGCCGCATGGGCCAATCCCGACCGCGTCCAGGTAAATCCATTATCGGCCGTGGCGATCACCCGCTCGCGCGCCGATGTCATCCGCTCCGGCCGCATGTCGGTCAGCCGCAAGCCCTCGATCATCGGCTCCGGGTCGAACGCCGCAGGCGCCCGCAGCGCCATGCGGGCAACGAGGCCGGGTGGTGAGACGGTGTAGGTCGCGACCCAATCGAGAAAGGTGCGCATGTCCTTGGCCAAAGGCGGGCAATCGAAGGCACGGGTAATGGCCTTCAGTTTCTTCGGATCGACGCTGCCGTCGTCGATCCCGTCCCAGACAACACCCAGCACCTGGCGGGGCCCGAGCGGCACCTGGACGATCGATCCGGGTTCGACGGCCATTCCCTCCGGCACGGCATAGGAGTATGGTTTCGGGGCGGGCATCGGCACCAGAACGGGCACGACGCGGCGGGCGAACAGGTCGTCAAACAAATCGGTCGAATCTTCAGTCATCGGCCGTGACCTTGCCTTCGGATTGCGTTAAAGAAAACCCCGAAACAACACAGCAGCCCGCGCATCGCCCTCCGAGCGCCGAAAGGGAGAATTCCATGAAGTTTTTTGTCGATACAGCCGATGTCAATGAAATCCGGGAGTTGAACGACCTGGGCCTCGTCGACGGCGTCACGACCAACCCTTCGCTGATCCTGAAGTCCGGCCGTAACATCCTGGAAGTGACCAAGGAAATCTGCGGCATCGTCGATGGCCCGGTTTCGGCCGAAGTTGCTGCGACCGATTATGAAACGATGATGAAGGAAGCGGCTGTCATTTCCAAGATCGCCGACAATATCTGCATCAAGCTGCCGCTGACGCTCGACGGTCTCAAGGCCTGCAAGAACCTCTCGTCGGATGGTCACCTGACCAACGTCACGTTGTGCTTCTCGGCCAACCAGGCCCTGCTCGCCGCCAAGGCCGGCGCCACCTTCGTTTCGCCCTTCGTCGGCCGCCTCGACGATATCGCCTTCGACGGCATGGACCTGATCCGCGAAATCCGCCAGATCTTCGACAATTACGGCTACGAGACCGAAATCCTCGCCGCCTCGATCCGCACGGTCAACCACGTCAAGGAAGCCGCCCTGATCGGCGCCGACGTCATCACCGCACCGCCGGCAACGCTGAAGGCTCTCGTCAAGCACCCGCTGACCGACAAGGGCCTCGAAACCTTCCTGGCCGATTGGGCCAAGACCGGCCAGAAGATCGCCTGATTTTTTCAGGCATAGAATGAACAAGGAGCCCTGCGAGACGATCGCGGGGCTTTTCTTTTTCAGTCGTCATCCTCATCGATCACGCCCGTCAGCCGCATGCCCTCGATCCAGGTCGCGCCATCGTTGCGGATCACCCGTTTCGGGCGCGCGCCGCAGCGCTTCTGGATTTCCGCTGCCAGGATTTCCGAATGGGTGACGATCCAGACCTGGCTGTCGGTGGAGGCATTGGCGATCATGTCGGCAAGCGCGGGCAGCATGTCGGGATGCAGGCTGGTTTCCGGCTCGTTGAGCGCGATGAAGCGCGGCTTGCGGTAGGACAGCAGCGCGCCGGCCAGCGCCAGAAACCGCATCTGGCCGTCCGACAGTTCGCGCGGCGAAAACTGGCGTTGCGGGAAATCCGGAAAGACCAGCGAAAACTCGGAAAATTCTTCCGGTTCGGGCACCACAAGCCGGGCGCCGCCAAAGGCATCGGCAATCGCGCGGTCGAGATCGACCGTGTCCTGGCGGGTGTGAAAGAGCGTCGCGAAGACCGCCGCCAGATTGGAGCCGTCCTCGTCCAGCATCGGCGCGGTGACGGCAAGGCAGGGAGAGCGCAGCGGCGAATCGCGGTCGGTGCGAAAACCGTGGAAAAAGCGCCAGCCGTCGATCGCCCGCCGGAACGTACCGATCTCCGGATAATGCCCGGCATCGCCGAGAAGGGCGATGGCGGTTTCCGAGGTCAGCGCCTGTTCCGGATGCTCCTCCATCCGGCCGGCCGCGTTTCTGACGAAAATCCCCGGCCCTGCCCGCTTCATCACCGTGACCGGCCGCCCCGCATCCACCTTCAGCTCCTCCTCCTTCACCTGCGGTTCGAAGACGAACCCGGCAGCGGCTTTGGGCGGGCGCAAACCGGCCTCGACGCGGTAGAGGAAACTCAGTGCCTGAACCTCGTCGAGCAGTTCGACCTCAAGCTTGATACGAACGGGATCGCCGCTCCGGCGCCTGCCGCTCCACAGCGCCGAGGCCATGCCGCCTTCGCGGGCGATCTCATGCGCAAGCCTGCCCCGGACGGCGGCCTGAACGAGCTGCAACGCACGATAAAGATTGGATTTGCCGACGCCGTTCTCGCCGATGAACAGGTTGACGCCGGCCATATCCATGCGGATGGATTTGAGCGAACGGTAATTGGCGGCGAACATGGAGCGAATCTGCATGACGCAGATTTACCCGATCGTCTCCGGCAACGGAACCGGATTGCGAAACCGGGCATCGCCATCGAAGGCCAGATCAACGACAGTATGCCGCTCCAGCGCCCGCGTCACCTCGACCGGATCGCCATCCAGCGCATCCGGCTGGATCAGGTTGCCGATGGTGAAATCGAACAGGTCGCCCTTCTTGTTCAGAAGCTCGTGGAACACCGTCATGTCGCGCAGTTCGGTCGACCATTTGGCCAGCCAGTAGAACAGACCGGAATTGCGCGCCGACATATGCACCGGCAGGATCGGCAGATTGTATTTGCGGGCAAAGCCGACGGCCGAGGTCTTCCATGGCCGTTCGTTGAGTTTTCCATCCGCCCAATAGGCGATGCGGCCGGAGGGAAACAGCACCGTCGCCTTGCCTTCCGAGATCGCCCGGTTGGTAATCTGCAGCGTTTCGCGCGCCTTCAGCTTGCTCTTGTAGTCCTCGCGCCATTCGACCGGGATGACCATTTCGACGAAGCGCGGATTGACCCGGATGGCATCGCGATTGGCAAAGAACATCATGTCGGGGCGGCGGTTTTTCAAAAGGTCGAACACGGCAATGCCATCGGCAATGCCGGTCGGGTGGTTGCTCACCATCAGGAAGCCGCCCTCTTTAGGAATGCGCTCTTCATGGCGCACGCGGATATCCAGGGACAGGGTCTGGCTCAAATGCTCGAAGGCCTGGAAGCCCGGCGCATTGGCAACGGCATCGGCAAATTCGATCGCCTTGCGGTAATTCAGCACCGTATAGACAAACGGCCGCAGAACCGGCCAGAGCGGATGTTTGACGATGCGCTGGCCGCGTTCGGCAATCAGCGTATCGACGATATGACCCGGCTGGCCATGCGACACCAGCGCGACCGTCTCCGCGAAGTAGGTGAAACCGCTTGCCGAATCCCGTCGCGCCATCGCTTTTTCCGCCTCGTCTGCGCCTGAGCTATCGCAGTTGAATATGATCCGAGCATGACAAATTCCAAGGGGCGTTAGGAAAAACATAACCGGCTGGCGCGCAGAGTCGTGTTCGCCTCAAATCGCGGAGCATGGCTGTGAACGAACTGCTGATCATAGGTCATCCCGAGCTGATGGCTGAGCGCCAGCGCTGGCTTTCCGGCCTTGGCGAGGAGCGGCGGCTGTCGGACAAGACAGTCGAGGCCTATGAGCGCGACACACGGCAATTCCTGCATTTCCTGACCGGCCACTTAAGCGGCCCCGCCCGGCTGAGCGATATCAGTGCGCTGCGCCCCGGCGACCTGCGCGGCTTTCTCGCCTCCCGCAGGCGGGATGGAGCGGGAGCGCGAACCCTTGGCCGCGGGCTGGCCGGACTGCGTTCCTTTCTCCGCTATCTGGAAAAAAAGGGCCTGGCCAATGCCGCCGGCGCTTCTGCCGTGCGCTCGCCAAAACAGCCGAAATCGCTGCCGAAGCCGCTGACATCAGTCGATGCCCTGATGGTTGTTACCAGCGAGGCGCAGCTGGCCGAGGAGCCCTGGATCGCCGCGCGCAACGCCGCCGTCCTCACCCTGCTTTACGGCTGCGGCCTGCGCATTTCCGAAGCGCTGGACCTCACCCCATCGGATTTCAGCGGAACGCCGACCGCGCTGCGCATTCACGGCAAGGGTGGCAAGACCCGCATTGTGCCGCTGATATCGGCGGCGATCGATGCCGTGCGCGTCTACGAAAAACTCTGCCCCTATCATCGTCCGGCAGACGGCCCGCTGTTTCGCGGTGCAAAGGGCGGCAAGCTGCAGGCGGGGATCATCCAGCGCGAGATGCAGAAGCTGCGCGGCGCGCTCGGCCTGCCGGATACGGCAACGCCGCATGCGCTGCGTCATTCCTTCGCCACCCATCTGCTCGCCGGTGGCGGCGACTTGAGGACAATCCAGGAACTGCTCGGCCATGCCAGCCTGTCGACGACGCAGGTCTATACCGGCGTCGATTCGGCGAGACTCCTGGAAATCTATGACCGCGCCCATCCGCGCGCCTGAATTTCGCCGGTTAAGGCGCGTTAACCAGTTTTGTTAAACGGCCCGTGAGGCCTGGGCGGCTAAAATCGCCGGAAGAGTTCACAGACGGGATCAATGATGTTTCAGCACTGGGCAAAACCGGCACGCAGCCTGGCAGGCCGATTGGCCGGCACACTGGGCGACAACGTCCTTGCGCTGATCGCCACGCTGCACGTTCTGTTTGCGATGAGCCTCATCGCCACCCTGCTGTCGATCTCGCCTGCCCGGGCCGGGGATGTCTCCTGTGGCGGCAAGAATCTGATTGCCGAAATGCAAACCTCCGATCCGGCCAGGTTCGCAGCACTCGAAAAGGAAGCCGCTGCCGTTCCGAACGGCAAGGGCACATTCTGGAAGATCGAGAAGGCGGGCCTTGCGCCGTCCTATCTGCTCGGAACCATGCACGTCACCGATCCGCGCGTGCTGGCCATGCCAGTCGGCGCCAGCCAGGCCTATGATGCGGCCAGGACCGTCATCGTTGAGTCCGACGAGATCGTCGATGATCGCAAGGCAGCGGCCGCGATCATGATGCAGCCGGGATTGACGATGTTTGCCGATGGCAAGACGATCAAGGATTTTCTGAAACCCGAAGAAATCGAGAAGCTGGCAACCGGGCTGAAGGCGCGCGGCATCCCGCTGACGCTGGTGGCCAAGATGAAGCCGTGGATGATCGCCAGTTTCGTCGCCCTGCCCGCCTGCGAAATGAGCCGCAAGGCAGCCGGTGCCGCGTTCCTCGACAAGAAGCTCGCCGAGGATGCCCTGAAACAGGGCAAGACCCTGAAGGGGCTGGAAACCATGGTCGAGCAATTGCAGGCGATGGATGCGCTGCCGGTACAGTTTCATCTGGACGCGCTGATCGAGACCTTGGCGCTCGGCGACGTCGTCACTGACGTGATGGAGACGACCACGGAACTCTATCTTTCCGGCGATACCGGCCTGATCATGCCGATGATGAAGGCTGTTTCGGAAGAGACATCCACCGGAGACGATGAAGGCTACACCGATTTCGAACAGCGGATCATCACCGACCGCAACAAGACCATGGCGACGCGGGCCAAACCCATCCTCGATGGCGGCGCCGTCTTCATGGCCGTCGGCGCCCTGCATCTGCCGGGAGATGAGGGCGTGATCGAACTTCTGCGCAAGGACGGTTTTACCATCACCAGCATGCCCGCCGCCAACTAAGCGACGACCTCCCTCGTCTCCCCGCCGGGGAGAAGAGGAAGTGCGCCGGAACGCCCCCTCCAAACGAACCAGACCGTTCGCCGGCACAGCAATTTTAGCTGTGACTCTTGCACCCGCGCCGTCTCTCTGCCTTTTTGCCAGAATAACCTGCGGCGGCCTGATTCGCGCCCGCTCCGCTTCGTATTCGATGCAGCACCCGGAACGCGCTTCCACATGCCGGGGCCGCAGTTCAGTCCAAGGAGACATGATGACAGAGATCAAGAAACCCGTGATTTCGGAAATGAGACCGAAGATCACTGTCATCGGCGTTGGCGGCGGCGGCGGCAATGCCATCAACAACATGATCACCGAGGGCCTGCAAGGCGCCGAATTCGTCGCTGCCAACACCGATGCGCAGGCACTGACCATGTCGAAGGCGACACGGCTGATCCAGCTCGGCGCGCAGGTGACCGAAGGGCTCGGCGCCGGTTCGCTGCCGGAAGTCGGCCGCGCGGCGGCGGAAGAATCGATCGACGAGATCATGGATCATCTTGGCGGCACCCATATGTGCTTCGTCACCGCCGGCATGGGCGGCGGCACCGGCACCGGTGCAGCCCCAGTGATCGCGCAGGCCGCCCGCAATGCCGGCATCCTGACGGTCGCCGTCGTCACCAAGCCGTTCAGCTTCGAGGGCAAGCGCCGCATGCAATCGGCCGAGGAAGGCATCGAGCGTCTGCGCGAGGCCGCCGATACCGTCATCGTCATTCCCAACCAGAACCTCTTCCGCATCGCCGATGCCAAGACCACCTTTGCAGACGCTTTCGTCATTGCCGACCGGGTTCTTTACTCCGGCGTTGGCTGCATCACCGACCTGATCGTCAAGGAAGGCCTGATCAACCTCGACTTCGCCGACGTCAAATCGGTGATGAAGGGCATGGGCCGCGCCATGATGGGCACCGGCGAAGCCAGCGGCGATGGCCGCGCTTCGAAGGCCGCCGAAGCGGCGATCGCCAATCCGCTGCTCAGCGAAGTCTCGATGAAGGGCGCCAAGGGCGTGCTGATCTCGATCTCCGGCGGCTCCGACATGACGCTGTTCGAAGTCGACGAGGCAGCCACCCGCATCCGCGAGGAAGTCTATGAGGATGCCGACATCGTCGTCGGCGCGATCTTCGACAAGAGCCTTGACGGCGTGTTCCGCGTCTCCGTCGTTGCCACCGGTCTTGATGGTCAGGCTGCGGGCGCCGATACCGGCGCTATCGCCGCCCAGCAGGCACAGATCCGCACACTGCAATAAGCGTATTCAGGCGCGACGCCGGTTACCCGGCGTCGCCGCGTTCCGCCGGCATTGCGGCAAGATGAGCCGCCGGATCGAACCGCACCCGGAAAGCGCTCACCGGGTGGGCGATATTCTTCACCTTGAGGAATCCGAGGTCGTCGAAACTCAGGCGCCTCTGCTTGCGGATATGATCGCGTACCGCGCGTGAAATGCAGATGCCGCCGGGATCGGCCATGGGCTCCAGCCTCGCCGCCACATTCACGGTATCGCCAAAGACATCCCCATCCCGCACGATGACATCCCCGACATTGATGCCGATGCGAAACAGCAGATGCTGCTCCCGTGGCAATGCGCCGTTGTCGGCCGCCATCGCCCCTTGGATTTCTACCGCGCAATCAATTGCCGACAGGGCGCTGGCAAAGGCAACGAGTATGCTGTCGCCGGCCGTGGTGACGATGCTGCCGCTATGACCGGCAATGATCGGATCGATGCGATCGCGCACGTCCTTGAGCCGCGACAGGGTCCGGGCTTCGTCGTCCTCCATCATCCGGCTGTAGCCGACGATATCGGCCGCCATGATGGCGAGCAGTTTGCGATCGAGGCGCTGCAGCAGTTCATCCCGCGACGCCTCCGCCGATCGTGCGCGCCGCAGCGTGGCCCGCACCGCGATCACGCCCATCAGGGCGGTCAGGAGCGCCAGCCCGATCACCATGATCTCCAGCACAAACCCGGCGCGGCGCGCTTGGTTGGCTCGCACAGTCATCAGGCTTTCCTCTTCCATGCGCATGCGTTCCAGAACGTCGCGCACGCCGTCCATCAGCACCTTGCCCTGGCCGTTGCGCAGCACGGAGACGGCCGCCGCTTCATCGCCGGCGCGGCGGCGCTCGACGGTCTGGCGCAGCTCCGACAGTTTTTGCGTGGTCAGGGATCGCAGTACGGCGATATTGCCGTCCTGGCGGCGATTGTCGGAAACGCCGGTTGCAAGCCTCTCGACGCTGGCGCTGATGGCGCTGACAGCCTTGTCATAGGGCTCAAGATAGAAAGGATCGCCGGTCAGGAGATAACCGCGCTGGCCGATTTCCGCATCCTGCAGCTGGGACTGCACGACAGAGATCAGCCGTTCGTTTTGAACCGTGTGGGCGACGGCCTCATCGGCCTCCTGCCCCTTCTTGGACACCCAGAAAGATGCCGCGAGCAGCAGGACAATGAACACGGCGATGCCGGCCGTGATCAGCCGCAGGTTTTGTCCTGCCTCGTAGCCGATGCGCCGGATGACCGTCGATGCTTTTGGGCCGGAGAGTTTGGGCGCACTGAAATCGGATGCCACGAATACCTGCCTTTTGGCCATCGGCACCGGTTGCGCCGACAGGGAAAAATGGCGCGGGAGCATAGTTTTGCAAGGGCGGGCCGGAGGGCAATACTGGAATATCCCGCGGCCGGAACTATCAGCTCATCGCGGCAACCGGGCGGGCAAGCCGCAACAGCATCGTTTTGACGATCAGCCGGTGAAACGGCGTGATGACGGCGATATAGATCTTTCCAAGCAGGATCTTGCGGCGCACCAGCGTCGTGACGCTGACCCGCTGGGCAAGCTCGCCCGCCTGACGGACGTCGATGACGATGCGGAAATCCAGGTGCGTGTCATCGAAGCCGAGCACGGCCTGTTCGCTTGATTGGGAAATGACGGGGAAAAAGCCGATCATCTCGACCTTGCTGCCTTGCTGGTGCGCAGAACCTTTCAGGCCGAAGGGACTGACAACGGCGTTTCGCAGCCACATCAAAGCGCGGACCCAGGCCGGAAAATCACCCAATGCCCGCCTGGCAGCAGAAATCGCGGTTGTCGCCTGACCGGGGACCAGAAGTTCATAACAATCCGCCCAATCGGCCAGAAGCAAGGCCGGATGCGGCAGGGTGACAGGAACGGAATATGTGCGGCGGGCCATAGGCGTGTGCTCCGTGAATGCGCCGATCCTAGACCCCGCGCCACGAAGCTGCAAAGGGGCCGATTGTCACGGCCCCTTACAGGTTTTCTTACATATGGATCGGCTTGAAGAAGGTGGCCAGCGCGGCTTCCTTCACCGCTTCCGACATGGTCGGGTGCGCGTGGCAGGTGCGGCCGAGGTCTTCGGACGAGCCGCCGAATTCCATCAGCACGGTAATCTCGTGGATCATTTCGCCAGCGCCGAAGCCGATGATATGGCCGCCGAGAACGCGGTCGGTTTCCTTATCGGCGAGGATCTTCACGAACCCGTCGGTCTGCAGCATCGCACGGGCGCGGCCATTGGCGGTGAACGGGAACTTGCCGACCTTGTAGGCGATACCAGCAGCCTTCAGCTCTTCCTCGGTCTTGCCGACGGAAGCGACTTCCGGCTGGGTATAGACGACGCCCGGAATGACGTCGTAGTTCACATGACCGGCCTGTCCGGCAATGATCTCGGCAACGGCAACACCTTCGTCTTCCGCCTTGTGAGCCAGCATCGGGCCGCGCACGACGTCGCCGATCGCGTAGACGCCGGGAATGCTGGTCTGGAAATGATTGTTGATCTCGACGCGGCCGCGCGTGTCCATGACGACGCCGGCCTTGTCAAGGCCGAGGCCATCGGTGAACGGCTTGCGGCCGGTGGCGATCAGAACGACATCGGCGTCGATGGTCGCGGCGTCACCGCCCTTGACCGGCTCGTACGTCACCTTTGCGCCCTTGCCGGATTTTTCAACGCCGGTCACCTTGGCGCCGAGCTTGAAGTCGATGCCTTGCTTCGCCAGCATGCGCTGGAACTGCTTGGAGATTTCGCCGTCCATGCCGCCGAGGATGGTGTCGAGATATTCAACGACAGTAACCTTGGCGCCGAGACGCGACCAGACCGAGCCGAGTTCCAGCCCGATCACACCGCCGCCGACCACGACCATGGTGGCCGGAACCTTTTCCAGCGCCAGGCCGCCAGTCGACGAGATGATGACCGTCTCGTCGATCGCAACCTCGACGCCTGGAATGCCGGCAACATCGGAGCCGGTAGCGATGACGATGTTCTTGGTCTCGATGATCTGCTCTTCGCCCTTGTCGTTGGTGACAGAGACCTTGCCTTCGCCCAGCACCTTACCGGTGCCCTGGAAGGCATCGATCTTGTTCTTCTTGAACAGGAAGGCGACGCCATCGACGTTCGACTTCACCGTGGCGTCCTTGTGGGCCATCATCTTGGAGAGGTTCAGCTTAGGTGCGGAGACTTCAACGCCAAGCGCGTCGATGCCGTGGCCGGTCTGATGGAAGACTTCCGATGCGTGCAGCAGCGCCTTGGAGGGAATGCAGCCGATGTTGAGGCAGGTGCCGCCATAGGTGGCGCGCTTCTCGATGACGCCGACCTTGAGGCCGAGCTGGGCCGCCTTGATGGCGCAGACATAGCCGCCGGGGCCGGTGCCGATAACGATGAGATCATAAGCCATAAAAAGTCCTTCCTGAGAGCGGCTAGCGTCCGCCGCTGACGTTGAGAATGGCGCCCGTTACATAGGACGACGAAGGGGAAAGCAGATAGAGAACGGCATCGGCGACCTCTTGCGCGGTGCCCGGCCGTTTCATGGGAATGGTCGGCCCGAGTTCGCGGGCGCGGTCGGGAAGCCCGCCGGACGCATGAATGTCCGTATCGATGACGCCGGGACGCACCGCATTGACACGGATGCCGTCCGAGACGACCTCGCGCGCGAGGCCGATGGTGAACGTGTCGATGGCGCCCTTGGAGGCAGCATAGTCGACATATTGTCCGGCAGAACCGAGGACGGCCGCCATCGAGGAAATATTGACGATGACACCGCCCTTGCCGCCGTGCCGCACCGACATGCGCCGGACCGCCGCCGCAGCACACAGGATCGAACCGGACACATTGACGCGCAGCATGCGCTCCAGCCGGTCCGCGGTGATCTCATCGATCCGCACAGGCACGCCGACGATGCCGGCATTGTTGACCAGACCGTCGAGGCGGCCGAACGCCTTATCCACCGCAGCAAAAATGGCCGTGATCCCGGTCTCGCTGCCGACATCGCCTTCCACTGCAACAGCCGTGCCGCCGTCTGCTTCAATCGCGGCCACGACCGCATCGGCGGCAGGCCGGTTGGAGGCGTAGTTGACGGCAACCGCCCAGCCCTGTTCGGCGGCCGACCGGCAGATGGCAGCACCAATGCCGCGGCTGCCGCCGGTGACCAGCAGAACGGGGCTGTCAGTACGCGTCATTGGCCGCATCCCTTGAAGGTCAGAACATCCCAGGGCGCGACGGTCGCCTTGCCCCAGATCGATGAATTGCGGATCGCCGGGCCGAAATCGGGCAACAGTATCTGCCAAGCGGCTTCCATGCCCTCCCCGGGCAGCGAGCCGACCTTGCCGTCGGCACTGACGGAATAGATGACACCCTGCCAGACTGTGCAGGCGGCGATATCGTCGCCGGTGACATCGCCGTCCGGGCACTTGTTCATGATCATGCCGTTGGCCCGCACGGGCTCGTCCGATTGCATGACGATGCCGTCAAGCACCAGATCGGTCTTGGCGATCTTCACCTTGAAATGATTGCTGGTGGCAGCGCTGGCGGAGCCCACCGGTTCGAAACGCAGTTCGTAGGCACCGTCGGTATCGCCATAGATTGCCTGTTCCTGCAAGCAATCGGCCGCAGTTGCCGGCGAGACCGAAAACAACGCGCTCAAGATCGACGCTGCAGCGGCGAGACGCATGCTCAGGCCGCCTTTTCGGTGGCAAGCTTGAGGCCGAGCCCGATGAACACCAGACCGCTGGCGCGGTCGATCCACTGGCTGGCGCGCGAGAAGGCCGCCCGCATCTTCGGCGTCGTCATGAACAGGCTGACGCCGACGAACCAGAGGATCAGGCAGCTCGCCATCACCAGGCCATAGCCGAACTTGACCACGATCGGCGTATGGGCGCTGACCACCGTCGAGAAGATCGACAGGAAGAAGAACACCGGCTTCGGGTTCAAGGCATTGGCGGCAAAGCCGAGACCGAACGCCTTCAGCCCGGACTGGCGCTTTTCGCCAGCCTGTACGCCTTCGGCTTGCGCCGTCATGTCCGTCTTGCCGGCCCGCAGCGACTTGATGCCGATATAGAGAAGGTAAGCGACACCACACCATTTGACGATGTTGAACAGGGTGATCGACTGCGAGATCAACAGCCCGAGACCGAGGATCGTGTAGGTCACATGGAACATCAGCGAGGTGCCGACACCGAACGACGTGATGACGGCCGAGCGTCGGCCATTGACGATCGACTGGCGCATGACCATGGCAAGATCGGCGCCGGGAGACACGATAGCGAAGGCAAAGATCGCCATCAGCGAGGCGAGTTCGAAAAGATACTGGCTCATCAGTGTGTTACCGGTTCGTTGGCGGCCGATGTCCGGCGCGGAGGATTCTGCATGACGCGCATGGCGTACCCCTGAAACATAGCCTGCGGTCCCATCGCTGTCGATACGTCGAAGGCCATGCCCTTCACCATCAGCAGGGCTGTTTGGACGGCGGGGGTGTCGGGTTTGAAAGCCATTTTCTTCGTCTCTGTTCGCCCTGCAGCGTCGTTAGATCATCAGCCGCACGACCATGAGAACCAGCCCAATGATCGAACCGAACCAGACGAGGGTACGCAGTACGGGAACTCCAGCCACGTAGAGCACCGCATAGACAACCCGGGCGATAATCCAGACCAACGCGCCCACCGCACCAAGGCCACCGGTCTTGCCGGTGATCGCCAAGGCAAGTGCAAGGGCGATAAAGGCGGGATAGGTCTCCAGCATGTTGTTGAGCGAGCGCAATAGCCGTCCGGCCACAACACTCTTTGATGCACGCTGTTCATCGCGCGGGCTGAGCAGATACTTGATGCTGAGGTCGCCGGAAAGATCGAGCGACAGTGCCTGCACCAGGATATGCACGATCAGAAGCACGACGCTCCAGCCGAGAACCCAGATTTCAGTTGACGCTGCTGCGGCTTCCATGCCCCTCGCAATCCCGGCTAGCGGCCCAATCAGTCCTATCCACCGGGGCCACCCATCCTTCCTTCAAATCAGGCGGGATGCGCAGGCCGGGGATAAACGGGTGCCCGCAACCGCGCACCCGTTCCGGTTTTCTTAGAGATCGAGAACCAGACGTTCCGGATCTTCCAGGCTTTCCTTGACGCGCACGAGGAAGGTCACCGCTTCCTTGCCGTCGACAATGCGGTGATCGTAGGAGAGTGCGAGATACATCATCG
>JAESFK010000588.1_pt1 | contig 16716 bp, 11 predicted proteins | sample 9269391 | NCBI WGS metagenome assembly JAESFK01 (sample SAMN14506231, study PRJNA617097) | algae metagenome | isolation source: Drouetiella hepatica UHER 2000/2452 and co-occurring heterotrophs from... | place: Slovakia: Slovak Paradise National Park, Hrabusice, Kosice Region | collected 2000-01-01
ATTGAACACTGGTGGAGCGTGCTAAAGAATTGGATGCGACAGCGATGGGATGAGTTTGATACCTTTCGAGATTGCGTTGATGCTGCCTTTAAAGAGTGTCCTAACGTATGTGCGTAGCGCTATATCCATTCTCAAATGACGTAACTGTAACCTGGGAGCAATTGATTTATTAATCAGTTTCAGATGCTTAAATCGCGCTAAAATCTTTTTCATTGGTTAGATTAGCTCCAAGAGAGCGTTAAGAGGATTTTATGAAGTCACCTAAAGTTCTTGCTTTTGCAAATCAAAAAGGTGGAGCAGGAAAATCTACTGGGTCGGCTCATGCAGCAGATTGGTTCTCTCAAAAAGGTGCATCAGTTGTTTTAGTGGATGCAGATGGGCAGCAGAGCAGTTCCGCTTGGCTACAGGAGCTTGGTTTGCCTTATAAGATTATTAGTGACCCGGAAACCTTATTTGAGTCCTTGCCAAAACTGGCAAAGGAGTACGATGTTGTCGTCGTAGATGGTCCTGGATCTCTGTCCGAAGTGACCAAGGCGATTCTGGCTCGGTGCGACTTGGTACTAGTTCCATCTCGCGAATCCATTATTGACTTACGGAGTACAGGAAAAATTCTCCAATTCATTCGTCATGCTAAAGAGCTGCGCAAGGGGTCTCCTAAGGCAGCTATTTTTCTCAATGCAGTAAGTAAAGGTTCAGTATTGCTACGGGAAGCTCAAGATGCTTTAGGAGATAGCTTAGTCCCTCTACTAGAAACAGTAGTCTACGATCGTCAGTGTATTAAAGATGCACCAGGTCAGGGAAGCACGGTATTTCACATGCGCGGCAAACCTGCTAAAGACGCTGCTGCTAATTATGAGTCACTGTTCAATGAGGCGTTAAAGTTTTTTAATGACAAGTAGACGTAGCTTAAAAGATGCAATTCAAGCTGACTCCGAGTTATCTAATTTTGTATTCGGCGAAAGGGTTGTGCAAAAGATTGAGACAGAAGGTTTGGAGCAACGGGCGATTTTGTCAGCGATTCATCGAACCACATTGCAAAAACGGCGCTACTTCGATCAAGCAAAAATAGAAGAGTGGGCAAGCACTGAAATTAAAGCAAATGGTATTCGATCGCCCCTATGGGTACGTCCTCTGCCGGGGGGAGGCTCTGGCGAGTATGAATTAATTGCTGGCGAACGTCGTTATCGAGCAGCTGAATTTTTAGGTTTGCCTGATGTTCCTATTAGAGTCTTTCCATTAGATGATAAGCAAGCCTTGATGGCATCGCTTGTCGAAAATATGCAACGCCAGGATTTAAGCCCTCTTGAAGAGACAGAGGGGACTCTAGAAGCATTGGCAATGGAATTAGATTACTCAGTGGAGCAAGTCATTAGCTTGCTCTACCAGATGAATAACGCTTCCAAAGGGATGGTTAACCAAAACGTTTTGGTTAGCCCAGAAGGTCAGAAAGTCGAAATGGTTTTTAAGTTTCTAGGACGGCTATCCTGGAAATCTTTTGTTTCTAGTCGTCTACCGCTTTTGAAGAAGCCTCCAGAGATTTTGGATGCTCTCAGAGAAGGGAAAATTGAATATACCAAAGCTATGGAAATAGCTAAAGTTAAGAATGAGCAGTACCAACAGACCTTACTTGAGCATGCTATCTCTGAAGGGCTGTCCTTGAGCGAGATTAAACAGAGAGTTAAAACGCTTCAGCAGCCACTGCGTCTAGAGACAGAGAGTCTGCCTTTGAAGCAAAAGATTGAAGATGTTTTACAGAGGTTCAGAAAAGCCAAAGTTTGGGATGACCCTAAAAAACAGAGGCAGGTGGAAAAGCTGCTGGCTCAAATAGAATCTTTAATGGAAAAGTAGGGCTGTTCGCAGTTTTGAGAATAGTAGGTCTAATTAAGGTCTTGGCTAGCGACAGTTTTTAAAAGGTATAGCTGGCAGTTTGATTTTTAATTCAGTTAAGCAGTTGGAGAGCATAACGTGGAATATAGCAGTTTGCTCAGCGACATTAGTCATGTCAGTGCTTCAACTCAAGCCATAGTTGCACGATCGGTAAATCAGGCGTTAACCATTAGAAATTGGCTGATCGGTGCTTATATCATTGAGTATGAGCAACACGGTGAAGATCGAGCAAATTATGGTGATAAATTAGTCAGGAGTCTCGCAACAGACCTAACAAAAAAAGGGCATCAAGGTCTTTCTCGCAGCAATTTAATCAGCTTTCGCAAATTTGCTTTCACTTATCCAGTCTTGGCAAAAAGCCAGACGCTGTCTGTCCTATTTGAGCTTCTTACAGATACAGCAACTGGAAAAAGCCAGACAGTGTCTAGCTTTTCTGAAATCTTTTTGAAACCTGAGCAGAATGCTGAAGAAGCTTCTTCTACAGGCATAAAAGTACAATTCCCATCATTAGAAGCTCGTATTCCAGAGACAGATCCTTTTGGCTGGAAAGATGAAAGTTACTACCTTAAGCTTTTTCGTACCATGATCTGGTCTAATTTGATGGAGCTTTGTCGGCTCGAAGATCCTCTCAAGCGAACGTTCTATGAATTAGAATGCCTCAAAAGTGGATGGTCAAATCGAGAGCTTAAGCGACAAATAAATAGCTTACTCTACGAACGGATAGGACTGTCTCGCGATCAAGATGCAGTAATGGTTCTTGCTCAAGAGGGGCGTTTAGTCGATAGTCCCTCTATGATTCTACGCGACCCCTATGTGCTGGAATTCCTGGGTTTAGAGGGAAGAGTTACCTATTCAGAGTCTGAGTTGGAACAGGCACTTATCAATCATTTACAAGATTTTATTCATGAGCTAGGTCGGGATTTTTGCTTTATTGAGCGGCAGTTTAGAATTACAGTTGCGAACAAACACTATTTTTTAGATCTCCTGTTTTACCATCGTCGATTGCGCTGCTTGGTTGGGATTGATCTGAAGTTGGGTGCTTTTGAAGCTGCCTATGCAGGACAAATGAATTTATATCTCAACTACCTTAAGCGAGAAGTTGCACTACCTGATGAAAATCCCCCAGTCGGAATTATCCTTTGCTCTGATAAGGATGCAGAAGAAGTTCACTATGCAACGGCAGGCATGGATTCCCAGTTATTCGTTTCACGCTATCTTGTCGTGCTTCCCTCAGAGGAGAGACTTAGGCAGTGGCTACGTGAAGAGCAAGAACGCTTAAAAAACCAAAGATGATTTAATTTTTAGCTAGTCCTTCTTTTTCTACTTAGGGTACATATAAATGAGTAAAAGTTAAGATTTGAGGGTTTAAGTGTACCCTAATTATTTTTGGACTCCCTTTCCTACTAAGCACATTCTCTCGATCTCTACTGTGAGTTATCTGTCTAACGATCGGTTTCACGCAGCTTCATCTTTAAACCAGCGACAGTTTTGTTTGATAAGGTTAGTAGTAATATCTTCGAAGTCACTGTTTTGAGAGATAGAGATCGATAGTTGGAGAAGCAGTTATGAGCACAGACGATTCTCAATACAAACTCAAGGCAGATCACAAAGCAAAATCCCTTATCAAACAAGGAATCGATCGCGCCAACTTTTGGGATGGCATCATGGAGTATGCCTTTCCTCAACAGAGTGAATCATCGGGAACAGTGTCACAATTCTCCAACTATCTGAGTCCTGTAAGCGAGCATAGAAGCCAAATCTTTAAGGGAATCGAGGATAGCCATCCTTTTATTCAAGAGGCGAGAGATAATCTCAACCCCCAACATATTGCTGCTACTGCACACTATCTACAGCATGAATCAAGACTGCTGAATCGGGTCACCACCCAAGTTGCCCAGCATTTGGTGGTTTCTTACCGACAGAAGCTTGTAGAGCAGGGGCATAAATCAGGGAAAAAACCAGTTGAGAAAAATCTTCCCTATTTTGAAATTACAGCGAGTCACGAAGATAGTGTTACTCAGCTAAAAACTAACTTAGACTCAGAAGTTCTACTAAACCGTATTCAAGATTTTATTAAGGAATTATTTGAGAAGAATAATTTTTGGGAAAAGGGTGCTAAGGAAATATGGTCTAATCTTATCTTCTGGGCTATAGAAGAGATGAAAGCAGATCTGGGTGAATCTGCTTTTGCAGCATTTAATCAGGAGACATTTAATCAGGCTCTGTATCGCTATTTGCTAGAGCGAGAATCTAAACTAGTCCAAGACAAAATTACATTTCTTGAAGAATTTTATTCTCAAAGCATTACCCGACGCATTATCCAGGATTTAGACCTGCCTAACTACCCAATACTTGGCTTAGAAACATTACTAGGGATTGTACCAAGCGGCAATAAGAAAACAGTTCCAGCATCCGAAGTTAAACTGGCTAACATGGACGCAATCGTTGCTATCCCAACTGGTTTACCTATAGTCAGCAGTATTTCAGCTCAGCTACAAACTGAGCTATGGAAGCCCGACGACAGCGGCGTTGCTCATTTTCGCTACCGCTCTAAGAATAACCTCAACAACTACTTAGAACACTATATTACAAGCCCTGGAGACATCGAGACACTTCCCTGGGAAGCTGCTGAGCAAATCATCAATAAATTTGGATTCAACACAGTTAAGCTGCAATTTATCCTAGCAGCACACGCAATGCGGCAATCCAGACCTTGGGAAAGCGCCTTTACTCTCAAGGCAACAGATATTATTGACGAGTTAGGTTGGGACAAAAATCATAGCTCTACTTTGTCAGAAAAGCGGAATGAGGTTGCTAGTATTGCCTATGCTTTGTCCTGCTTGCTGGTTAAAGCAGTGTGGGTAGAAGGGCGCGGCAAAATTCAAGTGGATGCAAGTACGCCGGTGGGCAGAATGTGGGAAGTTTTAGTTGATCCACATGGGCAATTTGATTGGACAACTGGCAGGATTGATAAACCAGATGAGATTTACATCACTGTCAGACCAGGATTGTGGACAGCTCATTTTCTTAATCAAGCAGGTAGCAAAGCCAAAGAAGCACTTTATCAGTTTGGCTATCTGGCGCTGAATATTCTTAAACTAGACCCCTATCACGACGAGTTGACGCTAAGGCTGGCAATTCACTTGACGTTAGATGTCCGCATTCGTGCTAGAGACCGTAGCCCTCATGAATATCGAGTTAAGACCTTGTTAGAAGCAGCTATGCCTGAGGCTGCCATACAGGACGCTCGCCAGAATAGTGAGAAGGCTCGATCGCTCTTCAACCGTTGGCACCATGCCTTAAAGCTGCTAGCAGGCTTAGGGTGGCACCCTCATGAAGCTGTTGCGCCAGTTGCTGAAGAGGAACCCATTTTTTATGTTAAGCCCTATCCAGAATGGTTAGAGCCAGATAGCAAGGTCAAAAAACCGAGAGGCTGGATTAATCAATGGCTAGAGCAGAAGCTAGTCATTATACCCCCCGACCCGATTCCTGAACGCATGGCTTCTTTAACTGCTACTAAAAAACAACAGCAAAAGAAGCTGAAACCTTTGCAAGGTGGAGAATTGACTGGTGTACAAGTTAAAGAGGCTCGTAAGTTAAAAAGTTGGACACAGGCTAAGTTGGCTGGAACTTTAGGGATTCACCAAAGCCTAATTGCCAAGATTGAATCAGGCGATCGCCCGATCAGCAGTGAGCTAGAACCTATGCTCCGGCGCACTTTGAATATTTAGCCAGCCCAGAAACAGCGTTGCGTAAAAATTTCAGGCTTTTGATAGCGTCAATTTTTAGGGTTTGCTTGTCATAAATCCCTTGTCATAATCTAAATCTCCTTCTCAAATCAAGCTCAAACGCCGATCTAGCAAGGATTTAGGGGTTATGACAGATTGCTCCAAATGCTCCCATAGAATCTCCGTATGCTCCCATAAACTGACCCGTATGCTCCCATGAATTTTTTTATCAGAGTGCTCTATACAAGGGTTTCAGGACTTTATGACATCTTGATCAGTCTGATCAAGACTGATCAAGCCTCAAGCGGGAAAAAATGAACTTTGTCATAATTCTTGCAAGATATTCTGGGTAGCCTCAGTCAATATCTAATTTCCTAATTATTGGAGGAAGGCATTAATAGTTCTGTTGATCTATATCTTTAAAGTGACAGAGAGCCGGGATCTCAACTCGCCAAAGTTTCCCCCCGACTCCCTAGTTAGTTAATGTCTGCTTTAAGAGAAGTAGTTTCTTGCAATGAAACTACTCAATCGCAGCATTACTTTACTTTGCTACATCCTAGCAAAGGCAGCTAGGTCTGGGCAAACCCATAAACTTGGGCATCACAAATGCGTTCAAGTTTATGAATTTGCTCTAATTGATTCGGCTAAGGTCACTAAAAGTTAACCTGAGTTACTAAATTCAGCTAGCTAGAGTTCTTCCGGCTCCGCCCTACAGGAGCCAAGGATGCTGCTCATTACAAATTCTCTTTCCAAAAAATTCTGTGCTGCTTTCCTTTCAGAACTAGGCTTAGGGAGAGCAGCGTGGTAGTTTTTGCTGGCTTGAAACAATTGCAATACGTTCAAGAGTGGGATGACGAATTCCTTGCTCTCTTTCCACATCGGTTTGACTATATTTACGCGTCACACTCAGAACTTGGTCAACATCCTCAGTGGCAGACTGAGAGTCGTCATCCCTTATCCGATCGCGTCCTCCGCCAAGGTTCTCACTTGTTCGGTGTTCGCTTTGGAGCGCAGACACAGTACTGTTTACTCGATATAGACATCGGTAGCCTCTACCATCCGCAGCAAGATCAGCTGGCAATCGGTCGTATCCTAACAGCACTTGAAGCCATTGGTATTGTTACCCACATCACCTGTACTAGCTCTTACAGTGGCGGTCTGCATCTTTACTTCCCTCTAGCTACAGTCCAAAGCTCTTGGGAACTGGCAACTATTGTTAGTACCCTGCTGGAAAATTCAGGATTTATCCTCAAACCTGGACAACTAGAGGTTTTCCCTAACTCCAAACCTTACCTTGTCGAAGGTACTCCTAGCCTTTTCAATGCCCATCGCTTGCCCATACAAGCAGGCTCTTATCTACTTAACGAAGATTTTCAGCCTATTTGGGGCGACCAGAAAACTTTTGTCACCCAGTGGTATCTGGCTCAGAAAAATAATAATGTTGATGCCAAAACTATTAAACAGATACTCAAACAAGCCAAGCGCAAGCACTATCGCATTTCTGGTAAAGCAGATAAGTTTATCAATGACCTAAACGCCGAGATTGAAACGGGTTGGACAGGAGCAGGACAAACAAATCGTCTGCTGGGTCGCATTACCATGCGAGCCTATATTTTTCAACACTTATTCTCAGGCAGCAACCCCTTAGAGGGAGAAGAGCTTGTTAAGGAAATTGTTAGCACTGCCAAAGCACTACCTGGCTATAGCGAGTGGTGTAATCACCAGCATGAAATTGAAGAACGAGCAGAAGAATGGGCACATTGCATCCAAAACAGCCACTACTTTCACTATGGTGACTCAAAAGGTAAATACAAAACGAAAGAAGAAGTCACTGCCCTAGAATCTACAATTGCTGAACTGCCTAGCTGGAATCAGCAGCAGTCTCAAGCAGCACGAGAGCGAATTAGAAGTGCAATCGCTCAGATGTTAGAAATCAATGGCTTACCCAGTGGTGCGACAGCTAGATTTCATGCATTGACCAGCTTTCATATCAGTGGGAGATCGCTATATCGTCATCGTGACCTATGGCATCCCCAGTATCTTGTGGAAAACCCCCCAGACCCCCCGATCTCAAATGCTGTGTTATTTGATTGTGCTGAGGGCACATCAAATAACATCAGTCCTACAAGCTTATTACATACAACAGGAGATAACCCTAGTACTGATGCAGCTTTGAGCTATCTCTATCCCCTTGATTCTCAGACTAAAGGGGATAATACTCGCGCTGATGAGGGTTCCAGAGATTTAGATTCATCTCATTCCGCTACTCCCCCTTTAGACAAACATAAAAGAAAGCAACTACACTCCTCTCAAAGAGCAACAGTCGCGCCCTACATTCAACCGTTGCTCTTTGATTCTCAATGCTGGTTGGAAGTGACTCAGGAAGCCTCAAAAAGCGCTCAGCAGGCAGTTGATCGTCTTCGTGCTGAAGCGCAGCACACTAACCACGTTGAGCGAATGCAGCAGTATCTAACTTCAGGTGACCCGATTCTGATAGCGGAAGCTTTGGCTTGGGATCAGGTGAATTTAGGAGTTCTTAACCTAGATGTGTTTTTCACATCTCCCTCCCATAGAACTGAAGAGAAGCCTCATTCGGAGCATACTTTCGCGCATGACCTTTCAGATATCTTGGTGGCGATTGCAGTGCAGGTACGACGATTGCAGTGGACACCAGAACAGATGCGAAAGCGAATGATGGTGCGATTGGGTAAATCAAGACAGTCTCTGTTGGATGACTTGGAACTGTTGCAGTGGCTGGAGTGGTTAGAGCAGTTAGAACAGGAGAATCAACCATGAATTAGGGTACATTACAACCTCGTTTTTATCTTTTATTGCAGCTGAAAGGATTTTAAGTAAACCCTAAGTTTTTCCTAAGCTAATTATGCCTCGACGCGCTAATACTCCTAGTCTTTCTTCCAACCTGCAATCGATCGCTGCTCAAGCGCTACAGCTGTCAACTGAAGATCGGGCTGAGTTGATTGCAATACTGCAAGCTTATAATGACGCTGAAGCAGAGGCTCATTTAACGGAGGTAGAGCGAGAACAACGCAAGGAAGAGGCACTGAATCGTCGTGGCATTCGCGGTGGCAGTGGCAGCTTTGAGGACAAGATAATTAATGGCTATGGTCCTTATCGCTACTTACGATACTGGTATGGCAGGACCCATAAAAGTGTTTACCTGGGCAAGGTAAAAGAGTAAGGAGATTTAGGGTGAGAGATAAATTCTAGTTAGGGTACATTTAATGAACTTAAATGAGGTTTTTCGCAAAGATATGCCGTTAAATGTACCCTAAAACTTTTGATTGATGCTGTTCCTATCGGGGATCTCGACTGTAGTGTCCTAAATTTGTTCTGCAGCCAACATCTCCAGCAAGGATTGTCCTAAATTTGTTCTGCAGCCAACATCTCCAGCAAGGATCGTCCAACTCAAACCTGCCTGAAATTTTAGAGAGCATTAAAATAATCAAGCGTTGATTTGCTCCATCAATTGCTAGTTAACATTCTTCAAAGAAGATCGTTTGGTTCAAACTCTAGTGGGTCGTTTGCCTAGAAAATAGCCATTACTAGATCACTAAAGCCAAAATTACCACCTTAGCCAGCTATTTTAAGAATGGCTATCTACACGTCAAATGACCCACTAGCGCTCATAATGACCTGCGATCGGTTATGGAAGAAATACCACAGCTTCCCGAATTGATAGGATTTTTCCTTATAGCAATTTTGATAATATCCTTGTGAGGAGAGAGTAGCTGCCTCATTCCTGGAGATACAGATCAGTCCAAAATAACCATGTAGTGCTCTCTCACTTATGTATCTAAGTGCGATCGCTGAAGTGACCCCCTGCCTTCGAGGCTCCAAACTGGAGTTCCAAGACTTCAAAGGTGGGGTAATGTCTCAGATAAAGTATGCACAGACAGACCTGCTCGGCAATCGACAGAATGGGTTTGCGTCCTTAGCCCCCGCTAAATCTGGATAGTACAATTCGCCGACAACATCCGTTGCTAAATGAAGGCGGAGTAGTTAATTCCCAAGGTTCCTTTAGTCCGTTGAGGATATTTTTGAATATGATCGAGTGGATTTTTCATCTTTGGTAGAGCGGTAAAATCCCGTTCTACCATCTTTTTTTACCACTATTTATATTTCGGACAAGTCTATTGAGGTTTTCCTGAGTTCGCCTGATAATAATGCTGATGCTCTTAAGTTATAAGAATTGGATCTTCCCCATAATTTTGTTGATATCTACTTGTACCCTCATAGGATATCTGGTAAGTGTCTATCAAGCGGTCAATCAGATGCCTCGAATTGACTTGGCACAAATACCTGAAGAAAAAAATCTCTCTAGGTCTGAATTTCCAGTCATTTCAGTTATTATCCCAGCCTTTAATGAAGAAGAAAATATTGAAGATTGCGTTAAATCCGTTCTAATCAGTACAAGGCTTTCTCCAGAGCTACTGGAGGTTTGGTTGATTGATGATCAATCAACCGATCGCACGTTAGAGATTCTTCAAACCTTACAAGCGCAAGAGTCAGAACCTAGATTTAAAATTATTGCAGGTTTGCCTCGCCCCAAAGATCAGCTCTGGAACGGCAAAAACTGGGCTTGCCATCAGGGGGCAGAACAAGCCAGAGGTGACTTTTTACTGTTTATTGACGCAGATGTTCGCCTGAAGCCCAAGGCAGTTTCAGCCGTGGTTCAAACTGCGATCGATCAGCAGCTTGATTTTCTCACCTGTATTCCCGCGATCGTTTCTGGCTCATTGATCGAGTGGTTAGTTCAGCCTTTAATGTTCATCAATGTACTAGTCACATTCAATTCCAAAGCCGTTAAAGATCCAAGAACAAAAACCACTTATGCGTTAGGACCATTTCTGTTGTTTCGAGCAGATGCTTATCATACGATCGGCGGTCACAGAGCCATTGCTGCTGAAGTTGCTGAAGACGTCGCTTTTGCCCGTAAATTAAAGCACAATGGATTTAGAATGCAGCAGATTTTAGGAAGAAACCTTGCGACATTGCGAATGTACCGTAACTGGCGGACTTTGTGGGAAGGCTGGACAAAAGTTTTATACGTCGGCGCAGACCGGAGCGTGCCGCTAATGCTGCTGTTGGCAACCGTCATGCTGATGATCTACACGGTTCCTTGGCTTGGATTTATGATAGCGATCGGGAAAGTTCTCACACATCTCACTTTATTTCATCTGGCTATGACAGGACTGACGAGTTTAGCCATTCTGCTTCAGTTTTGGGTAAGACATTGGGGGTCGCAGGCATTAGGAACTTCTATGAAATATTGGTGGCTGCAAGGTGCGGGTGGAGCCATCATTGCCGTATTAGCGATCGCCTCCATCATTAAAACTGAAACGGGCTGGGGCTGGACTTGGCGCGGGCGTAAGCTGTCTGCCGTTAAAAAAACGTAGCGTCATTTCAGCAGGTCTGTAATTTCTTTGTAGGTAGAAGAGAGGCGCTCGCTCACCCATCGAATCACGAATTGCTGAAACATTGCAGCCACTTCGAGATGGTCTTGCTGGAGCTGTTGCAGGGCGGTTTGAGAGAGGCAATAGAGAGCGCTGGGCTGATTGACGATCGCTGAAGTCTGGTACAAAGCCTGTGAGAAGAAGTCAGTTTCACCCACCAAATTTCCAGCCCCTAGACTTTGGATGCGGTGCGTTTGACCTGATTCAAGTTGCAGCAAAACCGTCACTTCTCCCGTTTCAATCAGATAAAGCGCATGGGCGGCATCTCCTGATTGAAACAGTACCTGTCCTGCTTCTACAGTCAGCTCTTCCAAGTAGTCCATGAACACTGGAATATAATCGGCATTGGGAAATAGCTCGTCAAGCTGGAGGGCAAGCGGCAGAGCGCGACGACGGCGCTGAGGAATCTCCTCTAAAATCTGGTTTTCGCACCATTCAATGCCGCGATCGAGGTCAGGGAAAAGCTGGCAAAAGCGTTCTTGTAAGCAGTTGCCCTGCTGCAACTGTCGCTGGATGGTTGGCGAAACGTTGGTGAAAACAAGATCGAACTGCTGCTGTTGAGCCACTTGTTGGAGCTTGCTGAAGCTGAGGACGGCTGAGGAGTCCAATCCAGTTACAGCCTGAAAGCTGAGAACCACAGATTTCACGGAAGGTAACTGGCGCAGGCGGAGGCGAATCTGCTCAACTAGCTTATTTGCTGTGCCAAAGAAGAGAAAGCCTTGCAGCTCCAGGATATAAATTTGGTTGCCCTCTGTTTGCAAGAACCGACGCTGTTGCCAAGAGCGAGCTGCATGGCTGGGGTAAGTTGCGCCGGAGAGAACATGCTTGGTGACTTTAACCTGGCTGTAGTTGATCACGAAGAGGACGATCGCTACGACCAATCCCACCGCTACTCCTTCTAGCAAACCCACCGCACCAATGACCATCAGGATCAGGACAACCATGAGGTAATCAATTTTAGGCAGCTTGAACCAGGCATCGTATAGCCACTCCACCAAGTAATCAAGTCCCAGAAATAACAGCATCCCCCCCAGCACAGGCTTAGGAAAATAGGAAATAATCGCTCCGCCTGCAAACAGCAGCAGGATGCACAGCAGTGCCTTGAACAGACCCACCATGCGGCTTTTGATCCCAATCTTGGCGTAGCTCAGCGTCGAAAGGCTCAAGGATTGAAACCCGATAATCAGCCCACCTGCCAGTCCAGAAGCAAGATTAGCAGCGCCAGCAGCTTGCAGTTCACAGTTCAGATCCAGGTCTTGTTTCGTCGCCAATTCAATGCCCGTTGCCTTCAGCAACACTGCCAAAACAGTGATCAAGGGAACCGTCAAGATCTGGCCCGTTTGTGCCCCGATCGCCTGCCAGTTAGTCTGCAAGAAACCCGAAAGAGGCAGCGGTTGCCAGAGACCTCCCTCTGGAAAGGGATCTAAAAACAATCCAGAGGTGCGGGCGGTGGCGATCGAGGTATGCGTCACTGCCAGGATGAGATAGAAGAGGGCAATCGCACTCAATATCAATCCCGGCATGATCAGAGCATGGCTGTAGCGACGCAGAATCAGCAAAACCAGGATGGCGAAACCCAGTCCCGGCAGCCATTGAATCAGGTGATTGGGCTGAAACAACTGCGGCAGATGCGCCATGTCTAGGGGAAAATCGGTCATGAGGCTGATCGCGCCCTGAGTCAGAAGCCAGCCTGTCCCTGCCAAAAAGCCGCCCACAACGGGATAGGGAATAAACCGGGGGAAATTGCCGAGTTTCAACCTGCCAAAGACAAAACAGAAAATGCCCGTTAGCAGGTTGATTAAAACGATCGCTGCCATAACGGTAAACAGAGTTTCGGAGATCGAAGCGGCGGGCATTTGAGTGACAATCTGGCTAGCTGTCAAAGCGACGATCGCGGTGGGGGCTTCTTGCAGCGAAGTTAACATGCCAGACAAAGAAGACGTGAGGGCAATAACAATGCTAGTGATTGCCACTGACAGCAGCGCTAATCCAATCCCTGTCGAGGCGTAAGGAGACAGCACGCCTGAAAAAATTAGGGCGGCAAAGGAGATCGCATAGATGGCATCGATAATCGTAGCGACTAAACCCATCGTCAGGTTAGGCAACAGTCGCCTTAGCTGAAATTCCTCGCGTAGCTGCCTAATGAGCTGTTTATCCTGCAGTTGCATTTTAGAAGAAGGATGCATCGACCTGTCAAAATTGTGTAGCTTAACGTTACCATTTAGCGGTTCAGATGTTGTGCTATCACCTGAGTAAATCCGTGATTTCTTTGTACGTAGAAGAGAGGCGATCGCTTACTACTCGAATCACGAACTCTTGAAAGGTAACCGCCACCGCTGGTTTTTCCTGCCGCATTCGCTGTGCTGCATCCCAAGACAGGCGATATAAGGTGCTAGGCTGATCGACGATCGCTGCAGTAGAGTGAGGAGTTCGCAGGTAAAAAGCCATTTCACCCAAGAGATTGCCAGCTCCAAGACTTTGAAGAACCTGTCCCTCTGCCGATTCTGACCAGAGCGTGACTTGTCCTAATTCAATCAGATAAATTGCATCAGCCGCATCCCCTGGATGGAACAAAACCTGTCCAGATTCCAGGTCTAGTTCTTCTAAATAGTCGATAAATTCTGAGACATGATCGGCATTTGTAAACAGGCTATCGAGCTGCAGCGCTAAGGGTAAAGCGCGCCGTCGCCTCTGAGGAATCGCCTCTAGAATCTGGTTCTCGCACCATTCAACGCCGCGATCGAGATTAGGGAACACCTGACAGAGATTGTCTTTGGCTGACAAAATACCGTCCTGTTGAAGCTGTTGCTGAGCAGTTGTCGATAAATGCGTAAAGACCAGCGTGAACTGATGCTGTTGGGCAATTTGCTTCAGCTTGGTGAAGCTAAGCACGGCTGAAGAGTCTAGCCCTGTGACCGATCGAAAGTTAAGGATGATAAACTTGGGGGGCACATTGCCTAACTGCTGCCGGATGCGATTGAGCAATTTATGAGCAGTGCCAAAAAACAGAAAGCCTTGCAGTTCCAGAATATAAATCTGGTTGCCTTCTGTCCGTAGCAGCCGAGATTGCTGTAGTGATCTTGCCGCATGGCTGGGATGATTAGCTCCAGAAAGTACGTGCCTGGTGACACTAATCTGGCTGTAGTTGATCACAAAAAGGACGATCGCTACCCCCAAGCCAAACCCTACACCCTGCAAAAAGCCGATCGTCACCATAACCCCCAAAATCAGCACGACTAAGCCATAATCGGCTTTAGGCAGCGTGAACCAGGCATCGTATAGCCATTCTTTGAGTAAAGATAGCCCCAGAAATAGCAGCAGGCTCCCCATAATCGGCAGAGGAAATAAAGACAGCAGCGAGAAACCCCAAATCAGAATTGCCGCATACAATATGACTGAAAGTAAGCTAGCCAGGCGGTTTCTAGCGCCCATCTTGTAGGCAAGGATGGTGTCAGACAGCACTGGATAGCCCGCAATGCCGCCCACCATTCCTAAAATTAAGTTGGCGCTCCCGGTAGCCTTTAATTCACGATTGAGGTTGATATCTTGGGCTGTGGTTAATTCAATTCCGGTTGAGTTGAGCAGAACAGAGATAGCTGAAAGTATGGCGATCGTCGCTATGTTCCCCCACTGCGCCAATACAATTCCTCCATTAATCTGCGTCAAGGCTGTCAGGTTGAAAAACCGCCATTCTCCCTGAGCTGACGATTTGAGTAACCAACCTTGGGCAATGGCTGCGTCCATTGAAGTCTGGGTGAGAAGCAATCCTAGAGAGAACAGCCCGATCGCCGCTATCAAGGTGATAGGAATTGCTAAAGCATGGGTGGAACGAGACGAAATGATTAGCAAGATGACTGCAAGGGTTACCCCTACTAAGCATTGACTTAAAGGTCGGAGCTGAAACAAGTCAGCGAGGTTAGAGAAATTGAGAGCAATATTGGTCATGACTTGGATCGCTCCATGCACCAATAGCCAACCTGCACCCGCCAGAAATCCGCCAATTACTGGGTAGGGAATAAACCGAATCAATTCACCAACCTTGAAAAAGCCCAGGAGAAACAGGAAGGCACCCGTAACTAAAGAGGTGAGGGCGATCGTTCCCATCACCGTGACGAATAAATCTTCTGGCGTGGATGAGGGCGGCATTTGGGCAGCGATCGCAGCAGCACTCAACCCCAAAATGGCACAGGGTAGGGCATCAATATCGGCAACCATGCCGGGATAGGAACTCATGAATCCAATGATCGCTCTGAGAACCATGCCGCTGAGTAGGGCAATCGCAATACCAGCAGGCAGATAGTCAGCCAAATCTCCTGTGAAAATCAGCATGACAAACGAAACTGAGAACATTGCCCCAATTATGCCGACGACTAAACTGACCAAAGCGCTAGGTACTAATTGAAGTAATAACTGGCTGATCAGTAGGCTGATGCTAGGCTTATCAGACACTTTAAATTGCCTCCATTTACTCAGGTTGCGAAGCGATGAGTCGCTCAATAATTTCAGTTCGCTCTTGCAGAAGCATCGTGATTTCTTGTATTGCCTGATTGAGCTGAGTCGCCAGAGATGCCAGTAGATATTCAGCAAAGACCGTCCTACTGAAGTAGCTCTCCGACTTGCCTGTAGGTGAGAGTTAGGCGATCGCTGAGCGTACCAATCACAAACTCTTGAAAGGTAGCCGCTATTTCAGGATGCTTTTGCCGCATATCCTGTGCCGCATCTTGAGACAGCCGATAGAGCGTGCTGGGTTGGTCAACAACGGCTGATGTCGGGTGAGGAGCGCGAAGATAAAATTCCATTTCACCCACCAGGTTGCCAGCCCCCAGACTTTGCAGACGGCGAGTTTGGTTTGTTTCCAGGGCTGACGAGAGGGTTACTTCTCCTACCTCAATCAAGTAAAGAAAGTCAGCCGAGTCTCCTTGACCAAACAAAAGCTGTCCGGCTTCCAAGTCTAGCTCTTCCAGGTAATCCATAAACCCTGAGATATGAGCAGTATTTGTAAACAAGTTGTCGAGCTGTAGAGCCAGGGGCAGCGCGCGCCGTCGCCGCTGAGGAATATCCTCTAAAATCTTTTCTTCACACCACTCAATGCCGCGATCAAGGTCAGGAAAGACTTGGCACAGCGCGTCTTCGGCCTGTAAAACGCTACCCTGCTGTAGCTGCTGCTGAATTGTGGGCGACAGGTGCGTGAACACCAGAGTGAGCTGCTGTTGCTGGGCAATTTGCTTAAGCTTGGTGAAGCTGAGAACGGCTGAGGAGTCCAGTCCGGTGACGGCACGGAAGCTAAAGACTAAAAATTTTAGAGGCAACAAGTCAGGATGGCTGAGCCGTTGACGGATTTGATTTAGCAACTTATTGGCCGTGCCAAAGAACAGGAAGCCTTGCAGCTCCAGAATATAAATCTGGTCACCTTCTGTTCGCAAAAGCCGACTTTGCTGAACCGATCGCGCCGCATGACTGGGGTAAGCTGCTCCTGAGAGCGCGTGTTTGGCAACTTTGACGTGCGCTCCTTAACCTTCACTGTACTCTAATGACAATGATGGCAATCCAAACGATCGCCTAACGTGGCACTCGCCAAAGCTTGATCGTGCCATCAGCACGACTGCTACTAGCTAGCCGCTGACCAT
>JAESFK010000589.1_pt1 | contig 16714 bp, 16 predicted proteins | sample 9269391 | NCBI WGS metagenome assembly JAESFK01 (sample SAMN14506231, study PRJNA617097) | algae metagenome | isolation source: Drouetiella hepatica UHER 2000/2452 and co-occurring heterotrophs from... | place: Slovakia: Slovak Paradise National Park, Hrabusice, Kosice Region | collected 2000-01-01
TCCCCGTGACCGACGCGGGCGGCAACCCGTTCCTGTCGCGCGCCGGCGCCTTCGTCATCGACGGCAACACCGGCAACCTCGTCAACTCGAGCGGCTACACGCTGATGGGCTACGACATCAGCCAGGGTCCGAAGTCCGTCGAGCTGAACGGCTTCGGCAACCTCGAGCCGATCAATCTCTCGAACATGAACCTGCAGGCGAAGGCCTCCACCGAGGGCGTCTTCACCGCCAACCTGCCCTCGGATGCCGAGGTCGTGACGGGAACACGCCCGCCGTCCGCGCGCACCAACGTGAACTATTCGCTGAAGTCTTCGATCGTGGTTTTCGACAAGCTCGGCGAGGGCGTGACCCTCGACCTCTACTTCTCGAAAACGAACGATGCCCCCGCCACCTGGGAGATCGTCGCCTACGAACAGGCGAACGCAGCTGCGAATGGAGGATTTCCCTATTCGAGCCGGCACATCGGCCTGGAAGCGCTGGTCTTCGACGACAATGGCAACCTGTCGAGCGGTGGACCGATGTCGATCGCCGTGCCCGGCGGCGAGACGCTGGAGCTCGACGTCAGCGCAATGACGCAGCTCGCCACCGAGTACACCCCGATCAACGTCGCGGTGAATGGCAGTGCGCCGAGCGTCGTCTCCGACGTCGCCATCGAAGGCGACGGCACCGTCTATGCGGTCTACGACAACGGCTCGAAGCTGCCCGCCTTCCGCATTCCCCTCGCCGACGTCCCGAGCCCGGACAGCCTGCAGCCGATGCCGGGCAACGTCTTCGCCACGACGACCGATTCCGGCGACATCCAGATGGGCTTCCCGACCGAGGGCGGCCTTGGCGCGATCGTCTCCGGCGCCCTCGAGCAGTCGAACGTCGACATGGCGAACGAGCTGACCGACATGATCATCGCCCAGCGGGACTACACCGCCAACTCGAAGAGCTTCCAGACGGGCAACGAGCTGCTCGACGTCCTGATGAACCTCAAGCGTTGATGCCGGAGACGGCGGCAGGCGGCCCGGCCGAGCGCGTGCGCCCGGCCGGACCGCGTCTTGCGTCGTCCGTCAGAAGCCGCCGACGGGGAGCTTGCTGCAGAACTTCTGCTGCTGTGCGGTGGTCGGCAGGTCGCCGCCGGCCTTGGTGAGGAAGGTGACGCCCGGCTTCACCGGGAGCGCCGAGAGAACGTCCTCGCCGATCGGGCAGTGGCAGGTTGCGAGCGTCACGGTCGTGCCGTCCTCGCTCGTCACCGTGCGGATGTTGTCGCAGGCGAAGCTCCAGCAGTTCACGAAGCGATCGGTCGGCTTGACGTTCGTCTGGCACGCCTCGTTGACGGCGGTCTCGTGGTAGTTCCAGCCGTAGACCTTCTGCGGGATGTCGGTGACGGTCGAGTAGAGCGACCAGACGCCGTCCTTCGGCGGCTTGCAGGAGCCCTGCATGTTGCCGCCGGTGACGTTGGCGAAGGCGCCGGTGTCGCCGGCCGGCAGCACCGGACAGGTGCATTCCGCCTCCGGGAAGTTGCGCGTGCCGCCCTCGGGCGTGTTCACGGCGATCTTCTTGCCGGTCTCCTTGCAGGTCGACGCCGCGCAGAGCGCATAGGGCGTGTTCTTGCACAGCTTGATTTCGGTGTTCGACTTCGCGGCCTGGCTATCGACCGTCGACAGAGCGAGCACTGGCAGGACGGCGAGCGCCGCCCACGTGAACATCTTGAAAAACGTCATCAGAAGACCCCCGAGCCTCCCGTGCATTAGCGCACCGGTTGTGTCGCACCCGCGCCAACCTAGTTGTGCGGCGCGGCGGCCGTCAACAGAGCTCGCACGGTTGCATCACGATTTGGTGAAGGCGGCCGGCGACAGCGTCGCGGCGGGCGGGACGGTGCGTCGACGACACGATCGTCACGGCGGGAGCGGCCTTGACGTCGCTCGCCAACGATCCCGCGGCTCTGGGCCTGCCGACCTTCAGCAGCCTCTGACGGGCACAAAAATGGCCCGGTCCCTCGCGGGAGCCGGGCCAAAGGTCTTCGCAGAGGGCAAACTCGCGAACGCCGTAAAACGCGCGAGGCGAATGCTGGTTCCGGCGGTCCGTCAAAAAATCGCATCGTCCGAGGCAGCGAAGCGCTCAGTCCTCGGATCGGCCCGCCGCGTCGCGGTCCCGCTCGTAGTGGTGCGCGAGCGGAAACGGCGGCAGCCAGGATTCCCGGCGAATCGTCCAGCTCTCGTAGGTCGGGCGGAACTGATCGGGCGCGTCGAGAGCGCCGAGATACACCTCCGCCTCGTCGCCCGTGCGGGCGAACACCGAGGAGCCGCAGCGTGGGCAGAAGTGGCGGCCGCGGAACTCGGCCGTCTTTCCTTCCACCGTCACCGCATTCTCCGGAAAGATCGCCGAGGCGTGGAAGAGCGCGCCGTGGTGCTTCCGGCAGTCGATACAGTGGCAGAGCCCGACCCGGTAGGGCCGGCCCGTCGCCACGAAGCGCACGCTGCCGCAGAGGCAGCCACCGGTGAACCGCTCCATCCTCGTCTCCCCTGTCAGAGGCCCGGCAAGTCGGGTCATTCCGATCTGCCCGGCCGCGAAGGAGGCCTCCGAGCCGGCTGAGATGCTGCCACCGGCTCAGTCGCCACCGACGGCCGTCTCACCCGCGCCGGCGGTGGCGGGCGGCTCGCCGCCGACCGCCGTCACGACGAGATCCCGCGCCGCGCCGGTGCGGGTGTGCCAGCCCATCGCCTGCCCCGGCGACAGCCCGAGGAGAGCTGCGCCGACCGGCGTCAGCACCGACACGCGCCCGGCGGCGATGTCGGCGCGGTCCGGATAGACGAGCTGGACGGTGCGGCTCTCGCCACTCGTCCGGTCGGTATAGGTGACCCACGAGCCGATCGTCACCACGTCCTTCGGCGCGCGCGCGACCACCTTCGCCCGCTCGAGTTCGCCGAGCAGGAAGGCCGAGACCTCCGGGGCGCGGTCCGCGACGGCCTCGGCGAGGTCGGCGAGGCGGTCGGCGTGTGCCGCCTCGACGACGATTGCCGGCAGCCGCCGCTTCGGCTGCCGCCGGGCGCCCTCGTTCTGCGGGCTCATGGCTGCACCTCGCGCCAGCGGTTGTCGTTGGCCGCCGATCCGGCGGGGGCGGAAGGCGGACCGCCGCGGTAGAGGACGGCCTCGAGCGACAGGCGCTCGAGCGTGCCGTCGCGGCGCGGCACGTCGACGTGTGCGCCCTCGCGGAGACCGAGGAGGGCGATGCCGAGGCGGGTGCGCAGCGGCACGCGGCCGAGCGGGGCCGGCGCCTCGTCCCACGGGGCGAGCACGGCGGTCTCCCCGGTCCGTCCGCCGAGAGCGAAGGCGACCCGGCTGCCGACGGCCACCCGGTCGTGCGGCAGGTCGGCCGGGGCGTGAAGCCGGGCGAGCGCCACCTTGGCGCGGGCGAGCGCGACGACCCACGGGTCATGGTCGGCCGCGCGGGCGAGATGCTCCACCAGCGCTGCCCGGTCGGCAAGGCTGAGGGCACAGGCGGCGGCGAGATGGTCGGCGGTGGGGCCGGCGGCGGATGCGCGCGCGGCGGCAGTGACGTCGTGACGGTTCATCGATGCCTCCCGGGCGCCGTCCGACGAGGGACGTGGGCGCCGCGATGGAACACGAACAGAATGGGTGTCCGGAGGTTCCCCGAGCCGGGGCGATGCGAAGGCGCGCGCACCTGGCCCGGGGCTAGGTGCCTTCGATGGTCTGACCCGCGTGCAGCAGGTCTCGGCCGAAGAGGAGGCGCGCGCTCATCTCGCCATGATAGCAGCGCCGGGCGGGGAAGGCCAATGCGCCGGCCGGGCGGCAGGCCGGCGCCGACATTCAGCCGGGCCGCCGCCCACCGGCGAAGCGGTTCGCCGCAATGCCGGCGACCGTCGCCCCGAGGACGACCGCCATGCCGACGAGCTGCAGCGCGGTGAAGCGGTCGCCGACGAAGACGGCGCCGAGGATGGTGGCGACGACGGGCGTCAGCAGGCCGAGGAAGGCGACGACGGCACCCAGCCGGGTGATGCCGCGGACCCAGACGAAGTAGGCGAGCGCCGTGCCGAAGAGGACGAGGTAGCCTAGGCCGACGAGGTTCGTCGGCGTGGGCACCGGTGGCGCCCCTTCGACGGCGGCGGCGATCGGCAGGAGCAGGAGGCCACCGAGGGCGAGCTGCCAGGCGGCGAGCTGCAGGGGCGTGCCGAGCCGGCCCCACTTGGCGATGAGCACCGTGCCGAGGGCCATGGAGAGCGCCGCCGCCAGGGCGGCGGCGACGCCGACCGGATCGAGGCCGGCAGCCGTCGGGGCCAGCACCAGGAGGGCCACCCCGAAGACGCCCGCGGCGGCGGCGCCGACCTCGGGAACGGTCGGACGCCGCTTGAGGATCGCCCAGGCGAGGAAGGCGACGATGAGGGGCTGCGTCGCGCCGAGCGTCGCGGCGACGCCCGCCGGCAGACGCGCCGCTCCGACGAACAGGAACCCGAAGAACAGGCCGATGTTGGCGAGACCGACGGCGGCGAGCGGCAGGACGGCGCGGCGCGGCGGCAGCCCGGCGCCGAGCAGCATCAGGAGAAGGCCCGCCGGCAGTGCCCGCACGGCGGAGAGGAGGAGCGGATAGTCCGTCGGCAGGAGCTGGGTGAACACGACGTACGTGCTGCCCCACAGGGCCGGCGCGAGGGCCGTCGTCAGGAAGAGAATGCCACGTCCGCCCAAGATCCGTTCCTTCCTCGCCGTCCGGCGGCGCGGACCCTACGGCGCGGCGGCGCATTCGGGAAATCAGCAGAGCTGATGGGAGCGGCGCGCGGCGGTGATGGCGCGGCCGCCGGACCGGCATGCAGGCCTCGCGTCCTGTCGACATGCAAGCCTCGCGTCAGCAAGGGCCGGCACGGTGACCGGCGGGGACCCTGCGGCAACCGTGCCGTGGCCTGATTGCCGATGGCGCCTGCGGGCGGCACGGCCGACCGGACGAAACACAATGCGCCTGACGATCAAACGCCTTCTCACCACCGTCATTGTTCTCCTGCTCGTCGCCGTTGGCGGGCTCGGGTGGGTCTCCCTGTCCGGCGTCAAGACCCTCGAGCGCGACCTCAGCGAGATCACCGAGCACTGGCTGCAGAGCTGCGAGATGGTCGGCGACATCGAGGTGGCGGTCGGCGACTTCCGCGCCGGCGAGGCGCTGCACGTCCTCGCGCAGGATCCCGCGGCGGCAGCGGAAAGCCAGCGGGCGATCACGAGCGCGATCGCCAACGTCTCGGCGCTGATGGCCCGGTACGAAGGGAGCATCGCGACCGACGAGGAGCGCAAGGCGTTCGAGGCCTTCCGCACCGACTGGAACCACTATCTCGGCCGGCACGAGGCGCTGATCGACCTTTCGACCGACGGCCACAAGACGGAGGCGGCGACGCTGCTGACCGGCGACCTCCAGAAGGAATACGAGAGCACGATCGAGGACCTGCGGACCCTCGTGCGGGTGAACGAGGACGGGGCCGACCACGCCGCCGCCGAGGGTCATGCCACCGCCAGCTTCGTATTCGCGGCGAGCGTTGCCGCCTGCATTCTCGTCACCCTGATCGGCCTCGGGACGCTCCTCTACGTCCTCCGGGGCGTCACCACGCCGATCGCCCGGGTCACCGCCGCGATGGGCGACGTCGCCGGTGGCGACCTCGCCCGCGAGGTGCCCTATGCCGGGCGCCGCGACGAAATCGGCGACATGGCGGCGGCCCTTGCCGTCTTCCGCGACAATCTCGCCGAGACGGAGCGGATGCGGGCCGAGCGGATCGAGGCGGAGCGCCGCGCGGCCGAGCAGCGGCGGGCGGAAATGAACGATCTCGCCGACCGCTTCCAGCACACGGTCGGCTCCATCGTCGAAACCCTCTCTTCGGCCGCGACCGAACTGCAGGCGGCCGCACAGAGCCTAACCGCGGCGGCCGAAGAGACGAGTGCCCAGGCGACGACGGTGGCCGCGGCTGCCGAGGAGGCCGCCGTGAACGTCCAGACGGTGGCGGCGGCGGTCGAGGAGCTTTCGGCCGCGGCGAGCGAGATCGGCTCGCAGGTGAGCCAGTCGACCGAAATGGCGAGCCGCGCGGTCAGCGAGGCGGAGAGCACCAACGCCCGCATGGGCGGCCTTCGCAGCGATGCCGAGCGGGTCGGGGCGGTCGTCGGCCTGATCGACAACATCGCCTCGAAGACGAACCTCCTCGCCCTCAACGCGACCATCGAGTCCGCCCGCGCCGGCGAGGCCGGCAAGGGCTTCGCGGTGGTCGCCCACGAGGTGAAGACCCTCGCGGAGCAGACCTCGCGGGCCACCGCGGAAATCTCCGGCCAGATCGGCGGCATGCAGGGCTCGACGGTGGACGCGGTCGCGGCGATCTCGAGCATCGGCCGCATCATCGCCGACATCAACGCCGTCTCCATGGCGATCGTCGCTGCCGTCGAGGAACAGGACGCGACCACCGCCGAAGTCGCCCGCAACATCCAGCAGGCCGCTGCGGGCGCGAGCGAGGTGACGCACAACATCGGCCAGGTCACGCAGGCCGCGGAGGTCTCCTCCGCTGCCGCCTCGCAGGTCCTCGCCTCCGCCTCCGAGCTCGCCCAGCAGTCGGAGACGCTGCGCGGCGAGGTGGTCCGCTTCGTCGAGTTCGTCCGCGCCGCCTGAAGCGGCGCGGACGCGGCGGCCGCCGGCTGGTCACGCGTCGCCGGCGGCCCCGGCCGCACCCCTGCCCTCTTGCTGCCACGCCGGCGTGAGAAGGTTCGGGTCATGCCTACTCTCGAACGCGCGCTGGCGATTGCCTGCGAAGCCCACAAGGGCCAGACCGACAAGGTCGGCGAGCCCTATGTCCTGCACGTCCTCCGGGTGGTTCTCGCCGTCGAGGGCGACGACCCGCGGATCGTCGCCGCCCTGCACGACGTCGTGGAGAAAAGCCCCGAGTGGACCCTCGAGCGGATCGCCGTCGAGAGCTTTCCGCCGGAGATCGTCGAGGCGGTGGATGCCCTGACGCGGCGCCCGCACGAGAGCGAAGAGGCCTATCTCGCCCGCGCCACGGCCGATCCGCTCGCCCGGGCAGTGAAGCGGGCGGACCTTGCCGACAATCTCGCCCAGATGCACCGCAAGGCACCCGGCGACCGCGACGCCGGCCGCGAGGCGGAGTACCGCGCCACTCTCGCCCGCCTCGGCGCCGCCGCCTGAGACCGGGCGGTCTCCGCTTCCCCGTCCTTCCGCGTTCACAGTCTCTCCGCGCGTCCGCCGCGGGTTCCCCGTTGGCCGCCCGGCCACCGGTGCCGGCCGTGTGAGCGGAGGCTCGCGCCGCGACGCGGAACACACACGCCCGTCGTCCATTGGGGCCGCACTGGAGGACCCTCATGCGACACGTAACATCCGCCATCGCCCTCGCCGCCGCCGTCATCCTTGCCGGCGGAGGCGCCGGGGCGCAGACGTCCGCCGATCCCGCCGCGGGCGACCCGACCGACGCGGGCCGCGGGGCGGGCTCGACCCAGACCGCGGCCCCCGGCCCGTCTCCCGATCCGCGCAGCGACCAGCCGGGCCGTGCGCAGATGCTGACGCCGGAGCAGCAGCAGGCGATCGCCCGCATCCTGACGGCCGACGGCGTGCCGGCTGACGCAACCGGCATCGAGGAGGTACGGCCTGGCGCCGTGATCCCCCGTACCACGACGCTGCGCCCGGTCCCGGCAAAGGTGGTCGAAATCGCCCCGGGCTACGCCGACTATGGCTTCGTCGCGATCGCCGGGCAGATCTGCATCGTCGACCCGCAGACGCTGGTTATCATCGCGGTGCTGCCCGCCGCCTGACCCCGGCGGCGCGGCGGCCTGCCGTCTTTACGGCGCCGCCGCCCTCGTGCGACCACTCCGCAGAGTTGTTCGAGGACGGCGACGATGACCAAGCACACGCAGCGCTGGGCGAACCTTGCCTGGTATGCGGTCTACCTGATGTGGCCGATCACCTACGCGATCCTCGTCTACGACGACCTCACCCACCACGAGACGTGGAACCAGCGGCTGATGCCGATCGCGACGATCGACTTCATCGGCGCGCTGGTGTGGCCGGGGGTGTGGGTCTACTGGATCGTCCAGGGCCTCCTGCACCACTCGACCGCCCTCACCCGGCTGATCGGCCTCTGAGCCGCCGGCACACCGTCGCCAGTCGGGCACCGCCGCGCTAGAGTTCGGCGGGACGATAGCGGGGGGAACGGGTCATGGGATGGGGCACGATGGGCGAGACCTCGGCGGTGCGTCGCTGCGCGCCGTACGGCGGCCATCTGCGGGCCACGAGAATGGCCCTCAGCCTCGCTCTTGGTTGCTTCGCCGCCCCTGCCCTCGCCGCCGACCCGCCCTCGATCGTCGTCGTCTCTTCCCCGGCCGAGCTGCAGGAGCGGTTCTGCGCCGCCGACGCGACGCAGGAACACGTCTTCGTGCTGCCGGCGACGATGTTCGTCGACAGCGAGGAGATGATCTGCCCGGTCGGCCCCTACAAGCTCTATCGCATTCTGGAGCACAACGACCCGGACGACTTCGAGTACTATCTCGACCCGCCGTTCGGCACGACCGGACGCCTCGGCTGCGACGGCAAGGGTGGGCGGTCGATGACGTGGGTCGCGGTGAACTGCCGGCCGGAGTAGGGGCGGAAGGGTCGTCTCCCCTTCTCCCGCGCCAGCGGGAGAAGGTGGTGCGCAGCGCCTGATGAGGGCGCGCGTCAAGCGCGCGGCGTCCGCCATTCCCTCTCGAAGGTGGTTCCGCGGGCATTCCGCTCGGCTGCGCCGCGCGGCCCTCATCCGCCCTTCGGGCACCTTCTCCCAGCGGGGCCGGGAGAAGGAAATCCGACGGCTGGCCGTCGAGCCCCTACGCACGCTCCTTCGCCGACAGCCGCTCCACCGCACGCTTCACCAGCGGGTCGAGCCCCTCGCCCCCGGCGGCGACGTGGGCGACGATGGCGCTGCGCATGCGCGGGTCCCAGAAGTCGTCGAGGTGGTGGGCGATCGCGGCCACAGCCTTCTCGTCGGCATCCGGCCCCTGGCCCTGGTGGGCGAAGAAGGTGCCGATCTGGTTGGCCATGCGGACGAGCTTGTCAGGCGACATGGGAGGTCCTGGCGGAGGGTGGCGGGGACACGGCCTCGCCGAGCGGCGCGATGCCGGCGATGCGGCGGGCGTGGGTGAAGACCTCGAACTCGTCGCCGCGGGCGATGCCGACGAGGGTGATGCCGGCGGCGTCGGCGGCGCGGATGGCGAGGGCCGTCGGGGCGGAGACGGCGACGAGCACGCCGCATCCCGCCACCGCCGTCTTCTGCACCATCTCGACCGACAGCCGGCTCGTCACCACCACGGCGCCGTCCGCGGCGGCGGCGCCGGCCCGCGCGAGGGCGCCGACGAGCTTGTCGAGGGCGTTGTGGCGGCCGACATCCTCGCGGAGCGCGACGAGAATGCCCGCCGGGGTCGGGCCGGTGCGCCAGAAGCCGGCGGCGTGGGCGGCGCGGGTCTCGCGGCCGAGCGTCTGGGCCGGCGCGAGGGCGGCGACGGCGGCAGCGATCTCGGCGGGTGCAAGGACGAGGGGCGACGCCACGGCCGGCACCGCCCGCATCGCCTCCTCGAGGCTCTCGATGCCGCAGAGACCGCAGCCGACGGGTCCCGCCATCCGCCGGCGCCGCTCGGCAAGGCGCGCCATGCGCGCCTCGGCGATCCAGAGGCGGAGCTCGACGCCTGCCTCAAGGTCCACGACCTCGACGCTCTCCACATCCGCCGGGCCGTCGATGATGCCCTCGGTCAGGGCGAAGCCGATGCCGAAGTCCTCGAGGTCGGCCGGCGTCGCCATCATCACCGCGTGGCTCGAGCCGTTGAAGGTGACCGCCACGGCGGTCTCCTCCGGCACGCGCCGTGTCCCGACCCCCACCGCGCCGTTCCGGCCGAAGGCGATGCGGGGAACGTCGACGGAGACGGGACGCGGCACGCCTGTCCTCACTCGGCCGCGTCGGGCAGGGCGATGCGCCGGCTCGCGTCGGACAGTTCCCTGTAGTGGCGCTGCCACTCGCTCGGGCCGTTCGAGGGCGAGATCTGCACCGCCGTCACCTTGTACTCGGGGCAGTTCGTCGCCCAGTCCGAGTAGTCCGTGGTGATGACGTTTGCCTGGGTCTCGGGATGGTGGAACGTCGTGTAGACGACGCCCGGGGCGACGCGGTCGGTGACGGTCGCCCGCAGCGAGGTCGAGCCGGAGCGGCTGTCGAGCTTCACCCAGTCGCCGTCGCGGATGCCGCGCGCCTCGGCGTCGTGCGGGTGGATCTCGAGGAGGTCCTCCTCGTGCCAGGCGACGTTCTCCGTCCGCCGGGTCTGCGCGCCGACATTGTACTGGCTGAGGATGCGGCCGGTGGTGAGGAGCAGCGGGAAGCGCGGCCCGGTGCGCTCCTCGGTCGGCACGTACTCGGTCAGCATGAACTTGCCGCTGCCGCGCACGAAGCGGTCGATGTGCATGATCGGCGTGCCCTCCGGCGCCGCCTCGTTGCACGGCCACTGCACCGAGCCCATCTCGTCGAGCTTGGTGTAGGAAACGTCGCGGAAGGACGGCGTCGTCGCGGCGATCTCGTCCATGATCTCGGACGGGTGCCGATAGGTCATCGGGTAGCCGAGGGCGTTCGACAGCGCCATCGTCACTTCCCAGTCGGCGAGGCCCGCCTTCGGCGCCATCACCTTGCGGATGCGCTGGATGCGCCGCTCGGCGTTGGTGAAGGTGCCGTCCTTCTCGAGGAACGTCGCGCCCGGCAGGAAGACGTGGGCGAAGTTCGCCGTCTCGTTGAGGAACAGGTCCTGCACCACGAGGCACTCGAGCGCCTCCATGCCAGCGACGACGTGCTTCGTGTCGGGGTCCGACTGCACGATATCCTCGCCCTGCACGTACATGCCCTTGAAGGTGCCGTCGACGGCGGCATCGAACATGTTGGGGATGCGCAGCCCCGGCTCCTCCTGCAGGGCGACGCCCCACAGCTTCTCGAAGATCTCGCGCGTCGCGTCGTCGGAGACGTGGCGGTAGCCGGAGAACTCGTGCGGGAAGGAGCCCATGTCGCAGGCGCCCTGCACGTTGTTCTGGCCGCGCAGCGGGTTCACGCCGACGCCGCGGCGGCCGAGGTTGCCGGTGGCCATGGCGAGGTTCGCCATCGCCATCACCATCGTCGTGCCCTGGGAGTGCTCGGTGACGCCGAGGCCGTAATAGATCGCCGACCGACCGCCGGTGGCGTAGAGGCGGGCCGCGCCGCGCACGAGCGCCGGCTCGACGCCGGTGAAGGCCGCGACCGCCTCCGGGCTGTTGCGCTCCTCGGCGACGAACTCCGCCCAGGCGGAGAAGTCGGCGAGGTCGCAGCGCTCGCGCACGAAGGCCTCGTCGACGAGGCCCTCCGTGACGATGACGTGGGCGATGGCGTTGGCGATGGCGACGTTGGTGCCCGGCCTGAGGGCGAGGTGATAGTCCGCCTCGACGTGCGGCGAGCGCACCATGTCGGTGCGGCGCGGGTCGACGACGATGAGCTTCGCCCCTTCGCGCAGGCGCTTCTTCATGCGCGAGGCGAACACCGGGTGCCCGTCCGTCGGGTTCGCGCCGATGATGAGGACGACGTCCGTCTCCTCGACGGAATCGAAGTCCTGGGTGCCGGCGGAGGTGCCGAAGGCTGTCTTCAGGCCGTAGCCGGTCGGCGAGTGGCAGACGCGGGCGCAGGTGTCGACGTTGTTGTTGCCGAAGCCGGCGCGGATCAGCTTCTGGACGAGGTAGGTCTCCTCGTTGGTGCAGCGCGAGGAGGTGATGCCGCCGACGGCGTTGCGGCCGTACTTTTCCTGGATGCGGCGGAACTCGGAGGAGGCGTGGCCGATCGCCTCCTCCCACGTCACCTCGCGCCACGGATCGGTGATCTTCGCGCGGATCATCGGCTTGGTGATGCGGTCGCGGTGGCTGGCGTAGCCCCAGGCGAAGCGGCCCTTGACGCAGGAGTGGCCGCGGTTCGCCTTGCCGTCCTTGAAAGGAACCATGCGGACGACCTCGTCGCCACGCATCTCGGCCTTGAACGAGCAGCCGACGCCGCAATAGGCGCAGGTCGTCACGACCGAGTGCTCGGGCTGGCCGATCTCGATCAGCGACTTTTCCGACAGCGTCGCCGTCGGGCAGGCCTGCACGCAGGCGCCGCACGACACGCACTCGCTCTCGAAGAAGCTCTCGTGCATGCCGGCCGAGACGTGGCTGTCGAAGCCGCGGTGCTCGATGGTCAGGGCAAAGGTGCCCTGCACCTCCTCGCAGGCGCGGACGCAGCGCGAGCAGACGATGCACTTCGAGGGGTCGAAGGTGAAGTAGGGGTTCGATTCGTCCTTCGGCTGGCCGAGGTGGTTGTCGCCGGCGTAGCCGTAGCGGACGTCGCGGAGGCCGACGGCACCCGCCATGTCCTGCAGCTCGCAGTCGCCGTTCGCCGCGCACGTCAGGCAGTCGAGCGGGTGGTCGGAGATGTAGAGCTCCATGACGCCCTTGCGCAGCTTCTTCAGCCGCGGCGTCTGGGTCTTCACCACCATGCCGGCGGCCACCGGCGTCGTGCACGAGGCCGGCGTGCCGTTGCGGCCCTCGATCTCGACGAGACAGAGCCGGCAGGAGCCGAAGCTCTCCAGCATGTCGGTGGCGCAGAGCTTCGGCACCGAGACGCCGGCGAGCTTCGAGGCCCGCATGATCGAGGTGCCCTCGGGCACCGTCACAGCGAAGCCGTCGACCGTCAGCGTCACCGTCTTCTCCGCCTTCGAGGCCGGGGTGCCGTAGTCGATCTCCTCGATCAGCGCCATCGGCGGCTGGTGATGGTGGTCGTCGCCCGCGTGCGGATCGAAATCGTGGCGGTCCATAAGTCCCTCCTCACTCGGCCGCGACCGGCAGGGCCGGGCGGTCGAAGTCCTCGGGGAAATGCCGGATGGCGCTCATCACCGGATAGGGGGTGAAGCCGCCGAGGGCGCAGAGCGAGCCGAACTTCATGGTCTCGCAGAGATCGGCGACGAGCGTGAGATTCGCCGCCGCGCTCTCGCCGGCGACGATGCGGTCGATCACCTCGACGCCGCGGGTCGAGCCGATGCGGCAGGGGGTGCACTTGCCGCAGGATTCGATGGCGCAGAACTCGAAGGCGAAGCGCGCCTGGGCGGCCATGTCGACGCTGTCGTCGAACACCACCACGCCGCCGTGGCCGACGAGGCCGTCGCGGGCGGCGAAGGCCTCGTAGTCGAACGGCGTGTCGAACAGCGCGCGGGGGAAGTAGGCCCCGAGCGGGCCGCCGACCTGCACGGCGCGCACCGGCCGGCCGGAGAGCGTGCCACCACCGATGTCGTCGACGAGCTCCCCGAGGGTGACGCCGAAGGCGGTCTCGAACAGGCCGCCGTGCTTGAGGTTGCCGGCGAGCTGGATCGGCATCGTGCCGCGCGACCGGCCCATGCCGAAGTCGCGATAGAAGGCGCCGCCGCGCGCGAGCACGGTCGGCACCGTGGCGAGCGAGATCAGGTTGTTGATGACCGTCGGCCGGCCGAACAGGCCGACGTGGGCCGGCAGCGGCGGCTTCGGCCGCACCGTGCCACGCTTGCCCTCGAGGCTTTCGAGCAGCGCCGTCTCCTCGCCGCACACATAGGCGCCGGCGCCGACGCGCACCTCCATGTCGAAGGCGTGGGCGGAGCCGAGCACCGAGACGCCGAGCACTCCGGCGCGCCGTGCGATCTCGATCGCCGCATTCAGCGTGCGGATGGCGTGCGGGTACTCCGAGCGAACGTAGACGTAGCCCTTCGTCGCGCCGACCGCGATGCCGGCGATCGCCATGCCCTCGATGAGGGCGAACGGGTCGCCCTCCATGATCATGCGGTCGGCGAAGGTGCCCGAGTCGCCCTCGTCCGCGTTGCAGACGATGTACTTCTGGCCGGGCGGGGTGTCGGCCACGGTCTTCCACTTGATGCCGGTCGGGAAGCCGGCACCGCCGCGGCCGCGGAGGCCCGAGGCGGTAACCTCCTCGACGATCTTCGCCGGGCCGATCTCGATGGCGCGGGAAAGGCCCGCGAGCCCGGCCCCGGCCTCGCCGCCGTGCGCCTTGTAATCACTCAGCGAGAGCGGATCGACGATGCCGCAGCGGGCGAAGGTGAGCCGCGTCTGGCGCTTCAGCCAGGGAATCTCCTCGGTCGGCCCGAGCGACAGCGGCCCGCCGGCGGTGCCGTCGAGAAGGCCGCCCGCCACCAGCCCCGCCACGTCGGCGGGGGACAACGGCCCATAGGCGACGCGGCCGGCGTTGGTCTCGACCTCCACCATCGGCTCGAGCCAGAAGAGGCCGCGCGAGCCGTTGCGGACGATCTCGACGGAGCGTCCGGCGGCCTCTGCGGCGGCGGCGATGGCCGCGGCCACCTTGTCGGCGCCGACCGCGAGGGCCGCCATGTCCTTCGGCACGAAGACGCGGACGGCGGCGGTCGCGGGCCGGTTCGAGCCGGCGGGGTTGAGGTCCGGCAGGCTCATGTGGCCATCGCCTCCGCGACGACGCCCTCGAGGCGGGTCGCATCGAGACGGCCGACCGGCTCGCCGTCGAGGAGGGCGGCCGGGGCGGTGGCGCAGAGGCCGAGGCAGTAGACCGCCTCCACCGTCAGCCGCCCGTCGGGCGTCGTGCCGCCCCAGTCGAGCCCGAGCTTCGCCAGCACGTCGCGGTGCAGCGCCGTACCGCCGACCGACTGGCAGGCCTCGGCCCGGCAGAGCTTCAGGACGTGGCGGCCGGCCGGCTCGGCCCGGTAGTCGTGGTAGAAGGTGACGACGCCGTGGACCTCGGCGCGCGACAGGTTGAGCGCGTGGGCGATCAGGGGCTTGGCCGCCTCCGACACGCAGCCGAAGTGGTCCTGCAGGGCGTGCAGGATCGGCAGGAGCGCCCCCGGCACGCCGTCGAAGCCGGCGATGATGGTGCGGGCCTCGGCCTCGTCCCACGGTGCGTGGCGCCCGGCGACCCGGCCCGCGGCAGCGCCGGAGACCGCCGGCCCGGCGCCGGCCCCGCTGGCGGCCCGGGCGACCACGGGCCCTTCGGCACGCGGGGTGGTGGCAAGGCTGGTCATCTCGGCGTCGCTTCCTCGTCTCCCGCCCGGTGGCGCATCGCGACGATGCCTCCAACCGGAAGTGCCGGGCCCCGCGAGGCCCTCCGGCCGCCGCGCCCCGGCAGTCTTGATTGTTTCGAATCTAGGCCCCGCCCCCGCGCCGGTTCAAGCGGCCGTCCGGCGTGCCGCGATAGAAGACGTCTATTGAGGTGGGGCAGGACTGAAAGGAGCGCGCCGGGTGGAGCGGCAGGTCATCGCGTGTCGCTCCTTCGTCATCCCGGACAAGCGAGGCGGAGCCGAGCGCCGATCCGGGACCCAGCGCAAGAGTGCGCGCCGGAGGCGCGGCTTAAGCGTCGCGCGTGCCGCGCGACGAGTCTAACGCTGGGTCCCGGCTCGCTCCGCATTGCTTCGCGTCCGGGATGACGGCTGGCGTGCCCCCTACCCCGCCTGGTCGAGGGCCTCGGACAGGCGGCGGGCCTCCGTCAGCAGGGCGGCGGCCATCGCGGTCGCCGGCTCGCGGACGGGAATGATGAGGCCAATGGTGTGGACGGCCTCCGGCTCGACGATCGGGATCGACTTCACCGCCTCGTCGACGAGCAGCGTCGCAGCGAGGCGCTCCGGCAGCACGGTGGCGAGGCCCCCCGCCCGCACGTGGGCGGCGAGCACGATGACGGAGTTAGATTCGAGGATCGGGTCGGGCTCGGACCCGGCGCCGCGCAAGAGCCGGTCGACGATGCGGCGGTTCTGCATGTCCGGCGGCAACAGCCCGAGCGGCACCTCGCCGACCTCCCGCCAGGTGACGGCGGCGCGGTCGCCGAGGGGGCCGTCCTCGGTGGTGAGGAGCCGGTAGCGCTCACGGTAGAGCGGCACGGTGCGCGAGCGGCCGACCGGCTCGTTGTCCACATAGGAGAGCCCGGCCTCGATCTCGAGGTTCTCGAGCAGCGTCAGGATCTCCTCGGACGTGCGGGAATAGACGGTGAAGCGGAGGTCCGGATGGCGGGCCCGCAGCGGCGCCGTCAGCGCCGGCACGAAGCCGACCGCCGTCGGCACCACCCCGAGCCGGAGGTGGCCGGTGAGGCCCTGGCGGAGCGCCGAGACGTCCTGGCGCATCGCCCGGCTGTCGGCGACGATGCGGCGGCCCCACTCGAGCACGCGCTCGCCCTCGGGCGTGAAGCCGATGAAGCGGCTGCCGCGCTGCACCAGCATGACGCCGAGCTGGTCCTCGAGGCTGCGCACGCCGGCCGAGAGCGTCGGCTGCGTCACCCCGCACGCCTCCGCCGCCCGGCCGAAATGCCGTTCGCGCGAGAGGGCGAGGAGGAATTCGAGCTTGTCGATCAAGGGCGGGCTCCCCGGGGCGATGCGGCCCGGGGAAGGGTTGTAAGGGGTCGGGGCGGCGGCGTCACGCGGTGGGGGGGGGGTTGGAGCATGTCGCGCTCCGCGGTTGGCGATGCATGCGGCGAGGTCGGTCCGCAACAGACGGGCGCGCTACGGCTTGAGGCCGCTGGGCGTGCTTCACGGATCGGCAGCTCGCAAGGCCGATCACCCCCTACCCCGGCCGTCATCGCCCGGCTTGATGTTCAGCCCGGGGAGATAGCGGACACGTGTTCGGGGAGATGACTGACGGTTTTGTCGTTGGTCAAGTCGATGGTGGCGATGCGGTGGGAGGCGAAGAAGACGCCGT
>JAESFK010000590.1_pt1 | contig 16698 bp, 15 predicted proteins | sample 9269391 | NCBI WGS metagenome assembly JAESFK01 (sample SAMN14506231, study PRJNA617097) | algae metagenome | isolation source: Drouetiella hepatica UHER 2000/2452 and co-occurring heterotrophs from... | place: Slovakia: Slovak Paradise National Park, Hrabusice, Kosice Region | collected 2000-01-01
CGTGTTGCTGCCGGGTCGGTCGCCGGCGGATGTGTAGCGTGACCTCCGAACAGGTGTTCCAATCCGTCGGCAGGAGTCCAGCGTGCGCGTGCTCGGGGTGGACCCCGGCCTGACCCGGTGCGGCCTGGGCGTCGTCGACGGGCGGCCCGGCCGGGCCTCGATGGTGGCCGTCGGCGTCGTGCGCACGCCGAGTGCAGCCGACCCGGGGGAGCGGCTGCTCTACCTCGAGACCGAGCTCGGCGGCTGGATCGACCGGTTCGCGCCCGAGGTCGTCGCCGTCGAGCGGGTCTTCGCCGACGTCAACGTCGCGAGCGTCATGACCACCGCCCACGCCACGGCCGTGGCCCTGCTCTGCGCCGCGCGCCGCGGCGTGCCGGTCGTCTTCCACACGCCCACCGAGGTCAAGGCCGCCGTCACCGGCAGCGGACGCGCCGACAAGGCCCAGGTGACCGCGATGGTCACGCGCATCCTCGGCCTCGAGGTCGCTCCCAGGCCGGCCGACGCCGCCGACGCCCTCGCCCTGGCCATCTGCCACGCCTGGCGCGGCGCCCAGGACGCGCGCCTCGCGGCCCTCGCCGAGGCGGCCCGCCGGTGATCGCCTCGGTCCACGGCACGGTCGCGCACGTCGGGCTCGACCGGGTCGTCGTCGAGGTCGGCGGTGTCGGGATGCTCGTCCACACGACCCCGGCCACGGCCGCCTCGTGCCACCGCGGCCAGGACGCCACGCTGGCCACGAGCCTCGTCGTCCGCGAGGACTCCCTCACCCTCTTCGGCTTCTCCGGCGCCGCCGAGCGCGACATGTTCGAGACCGTGCAGACCGTCTCGGGCGTCGGCCCGCGGCTCGCGCTGGCCATGCTCAGCGTCATGGGCCCCGACGAGCTCGCCGGGGCGCTGACCGCCGGCGACGCCAAGGCGCTGACGACCATCCCCGGCATCGGTGCGAAGTCCGCCCAGCGCCTCGTCCTCGAGCTGCGCGACAAGGTCGGTGCCCTCCACGGCACCGGCACCCCGCCGTCCGGGTCCGCCCCGACGAAGCCCGCCGCCGAGCCGTGGCGCGAGCAGGTCACCGAGGCCCTCGTCGGCCTCGGCTGGAGCGGCAAGCAGGCCACGGATGCCGTGGAGCGGGTCGCCGGCGACGCCCCCGCCGACGCGGAGGTCGCCAGCTACCTGCGCCTGGCCCTGCGCGAGCTGCGCCGGTGAGCGGCGGCCCGGCCGACGGGTTCGGCAGCGAGATCCGGGAGGCCGACGGGTCGTTCGAGGCGACCGCCCGCGTCGTCGATGCCGCCGGCAGCGACGACGAGCGGGTCGTCGAGGCGGCCCTGCGCCCGCGCCGGCTCTCCGAGTTCCCCGGCCAGCCGCGGGTGCGCGACCAGCTGGGGCTGGTCCTCACCGCCGCCCGCCGCCGCGGCAGCCCGCCCGACCACGTCCTGCTCTCCGGGCCACCCGGCCTCGGCAAGACGACCCTGGCGATGATCGTCGCGGCCGAGCTGGAGCGACCCATCCGGGTCACGAGCGGGCCGGCCATCCAGCACGCCGGCGACCTCGCGGCGGTGCTGTCCAGCCTCGACGAGGGCGAGGTGCTCTTCCTCGACGAGATCCACCGGATGAGCCGGGCCGCCGAGGAGATGCTCTACCTCGCGATGGAGGACTTCCGGGTCGACGTCGTCGTCGGCAAGGGGCCGGGGGCCACGGCCATCCCGCTCGAGCTGCCGGCGTTCACCGTCGTCGGGGCCACGACCCGGGCCGGGCTGCTGCCGGCGCCGCTGCGCGACCGCTTCGGGTTCACCGGCCACCTCGACTACTACGACACCGCCGACCTCGTGACGATCCTCCACCGCTCGGCCGGCCTGCTCGGCGTCGAGGCCGACGAGCCCGGCATCGCCGAGATCGCCGGCCGCTCGCGCGGGACGCCGCGCATCGCCAACCGCCTGCTCCGCCGGGTGCGCGACTGGGCCCAGGTGCACGGCGACGGCCACGTCGACCACCACGCCGCGCGCGAGGCCCTCGCCCTGTTCGACGTCGACGAGGCGGGCCTGGACCGCCTCGACCGGGCGGTCCTCGAGGCGCTCTGCCGGCGCTTCGCCGGTGGGCCGGTCGGGCTGTCCACCCTGGCCGTCGCCGTGGGCGAGGAGTCCGACACCGTCGAGACCGTCGCCGAGCCGTACCTCGTGCGCGAGGGCTTCATGGCCCGCACCCCCCGTGGGCGCACCGCCACGGCCGCGGCCTGGTCCCACCTCGGGCTGCGGGCACCGGCCCACGCGCCGCAGCAGAGCGTGCTGCCGATCGAGGACGAGGGCCCCGGCCGGTTCGGCGGCTGAGAGGGAGCACGGACCCGAGGGCACGCGGAGGGTCGCTGCTTCGTTGGTGAGGCGTCCGGCTCTGACCTAGAGTGGTCCCTCGGCCCGGGTGCGTCCGGGCCGATCCACTGCTCGCCACCTGCGGTGACCCCGCTCCGAAGGACCTACACCGATGTCTTCCGGCTCCGGCTCCGGCCTCGCCTACTTCCTCATCCTGGGACTGCCGTTCCTCCTCCTGATCTGGATGTTCTTCACCCAGCGGAACCGGGCCAAGCAGGTCCAGAGCCTCCAGGGCTCCCTCCGGGTGGGCGACGAGGTGGTGACGACGTCGGGTCTGTACGGCACCATCACCGCGCTCGACGAGAAGGTCGCGACGCTCGACGTCGGCAACGGGGCCACCCTGCGCTTCGACCGCCGGGCGATCGGCATGCGCCAGGACGCGGCACAGGACGTGGCGCCGGACGTGCAGCCGGGCGAGGGGGCCTGACATGGCGGCCAGCACCCCCCGGGCACTCGCGCGCCGTGCGCTCATCGGGCTGACCGTCCTCACCGTCGCCCTCGGCAGCCTGCTGGGCTACTCGATGGTCTGGGACGACGGCCAGGCGACCCCGAAGCTCGGCCTCGACCTCGAGGGCGGCACGCAGATCATCCTCCAGCCCCGGAGCACCACCGGCCAGAAGCCCAGCGCCGAGCAGCTGAGCCAGGCGCGCGACATCATCGTCCAGCGCGTCGACTCCGGCGGCGTCTCCGGCGCCGAGGTCACCACCCAGGGCGACGAGAACATCGTCGTGAGCATCCCCGAGATCCCCACCCAGGCCGTCCGCGACGCGATCAGCAAGTCCTCGCAGATGCAGTTCCGACCGGTCCTGGCCGTCGGCTCGGGCGTCCCGGTGCCGACCGCGGCCCCCACCGCCTCGGGCAGCGCCGCGCCGTCGGCCACCCCGGCTCCCTCGGCCTCCTCCTCGGCCGGGCCGGCCAGCCCGTCGCCGAGCGCGACCTCGACGAGCAACAGCGCGGTCAACGACGCCCTCACCGCGGTCACGCCCAGCCCGAGCGCCTCGGCAACGCCCTCGCCGTCGGCGTCGGCCAGCCCCAGCCCCTCGGCGAGCGGGTCGAGGCCCACCAAGGCCACCGACCTCGCGTGGATCACCCCGGAGATCCAGCAGGCCTACGACGACCTCGACTGCTCGCAGCCGGCCTCCCGCGAGAACATCCGCGACGTCGACACCGAGCCGCTTGTCACCTGTGGGGTCGACGACGGTGCCAAGTACATCCTCGGCCCGGTCGTCGTCTCCGGCGACAAGATCAGCAACGCCACCGCCGGCTACCAGACGAACCAGCAGGGCATCGCGACGAGCACGGTCGAGATCGCCCTGTCCTTCAACGGCGAGGGCACCCGGCAGTACGCGGACATCAGCCGCGAGATGGTGACGCTGCCCTCCCCGCAGAACCAGCTGGCCGCGACCCTCGACAGCCAGGTCATCGTCGCCCCCCAGTTCAACGAGGCGATCCCCAACGGCCAGGCGAGCATCACCGGCGGCTTCACCCTCGAGTCCGCCCGCGGCCTCGCCGACCAGCTGAAGTTCGGCGCGCTGCCGCTCTCCTTCGAGGAGCAGTCCAGCGTCGACATCAGCCCGACCCTCGGCAGCGAGCAGCTGCGCTACGGCTTCATCGCCGGCCTCGTCGGGCTCCTGCTCGTCGTCGCGTACTCGCTCGTGCAGTACCGGATGCTCGGTTTCGTGACGATCAGCTCGATCGTCGTCGCCGGCCTGCTGACCTATCTGACGATCACCATCCTCGGCTGGGCCCAGAACTACCGGCTCGACATGGCGGGCGTCACCGGCCTCATCGTGGCCATCGGGTTCACGGCCGACAGCTTCATCGTCTACTTCGAACGGGTCCGGGACGAGCTGCGCGAGGGACGCTCCCTCGCCAGCGCCGTCGAGACCGGGTGGAACCGGGCCAAGCGCACCGTCCTCATCGCCGACGGCGTGAACTTCCTCGCCGCCATCGTGCTCTACCTGCTCGCCAGCTCGAGCGTGCGCGGCTTCGCGTTCACCCTCGGCCTCACGACGCTCATCGACCTGCTCGTCGTCTTCTGGTTCACCCACCCGCTGCTCACGTTGCTGACCCGGGTGCCGTTCTTCCGCGACGGGCACCGCCTCTCCGGGCTCGACCCGCGCAAGCTCGGCGCCAAGCAGCGCACCTACGCGGGCCGCGGCCGGTTCGTCCCCACTGCGCCCTCCGCCCCCGCGACCGAAGGGAGCCGGGCATGAAGACCGACTTCGCCCAGTTCGGCAACGACCTCTACACCGGCAAGCGCTCGGTCCCGGTCATCCCGCACCGCCGCCGGTTCTACGCGGCGTCCATCGTCCTGATACTCCTCGCAGTGCTCGCCCTCGCGGTCCAGCAGCTCAACCTCGGGCTCGAGTTCCGGGGTGGTTCGGAGTTCCGCGTCGCCACCTCCTCGGCTCCGTCGGACTACGAGGGGATCGCCCGCGACGCCGTCGGGGCCGCCGAGGACGAGAGCGGCGTCAACGTCACGCTCGTCGGCAACGGCACGGTCCGCGTGCAGACCGAGCGGCTGTCCGACTCCGAGAGCCAAGAGGTCCGTGGCGCGCTGGCCACCGCCTTCGGCGTGCCGGAGCAGGACGTCAGCGGCACCTTCATCGGGCCGTCGTGGGGCGCCTCGGTCAGTGAGCAGGCGCTGCGCGCCCTGGTCATCTTCCTCATCGCCGTCGCGCTCGTGCTGAGCATCTACTTCCGCAACTGGAAGATGGCCCTGTCGGCCCTCATCACCCTCGTCCACGACCTCGTCATCACGGTGGGCATCTACTCGCTGTCGGGCTTCGAGGTCTCCCCGGCCACGATGATCGGCTTCCTCACCGTCCTCGGCTACAGCCTCTACGACACGGTCGTCGTGTTCGACAAGGTGCGCGAGAACACCAACGAGGCCTTCGCCAACGGCCGGATGACGTACGCCCAGGCGGCCAACCTCGCCGTCAACCAGACGATGGTGCGCTCGATCAACACGACCGTCATCGGGCTGCTGCCCATCCTGGCGGTGCTCGTCGTCGGCGCGCTCTTCCTCGGGCCCGGCGTCCTGCTCGACCTCTCGCTGGTCCTCTTCGTCGGGATCTTCGTCGGGGCGTACTCCTCGATCTTCATCGCCACGCCGCTCCTCGTCACGCTGCGGCGCAACGAGCCGGCCGTCCTCGAGCTCGACAAGCGCGCCGCGCGCCACCAGGCCCGCCAGGCCAAGGACGCGCGTGGGGACGGTTCCGAGGTGAGCGAGGCCGCCGCCGTCGCGGCGGTCGACGGCGAAGCGGTCCCGGTGGGTGCCGCGGGAGTGGACCGCGAGGAGGGCTCCACCCTCACCGGGCGGGCCGTGCACCAGTACGTGCGCTCCGGCCCCCGCAACCAGCCGAAGCGCCCGCCGAAGTCCAAGCGGTAGCCGGTGCCGAGCACCCCGGAGCCGACGCTCGACCAGGTCGTCGCCCGTTCGCTGCGTGACGTCCCTGACTTCCCGCAGGCCGGCGTCGTCTTCAAGGACATCACGCCGCTGCTCGCCGACCCCGTGGCCTTCGCACGGGTCGTCGCGGGGCTCGCCGAGGGTCGTCGCGGCGCCGTCGACCTCGTGGCCGGCGTCGAGGCGCGCGGCTTCGTCGTCGGGGCGGCTCTGGCGCACGCGATGGGGGTCGGCTTCGTCCCGGTGCGCAAGGCCGGCAAGCTGCCCGGCGACACCGTGTCCGCCACCTACGACCTCGAGTACGGCTCGGCGACCATCGAGGTCCACGCGGACGCCGTGGGCGCGGGGGAGCGGGTCGTCCTCGTCGACGACGTCCTCGCCACCGGCGGCACGGCCCTCGCGGCGTGGGACCTCCTCGAGCAGGTCGGGGCGCAGGTCGTCGGCTTCGACTGCATCGTCGAGCTCGCCTTCCTCGGCGGGCGCGAGCGCCTCGGGGACCGCAGCGTCCGGGCGCTGCACGTCGTCGCCTGACCTGCGCCTAGACTCCCTGCATGGCGGAGCACACGACGGCCGCCACCCCGGGGAACGCCGCTGCCGGGGTGGGCTCCCGGGCCAGGGCGCGGGCCGCCCTCGCGCGCGTCGGGCGCAACAAGCCGCCGGGCAACCCGGTCCTCGAGCCGCTGCTCCAGATCGTCCGCCAGACCCACCCCAAGGCCGACGTCGAGCTCGTCGAGCGGGCCTACGCCGTCGCCGAGCGCGCGCACGAGGGGCAGAAGCGCCGCAGCGGCGACGACTACATCACCCACCCGCTCGCGGTGACCACCATCCTCGCCGAGCTGGGCATGACGCCCACGACGCTGGCGGCGGCCCTCCTCCACGACACCGTCGAGGACACCGCGTACAGCCTCGAGGCGCTGCGCCGCGACTTCGGCGACGAGATCGCGATGCTCGTCGACGGCGTCACCAAGCTCGACAAGGTCAACTACGGGCAGGCCGCGCAGGCCGAGACGGTCCGCAAGATGGTCGTCGCGATGGCTCGCGACATCCGGGTCCTCGTCATCAAGCTCGCCGACCGCCTGCACAACGCCCGCACCTGGCGCTACGTCTCCCAGGAGAGCGCGCAGCGCAAGGCCAAGGAGACCCTCGAGATCTACGCCCCGCTGGCCCACAGGCTGGGCATGAACACCATCAAGTGGGAGCTCGAGGACCTGTCCTTCCAGACCTTGTACCCGAAGGTCTACGACGAGATCGTCCGGCTCGTCGCCGAGCGCGCCCCGGCCCGCGAGGAGTACCTCGCCCAGGTGCGTGACGAGGTCGGCTCCGACCTGCGCGCCGCGAAGATCAAGGCCACGGTCACCGGCCGGCCCAAGCACTACTACTCCGTGTACCAGAAGATGATCGTCGGCGGCCGCGACTTCGAGCATATCTACGACCTCGTCGCCGTGCGCGTCCTCGTCGACACCGTCCGCGACTGCTACGCGGCGCTCGGTGCGCTGCACGCCCGGTGGAACCCGGTGCCGGGGCGGTTCAAGGACTACATCGCGATGCCGAAGTTCAACATGTACCAGTCGCTGCACACGACGGTCATCGGTCCCGAGGGCAAGGCCGTCGAGATCCAGATCCGGACCAACACCATGCACCGCCGGGCCGAGTACGGCGTCGCCGCGCACTGGAAGTACAAGGAGGACCCGGCGGCCAAGGGCGCCCCCAAGGCCCCCGGTGCCCAGGCCCGCGACGGCCAGACCGGCCCGGTCAACGACATGGCCTGGCTGCGCCAGCTGCTCGACTGGCAGAAGGAGACCGCCGACCCCGGCGAGTTCCTCGAGTCGCTGCGCTTCGAGATCACCGCCAGCGAGGTCTACGTCTTCACCCCGAAGGGCCAGCTCGTCGGGCTGCCCGCCGGCGCCACCCCCGTCGACTTCGCCTACGCCGTGCACACCGAGGTGGGCCACCACTGCATCGGCGCGCGGGTCAACGGCCGGCTCGTCCCGCTGGAGAGCCGCCTCGACAACGGCGACGTCGTCGACATCCTCACCTCCAAGGCCGACTCCGCCGGGCCGTCGCGCGACTGGCTGAACTTCGTGCGCTCGGCGCGTGCGCGCAACAAGATCAAGCACTGGTTCACCAAGGAACGCCGCGAGGAGATGATCGAGGAGGGCAAGGAGGCCCTCGCCAAGGCGATGCGCAAGCAGGGCCTGCCGCTCCAGCGGCTCACATCCCTCGAGTCGCTCACCGGTGTCGCCGAGGAGCTGCGCTACCCGGGCATCGACGCCCTCTACGCCGCGGTCGGCGAGGGGCACGTCTCGCCCCAGCACGTCGTCTCGCGCCTCGTCGCCTCGGTCGGCGGGGAGGACGGCGCGAGCGAGGACATCGCCGAGGCCGCCTTGCCCGTCATCAGCCGGCCCCGCGCGCGCCGCTCGGGCGACCCCGGGGTCGTCGTCAAGGACATGTCCGACGTGTGGGTCAAGCTGGCCCGCTGCTGCACCCCGGTGCCGGGTGACGACATCCTCGGCTTCGTGACCCGCGGCAACGGCGTCTCGGTGCACCGCCGCGACTGCACGAACGCCGACTCCTTGCTCGCCCAGCCGGACAAGATCATCGAGGTCGAGTGGGCCCCCACCTCGGGCAGCCTGTTCCTCGTCCAGCTGCAGGTCGAGGCCCTCGACCGCTCGCGCCTGCTCTCCGACGTCACCCGGGTCATCTCCGACCACGGGGTGAACATCCTCTCGGCGTCGGTGCACACCTCCCGCGACCGGGTCGCCGCCCTGCGCTTCACCTTCGAGATGGGTGACCCCGGGCACCTCGGCCACGTCATCCGTGCCGTGCAGAACGTCGACGGCGTGCTCGACGCCGAGCGGGTCACCGGCGGGCGACGGGACTCCTGAGCCGGGCGCTCAGCCCTGCGGCAGCCGCCGCAGCAGCATCGTCACGTAGACGTCGGCGATGTCCTCGGGACGGTCGACCGTGAAGACCGCCGCCCCTCCGCCGCCCGCCGTCGGGACGGCCGCGGCCACCGGGGCCAACGCCTTGGCGTCGACGCCACCCATGCCGATGAGCAGGACCGTGACGGGCCGCGTCGGGTCGGCGACCGCCGCGAGCCGGGTCCTGAGCCTTGCCAGGTTCAGCCCGCCCGAGGGGTCGTCGTTGACCCCGTCGGTGAACAGCACCATGAGGTTGACGGCGTCGGCGTCGTACCCGCGGATCATCGCCGCGTACCCCGCGTCGATCGTGTCGTAGAGGCCGGTGTCGCCGCCCAGCCTCGTCGGGAGCGAGCCGAGCGAGAAGGCCAGGCGCGAGCGCTGGTCGCCGCTGCCCAGGGGGCGCACGGGCTGCACCTGGGTCCAGTCGATCGAGCCGCGCTGACGGGTCGAGAAGGTCCACAGGCCGACCGAGTTGTGGTCCGCGAGCAGCTGGTTGGCGCCCGACGAGGCGGCCGTGGCCACCTCGATGCGCGACGCACCGCCGCGGGCCGGGCTGCGCATCGAGCCGCTCGTGTCGATGATGTTGAGCAGCCGGGTCGGCTTGGCGATGGCCGCCCACATCTGCTCGGCCGCCTTCGCCTGCGCGGGGCTCGCCGCCCCGGCGAGCGCCGCGGCCGGGGGAGCACCCTCGATGACCGGGGAGGGGTCGGTCGCGGTGCGGAACCCGGCGGCGCGCAGGATGCGCTGGCCGTCGCTCGAGGACACCGCCGCGACGAGCGCCTCGGCGGCGCCGGCGGGCGTGCCCGAGCGCGTCACGGTGGTGTAGTCGAGGGCGGGCGTCGTCGAGGTGGCGCGGCGGACCGTGAGCCCGGCGACCTGCGCGGCGTGCACCTGCTGCTCGGTCGTCGGGAAGACGGCGGAGTCGGCCTGGCCGGCATGGCTCGTGAGGAGGGTCTCCTCGGGGACGATGCGGCTGAGCATCCCGCCGATCCGGGCCAGGGCGCCGGCTCGGGACGCCCCGGGCAGGGCGTCGATCTCGCCGAAGCCCTCCATGAGCGCCAGGCTGCCGACCGTCGAGGTGTTGGGGTCGGGCATCCGGCTCTGCTCGGAGACGAGGGTGGCCGCCCAGGTGACCGGGTCGGGAGCCTTCATCCCCTTCGGCACGGCGAGCAGCACGGGGGTGGAGGCGACCACCTCGCCGACCTGGACCCCGTCGGCGGTGCTCGCGACCTCGCGGGCGAGCGGGGCGGAGTCGGGGACCCACACCGCCGGCGCGTCGGCGGCCCCGGTCTCGAAGCGGCGGGCGGTGACCGTCGCGGGCTCGGCCGTCACGGTGAAGCGCCAGCAGCCGGGGTCGGCCGTCGCGGCGACCGCCTCGAGCGGGTCGCGCATCGCGGGGGTGGTCGTGACCGTCACCGCGGTGGGGTCGGTGCACGCGGCGGCCGCCGAGGCGTCGTCAGCCCCGGGACCGAGGCGTTCCCACGCCTGCCAGCCCCCGACGCCGAGCACGACGAGCAGCCCGACGGCGAACCCTGCCACCGTGGTGCGGCCACGTCGGACCGCACCCCCGTGTCGACCCATCAGCCCCTACCTTCCGTGACCGGACGCACAGCGGGGCCCATCCTGCCCTGTGCGGGCCCGCGGACGCGAGGGTCGGCAGGAGGCGGTCTGCGCCGGTCAGCCGCCGAACTCGTCGACGCCGGCGCGGGCCTGGGCGAGCCACTCCTGCTGGGCGGCGAGCCGCTCGCGCGCGGCCGTGGCCTTGGCCTCGTTGCCCGCGGCCTCGGCCTTGGCGACCTCGGCCTCGGCCTTGGCGACGGCGGCCTCGAGCTGGTCGACCATGCTGCGGGCCCGGGCCGACAGCTCGGGGTTCGTGGCCTTCCAGCGCTTCTCGTCGGCCTCGCGGACGGCGGTCTCGACGCGCCGCAGCCGCTTCTCGACCCGCTCGATGTCGGCCCGCGGCACCTTGCCGGCGGCCTCCCACCGGTCCTGGATGGCGCGCAGCGAGGTCTTCGCGGCCTCGATGTCGGTGACGGGCAGGATCGCCTCGGCCTCGACGAGGATCTCCTCCTTGACGGCGAGGTTGGCGCGGAACTCCTCGTCCTCGACGGCGGCCGCGGCGTCCTTGGTCGTGAAGAACGCGTCCTGGGCGGCGCGGAAGCGCTCCCAGAGCGCGTCGTCGTCGGCACGGGCGGCCCGGCCGGCGCGGCGCCAGCGGTCCATCAGCTGCTTGTAGGCGCGGGCGGTGGGGCCCCAGTCGGTGCTCGTCGAGAGGGCCTCGGCCTCGGCGACGAGCGCCTCCTTGGCGGCCTTGGCCTCGCCGCGGGTCGACTCGAGCTCGGCGAACCACGCGCGGCGGGCCTTGTCGAAGGAGTTGCGGGCGTGGCTGAAGCGCTGCCAGAGAGCCGACTCGGTGGTCTTGTCGAGCTTGACGCCGCCGCGCTGGTGGCCCTTCCACTCGTCGAGGAGGGCGCGCATCCGCTCACCGCTCTGCTTCCACTGGGTGCTGCCGGGGGGCTGGGCGGCGATGGCCTCGGCCTCGGCGACGATGGCCTCGCGGGCGGTGGCCGCCTCGGCACGGGCGGCCTTGCGGTGCTCGGCCTCGGCGGTGCGCTTGGCCTCCAGGCCCTGCTCGACCCGCTCGACGGTGGCGTGGAGGGCCGGCAGGTCGCCGACGACGTGGGCCTCGGCGACGTGCTCCTTGAGCGTGCTCAGCCCGTCGGCGACCTCCTTGGCCGAGACCTCGGGGTTGGCCAGGCGGGCCTCGAGGAGGTCGGCGGAGGCCGCGAGCTCGTCGTACTTGCGGGCGAAGTACTGGAGCGCCTCCTCGGGCGTCGCGCCCGGGTACGAGCCGACCTCGCGCTCCTCGTCGCCGACCGTGACGAAGACGTGTCCCTCCTCGTCGGCGCGCCCGAAGCGGGCGGAGTCGGAGTGCTGGACGGGGGCCGGGGCGGCCACCGGACGGGGGGCCACCCGGCCGGCGAGCGCGGCGGGGGAGGGCACGGGGGGACGGGGTGTGGGCTTGTCCTCGGACACGGTCAGGACTTCTCCTCGGTGACAGCAACCCGGAGGATGCTGATCGGTGCGGCGGGCGCGCCGTCGTCGGGCGACGTATCGTTCGGCGCCACCCCCTGGGCGGCGACCTTGTCGACGATATCCAACCCGGAGGTCACCGTGCCGAACACGGTGTAGCCGTCGGGGTCCGGGAGGGTCGTGTCGCCGTAGACGATGAAGAACTGGCCGCCGTTGCCCTCCTTCGGGTCCTGGGTGCGGGCCATGGCCAGCGTCCCGCGGGCGTACGTGCCGTCCTTGGGGGCGTTCTCGACGCCGAAGCCGTAGCCGGGGGTGCCCTGGCCGGTGCCCGTGGGGTCACCGCACTGGAGGACCTTGAGCGACTCGGTGCTCGTCAGGCGGTGGCAGGGGGCGTCCTTCCAGTACTGCTCGCGGGCCAGCTGGAGGAAGGAGGCCACGGCCTGGGGGGCCTTGGTGCCGTCGAGGCGCAGCACGATGTCGCCGCAGTTGGTCGTCAGCGTCGCGTCGAAGACCTTGCCCTCGGCGGTCTTCTTGTCGGGCAGCTCGAGCTCGGCCGCCGTGCCGAGCGCCTTCGGGGGCAGGTCGCACCCGGCGAGGGTGGTGGTGGACGCCGGCGAGGCCTCGGGCGTCGACGAGCCGCCGACGAGCATCCCGAGGACGGCGACCGCCGCGACGACGAGGACGACGACACCGACCACCGCCCCGACGCGCAGCAACCGGGCATGGTCCTGGGCGCGCTGGGACTGGCGGGCCTGCTGCTTCTCCCAGCGGCGCCGTGCGCGGGCCCGCTCCTGCTTCCTGGTCAACCCCGTGTCCTTCGTCGTCGTCGTCGAACGGTCGAGCGGCGCCCAGTGTAGGCACCGGCTCCCGTTAGGCTCGCGGGCGTGCTCGCCGTCGCCTTCCCCGCCGCCGCCTTCGCGACGAACTGCTACGTCCTCGCGACCGGCCCGGGGGAGGAGTGCCTCGTCGTCGACCCGGGCATCGGGGTCGAGGACACGCTGCGCGAGGTGCTCGCCGAGCACCGGCTGCGACCGGCCGCGGTCCTCCTCACCCACGGCCACCTCGACCACGTCTACTCGGTGACGCCCGTGTGCGGCGGGACGACCGGGGCGTACGTCCACACCGACGACCGCTACCGGCTCACCGACCCGCTGGCCTCGATGGACCCCGGCACCCTCGCGATGATGGAGGCGCAGTTCGGGCAGCGGGCGACGTGGCGCGAGCCCGAGACCGTCTTCGAGGTCACCGACCGCGAGCGGCTCGAGGTCGCCGGCCTGGCCCTCGAGGTGCTCCACGCCCCGGGCCACACCGAGGGGTCGGCGATGTTCGCCCTCGACGTCGTGCCGGACGGCCTGCCCGCCGACGAGGGACTGGACCGCACCGTCGTCTCCGGCGACGTCCTGTTCGCCGGCTCGATCGGGCGCACCGACCTCGCCGGCGGCGACCACGCGGCGATGCAGCGCTCCCTGCGCGACGTCGTCCTGCCGCTGCCCGACTCGACGCTCGTGCTCACCGGCCACGGTCCGGCGACGACCATGCGCCGGGAGCGGGCGTCCAACCCGTACCTGCGAGGATTGACGGCGTGACCCCTCCCGCCACGAAGGTGACCCCGATCTCGGGGTTCCCCGAGCTCCTCCCCGCCGAGCGGCTGCTCGAGCTGCACTTCCTCGACGTCGTCCGCGAGGTCTTCGAGCTGCACGGCTTCGCGCCCCTCGAGACCCGTGCGGTCGAGCCGGTCGAGCGCCTGCTCGGCAAGGGCGGCGACGCCGACAAGGAGATCTACGGGATCGGCCGGCTCGCGGGGGACGAGAGCGGCCGGGACACCGCGCTCGGGCTGCACTTCGACCTCACCGTGCCGTTCGCGCGCTACGTGCTCGAGAACGCGGGCAGGCTCGCCTTCCCGTTCCGGCGCTACCAGGTGCAGAAGGTCTGGCGCGGCGAGCGGCCCCAGGAGGGACGCTTCCGCGAGTTCACCCAGGCCGACATCGACGTCGTCGACGTCGGCGAGCTCGCGCCGCACTTCGAGGCCGAGATGCCGCTCGTCATCGCCGAGGCGTTCCGCCGGCTCCCGGTGGGGGACTTCCGCATCCAGGTCAACAACCGCAGGGTGCCGGAGGGGTTCTACCTCGGTATCGGTCTCACCGACGTCGCGGGCACCCTGCGCGTCGTCGACAAGCTCGACAAGATCGGCCCCGAGAAGGTCGCGGCCCAGCTGGTCGAGGCCGGTGCCACCGACGAGCAGGCCGCCCTGGTGCTGGCGCTGGCCGCCATCCGCAGCGAGGACCTCGCCTTCGTCGACGCCGTCCGCTCCCTCGGGGTGTCGCACCCGACCCTCGACGAGGGCCTCGAGGCGCTGGCGGCGGTCATCCGCACCGGGATGGAGCGCGCGCCCGGCACCCTCGTCGCCGACCTGCGCATCGCCCGCGGCCTCGACTACTACACCGGCACGGTCTACGAGACCCAGCTCGTCGGGTCCGAGGACTGGGGCTCGGTGTGCTCGGGCGGGCGCTACGACTCCCTGGCCTCCGACGGGCGCACCACGTACCCCGGCGTCGGCATCTCGATCGGCCTGACCCGGCTCGTGCACCTCCTCGTCACCAAGCGCGGGCTCACGGCCTCGCGCTCGACCCCGGCCGCCGTCCTCGTCGCGGTCGTCGACGAGGAGTCGCGCACCCGCTCCGACGCCGTCGCGGCGACGCTGCGCGGGCGGGGGGTGCCGTGCGAGGTGGCCCCCAGCGCCGCCAGGTTCGGCAAGCAGATCCGCTACGCCGACCGCCGGGGCATCCCGTTCGTCTGGTTCCCGGGGGCGGGCGAGGACGGGGTCGACCAGGTCAAGGACATCCGCTCCGGCGACCAGGTCGACGCCGACGCCGCGACGTGGGAGTGCCCCGCGGCCGACCTCCGTCCGGGCATCGTCATCCGGGAGCCCTGACCCCTCACGTCCCGCGAGTATCGGGTGACCCGATAACGGTGCGCTTCACCCCGGAACGGTTCCCGGGTGAAGCGCGGTCGTATCGGGTGACCCGATACGCGTGGGGTTCGAGCGCGGGCGTCAGCCGCCGGCAGGGCTGACCGGCGGCGGACGCAGGCCGGCCTCCGTGAGCTCGAGGACGGCCAGCGCCCGCACGACGTCCCGGTCACCGCGCCGCCAGGCCCCGGCCGGGTCCTCGCTGATGCGCGCCAGCCGCTGCATGGGCTGGTTGGCCATGGCCCGCAGCGCGAAGAGGTCGAGGTCGGGGTCGGCGTCGACGAACCGCTGGGCGGCGCTCGCCCGTCGGGCGAAGCGCCACCGCAGCAGCAGCCACGTGAGGAGCACGATGGCGATGGGCGCGACGGCCGTGACGACGGCGAGCACCATCGCGAACCGCTCGACGGCGGTCACGAGGTCACGCCCGGCCGAGGCGAAGTCCTCGCCGACCCCGGCGGCCGAGCGGAACGGCGCCGCGATCCGGTCGTCGAGCAGCGGCAGGTCGTCGACGGAGCTGCCCGCGTCGTTCATCCGCCCGGTGAACCCCGTGCCGGCCGACTCCAGCCGGCGGCCCGGCTCGGCGAGCTGCAGGGTGGCCTCGTGGACCCACTGCGCGACGCGCACCCAGAGCACGACCCAGGCCACCATCGCGAGGTCGGCCAGCACCTGCACGGTGCGTCGGGCCGGGAGGTCGCTGTACAGCTTCACGGTGCTCTCCTGCGGTGTCGGGGTGTGCCACGGTCACCACTAGACTTCCATCGCGCTCCAGCCGGAGGCGGCTCCGTGGGCAACGACGCCCCGGTCCTCGACACGAGACAGGTCTGATATCCGTGAAGGTCGGCATCCCCAGCGAGGTCAAGAACAACGAGTTCCGCGTCGGGATCACCCCGGTCGGCGTCCACGAGCTGGTCCGTCGCGGCCACGACGTCCTCGTCCAGAAGGGCGCCGGGCTCGGGTCCTCCATCACCGACGACGAGTACGTGTCGCAGGGCGCGACCATCCTCGACTCCGCCGACGACGTCTGGGGCGAGTCGGACATGGTCATGAAGGTCAAGGAGCCCGTCGCCGAGGAGTACCACCGGCTGCGCGAGGGCCTGACCCTCTTCACCTACCTGCACCTCGCCGCCGACGAGCCGCTGACGAAGGAGCTCGTCGACAAGAAGGTCACCTCGATCGCCTACGAGACCGTCCAGCTGCCCTCGGGGCTGCTGCCGTTGCTCTACCCGATGTCCGAGGTCGCCGGGTGCCTCGCGCCCCAGGTCGGCGCGCACTCGATGATGAAGGCCCAGGGCGGGCGCGGCGTGCTCATGGGCGGCATCGGCGGTGTCGCGAACTCCAAGGTCGTCGTCATCGGCGCGGGCGTCGCAGGCCAGAACGCCGCGAACATCGCCCTCGGCATGGGTGCCGACGTCACCCTGCTCGACACCGACCTCGACAAGCTGCGGATGAGCTTCTGGCGCTACGACAACCGGGTCGCCCAGATCGCCTCGTCGGCGATGTCGATCCGCGAGCAGGTCACCCAGGCCGACCTCGTCATCGGCACCGTCCTCATCCCCGGCGCCAAGGCCCCCAAGCTCGTCACCGACGACATGGTCGCGGCGATGAAGCCGGGCTCGGTGCTCGTCGACGTCGCGATCGACCAGGGCGGGTGCTTCGAGCACTCGCGGCCCACGACGCACGCCGAGCCGACCTTCGAGGTGCACGACTCGATCTACTACTGCGTCGCGAACATGCCCGGTGCGGTGCCCCACACCTCCACGTGGGCCCTGACCAACGCGACGATGTCCTACGCCATCAAGCTCGCCGACCAGGGCTGGAAGGACGCCTCCAAGGCCGACCCGGCCCTCGCCCTCGGCCTGAACACCCACGCCGGCCACATCACCTACGGCGCGGTCGCCGAGGCCTTCGGGATGGACAGCATCACCCTCGACGAGGCGCTCTCCTGACCGCGAGCGACGAGCAGCCGGCGGCCCGCCCCACCCCCGTGGGGCGGGCCGTCGACGCGTGGCT